>JAABUQ010000587.1_pt1 | contig 85233 bp, 86 predicted proteins | sample 5560001 | NCBI WGS metagenome assembly JAABUQ01 (sample SAMN10711888, study PRJNA513371) | rock metagenome | isolation source: Antarctica rocks | place: Antarctica: Victoria Land, Finger Mt nord | collected 2015-12-18 | reverse complement strand
CCCCGCCAACTCGGCACGCTTGCGGATCAGGCCGGATAGAATGGGGTTGCTCGTGTCCATGCCCTAGGGTAGAGCCAGGGCAGTGCTGCTTCTACTTTCCTGTGGTGGCAGGTGCTACCTAATACCGAACTAGGCCGTGCCCTGACACAGTCAAGGCAATCGCGGTTTAACCGTCAGGCCATCAGGGCGCGGAGCTTGGCGGCCATCGCGTCCGGCGCCGTCTCATGCGTGAAGTTGCCGACGAAGCGGCCGCGCGGGTCCATCACGTAGATGATGCTGCTGTGGTCCATGTCGTAGTCGCCGCCGGCCTTGGGATGCTTGGCGTAGTACACGCGATAGGCCTTCGCCGCCGCCGCGACCTGCTCCGGCGTGCCGCTCAGCCCGGTGATGGGCGCGTTGAAGGCGGACACGTAGTCGCGCATCACGTCCGGGGTGTCGCGCTCCGGATCGACCGTGATGAACAGCACGGCGACCTTGCGCTTCGCCTCCGGCCCCAGGCTGTCCAGCGCGTTCGCCATGTCCTGCAGCGCCGTCGGGCAGGCGTCGGGGCAGTGGGTGTAGCCGAAATAAACCAGCATCCAGCGGCCGCGGAAGTCCACGTCCGTGACCTCCCGCCCGTCCGCCGCGCGCAGGCGGAACGGGCCGCCGATCGGCACCGGCTCCTCTTCCCGATGCAGCGCCGTCCAGCCGGCTGCGCCCAGCAGCCCGGCCCCGAGCAGCGCCGCCGGGGCGAGCAGCAGCAGCCGGCGCCGGTTCATCAACGCGCGTGCTCCATGCCCGGCCCTTGCGCCCCGACCGGTGCGACCCGCACCTGCAAGTCGAGTGGCGGCGCGTGCTCGAAACGGAGCTGCACCGGGATCACCTGCCCGGCCACCAAGAGCTTTTGCAGCCCCACCAGCATCATGTGCAAGCCGCCCGGCGTGAGCGCGACCGCCTGCCCGGCCGGCAGCTTCAGCCCCTCCGTCAGCTCCCGCATCTTCATCACGTTGCCGTCCATCGTCATCTGATGCACCTCCGCGTGCCCGGCGACGGGGCTGCTGGCACCCACCAGGCGGTCATCGACCGGGCTGGTGAGGGTCACGTAGACGCCGCCCACGGTTTGACGCGGAGCCGTGGCGCGCGCCCAGGGCTGCTCCGCATGCACGGCAGACGTTTGGGCGGCGGCATGCATGGCGATGGGCGCAAGCAAGCCAAGCGCGAGGATGAGGCGGCGCATCGGGTCACTCCTGTGCAGGGAATGGCCCCGCGATGCCTGTGAGATAGCACGGGCCGCCGCCGTTGCACCCCCTCAAGATCGCGGCACGAAACGATACGGGCTGTCGCTTGCCAGCAGCGGGTCGAGCGCCAGGCGGTGCTCAAGCGGCGGGAAGGCCCGGCTGCGGCAGCTCTGGCGGTCGCACAGCCGGCATGACAGCCCGATGCCGACCGCCGCGCGATCCAGGTTGATGCCGTCCGCGTAGGCCAGCGCGTCCACGTGCTCCACGGCGCAGCCCATGGCGATCACGTGGGTGGGCGGCGGCTCCCCCCATGCGGAGGCGCGGCCGACCACGCAGCGGGCGAAGCACAGGAAGGTCGCGCCGTCCGGCAACTGCGCGACCTGCACGTGCACCTGGCCCGGCGCGGCGAAGGCGGCGTGCACCACCCAGCGCGGACAGGACCCGCCGTAGCGCGCGAACGGGAAGCCGGCGGCGGAGAAGCGCTTGCTGACGTTGCCCGCCGGGTCCACGCGCAGGAAGAAGAACGGCACCCCGCGGCTGCCCGACCGCTGCAGGGACGACAGGCGGTGGCAGGCCTGCTCGAAGCTCACGCCGAACCGGGCGGCGAGGGCGTCCACGTCGTGCCGCAGCTCGATGGCGGCGGCCCGCACCGGCTCGTAACGCATGAGCAGCGCGGCTGCGGTGTAGTTGAGCAGGGCCAGGCGGATCACCGACCCGGCTTCGGGCGTGCTCGGCGCGATGGCCGCGACCTGCGCCTCCACCGCGTCCCGCGCTTCCAACAGCGCCAACTGGAACGCCAAATGGAAGCCCCGGCTTTCCCGCGGAAGCTGCTCCGACAAGACCAGGCTGCGGGCGGCCGGGTCGTAGCGGCGGAGCGCCCCGTCCGTGGGCGCGACCTGGATGTGCAGGCCGTGCTCCCGGCGCAGCCGCTCGGCGATGGCGTGGTTCAGCTCGGACGGCTCTGGGGGCAGGGTGGCGCCGACCGACTCGGCCGCGGTTTCCAGCTCGGGAAAGTGGTTGGCGCGTTCGTGGAAGGCGTCGCGCGCTTCCTCGTGCGGCAGCAGCAGGCGGCGCCCGGACGGCAGGGCGATGCCGCTGCTGTCCTCCCGCGCCACGCGCCAGGCGCGGTACAGCGCGAGCACGGCGCGCCCGGCGGCCGGACTGCTGCCCGCCAGCGCCGCGACTTCCGACTCGGGCACCGGCTGGTCCAGCAGCACGTCGGCGAACACCTCGCGCAGCCCGGCCTCAAGCTGCCGCTCCTGCGCGCCGGACAGGGTGGCAAGGTCCACGTGCAGCGTTTCGGCCAGCTTGATGAGCAGGCTCGCGGTGATGGCGCGCTGCTCGTGCTCGATCAAGTTCAGGTAGCTGGCGGAGATGCCGAGCCGCACCGCGAGCGCCTGCTGCGTCATGGATTGCTCCTGGCGCAAACGGCGGACGGTGCGGCCGATCAGGGGTGCAGCCATTTACAACCTTTACGACTTTACGGAAGGCATGAACAATTCAGCGACTCTGTTGCCCGCTTCGCGATAGATTGGGGGTTGGTCTTCGCAGGTGCAATGTCAATAATTCACGGATAGCCAATAGGAGACGACGATGCACCCAACCCCGAACTACGCGCCTGACGGCATGTCCGGGGGCCCCGCCCCGATGCCGCACGGGGATCCCGAGCGCTTCGCCGGGATCAAGCGGGACTATACGCCAGCCGAAGTCGCCAAGCTGTCCGGCAGCTTCCGGATCAAGCACACGCTGGCCGAGATGGGCGCGAACCGCCTGTGGCACCTGCTGAAGACCGAGCCGTACGTGAACACGCTGGGCGCGCTGACCGGCAACCAGGCGATGCAGCAGGTGCGCGCCGGGCTGAAGGCGATCTACCTGTCGGGCTGGCAGGTGGCGGCGGACGCCAACACGTCGAACGAGATGTACCCGGACCAGTCGCTGTATGCGGTGAACTCGGTGCCGCAGGTCGTGAAGAAGATCAATGCCTCGCTCCGCCGCTGCGACCAGATCGCCCGGCTGGAGGGCGACGACACGATGCATTGGATGGCGCCCATCGTCGCCGATGCGGAGGCCGGGTTCGGCGGGGCGCTCAACGCGTTCGAGCTGATGCGCGCCATGATCGAGGCCGGCGCCGCGGGCGTGCACTTCGAGGACCAGTTGGCCTCCGAGAAGAAGTGCGGCCACCTGGGCGGCAAGGTGCTGATCCCGATCAGCCAGCACATACGCACGCTGAACGCCGCGCGCCTCGCCGCCGACGTGGAGGGCGTGCCGACCGTGCTGCTGTGCCGCACCGACGCGCACTCCGCGCAACTGCTGACCGCGGACGTGGACGAGCGCGACCGCCCGTTCCTGACCGGGGCGCGCACGCCGGAGGGCTTCCACCGCATCAAGCCCGGCGTCGGCGTCGATTACGCCATCGCCCGCGGCCTGGCGTTCGCGCCCTATGCCGACCTGCTGTGGTGGGAAACCAGCGAGCCGAACCTGGCGGAAGCACAGCGCTTCGCCGCCGCGATCCATGCGCAGTTCCCGGGCAAAATGCTCGCCTACAACTGCTCGCCCAGCTTCAACTGGGCGAAGAAGCTGGAGCCGGAGCAGATCGCCGACTTCCAGCAGGCCATCGGCGCGATGGGCTACAAGTTCCAGTTCGTGACGCTGGCCGGGTTCCACAGCCTGAACCTGTCCATGTTCAAGCTGGCGCGCGGCTACAAGGAGCGCGGCATGGCGGCGTACTCGGAGCTGCAGCAGGCGGAGTTCGCCTCGGAGGCCGAGGGCTACACCGCGACCCGGCACCAGCGCGAGGTCGGCACCGGCTGGTTCGACGCCGTCGCCGTCACCGCGTCCGGCGGCAAGTCCAGCACGACCGCCATGGCCGGCAGCACGGAGACCGCGCAGTTCCACGACGGGGCGCCGACGCCGGACATGCCGGAGGAGCCGATGCACCAAGGCGGCCCGGCGCACGATGGCCACGACGACGGCCTCGTGCACAGCCATACCTGGGCGGTGTCTGCGCCCGACCGCTGATCCCCGCTTCCCGCCGCGGGCTTACGGCCCGCGGCGGACTACGCCGTGCCGGGGGCGGCCTCCTGCTCCCCCATCTCGGCTTTGGCTTCTTCGATCAACCGCGCCTCGTGCCGGCGCACGAAGCGCACCGACAGCACTACAACGACCAGCGCCATGACGCCGAGCGTGAGGCCCAACGGCCCGGCCAACCGATGCACTTGATCGCCCAGCAAATAGGCGCCGAAGCCGTAGAGGCAGGTCCAGAACACGCCGCCCAAGGCGTTCCAAAACACGAAACGTCCCCATGGCATATGGCTCGCCCCGGCCAGCACGGCGGCAAAGGTGCGCAGGAACGCGACGAAGCGTCCGAAGAACACCACCTTGCCGCCGTGGCGCAGGAACAGGAACCGCCCCAGGTGCTGCCGGTCCAGGGTCAGGCCGATCTTCGGGCCGTAGCGCGCCAGCACCGGCGGGCCGATCCGCCGCCCAATCAGATATCCCGCATTGTCCCCCAGCACCGCGCCGAGCGCCGAGGCCGCGATCACGTGCTCGATGGTGAGATTGCCAGTCGTGGCGGCATAAAGCGCCGCGGCGATCAGCAGGCTCTCGCCCGGCAGCGGCAGGCCCATGCTTTCGAAGAAGATGACGGTGCCGACGACCCAGAAGCCATGGTGCTGGACCAGGCCGGCCAAATCCAAACCGAACAAACTGCTATTCCCCCCGCCAACGCCGCCACCCGGCGGCGCGCAGCTCGCACGCCGGGCATGCGCCGCAGCCCCAACCCCAGTCATGCCGGTGGGTTCGGTCCCCGAGGTAACAGCTATGCGTGTGCTCCACCGTGAGCGCCATGATGCCCAAGCGGTCCGCCAGCGCCCAGGTCGCGGCCTTGTCCAGCCACATGAGCGGCGTTTCCAGCACGAAGCGGCGCTGGGTGCCGAGGTTGAGCGCGAGTTGCATCGCCTTGACCGTGTCGTCGCGGCAATCCGGGTAGCCGCTGTAGTCCGTCTCGCACATGCCGCCCACGATGCGGCGCAGGCCGCGGCGGTAGGCGAGTGCCGCGGCATAGGTCAGGAACAGCAGGTTGCGGCCGGGCACGAAGGTGTTAGGCAGCCCTTCCTCCCCCATCGCGATGGCGGCATCGGAGGTGAGCGCCGTATGCCCCAAGGCGGCAAACGACGGCGCGAGGTCGATGACGACATCCGGCCCGAGCCGTGCACTCCAACGCCCGGCGAGCGCCTCGCGCACAGGTCCGCGGCACGCAAGCTCGACGGAATGGCGCTGGCCATAGGCGAAGCCGACCGTCTCGACGCGGGCGAACCGCTCCAGCGCCCAGGCCAGGCACGCCGTGCTGTCCTGCCCGCCGCTGAACAGCACCAGTGCCCCGTCCTCCATCTCCGTCCCCATGGTTTTCCACGCCCGTCCAACCCAAGTGCGCCTTATGGACTTGGATTTCACTGAAGACGAGATCAGCCGCTACTCCCGCCATATCCTGCTGGCGGAGGTGGGCGGCGTGGGGCAGGCAAAGCTGCGCGCGGCCCGGGTGTTGGTGATCGGCGCCGGCGGCCTCGGCAGCCCGCTGGCGCTTTACCTCGCCGCCGCCGGGGTCGGGATGATTGGGCTGGTGGACGACGACACCGTGGAGCTGTCGAACCTGCAGCGGCAGATCGCCCACACGACGGACCGGGTGGGCCAGCCCAAGGTGCACTCGGCGGCCGCCGCCGCCCGTGCCATCAACCCGGCGGTCGCGGTCGAAATGCACCAGGTCCGGCTCGATGCCCGCAACGCCCCCGACCTGATCGCCGGCTACGACCTGGTGTGCGACGGCAGCGACAACTTTGCCACCCGCTTCCTGGTGTCCGACGCCTGCGTGCTGGCCCGGCGTACCCTGGTGTCCGCCGCCGTGCTGCGCTTCGATGGGCAGCTTTCGACGTTCAAGCCGCATGAGGGCGGTCCCTGCTACCGCTGCCTGCACCCTGCGCCGCCGCCCGACGGCATGATCCCGTCTTGCAGCGAGGCCGGCATCCTCGGGGCCGTGACCGGCGTCATGGGCAGCCTGCAGGCGACCGAGGTCTTGAAGGAGATCATGGGCATCGGCGAGGGCCTGTCCGGCCGGCTGCTGATCTGGGACGCGCTCGCCGCCCGGGTCCGCACCGTGGGCCTGCGGCGCGACCCGGCCTGCCCGGCCTGCGGCGACCATCCGAGGCTTAGGGACCTTTCGGCGCATGGCTGAGCCGCTTGGCATCCTGCTGATCTCCGGCGGGCACGAGCGGGCGCACTACGCCTTCGTGCTGGCCGCCGGCGCCGCCGCGATGGGCCGCCGGGTCTGCGTGTTCGCGACCAACGCGGGGTGCCATGCGCTGCTGCAAGACTGGTCCGGCCTGGAGGATGCGGCGCGGGACGTGGCGGTGCGGGCGGCGGGCGTCGCCGGGCTGGACGAGCTGCGGGAGGCGGCGGCCGAGTTGGGCGTGGCGTTGCTGGCGTGCGACGCCGGGCTGCGGATGGCGGGGCTGGAGGGGGCGGCTTTGTGGCGCGGGGTGGAGGTCGCGGGCGTGCCCACATTCCTTTCGGCCACGGCGGGCGGCCAGATCATTACGCTCTGAGCTTGACCCGGCGCTGCCGTTGTTGGCAGGAATGGCGCATGGTCGCACGGCTCCTCGCCTTCATCGCGCTTCTGTCGGCTGGACCGGCGGCGGCGCAGCAGTCCCCTGCCCCGCCCGCGCCCAACCGCCCGCCGGCGCGGGCCGCGCCGCACGCCGCGGCCCGGCGGGAGGCCGCGCCGGTCGTCCAGGCGAAGCCCAGGGCCGCCGCCAAGCACCCGGCGGTGCATCCCACATCACCCGTTCCCACCCCGGCCCCGACACCAGCGCCGCCGCCCGTGGCGGAGAAGCCGCCCGAGCCGGCCAAGGGCAGCGTCACCGGCATGCCGCTGCCGCGCTTCGCCGCACTCCGCGCCGACGAGGTTTACATGCGGATCGGCCCCGGCAAGCGCTATCCCATCATCTGGGTCTACCGGCGCCGCGATCTGCCGGTGCAGATCGAGCGCGAGTTCGAGGACTGGCGCCTGGTGCGCGACCAGGAGAACACCAAGGGCTGGGTGCATCAGGCGACGCTCGTCCCGCGGCGCACCGGCGTCGTGACCGGCGGCGAGCAGGTGCTGCGCCAAGCCTCCCGGGACGACGCGGAGCCGGTCGCGCGCCTGAAGCCCGGGGTCATCGTGCGATTGCGCGCCTGCGACGCCGCATCGGACTGGTGCCAGGCGCAGGTGCAGGACTATCGTGGCTGGATGAAGCGCAGCGAGGTCTGGGGCCTGCTCCCCGGGGAAAGCATCCAATGACGCCAACCGACGACTCCGAACGCCCGCGCGCCCACCACGACATGGGCGGCGTGCCCAAGTTCATGTGCGAGCCGATCGACGCCGGGACGCACGCGCTGACGCCGTTCGACCGGGAGGTGGACGCGATCCGCGGCCTCCTGGGCGCCAAGGGCGTGATGTCCGTCGATGAGCTGCGCCGCGGGATCGAGGCCATCCCGGAGGCCGATTACGCCCGGCTGTCGTATTACCAGCGCTGGGTCCGCTCCATCGCCGACAACCTGCTGGCCCGCGGCGTAATCTCGGAAGCCGAGCTGCGCGCCGCCTTGGAGCAGGCGTGATGCTGGCGCCCGGCGCCGCCGTCCGCGTGCGGGACGACTGGCCGGAAGCGCGCGGCCCCTGCCACATCCGCACGCCGCACTACCTGCGCGGACGCCTCGGCACGGTGGTCCGGCACCTCGGCGCGTTCCGCAACCCCGAGGACCTGGCCTTCGCCCGCCCGGCGCCGACGCTCGCGCTGTACCACGTCGCGTTCGAGCCGCGGTCGATCTGGCCGGACGCGGGCGGGGACGAGATCGTGGTGGAGCTGTACGAAACCTGGCTGGAGGCCGCATGACCCCGTTGATCGAAGCCCCGAGCGACCGCCTGCTGGCCGGCCTCAAGTCGCTGCTCGCCAGCAAGGCCATCGTTACCGCGGAGGAGATCGCCGAGCGCGTCGAGCAGATCGACCGTGCCGGCCCGGCCCAAGGTGGGCGCATGGTCGCCCGCGCCTGGACCGACCCGGAGTACCGCACCCTGCTGCTGCGCGACGGCGCGCAGGCGGCGGAGGCGATGGGCGTCACGATGCGCGGCGCGACGCCCTTGGGCGTGCTGGAGAACACCGCCGAGGTGCATAACCTGGTTGTCTGCACCCTATGCAGTTGCTACCCGCGAACGGTGTTGGGCTACCCGCCATTCTGGTTCAAGTCGCCGGGCTATCGCGCCCGGACGGTCCGCGATCCCCGCGGCGTGCTGGCTGAGTTCGGCACGGTGCTGCCGGAGGCGCAGCGCATCCGCGTGGTGGACAGCACCGCCGATTACCGCTGGATGGTGCTGCCGCAGCGCCCGGCCGGCACGGAGGGTTGGGACGCCGACCGGCTGGCGGGGCTGCTGCGGGAAGGCGACATGATCGGGGTGACGGTGCCGTCTGTTTAACGGGAGTGAAGGCGAAGTCTCGGCGCGCTGCTTCACCGCCGCAGGCCGGCCAGCCACCTTGCGCATCCCATAGCGACGCGAGCTTGCCCCTTTGAAAACGGGGATCACGTTATCAACGGCTGGGTCCGGCATCGTCAGTTGTGGACCGGCTCAGGCCGCCACGTCCCACACCGGCGCCCAGCCGGGGTTCACGAAACGCTGCGCCTTCGGCAGCATGGAGATCGCCGCGCGGTCGGTGTCGTCCAGCTCGATCCGCAGCGCGTCCAGGTTGGCCTGCTGGCTTTCGGCCCGCATCGCCTTGGGGATCGCGGCCACGCCCGGCTGGTCCAGCAGCCATTTCAGCGCCACCTGCGCCGGGGTCGCGCCGTGCTTGCGGGCGATGGCCTGCAGCTCCTCATGCTCGGCCAGCCGGCCTTGGGCCAGCGGCGCGTAAGCCGACGCCGCCACGTCGTGCGACTGGCAGTAGTCCACCAGCGACGCTTGCCCGAGCAGCACGTGGTACTCGAACTGGTTGCAGGCGATGGGCGCCTGCACCTCCTCCACCGCGCGACGCAGCAGCGCCACCGGGAAGTTGCTGACGCCGATGGCCCGGGCCTTCCCCTGCTCCTTGACCCGCATCAGGTTATGCACGGCGTCCGGCAGGTCCATTCCCACGCTCGGCCAATGGATCAGGTAAAGGTCCACGTAGTCCGTCTGCAGCTTTGCCAGGGACGCATCGACCGAGCGCTGCATGGCGTCGGCGGACAGGTTCTCGTGCCAAACCTTGCTCGTCACATGCACCTGGTCGCGCGGCACCCCGGAGTTGGCCAGCGCCTCGCCGACCGCCTCCTCGTTGCCGTACATCTCGGCCGTGTCGATGTGGCGGTAGCCGAGGCCCAGGGCGCGCTGCACCGCCTCCGCGCACTCCGCCCCCTTCATGCGCCAGGTGCCGAGGCCGAGCTTGGGCATCGACATGCCCTGAGTCGTTATGCGGTCCATCACGGTCCTCCGTCAGCGTGGGGTGAAGTCGATCAGCGCGGCGAAGCCCGTCTCGGTTCCCAGCGCCAGGCGGGAGCCGTCCGGACTCCACGCCAGTGCCGACACCGGGCCGCGGCCCGGCGGCGCCACCGGCAGGATGCGCCCGGTCGCGATATCCGCCAGCGCCACCAGCCCGTCCGAGAACCCGGCCGCCACCGCCTCGTGCTGCGGATGGCAGGCGACGCGGGTGCAGGCGACGTTGTCGCCGCCCGCCAACTCGGTCGGCGCCTTGCCCATCGGGCCGCCGCCGAAGAACGGCCACAGCACGACGCTCTCCGCGCCCGAGGTCGCGAGCCACTTGCCATTGCGGGTGAACGACATGCTCTCGGTTTTGCTGGGATAGCCGCTCATCCGCATGTGCTGATCATCCGCGAGCCGCCAGCCGTGCAGGGCGTTTTCCTGCATGGACGTGACGACGGCGTCGGCCGCCGGGTGCAGCGCGATGCCGGTGTGGCTGCCCTTCCACTCCAGGACGCGCGGGCTGTCGGTCTTGGCGGCGACGAACCACAAGCTGCAGCCGTTGTAGTGCGACGCCGCAACCCGCTTGCCTTTGCCATCGAACGCCAGGCCGGTGACGGTCGAGGGGTGCGCCAGCGTCTTCAACGGCTCGGCCGCCGCGGTGAACAGGTGCACGGTCTTGCCGACGCCGCAGGCCAACACGCCGGACTTCGCGTCGGCGAACGCCGCCGCGTGCTCGACCCACTTCGAGCCGAAGCGGGCGATCTCGGTGATCGTGCCGTCCAGGCCAATCCGCAGGAACCGGCCGTCGTCGCCGCCGGTGACGAAGCCCGGGCGCGTGTCGGCGGCGATGGCGAGGACGGCGCCGTCATGCGCTTCCACGGCCGGCCAGTCCGCCGTCGGGTCCGAAAGCGCGAGGCGCAACGTGCCGTCGCCCAGGGCAAATGCGATGGCGCCGGCGCGGTCGAACGCCGCCCTCACGACGAAGGCGCCAAGCTCCCGGCTGGCGCCGCGGCTGTCCAGCAGGAACTGCCGATCCAGCGCCTGGCTCAAGCGATGGCCGCCCCAACCTGCGAGGTCATGGCCTGCGGCACCCCGGCCTGGCACGCCTCGAAGCCGCGGCGCAGTTGCGGGCGGTTCAGGTTGCGCCCGATGAACACGATCTTGGACGTGCGCTCCGCCCCCGGCGCCCACGGCCCGATGAAGCCGCCGTCGGCGATCATGTGCACCGCCTGGAACGCGAACCGGCGGTCGTCGCCGGCATAGGCGAGGATGCCCTTGGTGCGCAGCATGTCCTGGCCCTTCTCCGCCAAGAGCGTGCCGATCCAGGCATTGAACTTCTCCGGGTCGATGGGGCGCTTCGCCTCGAAGCTCATGCTGATGACCTGGTCGGAGTGCGAATGCTCGTCGCTGTCGAGGAAGCCGGGTTCGCGCTCCAGCACGCGGGCCAGGTCGAAGGCGCCCTGGTCCAGCACCTGGTCGATGGACACGGCGGCGCGGCTGGTGCGGTGGATCTGGGCGAAGCGGTTGATGGTGCGGATGCGCGCCTCGACGGCGTCCAGCTCCTCCGGCGTCACGAGGTCGGTCTTGTTCAGCACGATCACGTCGGCAAACGCCACCTGCTCCTCCGCCTCATGGCTGTCCTCCAGCCGGGCCAGCAGGTGCTTCGCGTCCACGACGGTGACGATGGCATCCAGCCGGGTGCGGGCGCGCACGTTGTCGTCGACGAAGAAGGTTTGGGCCACGGGCGCCGGGTTGGCGAGGCCGGTGGTCTCGATGATGATGCCGTCCAGCCCGCCCTTGCGCTTCATCAGGCCGCCGACGATGCGGATCAGGTCGCCGCGCACGGTGCAGCAGACGCAGCCGTTGTTCATCTCGAACACCTCCTCGTCGGCGTCCACGACGAGGTCGTTGTCCACCCCGAGTTCACCGAACTCGTTGATGATGACGGCGTACTTGCGCCCGTGATTCTCGCTCAGGATACGGTTGAGCAGCGTGGTCTTGCCGGCGCCGAGGTAGCCGGTCAGGACGGTGACGGGGACGAGCGTGTCGGACATGGAAGCTCCTCAAGGCTGTTGGCCGTCATATAGGCGCGCGCCTCCGCCAATCCAAAACCCACGGTGAGGAAGAACCAGCCGGACAGCGGCATGGAGCTGAAGGCGCTGGCCGACGCAATGGGCCATTCCTGGATCAGCACGGCGACGAACAGGCCGACGCGCAGCGGGTCCGGGTCGCGCCATAGGCCGCGTCCCACGCCGCGCAACCAGGCCAGGATCAGGGCGCAGAACAGCAGCAGGCCGGGGATGCCGGACTCGGTGAAGGCTTGCAGGTAATGGTTGTGCGGATGCTGGACGCAGATCGCCGCCCCGCCGCCATCGCCGACCACGCCATTCTTGGGCCAGCCCTGGAAATAGGCGGGGTCGTCGCACAGCCTGCGGAACGCATCGAACCCGGCGCCCGACACCGGATGCGCCGACCCGATGGCGACCGCGCGCGCGGCGATCTGGCCATAGGGGCTGTCGGGGAAGTTCTGCATCTGGCCGGAGAACTTGGTGACCAGGCGGTTGAACGCCGGCGGCGCCACGGCCGGCGCCACCGCCAGGAGCAGCCCGGCCGCAATCAGCGAGAACAGCACGACGCCGCGCAGCCGGGGCAGCAGCAGCGCCGTGATGAACAAGCCAAGGAAGGTCAGCAGCAATGGCATCCGCTGGCCGATCAGCACCATCACCGCGACGCCCAGGAGCGTCAGCAGCATGCCCGCGAGCGGCCGCCACCCAACCATCCCGACCCACCGGCCGACGACGGGCAGCAGCGCCGGGAACAACAGGCGGGACAGCGGCGGCCCGGCGCGCGGATGCGCATACGGCCCGGTCAGCTCCCCGTCCGGCCCGCGCGGATACCCGTACAGGTTCCGCCCGGTGGCGAACTGCAGCAGCGACTGCAGCGCGATGTAGATCGCCGCCCATTGCAGCAGCCGGGCCAGCCAGGCGCGGGCAGCCGGGTCGCGCAGCGTCCAGTGCTCCAGGGCGGCGACAAGCGCCAGGAAGCGGATCAGGCCCGCCGCCTGGATTGCAGGCCCGATCCCGGCCGGCACGGAGCAGGCGACGAGCCACGCCCACCAGGCCAGCGCGATCCGCACCCAGCCCTCCCGCAGCCACGCCCAATCCCGCAGCGCTGCGCAGCGCGCCACGAACAACAGGCCGAGCAGGATCAGCACCGCCTCCGCGATGCCGCGCCCATGCAGCAGGACCAGCGGCAGCGCCAGGGTGAGAGCCAGCCCGGCGCGGTCCAGTCCGCGGATCAAGCCGGGGCGCCTAAACCGTGCTGGCCTGCTCGTAATGCGGGAGGCGCCATTCTGCCGGCGCCTGCGCCGCCGCGTCGTACCAGAGGGCGACCAGCGGATGCGCGCGGACCGCGCCGCAATAGGCCCGCGTGTCCGCGGCAAGCGGCGGCTGATAGCACAGCAGCCGGGCGACAACGGGCGCGAACATCGCGTCGGCCGCGTTGAACGCCGGCCCGAACAGGAACGGGCCGCCCGCGCCGAACTCGGCCCGGGTTTCCCGCCACAGCGCCTCGATCCGTGCCACGTCCGCCAGCGACTCGGGCGTTTGCCCGGCGCCGGGCGCGGTTTTGTTCAGCACCATCGGCATGGCGACCCGCAGCGCACGGAAGCTGGCATGCATTTCGGCGCTCACCACCCGGGCGCGGGTGCGGGCGGCGCGGTCTGCGGGCCACAGGGCCGACTCGATCTCGGCGCAGTACTCGCAGATTGCGAGCGACTCCCAAATCCGCTGCCCGCCATGCTCCAGATAGGGCACCAGCCCGCTGGGCGACACCGCCGCGACCGCCGCTGTGGGAGCCTGCCGGCTGTCGCCGAGCGGGATCACCACCTCTTCCACGTCCAGCCCGGCCAGGCGCACCGCCAGCCAGCCGCGCAGCGACCAGGAGGAGTAGCGGCGGGTACCGATGTAGAGGCGGCCATCGGCCATGGGACACTCCTTATGTGACTCTGAGAATGACGCCGGCACGATGCCACGCTTGCCCCTTGCCCGCCAAAGCGCGAACGTGGGGGCCTGGTATGCAGGCCCGCTCCCGAAAGGTGACGCCGTGAACGAGATCAGCCGCCCGAACAACCTCCCCAATAACTTGGAACCCTTCTGGATGCCGTTCTCGGCCAACCGGTCGTTCAAGGCATCGCCGCGCCTGCTCGCCCGGGCGGAGGGAATGTTCTATTACACCAACGACAACCGGGAGGTGCTGGACGGCACCGCCGGGCTGTGGTGCGTGAACGCGGGGCATGGGCGGCGGGAAATCGTCGAGGCGATCCAGAAGCAGGCGGCGGTGCTGGACTTCGCGCCCACCTTCCAGATGGGCCACCCCATCGCCTTCCAGGCCGCGGCGCGCTTGGCCGAGATCCTGCCGGACGGGCTGGACCGCGTGTTCTTCACCAACTCCGGGTCGGAAAGCGCGGACACGGCGCTGAAGATCGCGCTGGCCTACCACCGGGCGCGCGGCGAGGCGCAGCGGGTGCGGCTGATCGGGCGGGAGCGCGGCTACCACGGCGTGGGCTTCGGCGGCATCTCGGTGGGCGGCATCGGCCCGAACCGCAAACAGTTCGGCGCCATGCTGCCCTACGTGGACCACCTGCCCCACACCCATGCGCCGGAGCGTAACGCCTTCACCAAGGGCGAACCCGCCTGGGGCGCGCATCTGGCCGACGCGCTGGAAAGCCTGGTCGCGCTGCACGGCGCCGATACTATCGCGGCGGTGATGGTGGAGCCGGTGGCGGGGTCCACCGGCGTGCTGGTGCCGCCGGCGGGATACCTCAAGCGCCTCCGCGAGATCTGCACCAAGCACGGCATCCTGCTGATCTTCGACGAGGTGATCACCGGGTTCGGCCGCATGGGGACCAACTTCGGCGCCGAGCGGCTCGGCGTCGTGCCGGACCTGATGACGATGGCCAAGGGCCTGACCAACGCCGCCGTGCCGATGGGCGCCGTGGCCGCGAGCGAGGCGATCTACTCGGCCATCGTGGACGGGTCGCCTGCGGGGATCGAGCTGTTCCACGGCTACACCTATTCGGGCCATCCCCTTGCCTCCGCGGCGGCCATCGCGTCGATGGACCTACAGCACGCGGAGGATTTGCCTGGCCGGGCGCGGGCTATCGAGCCGTATTGGGAGCAAGCGGTGCATAGCCTGCGCGGGCTGCCGAACGTGGTCGATATCCGCAACGCCGGGCTGATCGCCGGGATCGAGCTGCAAAGCCGCGCGGGCCGGCCCACTGACCGGGCGACCCGGGTGTTCCAGCGCTGCTTCGACGCCGGGCTGCTGATCCGCACGACGGGGGACATCGTGGCGCTCAGTCCGCCATTGATCATCGAGACGCCGCAGGTGGACCGGATCGTGGAGACGCTGTCGGATGCGATTCGGGCGGAGGCGGCTTGAAGGGTGGAGGCTGGCTAGGACCCGAACTGCAGGTCAGATTCTGGCCGCAACAGGAGCGCCCGCTCAGCAATGCCCTCTTGCGCCCAAACCCATGAGGTGGTCAGAAAGCGCCGAATCAACTCGGATCATTTGCCATGAGCGACACCTCCACCCCTGGCCTCGCCAAAGCCGCGCGCCGCTTCGGCGCCCCGCGCCAGAAGGTTCCCCCATTCGCGCGCTACGAAGGCACCTCGGCTTGGCGGAAGAATCGCAGGCGCGCGCGTGAATACGCCCGGTTTCGCGCCGCGGCGAAGCGGACTGGCCAACCGGGAACGCCAAACTCCTGATCTCTTCGCGGCAGCAGCCGTAGCCCGGCAGACATCATCCCTCAAACCCCGCCCGAATGGGGCACCCACGCGATGGCCGCCCGAGCGGCGGCAAGGCCCGTGCTGAACGCCGCCTGCAGCAAGTAGCCGCCGGTCGGCGCTTCCCAATCCAGCATCTCGCCCGCCGCAAACACGCCGGGCAGGCGGCGCAGCATGAACCCGGCATCCAACTCCGCCAACGCGATCCCACCAGCAGAAGAGATAGCCCGCTCAATCGGACGAATGCCCACCAGTTGGAGCGGCAGCGCCTTCACCCGCTCCGCAAGCGTCCCCGTCCCCCCGATTTCCCGCACCAGCCCGGCAGCGGCAGGCGCCAGTCCGCCCCGGCGCAGCGCGTTGGCCATCGACTGGCCGTGGCCACCCAAGCGTCGGGCCAGCGCCGAGGCGTCCAGGTCGGGGCGCAGGTCCAGGGTCAGGACGGCGCTGCCTTCGGCCTCGATGGCGTCGCGCAGCGGGCGGGACAGGGCGTAGAGGACGCCGCCCTCGATGCCGTCCACGGTCAGCACTGCCTCCCCGCGCACCGTCTCGCCGCCGAAGGTGGCGGCGAAGCGCTTCAGCGGTTCGCCGGCGTGCGCCCGGAACACCGGAGACCACGGATGGAGAAAGCCGCAATTGGCCGGGCGGAACGGGTTCACCGCAATGCCCCGGTCGCGCAGCAGCGGCACCCAGCCGCCGTCCGATCCCAGCCGTGGCCAACTCGCGCCGCCCAGCGCCAGCACTGTCGCCGCCGGACGCATTCGGGCCTCGCCCGCGGCTGTCGCGAAACGCAGCGCGCCCACGTCGTCCCAGCCCACCCAGCGACGCCCGGCGTGGACGCGCACGCCCATACCGGCCAGCCGCACCAGCCAGGCACGCAGCAACGGCGTCGCCTTGAACGCGCGGGGGAACACCCGGCCGCTGCTGCCTACGAACGTCTCCTGTCCCAGCGCTGCACACCACGAGCGCAGCGCGTCGGGGGGCCATGCCTCGATGGCTGGGGCGAGCACGGGCCGCGCCGGGCCGTAGCGGTCCAGGAAGCGGCCCAGCGGCTCGGAATGGGTCAGGTTGAGGCCGCCGCGTCCAGCCAACTGGAACTTGCGGCCCACGGATGCCATGCGGTCAAACACCGACACGGCCAGCCCCGCCTGCGCCAGGCACTCTGCCGCGATCAGCCCGGCCGGGCCGCCGCCGATGACGGCAACCTCAGCCACCGGCCCGGCCGTCAGTCCGTGAACAGATCGGCCGGCGACGGCGCGTCGCGCGAGTACCCGGCGACGCAGTAAGCCCCACCCTGGTAACGCTCGGCCACCGCATCGCCGCTAGTCTTGCCGGCCAATTGGCCCGCGAACCGGTCCGCGCTGTCCTCCGGCGCCCAGCCGACCCGCGCCCGCTGGTCGCGCCGCCACCAGGTCATGCCGGCGTTGGCCGAGGCGCCCCACACCACCGAGTGCCCGACCGGCCCGGCCAGCGCGCACCGCTCCATCAGCCGGTTCAGGTCCGCGTAAGACAGCCAGGTTGCCAGCATCCGGTCGTCGACCGGCTCGGGGAAGCAGGAGCCGATGCGGATGTTGACGTTCTCCACGCCGTGCTTGTCCCAATACAGCCGGCCCATCAGCTCGCCGTAAGCCTTTGACAGGCCGTAGAAGCTGTCGGGCCGGAAGCCGCAATCGGCGTCGAGCACGGTGGCGCGCTCGTGGAAGCCGATGCTGTGATTGCTGCTGGCGAACACCACGCGGGCGCGTTCCCGCCGCGCGGCCTCATAGATATGGTACAGTCCGCGGATGTTGGGTCCAAGCACGTCCTCGAACGGCTGCGCGGTCGCGATGCCGCCCAAATGCAGGATGGTGCCGCAGCCCTCCGCCAGGCGCAGCAGGGCCGCCCCGTCGTTCAGGTCCGCCACGGTGAAGGCCGCGCCGTCCGCCAGCGCGCCCGGGAACGGCGCGATGTCGGTCAGCCGGAGCGGCCAGCCCAGGCCGGCCAAGTAGGCCGCCAGGCCGCGCCCCAGGGCGCCGCTCGCGCCGGTGAGCAGGACGGGTCGCGCGGGATGTTCGGTCATGGTGCCCTCGGCAGCGTGCGTGAACGGCGCATTGTTTCGCGGGCTTGCCCTCCGGTCAACTGCGCGGCAGGGTGCGGCGATGCTGACCCTGACCCAGGCCGCAGCCGAGCTCGCCTCCGGGCGCACGACCGCGCGGTCGCTGGTCGACCAATGCCTGGACCGCATCGCCGACCCCGCCGGCGAGGGCGGGCGCACCTTCGTCGCCGTGTATGCCGAGCAGGCGCAGGGGAGCGCGGACGCGATGGACGCGCTGCGCCGGGTTGGCCGCGCCCCCGGCCCGTATGCCGGCATCCCCATCAGCCTCAAGGACCTGTTCGACGTGGTCGGCGAGCCAACCGCCGCCGGCAGCATTGTGCTGAAGGATGCGGCGCCCGCCAGCGCCCATGCGCCCGTCGTGTCCCGCATGTTGGCGCAGGGCTTCGTGCCGGTGGGCCGCACCAACATGACGGAGTTCGCCTTTTCCGGCCTCGGCATCAACCCGCATCATGGCACGCCGCGCAGCCCGTGGGGGCGCGAAGCCGGGGGCTTGGGCGGCCGCATCCCCGGCGGCAGCAGCTCGGGCGCTGCGGTGTCGGTCGCGGACGGCATGGCGGTTGCGGCGCTCGGCACCGACACGGGCGGGTCCTGCCGCGTCCCGGCGGCGTTCTGCGGCGTGGTGGGGTATAAGCCGACCGCGCGCCGGGTGCCGCTGGCCGGCGTGCTGCCGTTGGCGACCTCGCTTGACAGCGTCGGGCCGCTGGCGCGCAGCGTGCGGTGCTGCGCGGTGGTCGATGCGGTGCTGGCCGGGCAGGTTCCGCGGGTGGTCGAACCCATGGCGCTGCGCGGCCTGCGCTTGGCGGTGCCGGGCAACATGGTGATGGAGGGGGTGGACCCCGTGGTGGCCGAGGTGTTCGGCCGCGCGCTCAACCGGCTGGGCAACCTGGGCGTGCGGGTGACACATCTGAGCTTCCCGCAATTTGAGCGCATCGCGGCGGCGAATGCCGCGGGCGGCCTGGCGCCGGTGGAGGCCTATGCTTGGCACCGCACGCTGCTGGCCGAACAGGCGGATGGCTACGACCAGCAGGTCCGCAAGCGCATCGAGCGCGGCGCCGCGATGACCGGGTCCGAGCTGATCGCCTTGCAGGCCGCCCGTGTCGAGATCTGCGCCAGCATGGACGCGATGACGGCGCCGTTCGATGCGGTGGCGATGCCGACGACGCCGATCCTGCCGCCCCGCATCGACGCCCTCGACGGCGAGGCCGAGTATGTCCGGATCAACAGCCTCGTCCTGCGCAACACGTCGCTTGCCAACTTCCTCGACCGTTGCAGCATCAGCATCCCCGCGAACCGCCCCGGCGAGGCGCCGGTGGGGTTGATGCTGATGGGCGAAACAGGCGGCGACGCCCGGCTGTTCGCCATCGCCGCCGGGATCGAGGACATGATCAGGGAGTCATACCGGTGATGCTCAGGCTCCTGCGGACCGTCCTGGTGTTGCTGGCCATTGCCATGCCGGCCCGGGCGCAGGCGGTGCTGGATGCGATCCTGGCCCGCGGCGTCGTCCGCGTCGGGCTGACCGGCGACTACCGCCCGTTCTCCATCAAGGATGACGCCGGACGGTTCGAGGGGCTGGACGTGGACATGGCGGAGAGCCTGGCGAAAGCCCTGGGCGTCCGGCTGGAGATCGTGCCAACCGCTTGGCCCGCGCTGATGCCGGACCTGCAAAACCAGAAATACGACATCGGCATGGGCGGCATCACGGTAACGCTGGACCGGGCCAAGACCGCCTATTTTTCCACGCCGGTGATGCGGAGCGGCAAGACCCCGATCGCGCGGTGCGCCGACCAAACCCGCTTCGCCTTGCTGGCCGACATCGATAAGCCCGGCGTGCGCGTAATCACCAACCCCGGCGGCACGAACGAGCGTTTCGCCCGCGCCAACATCAAGCAAGCGGCAATCATCGTGTTCCCGAACAACGCGGCTATCTTCGACGAAATCGTCGCCAGCCATGCCGACGTCATGATGACGGACGCCGTCGAGACCCGCTTGCAGCAACGCCTCCATCCCGAGCTTTGCGCCGTCCACCCGGACCGGCCCTTTGACGTCTCCGAACTCGCCTACCTGCTGCCGCGTGACACGGCGTTGAAGGCCTGGGTGGACCAGTGGCTGCACATGCAGGATGAGACTGGCGAACGACAGCAGCTAATTGCAAAATGGCTGAACTGAGCCGTCATGCCCGGATAGTGCCGGGCATGACGTCGGGCATCAGGAGAAGCTGACCTTCTCGTTCCCGCCGGGGTGCGGCGGCTCGCCGGTCACGACGGCCTTCACATAGCCGTAGGCGTGCACCATGGCGCTGTTCGGCGCGTCCCAGTATTCGGCCATCGTGACGTCCACCTTCAGCAAGGCGATGTCGGGATCGTCCTTGCCCTTGGGAAACCAGGTCCGCATCGCCTCGCCCCAATGCGCGTCGATGGCTGCCTTGTCGCGTACGAGCTGGGCGTGGCCGGACAGGCTGACGTAGTTCTGCTTGCTGGGGTCGGCATAGGCGACGCCGACGCGCTGGTCCTGCTTCACCTCGTTCACCTTGTGGCTGCTGGCGCGGGTGAAGAACCACAGCGTGCCGTCGAACCCGCTCTGCGCCGCGACCATCGGGCGGGCGCGCAGGTTGTCGTCGTCCTCCGTGGTGAGCATGGCGAAGCTGATGCCCTTCATCATCTCCCACATCTTCTGGGTGGCTTCGGTCTGGTTGCTCTCGGTCATCGTGATCCCCCTTGCGTGGTCAGCCGTATCAACCGATCAGGGCGGGGTTCGGTTGCACGGCGTTTGCACGCGTAAGCAAACCTCTGGAGGTTTGCGCACAGACGAAACCTAAGCAGGCTGCGCAGGCCTGCTTAGGGCGCTTCGACGGTCAGCACACGCTCGGCGGAGCGTGCGGCCATGCTGTCCGCGACCCGCAGGGTCCATTGCCCGGCCGCCGCCCCTTCCGGCAGCGCCACCATCCAATCCGCCCCGCCCGGCCCGACCCGCAGCACGCCCGAAAGCGGACGCACCGGCATCCCGGCGGGATCAAGCAGGTCCACCCGCATCGCGTGGACTTTGGCCGGCGTCGGCCCGTCGAGGCCCACGTGCCACGTCGCCTGCGCGCCGGGCCGGGCACGGTCCGGACCGGACAGCACGGGTCCCGGCAAAGGCCTTGCCGACACGGCCAAAATCGTCGGCTCGATTGGGTCCAAAGCGATGTCGAGGCGGTCGGCCTGACGCGGCGCCCCAGCCCGGCGCATGTCATAGACGAAGCCCGGCGCCGGAAGCTGCACGCCCAGTTGGCCGGGCGCGCCCCACGGCACGGCGGCCTGCAACGCCAGGATCAGCACGCCGCCATTGCGGAACGCGTGCGCCTCCACGTTGCTGGCACGCAAACCGTCGGGGCCGGTCATTGCCAAGCCCGGCGCCGCGCCGGCCTTGGCCAGCAAATCCGCCAACATCGTCAGCCCGGCGGCGCCGGAGGGTTCGGCGTCCGGGCGGACGACCTGCGGCATCTGCGCCACCCCGGCCAACGGGGACCCGGCCCGGCGCCGGCTGTGCTGGTCGAACAGGCCGGGTTCGGTGTCGGCCAGCACCGTGCCGCCGCGGGCGGCGAACCGCTTGATCTCCTCGACCTCCGCCGCCGACAGCGCAATCGCGTGCGGCAGCATCAGCACCTTGATTGCCTCGTCCCGCAGCGCGCCGCCTTCCAGGGTCTCGGAAGACAGCCAGCGCGGCTGCACGCCGAGTTGGGCCAGGCGGTCCATCATCTGGCGACGCGCCGCGCGCCAGGCGTTGTCGTCCAGCTCGCGCTCCGCGTCGCGGTCGGACCAGACGACGCCGCGGGGCCGCTGGTCCAGCATCCAACGGGTGCGGAAGCTCGCCTGCGAGTACAGCATGGCAACGGGGCCGGCAGCCGGACGGCTGGCGATCAGCGCCGGGGCGACGACGCGCAAGCTGGCCACGAGCCGCGCCAGCGCCCAGCCTCGCGGCCCTGGCTCGCCATCGGGCTGCACCGTGTCGTTCAGCTCGTCCCAGACGATCAGGCCGCCCCCGCCGCGCAGCAGGTCGCGCCAGGCCGCATGGTCGGCGCGCAATCCCGTGTCGAACACTGTGTGCAGCGGGATGAGCGCCGGGTTCAGCCCGTGCGCGATTTCCAGCGAGTTGCCGGAGTCGTAAATCTCCATCACGTCCACGGCATGCGCCAGCCGGCCATAGTCGTAGCCGCCCCAGCCCGGCACCTGCGCGCCCTCGATGGCCGAGAGCGCGGCCGGATCGGCGCGATGCACCGCGTCCGTTCCCGCACGGACGGCGGCGGCGAACGCCACGTCCATCCACGCCTTGAAGTCGGCCCAGGCGGAGAAGTTGTCGTCGGTCCGGCACATCGCGTCGTCCGTCAGATCCGGCACGACGTCCTCCCACGACTCGAAGCGGCTGGCCCATTGCCGGTTCAGCGCCCCGAGGTCCGGGTATTGCGTCCGCAGCCAGGCCCGCATGGCCCCGAGCGAGGCCGGCGACACATCGAAGTCCCAGTTGGCCGACAGGTCGCCGATCCCGGTCTCGTCGCCCAAATTGTAGAACAGCGGGCGGTCGGGCGCCTGGCGGCGGACCACGTCGGCCAGCCGCGCCTTCACCGCATCGAGCCAGGCCGGGTCCGACAGGGACGGCGCACGCACGAACACGCTGCGGTCCGCCGGCGCCTGCTGGCGGCGGGCACGCGCGGCGTCGAACAGCCAGGTCACGGGCTTGCCTTCCGTGTAGCGATGGTACGGCGCGTAGAAGTCGGTGGCGATGTTCTCGACGAACCAGGGCAAGCCCGCTTCGCGCCGGGCCGCGATATCGGCCGGGTTGAGCTGGCCGCCGGTCCCGCGCAGCTTCACGCCGCTGAAGCCCAGGCGGGCCAGCCCGGCCATGCCGGCCACCCCTTGGTCCTGCCACATGATGAGCTGGTAATCGTCCCAGCGGTTGGCCTCGGCGGCTGCGGGATTGGCCAGGCCGGCCAGGCACAGCAACGCCGCCGCGAGGCGGAGCGTCAACGGCCCAGGACCTGCCGCTTCGCCATGCCCAGCAGGCTGCTCATGCCGGCCTTCGCCTCGTGCAGCACCGCGCCCACGCGGTGGCGCCAAACGCCGTCGCTCCGCACCTCCTCGTCGCCCGGCACGACGACGTTGTCTTCCAGCTTCGGCGTCTCGCTCGACCAGTCCAGCAGCAGCGCCGCCGGGCGGCCGGTGTCGTTGGCCAGGCGGTTGCGCCGCATGGTGACTTGGGTATCGCCGCTCGCCACCACCGCTGCCTGCCGCCCGTCGTTGCCGCGCGCAAGCTCCAGCACGTTGTCCTCCAGCAGCAGGGTGCCGGCCGCCGCCGAAACCGCCAGCCGGGAGGTCTCGATCCGGTTGCCGGTCAGCTCGGTCTGCAAGGCGGTCGAGGCGACCTGGCTGCCCTTGACCCCGGTGAACACCGATTGCTGTACCTGGAGCGCCGCGACCGGCCCGGCCAGCAGCGCCACGGAGGGCCGGTCGCCCGCGACGCCGCCGCCCTCGAACCGGCATTGCACGACCCGGACCGTGCCGGGTCCGCCGATGCCGGCGAGGACGCCGACCTCGTTGTTCATGAACTGCACGCGCTCAAGCAACAGCGACTGCCCTTCCAGCCGCACGCCGGCGCCGTTGCCGTCCGGCACCCGCGCCCGCGCCAGGGTCACGTCGCGCACCACGGCGTCGTCGCCCTGGATCACCAGGATCGCCTTGGCGCCGCAGGTCTTGTCGGACAGCACGACGCCCGGCGCGCGCCCGGCCACGGTGACGCCGTTCGCGGTCAGCGTGGCGCAGTCGTAGTAGGTGCCCGGCTCGATCAGCACGGTGTCGCCGTCCTCGGCGGCGGCGATGGCGGTGGACGGCTGGTCGAACTCCTGGCCCGGCCCGGCGGCCAGGTCCCGCGCCGCCGCGTGCGCGGCGGCCAGGAGCACGGCGGCGAGCAGAACCGGAGCGTGCAGGATGAGGCGCATCGCGGCTCAGTTCGCCGCAGTCACTTCGCCGTCGCCGTGCAGCGGCTTGACCCGGCCGGAGATATGATTGCCCCGCACCGTCGCCTCGGTCGCAGTGAAATTGGACACGAAGAAGGTGTCGTAGCCGCCGTCGTTCTTGAACGTGTTGTTCTCGATCAGCAGCTCCCGGGTCGGCTGGGTCACGCCCTCCGCGCCAATCTCGATGGCCGTGCTGCGGTTCTCCGCCTGCGGCCCCTTCTCCATGGTGTTGTCGCGTATGACGGCGGAGCCGCCGTTGGGAATGTCGATCAGGTAGCTGGCCGTGCCGTTGAGACCGTCCGTGATGGTGTTGCCGATGATCTCAGTCCTCTCCGCGCGGGACTTGATGTGGTGGCCCTGCCGCGTGTCGCTGAAGTGGGAACCCTCGACGTGGAGCAGCTTGGAATGGCCGACGTAGATGGCGTGCGAGCAGGCCTTCTCGCAGGTGCCGTTCCGCTCGAACACGCTGTTGCGCACGATGACGGTGGAGCCTTCATAACCGGACAGGATGCCGTTCTGGTCGTTGATGAACCGCACGCCTTCGACCAGCAGCTTCTCGCCCTCCCCACGGATGCCCGCGCCGTTCGCATCCGGCACGCGGGCGCGGGTCAAAGTCAGGTTGCGGATGGTCACGTCGGCGCCCGCGGTGATGAACAGCGCCTTGCCGTTGCAGGACTTGTCGGTGATGACGACCTTGTCGGCGTCGCCTACGCCTTCCACCACCAGCTTGTTGGCTTCCCAGGTCGCGCAGTCGAAATACTCGCCGGGGTAGATCTTGACAGTGTCGCCGTCCCGGGCGGCAACGGCGGCGAGGGAGGGCAGCTTGTAGGCCTTGCCGTCCCCGACTTCGAGCACCCGGGCCTGAGCGCCTCCGGCGAGAACGGCGAACGTCCCTGCTAAAATGGCCAGTTGGGCGCGTGATGTGGCCATGGTGGTGCTCCTTGATCTAGTCGGTACACTATCCGACCAAATTCAAAGCCGCAACTCAGGTGCCGACGCGCGCGCTCGGGACCAGGGCGCAGCCGGCGATGCGCCATGTCCCGGCGGAGTCCCGCTCCATGGTGTAGAGCGCCAACTCCGGGGTGCCGTCCGGACCCACCAGCTCGACCTCCTGCACGATGGCGCCTTCGTCGAGCCGCAGCTTGGTGAAGTCCACCGCGCGGGGCCGGTGCACGGCGGGGTAGGCGCGGCGCACCATGTCGAGGAAGCGGCCCGGCGTGCCGAACTGGTCCTGGATGCCTGGGGAAGCGAAGCCGAAGGCGGTCTCCGCGCCGTCATGCCGGAAGGCGTCGATCTGCCGGGTGATCACATCCCGGATCGACGCGCGGTCGGCGGCGGACAGGTCGGCCTGGGCCTGGCCGGGCGCCGCCGTCGCGCACAGGAGCAGCAGGACGGCCGCAACCCAGCGCACCGGGTCAGTCCCCGTCCGCGCTGCTGGGCGCCAGGTGCAGCCCGGCCAAGGCGGCGTGGGGCCGCCCAGGCGCCAGCGGCCCGGCCATGGCACGCTGGAACGCGCGCAGGATCGGCGGAGGCGACAGTTCCTCTGGCGTCAGGAACAAGCCCCACCGGCGGGCCAGGCCGCCCAGCGCCGTCCGGCTGGACCAGATCGCCAGGGGCAGCGCCATCACCAGCCCGAACACCAGCGGCGCGCACCACGTCAGCATCGCCGGGCCGGTCTGCAGCAGCAGGAGCCAACCCAGGCCCACCACCAGCGTGCCGCGCAGCCGCAGCCAGCCCTCCGCCCAGGACACGCCGCGGTTGTCGCGCGGCTGCGCGTCCCAGCGGACCGTCTGGCCGAGCACCAGCGCGGCGACGTAGCGGGTATAGAAAACGATCAGCGTGGCCGAGATCCCGAGTGCTGCCACCTGCTCCAGCGCGGCGCTGACGATCAGGCGGGCACGGCCGCCGTAGGACCGCGCTTCCCGGTCGTCGAAGAAAGCCGTCCCCAGGCTCAGCAGCTTGCCGGCATACAGCAGCCCAAGCACCAGCGCGGCCAGGGCGCCGTGCGCGGCCCCGGTGCCGAGCAGCAAGGCGGAGACGAAGCCGCCGCCCATCGCCGCGTCCAGCGTCGCGAGCGCCAGGAACAGCACCGCCAGCGGCCCGGAGATGTAGTGCAGGACGCCGTAACCCAGATGGAACCGGCCGACCGGACGCAGGCCGGGACGGTCCAGCAGCCGGGCATGCTGCAGGTTGCCCTGGCACCAGCGGCGCTCCCGGCTGGCGAAATCGACGAGGTTGGCCGGAAGCGCCTCATAGCTCTCCGTCACCTGCGGCAGCACCCACACGTCCCACCCGGCGCCGCGCATCAGCCCGGCCTCCACCACGTCGTGGCACAGGATCTCCCCGCCGAACGGCTCCCGCCCCGGCAGCACGGGCAGGCCGCAATGCGCGACAAAGGGCGCGATCCGCACGATGGCGTTGTGGCCCCAGTAGTTCCCATCGCCCTGCTGCCAGAACGTCAGGCCCTCCACCAGCATCGGCGTGTACAGCCGCGCCGCGAACTGCTGCACGCGGGCGAACAGCGTTTCCCGTCCCACGGGGTAGGGCACGGTCTGCACCATGCCGGCCCGCGGGTTCGCGTCCATCAGGCCGATCAGGGTCGCAATCGTGCCGGCCCCCATCAGGCTGTCGGCGTCGAGCACGACCATGTAATCGTAGCTGTCGCCCCAGGCGGCGCAGAACTCCAGGAGGTTGCCCACCTTGCGGCCGGCATTGCTGGTGCGCCGCCGGTAGTGCAGCGTGGGCACGCGGGCACGAAGCGCCGTGAACGCCCGCATCTCCTCCGCGGCGATGGCGGGATCATGCGTGTCGGACAGCACGAACAGGTCGATGTTCCGTATTCCCGAAGCGGCAATCGCCTGGGACATCACCTCCATCGCGGCGAACACGGCGCGCGGGTCTTCCTGATGGATGGGCATGACCAGCGCCGTGCGGCTCCGCCCGGACGGCGTCGCCAAGACCTGCAGCGCGCGGCCGGACAGGCGGGCCAGGAAGCCCAGCACCGTCGGCCAGCCCGTCAGCGCCGCATACAGGACATTGACCGCCAGCAGCGCCAGCAGCGGCCAGCGCAGCGGATCGGCAATGCCCGCCGTGATAAAGGCGGCCAACGCCGTGGCCAGCGCCGTGGCGCCGAGAATCGGCACGATAAAGGCCGCCCGGCGCAGCCAGCCCGGCGCGGCGCGAAGCGAGCTGACCCGGCAAAGGCTTCCGGCCGCCTGGTCCATCACGAGCGAGTCACGGAGCGATTGCATCTTCATTGCCGGTGCGGCCTGTACCCTAATAGGAGGTGAGACGGCAATGATCTTACCCCTACAATATGGCCGCCTAATGGCTGCCTGACAGCAGATCCAAGGCACCCGGCGACGCCAGGAAGCGTTCCGCCGGGCGACCTTGGCCCTCACGCACGGCGAATTCCCGCAATGCCGCCGCAAGCCGGGCGGGTCCGCCGAACTGAAAGCCGATCTGGCTGCCGTAGGCGCAGGACGCCGCGACCTTGCGCTCCAGCCCGGCAGCGATCCCCGGCGCGCACTCCCGCAGCCCGGGCATGGGATGGTGCGACACTTCGTTTGTGTCGCGAAGTGCGTACGGCGTGTCCCGGTAGAAGGCAAGATGCCGCGGCGCCGCTTGCTGCACAGCGCCGATCATCTGCTGGTGATCCACATGGCTGCCGAGTCCCTGCGGCGCCAGCACCAGGTCCGGCTGCACTTCCTCCATTAAGGCCGCAATCTTATCCGCAAGTGGGCGCCACACCGCGTCGTCCTCCCGGATCGCGCCGAACAAGGCGGCGGCGGACCCGTAGCCTCGGTGCGGCGCTTCCGGCAGGTCGAGCCAACGCAGGTCGGCGACGCCCAGGATCGCCGCCGCCGCCCGATCCTCCTCCCGCCGCAACGCCATGTAGTCGATGTCCGGTCCCAGCCCCTTGTCGAGCTGGCAGGCCAAGGCGAACCCCGTCACGGGCAGCACGGTCGCGGTGAAGGCCGTCGCCATGACGGTGCGCCAGGCGGCGTCGGCCAGTTGGGCCATCAAACCGCCGCAGGAAAACGCGGCATCGTCAAGATGCGGGGACAAAACCAGCGCGGTCGGCATCTACAACAAGTGTGGCTCGGCACGGAACCGGCAGGGGGTGATGGGCAGATCCGGCGGCCAATCCAGATCCGGCTTCTGCCCCGCGACATCGGCGTAAACGTCCATGATCTGCCGCCCGACCTTGGACCATGAGTAGACCGCACGGCATTCCCGCAGCGCCGCGTCCGCCAAACGCCGGCGGAGCGCGTCGTCGCGCAGCACGCGGCGCAGCGCCTCCGCCAGCCCGTTGCGGTCGCCGGGTTCGATCAGCAAACCGTTCTCGCCGTCGCGGATGCAATCGACCACGCCGACGGAGCGGCAGGACACGACGGCCAGCCGGGTCGCCATCGCTTCCAGGATCGTGTTGCTGAACCCCTCGGCATAGGTGGGGGACACGAAGATTTCGGCCCGGCGATACACCTCGGGCACCTCGGCGTACTCGACATACCCGGTCATCTCCACCAGGCCGCGCAGGCCGAGCAGCGGGATGGCGGCGGCGGTTTCCTCGAAGGTCGGCCCGATCCCGGAAATCAGCAGCCGGAACCGGTCCCCGGTTTCCCGCAACTGGCGCGCGGCGTCCAGCAGGTCCAGCACGCCTTTCCTCGCATCGACCCGGCCGTGGTACAGCATGACGGGCGGGTCGGCCTCCACCCGGGCGGGGTCCGGATGGAACCGGTCGATCTCGACGGCGCCGGGCACGATGGTGAAGCGGGCGCGGTCGGTGCCGAGACGCTGCACCACCTCGTCCGCAAAGGAGTCGCAGCCGATCAGCACGGCGTTGGCGTGGTCCAGCACCCGGGTCATCGCCAGCCGGTGCGTTTCGCAGCAACTGCCGACCCAATGCCCGTCGCCGCCCTGGATCGACACCACGTTCGGCACGCCGAGCCGGCGCGACGCTTCCAGCACCGCCCAGCCGCAGGGATAGCCGTACTGGGCGTGCAGCACGTCGAAGGGTTGGCGCGCGTGCTCGGCCGCCACGGCCTCCACCATGGCGGCGACGTCGCGCTCGAAATCGCCGCCGTCCTGCTCGCCGAGCTGCTCCAGGCCGATGACGCGCACGCCGGGCACTTCGGGCGGCGGCCCGCCGCCATAGACCTTGCGGCCGAAGGCATCGCCGCGGTACTGGCTGATCATCGTCACGTCGTGCCCGGCCGCGACCAGTCCGCGCAGCAGGTTCAGCGCGTAGACGCTCATGCCGGAGATCGCCGGGAAGAATCGCCGGCTGACGAAGCAAATCCTCATGCGGCGGCTTTCAAATAGGCCAGCGAGGCCGGGATGATCGTGTCGGCGCGGTGGCTTTCCCGCGACATCTCGACGCAGACCAGTTTCTGGAAGCCGGCCGCCTGCAGGGCGCGCAACACGCCGGGCACGTCCATGTCGCCCTCCCCGAACGGCAGGTGGACGTGGACGCCGCGCTTCATGTCCTCGATGGTCACGGTGCCGAGATGCGGCGCGAACTCTGCCACCGCTGCGGCCGGGTCACGCTCGCCAGTGACGATGCAGTGCCCGGTGTCGAGTGCCAATCGCAGTCCGGGGATCGCCAGCCCGGCCCAGTCATCGACGGTCTCAACCAACATGCCGGGTTCCGGCTCCAGCGCCGCGGTGGTGCCCAGGGCCTCGGCCCGGCGCGCCACCTGCTCGGCGCCGTGGCGCAGCCAGTCCCGGGCGTCGTCGGGCTTCACCCCCGGCTTCGGCACGCCCGCCCAGAACGACATGGCGTCCGCCCCCGTCTCGGCGGCAACTTCCAGCGCGCGGAACAGGAACTCGATCCGGCGCGCCCGGCCGTCCGGGTCGGCGGTGAGCAGCGTCGGCTCGTGCTTCGCCCACGGGTCCAGCAGGAAGCGTGCCCCGGTTTCCACGACGCAGCCCAGGCCCAGGTGCCGCAGCCGCGCGGCGACGCGGCCACGCTCCGCGGCAAAGTTCTCGGCGAACGGGTCCAAGTGGTGGATGTCGAGCGTCAGCGCCACGCCGTCGTAGCCCGCGTCCGCGATCAGCGCCAAGGCGTTGTCGAGCCGGTGGTTGGCGGCGCCGTTGGTGTTGTAGGCAAAACGCAGCGTCACGGCCGTTCCATCGCGATGGGCGCGCTATGCACCTCGGGTTCCCGATACAGCGGATACAGCCCGCCGACAATGCGGTCCACCGCTGCAACGTCCAGCCATGGATCGCCGCCCAGCCGCTCCGCCGCGTCGGGCGGCAGGCGCACGGGGGCGGCCCCCGGCGGCGGCGTGCCCAGGCCGACCAACAGGCTGCCGCGCTCCATCAGCTTGCGCACCCCGCGCTCGCCGATGCGGTGATAACTCATGGTCTCGACCTCCAGCCCCGGCACCACGGCCTTCACCACATGCACATCGGGCGAACCCGGTGGCGAATAGTCGAAGTACAGGATCTCCATGCCGGCCGAGGCGAAGCGCCGGGCCAGCTCCTCCACCAGCCCGGTGCCGGACAGCGGACCGTCCCAGGTCGGCAGCGCGTCAAACCGCTGCACGCTGCGCCGGGACAGCACGGTATCGGCCAGCAGGCTCTTGAGCGACCGCTGGTCCAGGCCCAGCCATTCCACCATGGCGCGCAGGCTGCGGCTCTCCTCGCCGCCGAGCGTGTGATAGGCGCGGAACCGCTCCAGGTAGCCCGGCGGCGCAACACCCGCGATGTCGGCCAGCGGCGCGTGGCTGAACACCTTGCGCATCCGGGCGGCGGCGAACTCGAACACCGCCTTGCGCAGCGCGTGCTCGCGGTCGAGCGACGCCGCCTCCCCCGCCGCCGTCACCATGATCGGGTAGGGCGCCGAAACCCCGTCTCGCTCGGCGCCCACGCAATACACGTTGGCAGTGCCGAACTCGGTCGTGGCGAACTTCGGGATCACTTCGATGCCGAGGGCGCGCAGCCGGTCGAGCAAGGACCGGGTGCGCGGGTCGGCCGGCCCGTCCCCCAGGTCGAGCGCGAGGCCGCGGTCCATGGCGCGGAACCCGGTCCCGTTGCCGTCCCGCTGCAGCAGCTCGCACAGCCCATGCCCGATGGCGAAGTCGAGCGTCGGCCCGGCGCCCAGCCCGTTGGTGATCGGCGTCGTGAACGGCACGTAGCCCGGCGACAGGTCGCCCACCGAGCAGGCCGCGATGTCGATGGGCAGCCACACCGTTTCGCCGCCGGGCCAGCGGCGGGCCGGCACCCATTCCAGGTTCGTGCCGCCATCGACCGGGCTGCCGGCCGGCAGGCACAGGGTCAGGGGGTCGGCGACATGCCGCGCGCCCACCTCGGCCCGCAGGGCGTGGAAGCTGGCGCGCTTGCGCTCCATGCGGTGGATTTCAGTCGCGGAGTGCACCGCCTCCGCCAGTTCTCCCGTCGTGCCGATGATCGCGCCGTCATCGTCCACGCCGTAGCCGACGCCGTGCGGCGCGACGCCGTGCCAGCGGGTGCCGTCCCGGTTCAGGAAGATCGCGTTCCAGCAGGACACGCCGGTGCGGTCGAGCGGCGACAAGGAGAACAGCTCCACCCGTCCCTCGGGCATGGAAGCGACGTAGGCGGCTGCGGCGTCGGGCAGCGCGGGCGGCAGGAAATGCTGTGTCATCGCTCGATCTATGTGGGATGGGTCAACGCCATAGGTTTGCCGCTTCAAGACATGCCCGGCGGCTGGGCCATCGCCTGCGCCCGCAGCACCAGGGCCATGATCGACAGGTCGCGTTCGGCGCTGAACACGAAAGGCTGTGCGCCCAGCACGGCATCGGCGAAGCTTTCGACCTGGTTGAGGAACGGCGAGCGTTCAGCGCCGGGAACCGGAATGGGCTGCATCACGCCGGTGGCCGCGTCGATCCAATCCAGCGTGCCGCCTGCGGTCTGTCCCATGGTGTCCGTCGCGACCGCCTGCCCCGCCGTGCCCACGACCTCCAGCCGGCGGCGCGGCAGGGTTTCCGGGCAGTTGTAGGCCACATGCATCTGCACCATCACCCCGGAGCGCGAGCGCGCCATCAGCAAGGCCCCGTCCTCCACGGTATAGCGGTGCACGCGGGCCTGGCCGATCGCGGCGACGTCCACCAGGTCCTCGTTCAGCAGATAGGACGACAGGTCGAGGCCATGCGGCGCCAGGTCCATCAGCGCGCCGCCGCCCGCGCGCGCCGGGTCGATGCGCCAGTTGTCCCCTGCCCCGCCCGCCGCCCAATCGGCCGGCAGCCAGCAGGCATAGACGATGCGGATGGCGGTGACGGTGCCGAGCCGGCCCTCGGCGACCAGGGCGGCCAGCACGCGGTGCGCCGCGTGGAACCGCTGGTCGAACGCGGTGGCATACAGCACGCCGGCGCGGCTGCATGCGGCCACCATGGCCTCGGCGTCCGCCAGCGTGGTCGCCATCGGCTTCTCGCACAGCACTGGCAGGCCGGCGGCGGCCGCGGCCTCGACCAGCGCGCGATGCGCGTGGTTGGGCGCTGCGACATAGACGGCGCCGAGGCCGGGAGTCGCGAGGAAGGCGTCGATGCTCGCGTGGGCCGGCGCATCAAACAGCTTGGACGCCTGCTGCAGCGACGCGGCGGACGGGTCATACAGGGCGGCCAGGCGCCCGTTGCGCGACGCCTGAATCGCGGGACCCGCATAGTCGCGCGCCACCCAGCCGCACCCGGCGATGCCCCAGCCCAGTGTCACCATTGCTGCGGCAAGTCCAGGAGCACCCGGCGCCGGGCAAAGCAGTCCGTCGCGGCGTCCGCCCCGGCCACCGCCCGCTCCGGCGCGTCAGACCGCAGCGGGTAGGTTGCGAGCGGCCCATACTCCCGCTCGTAACGCTCCGACGGCCACTGGATTTCCGGCCCGGCATAGAGCGGGTTGCGGCGCAGCACCGTCCCGGGCGGCGGCATGGTCAGCCCGCCCGAAAGAATGCGCGGCGCGGCGGAACCGGTCGCCCAGGCCACGGCCGGCGCGTCGGCGACCGCATCCGCGTCACCGGACACCGGCGCCCGTGCCTCGATCAGTGCCCCCGTGAGTTCCCGGTCGTCATACAGACTCGGCGTCCCGAACAGCGCGGCGTAGCCGGAGGGGGAAAGCGGGTCGCCGGCGGACAAGTTGTCCACCAGGGCGTTGTGCGCGTGCCCAACCAGCACGCGCCCGCCCGGGCCGGCGATCCGCAGCATCTCGGCAGCCACGTGCGGCTTGTCCGGCAGGAAGTAGAAGGCGTCATGGCAGAACACCAGGTCGGTGGACTCTCCGGCCAGCGGCCAGGACGCTGCCGCATCGAAGCACAGCAGCTGCGCGGTCGGGGCCAGGTAGCGCCGGGCCAGCCACAACTTGGCAAACACGATGTCCGCGCCTGCGACGAGGGGGGCGAAGCGGGCGAACTCGCGCAGGTAGTGCCCGGCGCCGCAGGCCAACTCGAAGACGCAGGCTGGGTTGTTCCAATGGGCTTCGGCCAAGGCTAGGCCGGAAAGAAAGGTTGGGTCCGACCAGCGGTGGGCGAAGTAGGTGCCGACGGCGCCGAACGCCAAGGCGTCCATCGCCGCGCGAAAGGTGAAGCTCTCCGGCCGGCTCGCCAATGCGGCCCGGTCGTCCTCGGAAGCCGGGGGCGTGCGCGCCCAGTTGTCCTGATCTCCCATAAGGAGCACCAGTGCCCGCTGCGCGTCGCCCGCGTCCAGCGCCGCAAGCGCAGCGTCGGCCAGGCCGCGACGGTCGGCGCGCAGGAACGGGATGTCCGACACCACCGGCCAGCGTTCCGGCCCGGCGGCCAGGGAGTGCGGCGTGTCCGCCGTCAACGCGCGACCGGACATCGGACTGGACAACGCACCGTCTGGCCACCGCGTCACGGCAGCCCGGCGTCCCGCAGCACCGCTTGATGGAAGCTCTGGGTGGGTCCGGCGTGCACCAGGTCCATGTCGTCCAATGCCTGATCCACCGTGAAGCGGGCCACTTGGTCGTAGTGCCGCATCTGCAGCACGCGGTCGATCACGTCGGCCGCATGGAACGCCCGGCCCACCGACGTTGAAGCGTCCGGGATGGCGGCCAACGCCGCAGCGGTTGCCTCCGACAACGGCGCGGGCAGGGTGGCGAGTTCACGGGCGAACAGCCGCCGCATCACCGGGCCGAGATGGTCGCCCAGCAGCATCTCCCCGGCAAACCCACTGTCGGGCAGAAGCGCATTATGCAGGTGGTGCGCCATGCCGGCCAGGAACGACGCCGCCGGGTCAGCCCCGTAGCGCGGGGACAGGACGACAGCCAGCACCGCCACGACCATGCAATGGTCGCCGTGGCCTTCGGACGGCTCCAGGACGATGCGCGGCTTGCCGGGGCACGTTGCTCCGGCCCGGGGCTGGCGAATCAAAGCCTCAGCGAACTCCGGCGCCGCACCGGGCCGGAGCGTTTGGCCGAACTGGCTCCGCAGCCGCGCGGCCAGCGTGGGATCAACCGGGGCCGACACCTCATCAAAGGAACGCGCCAATACTTCGACCGCCTCGGCCTTCGTAAGCCCGGCAGCCAGCAGCACGGCGCGCTCGATGCCGCCAAGCCGGGCGGCGGCGACCGCGTCGGCGGTGGCCAGCAACGCGACGTCCAGTGGCGCCTGACCTGCAAGCAGAGCACCCCAGGATGCACGGAACAACCGGGACGCGAGGCTGTCCGGGCTGGACGCATCGCGAATGCGCTTCAGATCGCCCAATTCCACCGCAAGCGGCACGAAGCCGGCCAGGCTGGAGGCCTGGCCGCTCACGTCATCCAACATGCTGCTAACCCGTGGCGCCCATGCTCAAGCAGCCAGCCAGTCGAGAAGGGCCCGCTCCTGCACCGGGAAGCTGTGCTCCTCCCGCTTGCCGGCCGGGGTCATGGGCGCCTTGAAGAACAGGCCAAGCTGCTCCTGAATGCCGCCCGCGCCGCGCTGCCGGGCCAGGTCAAGAACCCGGGCAATCTCGATGACCAACGGCGCTGCGAGAATACTGTCGCGGCACAGGAAGTTGACCTTGATCTGCATCTTTTGGCCGAGGAAGCCGACAAGGTCGATGTTGTCCCAGGCTTCCTTGTTGTCGCCGCGCGGCTTGTAGTAGCGGATATCGACGATGTGATCCTCGACGGGGTAGCCGAGGATGTCGTCGAGCACCGATCCCTTGGTGTTCAGCTTGCTCTTCAAACTGTCCGGGTTGTCCAACGCCAGGCCGTCGCGGTTGCCGAGGATGTTGGTGCTGAACCAGCCCTCCACATACAGGCTGCGGCTGCGGAACGCCGGGGCGAGCACAGTCTTGATGAAGGTCTGGCCCGTCTTGCCGTCCTTGCCGGCCACGGGGACATTGCGTCGCTCGGCCAGGGTGGTCAGGGCCGGGATGTCCGCGGCCAGGCTCGGCGTGAAGTTGCCATAGGGCACGCCCTCGGTGATCGAGGCGTAGGCATACAGCATGGCCGGGCTAATGGCCGGGTCGCTGCTGTCGAGGCCTTTCTCGAAGCCCTCCGGCGTATGCAGCGCGCCCGCCGCCTTGTCGGGCCAACGCTCGACAGAGGCCAAGTTCACCACCACCAGGTTCTCGATCCCCGAGGTTTCGCGGTAGCGGCGGATGTCGTCGCGAATGCGGTCCACGGCCTCCCGGTGCGACCCGGCGGCGACCTTGTTGGCGCCGTCCACGTTCTTGCAGAAATCGACGCTGCCCACGGCGGGCCAGGGCGTCATCCCGCGCAGCGCCGGCGCCACGATCCCGGCCTGCTCGCCGTCGAGAACCCGATGCTCCCGCACCGCATTCTCCAGGTTCTCGCCGTGCAGGTCCCAGCCGGCGAAGTGCAGGTTGCGGTAGGCCGCAATCCCCGAAGCGCCCACGCCGGCCAGCGGCAGGCCCGCCATGTCGTTGGAGCCGGCGCGCAGCATCTCAATGCCCGCTGCCGCCGTGGTGGCGACGGCGCCGCCGAGGCCCACGACAAGCACGCCAACACGCCGTCCTGTCGTGGACACGTCTAGCCCGGTATCAGGCATCAGGATTTCTCTTCTTGTTGAGGGCCGCACCCAGAATGGGGGCCTTGTGGTAGAGAGGAGGACATAAGCGTCGTCGGCAGCATGAGAAGGCAATCATGTTCGCTTTGTGACAGTAAGCTGACAGCCTCGACTTTTGCCGAGGCCACGCGCCATAGTGCCGTCGCGAGAAGAAGTCGAGGCATGTGAACTCAGCTTGTGGCGGAATTCGGGCATGGCTGCTGCCCGACTGCGGCGCCTAAGCCCGCATGTCCGGGCCACTCTCGCCGTCCTCAAGGTCCGTATCGTCCAGCGTCTTGCCGGGAAAACTGTGGTCGCCCGCGTGCTCGGCGACCTCGTGCTCCAGCCGTCCGGCGGTGCGGTCAAGCACGAATACCTGGCCGATCCCCTCCGACTCCGCTACCTTCCGCGCTGCGGACACGGCCTCGTCCAGCGACATCGCCGTGCCGTCGGCACGCATGGGCTGCACCACCTCGGAACGGCCCGGCGGTCCCGTTAACGTAATTTCGGTCACGATTTTGCGAGGGTCGTCCTCATCAAAGCGGCGCAAGACGACGACGCGGCCCGCCCGCCCCTCAGGCAACGGGTCGTGCGGGTCCAATTTGCGGATTTCAACCTTGTTTGGCATGCGTGCCGCCTCCAACGCTCATCTAACGGGCATCATCGGACCAAGTTCATTTTGTCCTAAGCAGGCATTCGTAGCTTGCGCCACGAATGCCTGCTTAGGAGTCGTTGAAGACGCATCATTTTGCCTGCTGCGCGTGGAGCAAAGTTCCGCTTTTTCCGAGAACACGCTCCGCAGAACGATGCTTAGCGCCAAAGCCTGCCGGCAGGAGAATCAAGCGCGCTGTCCTTTCGGCCCGGCGGCGTTTTGCCGGCGGCGGGGTTTTGTGGTCCAAGGCGCGGCAGGATGGCACTTCTGCACGGCCGTGCCAAATGAGGGCGGCACGATGTCCGCCGGAGGGGATTATTGATGAGCGACGACCTCGACCAAACCGACGGTGCCGGCGGCAAGCATGCGGCGGCGCGGCAACTGGCAGAGCAAGCCCTACGTGCCCAAGCCGCGGGCGACGAGGAGGAAGCCGAGCGGCTGTTCGCCGATGCCGAGCGGGCCGACCCGCACGCGGTCGCTGCCGTGCTGGACGAGCATCGGGACGACCCGGCGCCGGCCGCCGTGGAGGCGCCGCAGGACGACGCCGAACTGGCCGCAGAGTCCCGCACGGTCCAGGCAGGGGCCGATGCGCCGAGCCGCGCCGGCGTTTCCGGCCGGGGCAGCGGGGCGGACACCCAGGGCACCTGACCGCGCTGTCAACGTATTGAAAGGTCCGGCATCCCGCGGCATATGGCCGCGGCACGGGGTAGCCTGGAGGAGATTGCGATGAGCGACATGCAAACCGAAACCCACGAATTCAGCGCGGAAGTCGGTCGGCTGCTCGACCTCGTCGTGCATGCGCTCTACTCCGACCGCGAGATTTTCCTGCGCGAGCTGGTTGCCAATGCCGCCGACGCGACGGACCGCCGCCGGTTCGAGGCGCTCACCGCACCCGCTTTGGCTTTGCCGCCCGACGCCGGCGTCCGCATCATGCCGGACAAGGCCGCGCGAACCATCCTGATCGCCGACAGCGGCATCGGCATGGACAAGGCGGAGCTGGCGGCGAACCTCGGCACCATCGCCCGGTCCGGCACCCGCCGTTTTGGCGATGCAGCCGCGGCCGCCAAGCCGGAGGAAAAGGTGAGCCTCATCGGCCAGTTCGGCGTCGGCTTCTACTCCGCGTTCATGGTGGCGGACCGCGTGGAAACGACGAGCCGCCGTGCCGGCTCGGAAGAGGCGTGGACCTGGGCGTCGGAGGGCGCGGGCGCCTTCACGCTGGCCCCGGCCACGCGGGACGCACCCGGCACGAGCGTGCTGCTGCATATCAAGCCCGACGCGGACGAGTTCCTGGAGCCGATCCGGCTCGAGACGATCGTGCGCAAGTGGGCGGACCACATCACGGTGCCGATCACGGTGGCGAACGAGGGCGAGGACCGGCCCGCCAACGCCTGCACCGCGCTGTGGCGCAAGCCGAAGGCCGAGGTGACGCCCGAGCAATACAAGGAGTTCTACCGGCATCTCGGCCAATACGACGAACCCTGGGCCACCCTGCACTGGCGGGCGGAGGGCGCGCTCGAATACTCGGCGCTGCTGTTCGTGCCCGGCGCCCGGCCGTTCGAGGCGGTGGAGGGCGTGCGCGAAAGCCGCGTGCGGCTGCATGTCCGCCGCATGTTCATCACCGACGAGGCCGGGCTGCTGCCGCCCTGGCTGCGCTTCGTGCAGGGTGTCGTGGACACCGAGGACCTGCCGCTGAACGTCAGCCGCGAGATGCTGCAGGCGACGCCGGTGCTGGCCCGCATCCGCAAGGCGGTGACCAACCGCGTGCTGGGCGAGCTGAAGACGCGGGCCAAGGACGCGGACGACTTCGCCAAGCTATGGGAGAATTTCGGCGCGGTGTTAAAGGAGGGCGTTTGGGAAGACACCGAACACCGCACGGAACTCGCCGGGCTGATGCGGTTCCGGTCGTCCGCGCACGACGGCTGGACCGGGCTTGACGGCTACGTGGAGCGCATGAAGCCGGAGAAGGACGCGATTTACATCCTGACCGGCGACGACGCCGACGCGCTCGCCCGGTCGCCGCAGCTGGAAGGGTTCAAGGCCCGCGGCGTCGAGGTGCTCCTGCTGACCGATCCCGTCGACACCTTCTGGCCGGAGCGGTTGGCGGAGTGGGGCGGCAAGCCGATCCGCAGCGTGACCCAAGGCGGCATTGACCTGTCGAAGCTGCCGGTCACGGCCGAGCCGGCGGGCGAGGCCGCCGATGTGGACAAGCTGCTGCCTGCGTTGAAGGCGGCGCTGGGCGACGCCGTGGGCGAGGTGCGTGCGACCGACCGGCTGGTGGACAGCGCGGTCGTGCTGGCGGCGGCCGGGTTCGGCCCGGACCTGCAGATGCAGCGGCTGATGCGGCGGCACGGGCAGGCCGGGATGGGCCTGCCGCCGGCGCTGGAGGTGAACCCGCGCCACCCGCTGATCCGCAGCCTGTCGAAACAGCTTGAGGCCGGCGCGGACCTGACCGACACGGCGCACACCTTGCTCGACCTGGCGCGGGTGCAGGACGGGGAGATGCCGTCCGACCCGGCCGCCTTCGCCCGGCGCATCACGGCGGCCCTGGCCGCCTGACCGCCCCCAGCGGCGCTTGCTGTCGGGGCGGCGGTTAGTGGGTTGGCAGAATGGCCTGTACGCTGGACGCGGTGCCGCTGGTGGGCGCGGTGGCCGGAATGGTGAAGGATTGCACTCCGTTGGCGTAAAGCACCGCGCCCAAGACGACGTGTTGCGTGTCCACGTCCATTGAATCGACGTACAGATTGCGGTCCGTCGCGGCAGTCCCGCCCCAGGCGTCGTTCACGAACGCCACCGACGCGGTGTGCGGCCCAGCCGAGAGCGGAACCAGGAAGGCGATCCGCTGCTCCTGGCCCAAGGCGTGCGACGCGGTGACGGCCTGCGCCCCGCCGACCTGCTTCCCGTCGATGCTGATGATCGCCTGAGCGTCCCCTTGCCAGTAGTCTTCGGACAGGTTGAGGCCGATGTTGAACACGTTGCTGCCGACCGGCGAGGCCAGGCTCAGCGCCGGGCGGGCGGCGAGCGCCGTTGTCCCGGTTTGCGTGACCGTGCCGAGCGTCTTGGCCGTGCTGCCCAGGCCGTAAATCTGGTTGCCGTCCATCGCCGCCGGGGCGGTGGTTGCGTTCCACACGGCGACGCCGCCCGCCTTGTCGTTCACGACCGTGTTGCCGCGCACGGACAGGGCGGAGTTGGGGTTGAGCTTGCCCTCCTCCCCGAACGCGATCATCACGGGGTTGGAGGCGTTCGCCCCCTGCTGGATCACGTTGCCCTGGATCAGCGCGTTGCCGCCCTGCGGCAGGTCGATCTCGTAGCTCGCATTGCCGGCGTTGTTCTGGATGCGCGACCCGGTGATGGTCGTGTTCAGCGCCCGGCTTTTGACCTCGTGGCCGACGACGGCGTCGTGGATGTAGCTGTCCTGGATCGTGAGCTGCTTGACCGCGCCGACGTAGATGTTGTGGGTGAGGCCATTCCCGTTGCCGTTGTGCCCGAACTCCGAGTTCTTGATGGTGATCGTGCCCTGAGCGTCGGCAGCGGCCAGCAGGCCGTTCTCGTTGTCGTGGAAATACGAGTTGGCGATCGTCAGGTTGCCCGTGTCGTAGCGGATGCCCGCGCCGTTCTTGTCGGCCACCTTGGCGCCGGAGAACTCGAAGTGGTCCACCGTCACGTCCGCGTCCGTCGTCAAGATGGCCTTGCCGTTTGTCGGCGGCACGGTGGCAACCATCTTCACCATCCCGCCCACGCCCTGCAGCGTGATCTTGTGGGTGACAGTGGCAAAATCGTTCACGTACGTTCCGGCCTGGACGAGGATCACGTCGCCGTCCCGCGCCGCCGCCACCGCATCCGCGATGTGCTGGAACTGCTGATTCGCGCCGACCGTCAAGGTTGCCAATCCGCCCCTCCCCGCTTGCCCAAGCGTTTCACCCGGGTTCGTTCTCACTTTTTCGTGATACCGAACTTCGGCGTGATTGTCAACGCCTCCGCAACGAATGACTTGCTGTCGGACCGGCGGCAACGGGGGTCAGCGGACGGTGCGGAACCGCTCCACGGCGGACACCAAGGCCCGGCGCACGCCCGGCTCCAAGGCCGAGTGCCCGGCGTCAGGAATGACGGTCAGCCGGGCGGAAGGCCAGGACGACGCGAGTTCAAAGGCGGTGCGCGCCGGGCAGATCATGTCGTAGCGGCCCTGGACGATCTCGGCCGGCAAGTGGCCGATCCGGTGCATGCCGCCGAGCAGCCCGCCCTCCGGCAGGAACAGGTCATGGGCGAAGTAGTGCGCCTCGATCCGCGCGAGGCCCAGCGCCGTGCGGTCCTGCGCGAAGGACGCCACTGTGTCGGGGCTGGGCAGCAGGGTGCTGCAGGACCCCTCATAGACCGACCAGGCACGGGCGGCGGCGATGTGCACGGCCGGGTCGGGATGGACCAGGCGCCGCAGGTAGGCGCCGAGCACGTCATGCCGCTCCGCGGGCGTCAGGTGGCCCACGAAGGCCTGGTGCGCGTCCGGGAACACCCCGCCTAGGCCGTGTAGGAACCACTCGACCTCGGGCCGTCGGCCCAGGAACACGCCGCGCAGCACCAGGCCGCGCACCCGGTCCGGATAGGCCTGCGCGTAGGCGAGGGCCAGGGTGGACCCCCAGGACCCGCCGAACAGCAGCCAGCGCTCGATGCCGAGATGGCGGCGCAGCGTCTCGATGTCGGCCACGAGATCCGGTGTGGTGTTGTGCGCCAGGCTGCCCAGCGGGCGGGACCGCCCGGCGCCGCGCTGGTCGAAGATCACCACGCGCCAGAAGTGCGGGTCGAAGAAGCGGCGGTGCACCGCGCCCGCCCCGGCGCCGGGGCCGCCGTGCAGGAACAGCACTGGCTGGCCGTGCGCCGCGCCCACCTGCTCCCAATACATCACGTGCCCGCCGGACAGCGGCATGTAGCCGGTCTCGAACGGTCCGATTTCGGGGAACAGGTCTCCGCGGGGCATGTCTCATAAGCTACACTGGACCACGCGATGGCGGAACTGCCCCGCTGCGGGTAAATGGCACCCATGATCACGGATATGTATCGCGGCTGGGTCGCGTTGGGCGGGTTGGCCGGGCTGCTGGCGGTGGCGGCTGCGGCCGGGGCGGCGCACCTGCCGGTGGAGGCCGGAGAGGCCCGCGCCCTTGCCAGCGCCGTGCAGATGCAGGGCTGGCACGCCTTGGCGTTGCTGGGCTGCGGCCTTTGGGGGGCACGCGGCGGCGGGCTGACCCACGCGGCGGGCGGGGCATTCGCGCTTGGCACGCTGCTGTTCTGCGGTACCGTTTATGCGGGGGCGCTCGGCGGGCCTCATCTGGGCGTGCTCGCCCCGGTGGGCGGCAGCCTGCTGATGCTGGGCTGGGCGCTGCTGGGCCTGTCCGCGCTTCGCCGCCGTTGACGGCGCCCGCGCCCATCGGCAGCGCCTATCTTGCGGCGGAGGCTCTGGATCAGCCGCTTGCGGCGGAACTGGCCCGGGCCGGGGTGACGGTCAGCGCGTGGCACGGGCGCCTGGCCCTGTCGCCTGATCCGCCCCGCGCCATCGCCTGGGCGCTCGACACCTGGACCGCGCCGGAGGTGCACATGGTCGCCTCGGTCAAGGATGCCGCCGACCACCTGCGTGCCCAGCAGCGCAACTGGTCCGCCTACCCCGCCCTGCATCACCGCCGCATGGCACTGATCGGGGAGCACTTGCCACCCGTCCGCGCCCGGCCGCTGCGCTTTCCCGAGCCTGCGCCCACGTCGCATCTCGGCGGGTGGACGCTGCTGGACCGCGACCGCCTGCTTGCCAGCCCGACCAAGACTAGCCCGTTCCCGTTGGGCGAGTGCCAATTTGAGGAAGACGCAATCGGTCCGCCCAGCCGGGCTTACCTCAAACTGTGGGAAGCGTTGACCCGGCTTGGCACATACCCACGCCCTGGTGAGACATGCCTTGACCTTGGCGCGTCGCCGGGTGGCTGGACTTGGGTATTGGCGCACCTGGGGGCTTCGGTGCAAGCAGTGGACAAGGCGCCTCTTGATCCCCGCATTGCACACATGCCGGGTGTCGCGCAGACGCTCGCGAGCGCTTTTGCCGTCTTACCCACAGCGGTGGACTGGTTGGTCTGCGATGTGATCGCCTATCCGGCACGGCTGCTGGACCTGGTCAAACGCTGGATCGCGACCGGCGCCGCGCGACGGATCGTCTGCACAGTCAAGTTCCAAGGTGAAGCCGATTACCCCGTGGCGGATGAGTTCGCCGCTTTGCCGCATGGACAAATAGTGCACCTGTTCCACAACAAGCACGAATTGACGTTCCTATGGGTTCGGCCCGAACCGTGACGGGTCAGCTTTTGTCGATTGTCCGGGGCGCCGTCTCGCCCGTCTTGCGGTCGTCGTTGGGCAGTGCCTTGGCATCGTGGTCCTCGGTCCCTTTCGGGATGCCGTGCGGGGTTTCGCCGGTCGGGTTGTGATCGGGGCTGGCCCCCTCGGGAGGCGGATCGTCGGTCTGCACTTTTGGCTGGTTCATCATCGTGGAACGTGGATGGGGCGGAGGGGTTGCCTTACGCCAATGCCTGAGCCAACGCGTCGCACACCCGTTCGGCGTCGGCCATCGACAAATCCGGGTGAATCGGTAAAGCCAGGATGCGGGCAGACAAATCATCTGACACCGGCAAGGCCGTGCCGTCATGGTGGGCGGCATAGGCGGGCTGCCGGTGCAGCGGGAGGGGGTAGTAGATCGCGGTCGGCACGCCCGCCTCCCGCAGCGCCGCCTGCACGCGGGTGCGGTCCGTCCCGTCCGGCAGCAGCACGGAATACACCGCCCAGGCGCTGGCGCCGTCCGGCACGCGGGCCGGGGTGACGACGGTGTTGCCCAGCCGGCGGTCGTACACCCCGGCGATGCGCTCCCGCACCGCCAGCTCGTCGTCGAACACGTCAAGCTTCGCCAGCAGCACCGCCGCCTGCATCGTGTCCAGCCGGCCGTTCATGCCGGTGCGCAGCACCTGGTAGCGCGTGGTGCCCTCCCCGTGGCTGCGCAGGCTGCGGTACAGCGCGGCGCGGGCGTCGTCGTCAGTGAACAGCGCGCCGCCGTCGCCGTAGGCGCCCAGCGGCTTGCTCGGGAAAAAGCTGGTGGCCGTCGCCTGCGCCTGGGTGCCAAGCCGTGCGCCGTGCAGCACCGCGCCGAAGCTTTGGGCGCAGTCGTCGAGGGTGAACAGGCCTTCCGCCTCGGCGATCCGGTTCAGCGCGGGCCAGTCGGCCGGCTGGCCGAACAGGTCCACCCCCACCAGGGCGCGCGGGCGCAGGCGTCCGGCGGCGCGGATATCGGCCACGCGGGCGGCGAGGTGCGCCGGGTCGATCTGGAACATCCGGGGATCGACGTCCACGAACACCGGGGCGGCGCCCAGCACCAGCGGCACCTCGGCCGTCGCGGTGTACGTGAAGGCCGGCAGGAACACCGCGTCGCCGGGGCCGATGCCCTCCGCCATCATCGCGATCTGCAGCGCGTCGGTGCCGGAGCTGACGCCGACGCAATGCTTTGCCCCGCAATAGGCGGCGAGCCGGCCTTCCAGCTCCGCCACCTCCGGCCCCAGCACGAACTGGCAATGCGCCAAAACGGCGTCCAGCCGCGGGCGGAGCGCGTGGGCAATGCGGGCCTGCTGCGCTTGGAGGTCGAGGAACGGGATCGCCAAGGTCGAAGGTGACTGGGCCATGCTATTCTCCAGGCAGGCGCACGCGCCCGGGGGCGCCAATGGCGTTGTGCTCGAATTCCGGGATCATGCGGCCCAACAGCGCCAGCGCGGAGCCGACCTGCCCGGCCCGGCAGGCAGCGGCGACCTCATCAATAGCGCGGCTGACAATGGCCGGGTCGGCGGTGCGGGGCGTGGCCATCAGCAGGCCAGGATGCCCGGTCGGCGCCGGCGGCTCGCTGCCGTGGAACAGTTCCTCGAACAGCTTCTCGCCGGGGCGCAGGCCAGTAAAGCGGATGCGGATCTGGCCCGGCCCCGGTTCGCCCTCCGCCGGGTGCAGGCCGGCGAGCCGGATCATCTGCCGCGCCAGATCGACGATCCGCACCGGCTCGCCCATGTCGAGCACGAAGATGCCGCCCTGCGCGTCGGTCGGCAGCGTGGCGTCGGCCATGCCGACCACGCTCGCCTGCAAGACTAGGCCCACCGCCTCCCGCACCGTCATGAAGTAGCGCCGCATGTCGGGGTGGGTCACGGTCAGCGGGCCGCCGCGCTCAAGCTGGCGGCGGAACAGCGGCACCACCGAGCCGGTGCTGCCCAGCACGTTGCCGAACCGCACGGTGACGCAGCGCATCCCGGCGCCGCGCCGCGCCGCCACGTCCAGCGCCTGGCAGTACATCTCGGCCAGCCGCTTGCTGGCGCCCATCACGCTGCTGGGGTTCACCGCCTTGTCGGTCGAGATGAACACCATGGCGCTGGCCCCGGCGCCGCGCGCCGCCTCCGCCACATGCCGGGTGCCGACGGCGTTGGTCAGCAGGCCCTCCAGAGGGTTCGCCTCCACCATCGGGACGTGCTTGAGGGCTGCGGCGTGGAACACCAACTCGGGCCGCACGCGGTCGAACACCGCCCGGATGCGGGGCTCGTCGCGGATGTCGGCGATCACCGTGTCGCGCGCCACGCCGGGGTGCGCCTCCCCTAGTTCCTGGTCGATCAGCCACAACGCATACTCGCCGTTGTCCAGCAGCGTCAGGCTGCCCGGCTCCAACGCCGCGATCTGGCGCGCGAGTTCCGACCCGATGGTGCCGCCCGCCCCCGTCACCAGCACCCGGCGCCCATGCACCAGCCGCGCCATGCCGTCGCGGTCGAGCGGCACCTGCGGGCGGTTCAGCAGGTCCTCGATCGCGACGGGCGCCAGTTCCAGCGTGCCCGCGCCCGCCGCCGCCTGCAGCGCCGTCGGGCGGGGAACGCGGCGCACCGGCACGCCTTCAACGTCCGCTTGGGCCAGCAGGGCCGCGAGCGGGGCGCCGGACAGCTTGGGCTGGGTGACGACCAGGGCGGAGGGCAGCCGGTCCTCGGCGCGCAGCCGGGCGAGCACGGCGGCGGTCTGGGCGATCGACCCCAGGATGGCTTGGCCGTGGATGCGGCGCCCGGTCTGGCCTTCCCGCACCGAGAGCAGCCCGACGACGCGGAACGCCGCCCGGCCTTCCCCGAATTCCAGCGCCCGAATGAACAGGTCCGCCCCATCGCCCGCGCCGACCAGCAGCACGGATTGGGCGTCCGTCGCTTCCCGCCCCGCCCGCTGCGCCAGGCGCAGCCGGTATACGACCCGCGGCGTGCCAAGCGCCACGATGAGCACCAGCGCATGCACCACCGGAAACGTCGGCGTGGGCAGCGGGAAGCCGGACACGCCCAGCAGCAGCGCGAACAGCACAGCGCTGACCACGCTGCTGCCCACGAGGCTCACGAGATCCGCGATCCCCGCGAACCGCCAGTACTGCTGCGGCATGCGGAACGGCAGCCCGGCGACCAGCAGGGTGATTGCCCCCCCGGCCACGAACCACAACGGGTGCAGCAGCCCGCCGCCGGGGTCGGCGACGTAGCGCGCGAGCGGCGTCGCCACGGCGGCGAGCACGCCGTCGAGCGCGACGTTCAGCAGGATGCGGTTGACCGAGCGTTGCGATGGCATCGTGCCGACCCTATAGCCCACCCCGCGCCGCTTCACAGTCCCCCCTCCCTTGGCCCCCCTCCCTGAGCCTCCCTTCCTGGAACGCCCGCCCACTTCTGGATTACCCGATTGAGCACCGACGCCTTTTCAAAGCACCTGCTGTTCATCGCCGCCCTGGCGCTGCTTTCGGCGGCGCTGGTGCGGGTGATGATCGGCCTCGGCCCAGCGGACCGGCCGGACGCGCGCAAGGCGCACACGCGGGCCGTGCCGAAGGGCGGCGGGGTGGGGGTGGTCGCGGCGTTCCTGGTGGGCATCGGCGTGCTCTACCGTTACGCCGAGTTCTCCCGGCTCGCCGATCCCTACTTCCGCGGCGTGATCCTAGCCGCCGCCGCCATCGCGGCCGTGGCGTTCCTGGACGACGTGCTGGACTGGCCGTTCGCCGTGAAGCTTGCGGCGCAGTTGGGCGCTGCGGCGCTGGCGGTGGGCAGCGGGCTGGTCGTTGCCGATCTGAACCTGCCGTGGTGGGGGCCGGTCGAGCTGGGCTGGGCGGCGGCGCCGCTAACGCTGGCTTGGATCGTGTTCGCGACCAACGCCGTCAACTTTATCGACGGGCTGAACGGCCTGGCGTCCGGCATCTCCGCCCTTGCCTGCCTGGCGCTGGCGGCGGTCGCCGCGGCCTATGGCGGGTGGTTCGTTTACTTTGCCTCGCTGCTGCTGGCGGCGGGGCTGGTCGGCTTCTTGCCGTTTAATTTCCCGCATGCCCGCATCTTCATGGGCGATGTCGGCAGCCAGTTCTGCGGTTTCGTGCTCGCGGTGCTGGCGGTGGCGGCCGGGCGGTTCCAGGGGGTGGACTTGTCGGTGCTGCTGGTGCCGATGCTGCTGTTCGGCGTGCTGTTCGACGTGGCGTTCACCTTGGTACGCCGCGCGTTGGCCGGGGATCGGCTGACCGAGGCGCACCGCAGTCATTTGTATCAGGTCGCACACCGCTCCGGCATGGGCGCCGCGTCGATAACCCTGCTGCACTGGGGATTCGTGCTGTGGGGCGGGCTGTGCTGCCTGCTGTTCATCAAAGCGCAAGGGTCGGCCAAGCCGCTGCCGGTGCTGCTGGTGCTGCCGCCGCAGCTCGCCTGGGCGGCGTTCGTCGCGGTTCGCGCCCGCCGCGTCGCGCTCGGCCGCTGGTAGCTGCGACAGCCCTGGGGCGGCGAAGGCGAAACTCTCAACGTTGCTGCCCTGCTTAACGACGTTCTTTGAACTCTGCCACTATATGGTTCAGTCATCACCGACTTGGCGCTGTTGACCCTGGTCAACCGGATCACTCCAGGACCACCTTACCTAGCCCTGTCGTTTCTGCCGTCTCATTCTACGATACTGGCCAGGCTGCGGCCCGTAGCGTGCTGACGTTCAAGCAAGTCGCCAAAAGGCCGCCAACAACGACGGCACTACTGACCTCAGTGCCAGCATTGCTGATGTTCCTGACGCAGCAGGAGGCTATGGCGGGCGGGTTGGCCAGAAATGGCGTGAAGGGCGGCTCGTCCAAGCCGCACCTACCCCGTGCCAACCCCGGCGGCGATACCGCCCAACGCGGGAGCTAGACGGCCTGAACCTTGCGTGCGGGTTCATGGGCGCCACTGGCGGCTGCCGGCTTCTTCGCGCTGGCTGTCGCCTCGACCATGATGCCGCGCAGGTCGCGCAGGAACGCCTGGCCCTTGAGCGTCCGCTGCACCAGCACGCTGCGGCGGTCCATCGGGTCCACCTTGCGGCGCGCGAGATCCAGCTCACCTAGCCGGTCGAGCGCGCGGGTGATGGCCGGCTTCGACACGTTCAGGTCGGAGGCCAGGCCGCGCACCGTATGCGCGCCGTCCTGCAAATAGCAGGTCAGGAACACCCCAAGCTGGCGCGCGGACAGGTCAGGGCCGTCGCGCCGCACAAGGGCAACGATGGTGTCACGGAGAATGCCGACTGACTGGTCGGCTGTTTGATTGGCTGCCACGGTTTTGGTCCTTCTCAGATAGCGGGCATCGTCCTCGCCCAAGCAACATTCGTTCGGAACGGCATAGCGGTAACTCAGCGTCACCGATTCGTTTTTAATTGGTGACACTACGGATCGTTAACAGTGATATGCAACAAATCCAGTACTGAAAACGATCACACAACAGTCATTCGGCCGTTTAAGCAGCTTTGTTAACGCGATTTAATGTTTTGACCGCCGAAAACAGCGCGCGGAGCCCCAAAGCTTCCCCGCCCTCCGGCCGTCCGGGGCGGGTTTGATCGTTCCAGGCGTACGTATCGAGATGCGCCCACGGCGTCCCCGACGCAACGAAACGGCGTAGAAACAGTGCGGCGGTGATCGCGCCCGCCATTGGCTTGCTGGACACGTTGTTCAGGTCGGCCACTGGGCTGCCGAGCCAGCCGTCGTAGCCCGCCCAGAGCGGCAGCCGCCACACCGGGTCGGCGCAGGACCGGCCTGCCGCCAGCACGGCCTCTGCCACCAAGTCGCCTTCGTCGGTGTGCGGCGCGAACAAGGCCGGCAATTCCGGGCCAAGCGCCGTCCGCGCCGCCCCGGTCAGCGTCGCCGCGTCGAGCAGCAGGGCGGGCCGCTCGTCCGACGCTTCCGCCAGCAGGTCGCACAGCACCAGGCGCCCTTCCGCGTCCGTGTTGCCGACCTCCACGCTGAGGCCGCGCCGGGTCCGCAGCACATCCAGGGGCCGCATCGCGTCGCCGGAGACCATGTTCTCGACGCAGCCGATCCGCACGGCCAGCCGCACCGGCAGGTCCGCCTGCATGACCATCCGCGCGAGGCCGAGCATCAGCGCCGCGCCGCCCATATCCTTCTTCATGCGCAGCATGCCCGCCGACGGCTTGAGGTCATAGCCGCCGCTGTCGAAGCACACGCCTTTGCCGCATAGCGACACCAACGGCGCGTCCGGCCCGGCGGCGCTGCCCTGCCACGTGAAGCTCGCGACACGCGGCAAACGCGCCGAGCCGCGGCCGACCGCGGCGACCGTCGGATACTCGGCCGCGAGCCGCTCGCCCTCCACGATCTGCCCCTCGGCGCCGAAGCTTGCGCCCAAGGCTTGGGTCGCATTGGCCAGCTCGGCGGGGCCGAGGTGGTTGGCAGGCGTGTTGATCAAGTCCCGCACGAGCCAGGTCGCCCGCGCGGCCGACCGCGCCGCCTCGTGGCCGCCGGGCGCCGAGAGCTTGGCCATCGCCCGCGGCGCCCCCAAGTGCGTAGCGTAATGATACGCGCCGAGGCAGAAGCCCAGCACGGCGCCGTCCATGTCGAAGTCGCCCGGCTCCAACCGCGCGGCCGCGCCGTTCGGCAACGCCGCCGCCAGGCCGCCATGCGCGAAGGGCGTCCTGTCGTCGCCCAAACCCAGCAGCGCGCCGGCCAGGCCGTCCGGTCCCGGCAGCAGCGTCAACTGCCCCGGCAGGGCGGCAAACCCGCCGGCCCGCACGAACGCGGCCTGCCCGGGCGGCAGCGCCGCCAGCGCCGCGTCCAGGGCATCCGGCCGCACGGAGCGGATCGGCAACGCAGCCCCGTCCGCACCCGCCCCGTCTGCACCCGCGTCCGCAAAGCAGTCCAGGTCGCGATCGAACATTCCCATGGCTCCGGCCACGCGCCGATTCGCGACAAGCCGCCTCGGGCGCCGACTGTTACCTTATGTTACCTGGTTTCGCCCAGGGACAAGACGAGGAGGCAAGATGTGGGGCAAGACGACGCGCGTGGCGTTCATGGGCCGCGGCTTGCCATCCAAAACTTGCAATCTTGCGGCGGAAGCCCAACCATCCCCGCATGTCGGGCTTTCCCTCTCGGGTCAAAGCGGTCCTCGGACCCACCAACACCGGCAAGACTCATCTTGCCATCGACCGCCTGCTCGCGCACGCGTCGGGGATCATCGGCTTTCCGCTGCGTCTTCTCGCGCGGGAAAATTACGACCGCATGGTGGCGAAGAAGGGCGTGAAGTCGGTGGCGCTGATCACCGGCGAGGAGAAGATCGTGCCGCCCGGCGCGCGCTGGTTTTCCTGCACCGTCGAAGCCATGCCGCTCGACCGCGCCGCCGAGTTCGTCGCCGTGGACGAGATCCAGCTCTGCGCCGACCCCGACCGCGGCCATATCTTCACCGAGCGCCTGCTGCATGCCCGCGGCCTGGTGGAAACCATGTTCCTAGGCGCCGAGACCATCCGCCCGCTACTGCAGCGTTTGGTGCCGCAGGCGGAGATCGAGACCCGGCCGCGCTTGTCGCAACTGACCTATGCCGGCCCGGCCAAGCTGGTGCGCCTGCCGCCGCGCAGTGCCGTGGTCGCGTTCAGCGCCGGGGAGGTTTACGCCATCGCTGAGCTGATCCGCCGCCGCCGGGGCGGGTGCGCCGTGGTGATGGGCCGGCTGTCGCCGCGCACCCGCAACGCGCAGGTGCAGCTTTACCAGAACAAGGAGGTGGACTTCCTGGTTGCCACCGACGCGATCGGCATGGGGCTGAACATGGACGTGGACCATGTCGCCTTCGCCCGGCTCAGCAAGTTCGACGGCCGCCGCCCGCGCCGGCTCACGGCGGCTGAGGTCGCGCAGATCGCCGGGCGGGCCGGGCGCGGCATGAGGGACGGCACCTTCGGCACCACCGCGACCTGCCCGCCGCTCGACGACGACCTGGTGCGCGCCGTGGAGGGGCATGAGTTCGAGCCGCTGGAGCAGCTTTATTATCGCAACGCGGCGCTGGACTTCACGACGCTCGACGCCCTGCTCGCCACGCTGACGCCGCCGCCGCCGCGCCCCGGCCTGGTGCGCGGTTCCGACGCGACCGACCTGGAAACGCTGGAGGCGCTGTCCCGCGAGGAGGAGGTCCGGGCCATGGCGCGGGGGCGCCGCATGGTCCGGCTCTTGTGGGAAACCTGCCAAATCCCCGACTTCCGCAAGCTGGCGGACGACACGCACATGCGGCTCTGCGCCCGCATCTTCGGCCATTTGGCGCGCGAAGGCACGCTGCCGACGGACTGGCTGGAGGGCGGCATCGCCGGGCTGGCCCGCACGGAGGGCGACATCGACACCCTGATGCAGCGGCTCTCGGGCGTCCGCATCTGGGCCTACATCGCCGCACGGTCCGACTGGGTGCGCGATGCGCCGGCTTGGCAGGCCCGCACGCGGGAGGTCGAGGATCTGCTGTCGGACGCGCTGCACGAGCGGCTGACGACGCGCTTCGTAGATCGCCGGGCTGCCCACCTGATGCGCCGGCTGGAGGAAATTGACGGCCAGGAGCTGCTGTCCGCCGTGACGGCCCGCGGCGAGGTCGTGGTGGAGGGCCACTCGGTCGGCCACGTCGGCGGCTTCGCTTTCCTGCCGGACCCGCTGGCGGAAGGGCAGGAGAAGCGCCTGGTCCTGCGCGCCGCCCGCCGGGCCTTGCGCGAGTGGATGCCGCGCCGGGTGGCGGAGCTGGAAGCGGCGGAGGACGCGGCCCTCGCGCTGCTGCCCGACCACAAGCTCACCTGGGACGGCGTGCCGGTCGCGCGTTTGCGCCCCGGCGCCAGCCTGCTCCGCCCTTTGGTCGAGGTGCTGGACAGCGAGTTCCTCGACGGCCTGCAGCGGGAGCGGGTGCGGGTGCGGGTGGCCCGCTGGGTGGCCGGCTTCATCGCCCGCGACCTGGCGCCGCTGTTCGCAGCCGAGGCCGCAGCCGGCCAGGACCCGGCGCTGCGCGGCCCGCTGCACCGCATCGTCGAGGCCGGCGGCGTCGTGCCGGGCGACGCCGGGCAAGACGTCGCGCCGGTGCTGCGCGGCAGGCTGAAGGCGCTGGGCGTGCGCGCGGGCCGCTTTGCGCTGTTCCTGCCGGCGATGCTGAAACCGCGGGCGCAGTCGGCCCGGGCGACACTCTGGGCGATCCGGGCGCGGGTGCCGACGCCCACACTGCCGGCGCCGGGCTTGGTATCGGTGTCGCCGCCGGACTGGCCGCCGGGCTTCGCCGCGGCGATGGGCTGGCTACCAGCCGGGCCGGTGCTGCTGCGCTTGGACGTGGCGGAGCGGATCGCCGCGGAACTTGCCTATGCCACGCGGAGCCGGGCCGCCGCGGTGCCGGACGGGCTGGCGTCGCGCTTGGCCGTGCGGGCCGATGCCGTGCCGGCGGCGCTGCGGGCGCTCGGCGTGCGGCTGGCGCCCGGCGCCGTGCTGGCAGCGGACCAGTACGGCCCGCCCTCCACACCCATGATGCTGCCCGGGCGGCGGAAAGAGCACGCGGCGGCGGCCCGCGTGCCCTCCCCTGTCCCGCGCGTGGCGGAAGGGCCGTTCGCGGCGCTGGTGGCATTCCGGCGTTGATGGAGGCGGAGGGCGAGGACCAGGTGTGGCAGCGCCTGGACAAGTGGCTTTGGTGCGCGCGCTTCATGAAGGCGCGCTCCGACTGCGCGCGCCTCGTCGCGGGCGGCTCTGTGCGGATCAACCGCCAAGCCACGGACAAGCCCCATGCCCGGCTGCGCCCCGGCGATGTCGTGACCCTGCCGTTGCGGCAGCAGGTCCGGGTGGTCCGCGTGCTGTCGCTGGCCAGCCGGCGCGGCCCGGCGCCGGAAGCGCGGGCGTTGTATGAAGAGATTGCCGACGCGCCGTGACGCGCAGGCTCGACCTGCCGCGCGCCGCTTGCGCCCGGGATGAAAGGACCGCATATCGCCCCATTTAACGGTAAACCCCGGAACATTGGCGTTTCGGAAGTGGAAGGGGCTGGCGATGACCTACGTGGTCACCGAAAACTGTATCAAGTGCAAATACATGGATTGCGTCGAGGTATGTCCGGTGGACTGCTTCTACGTCGGCGAGAACATGCTGATGATCCATCCCGACGAGTGCATCGACTGCGGCGTGTGCGAGCCTGAGTGCCCGGCGGAGGCCATCGTGCCGGACAGCGACGACCGCGCCGCCGCCTGGGCCGAGCGCAACCGCATCTACTCGCTCGAATGGCCAAACATCGTCCGCAAGGGCGAGGCGCCTGCGGACGCGGACGAATGGAAGGACAAGCCGGACAAGGAAGCCTTGTTCTCGCCGGAGCCTGGCAAGCCTTGACGGAGCCGTGCGGTGGGACACGGCATCAGCCGCGGTGACGTCCTACAAAAATTGTGTTATGCTTCGTTGGCTGGCGATAATCCGTGCTGAACAGTATCGGGTGATGATGCGAGCCGTTCGCTGGCCTTTGCATAACCCATTCAGCAGGCGCTCACAGGTCTGCAGGCCAGGAGAGTTATAAGGTGCCCACCAAGCCCGCAGCAGCCAAGGACGCCGTTCCAGACAGGGCTGCTTTAATACCTGGCAACGTAAACCCAGCAGACGACGCGGCGGAAATGCCTGGGGCAACCCCGGTCGAGGCGAAGCCGCAGGCGGAGGCGGTCGAGCCGCCGTTCCGCTCGCCGCCCAAGATGCCCGGCCACATGCCCGGCATGCACGGTCGGCCGCAGATCGTCCCGCGCGCCATGGCCGCCAAGGAGGACTTCGCGGAGGGCGACTACGTCGTGTATCCGACGCACGGCGTCGGCAAGGTCGAGCGGATCGCGACGGAGGAGATCGCTGGGCACAAGCTCGAACTGATCCACATCACGTTCGAGGAAAACCGCATGACCCTGCGGGTCCCGGTCGCCAAGGCACGGACGGCCGGACTGCGCAAGCTCGCGACGCGGGAGATGTTCGACAAGGCGCTGGACTTGCTCAAGGGCCGGGCGCGGATCAAGCGCACGATGTGGTCGCGCCGGGCGCAGGAATACGAGCAGAAGATCAACTCCGGCGACCCGTTGCAGATCGCCGAAGTAGTGCGCGACCTGCACCGCAATGCCGGGCAACCTGACCAGAGCTTCAGCGAGCGCCAGATTTATGAGGCCGCGATGGACCGCTTGGCGGCCGAGATGGGCGCGCTGGACGGCACGGACAAGGCGACGGCGTCGTTGAAACTGGCCGAGAAGCTCAAGGCCATCGTCAAGGGCGCGGCGGTCGAGGTTGATGCCGATGGCGCCGAGGTCGAGGCGGAAGTGGAAGCAGAGGCCGCGACGGAAGCGGAATAGGCCTTCGCAACGCCGCGCGCCGTCAACAAAAAAGGCCCAAGGGACTGCTCCCTCAGGCCTTTGTCGTAAGCCGGCTCAGTTAGTTGCTGCTGTTGCGGTTTCCAAACAACTGCAGCAGCAGCATGAACAGGTTGATGAAGTTCAAATACAGGCTCAGCGCGTCGAACACGCTGCGCTTGGCCGCGATGTCCGTGCCCTCAGCGTAAGCGTACTGTTGATAGTCGCCCTTGATCCGCTGCGTGTCATAGGCGGTCAGGCCGACGAAGATCAGCACGCCGATGACGCTGATGGCGAACTGCAGCGCGGTGCTGCCGATGAACATGTTGACCAGCGACGCGACGATGATGCCGATCAGGCCCATGAACAGGAAGCTGCCCATTTTGGTCAGATCAGACTTCGTCGTGTAACCGTAGAGGCTCATCGCGCCGAAGGTCGCGGCCGAGACGAAGAAGACCCGGGCGATGCTGGCGCCGCTATAGATCAGGAAGATGTTCGCGATCGAGGCACCCATCGCCGCGGCGAACGCCCAAAATAGCGCCTGCGTCGCCGAGCGCGACAACCGGTTCACGCCGAAGCTCAGCACCATGGTGAACACCAGCGGCGCAAAGATCGCGGCATAACCCAGGATGGTCGGCTGGATCGCGATGCCGCGCGGCGTCATGACCTGCTGATAGAACAGCGAGATCAGGCTCGTGTTCGCGATGGCATAGGCGACAATGCCGGTCAGCAGCAGGCCCGAGGACATCCAGTTGTAAACGCGCAGCATGTACGCGCGCAGCCCGGCGTCGAGTACCGCGGTGTCCGCGGCCGCGCTGGGCGCGTAGGTTCGAGAGTCGGGGATAAAAGCCATAATCCTTTTCCTCATGTGGGCGTGACTGCCCGTGCCGCGTATGTTGGTTGATTCCAATTCTGGATCAAGCGAAATCGAGAGATCCGGATTCCGAGCCGCACGCTACTCGTTTCTTAAAAAAGGCGCAGCCCGCGCCCGCAGCGCCGACGCCGTCCCGGCATAGCCGAAGCCCAGCATCAGCAAGACGCATCCCCCAATCGTAGCCGCCAGGATGCCCGGCAGGAACACCCAGTCCGCCCGCATCAGGAAGCGGACCACGCCCCAACTGGCCAGCGTGCCAACCAGCGCCGCGATCAGCCCGGCCGCCGCCCCGATCAACCCAAACTCCACCAGCCAAGCCGCCCGGATCTGCTGCCGCGTGGCGCCGAGCGTTTTCAGCACCACCGCCTCCGCCATGCGCCGGCGTTGTCCGGCCGCCACGGCGCCCACCAGCACCAGCGCCCCAGAGGCCAGCGTGACTGATCCAATGGCCGCGAGCGCCGCGGCGATCTTGCGGACCAGCGCCGCCACCGCGCCCAGCACGTCCGCAACCCGGATGCCCGACACGTTCGGCAGCGCGTCCGTCACCGCGCGCAGCACCGCGCCCTCGTCCGCAGCCGCCGCCCGCACCGTCGCGATGTGCGTATGCGGCGCCCGCTCCAACAAACCAGGCGACGCGACCATGGTGAAGTTGATGGACAGGGACCGCCAGGCGATGTCCCGCAGGCTGGCGATTTGCAGGTCGATGTCGCGGCCCAGCACGTTGACCCGCAGCGTGTCGCCGATCCCCACGCCCCAGCCTCGCGCCAGCCCGGCGTCGAACGACACCAGCGGCGGCCCCGCGTAGTCCGCCGGCCACCACTCGCCCGCGACCAGGCGCGACCCGTCCGGCACCGTCCGGCTGTAAGTCAGGCCGCGGTCGCCGCGCAGCGCCCATTGCGTTTCGGGCGTCGCGTGCACCTGATCCGCCGGCACGCCGTTCACGGCGACCAGCCGGGCGCGCAGGCTCGGCACCTCGGCGATGTCGCCGACGCCGGGCTGGGCATGGAGGATCTGCTGGAAGCGGGCGAGCTGGTCGTTCTGGATGTCGATGAAGTAGAAGGTCGGCGCGTTGGCCGGAAGCTGCTCCAGCACCTGGTTGCGGATGTTGCCCTGGATCAGCGCGACGGCGGCCAGGGTGGACAGGCCGAGGCCGAGCGACACCAGCATCAACGGCGTGGCAGCACCTGGCCGGTGCAGGTTGGCGACGCCGAGCCTGGCCCAGGGCGCCGACAGCCGCGGCGCGCGGCGGGCCAAGGCCATCAGCACGCCGCCGCCGACGCGGAACAGCAGCAGGGTCGCCATGGCGCCGCCGCAGAACCACAGCGCGAACCCGCGCTCCGGCGACGCCGCGACTGTCAGCCCGACCAGCGCCGCGACCAGCGCGCCCTGGGTCAGCAGCAGCCACGGCCGGGCGCGCAGCCGCGCCGGCAGCAGCGCGTCCCGGAACAGCGCCGCCCCCGGGATCTGCGACGCCCGCGCCAACGGCCAAAGCGCGAAGGCCCCGGCGGTCAGCAGCCCATACACCGCCGCCAAGGCCAGGGACCGCGGATACAGCCCGGCCTGCGGCGGCACCGGCAACGCGTCGCCAAACAGCTTGACCCCCACAATCGGCAGCACCGCGCCCAAGGCGACGCCGATCAGCACGCCCACCGCGGACAGCGCCAAGACCTGGATCAGGAACACCGTGAAGATCGTCCGGGTGGAAGCCCCGAGGCAGCGCAATGTGGCGATGGTGCGCGCCCGCGCTTCCAGCCACGCCCGCACGCCGGTCGCAACGCCGATGCCGCCGACCAGCAGCGCCGTGAGGCCAACCAGCGTCATGAACAGGCTGGTCTGGTCGATGAAGCGGGCCACGCCGGGTGCCGCCTCCGTCGAATTGCGGATGCGCCATCCCTGCTCCGGGAAGGCGGCCCGCAGCGCCGCGGTGGTGGCCGCGGCGTCCGTGCCCGGCGGCAGCACGACGCGCAGGTCGTAGTTCAGCAGCGAACCCGGCTGCACCAGCTCGGTCGCCGGCAGCGCCGCCACCCCGATCATCGCCCGCGGGCCGAGGATGGTCGGCGTCGCGACCCGGTCCGGCTCGGTCAGCAGAACGCCGCGCAACTGCACGGTGCTCTGACCCAGGCGCAAGGTCGCGCCGGGCTGCACGCCCAGGCGGTCCAGCACCACCTGCTCCGCGACCAGCCCGGCCACCCCGTCCCGCTCGGAAAGCGCGTTCTGCAGCGTCCCGGCAGACACGGCGGCGGCGCCGACCAAGGGGTAGGCGCCGTCAACCGCCTTCAACTCGATCAACTGGCGCTCCCCGGACCCACCGTCCTGCCCCGTCGTAGCTGCTGGGGCGACCAGCATCGAGCGCATCTGCACCACGTCCGAAACCTGGCCGCCCCGGGCGCGGAACCAGTCGCGCAGCGTGTCCGGCAAGGGCTGCGCGCCCGATTGGATTTCGAGGTCGCCGCCCAAGATACGCCGGCCCTCGGTCGCCAGGCCGCGCTCGATGCCTTCCCGCAGGCTGCCGACCGCGGCGATGGCGCCGACGCCGAGCGCCAGGCACGCCAGCACAATGCGCAGGCCTCGCACGCCGCCGCGCAGCTCCCGCCGGGCAAACCGCAGCGTGATCACGCGGGCACGCCCACGCGGCCGTCGGCGATGTGGACGCGCCGGCCGCAGCGGTCGGCGAGCGCCGGATCGTGGGTGATCAGCAGCAGGGTGGTGCCGGCGTTGGCCTGCATCCCGAACAGCAGATCCATCACCGTGCGCCCGGTCGCCACGTCAAGATTGCCGGTCGGCTCGTCCGCCAGCAGCAGGCGCGGCCCCGGTGCGAAGGCGCGGGCCAGCGCGACCCGTTGCTGCTCGCCCCCGGACAACTGGCCCGGCAGATGCGTGAAGCGGTGCGACAACCCGACCGAGGCGAGGCTCTGCGCCGCCCGCGCCTCCGCGTCCCGCACCCCGGCCAGCTCCAGCGGCACCGAGACGTTCTCCAGCGCCGTCATGGTCGGGATCAGGTGGAACGATTGGAACACGATGCCGATGTTGTCGCGACGGAACCGGGCCAGCGCGTCCTCGTCGAGTCGCGTCAGCTCCTGGCCTGCCACCTGCACGGTGCCTGCCGTTGCCTGCTCCAGCCCGGCCAGCACCATCAGCAGGCTGGTCTTGCCCGATCCGGACGGCCCGACGAGTCCTACGGCCTCCCCCGCCTCGATATCGAGATCGACGCCTCCCAGAATATTGACCGGCCCGGCCGCGGAGGGCACGGTCAGCCGCAGGTCCCGCACCCGCACCAGGGGCGCAGAGGCAGGGTGAGCCATCGATATGTCCATGATAGGCCCATATGGCGCGCGCCGTTGGCCGGCCAACATCGCAGCACTGGCCATGCTGGCTTTTTTGGCGGCCAGCCCGGCGCAGGCCCGCACGACCCGCATCCTCGTGCTGGGCGACAGCCTGACGGCGGGCTACGGCCTGACGCAGACGGACGGGTTCCAGGCGGTGATGCAGGCGGCGCTGCGCGCCCGCGGGCTGGATGTGGCCCTGATCGACGGCGCCGTGTCCGGGGACACCTCGGCCGGCGGGCGGGCGCGGCTGGATTGGGCCTTGGCGGACGGCGCGGACGCAGCCTTTGTCGAGCTGGGCGCCAATGACGGCCTGCGCGGCCTCGACCCGGCGGGCACCGAGGCCAACCTGACCACCATCTTGGACGCGCTGGCGGCCCGCGGAATGCCCGTGCTGCTGTCCGGGATGCTGGCGCCCCCCAACCTCGGCGCGGAGTACGGTGCGGCGTTCAAGGCGGTGTTCGAGCGGCTCGGCAAGCGGCCCGGCCTGCTCTACGACCCGTTTTTCCTGCAGGGCATTGCGGGCGAAGCGGAGCTGAATCAGGGCGACCGCATGCACCCCAACCCGGACGGCGTGCGCCAGGAGGTCGCGCGATTGCTGCCGATGATGGAACGGCTGGTTGCCGCGGCCAATCGGGGAACGTGATGCGGCTGTTCGTGGCGCTCGACCTGCCGCACTCCCTGCGGGAGCGGCTGTCCTGGATGGCGGGCGGCCTGCCCGGCGCGCGCTGGGTCGCGCCGGAGAACTACCATGTCACCCTGCGCTTCATCGGCGAGCTGCCGGGCTACCGGGCGGAGGAGGTGGACCAGGCGCTGGCGGCGCTGCGCGCGCCGGGCTTCACGCTGCAGCTTGCGGGCGTCGGCACGTTCGAGAAGGGCGGACGCGTGAACAGCCTGTGGGCCGGGGTGGAGCGCAACCCGCAGCTCGACCACCTGCAGACCAAGATCGAAACCGCGCTGCAACGCGCCGGGCTGGAGCGGGAACGCCGGCGCTTCCTGCCGCACGTGACGCTGGCGCGCATGGACGGCGTGCCGGAAGCGAAGATCGCCGGCTGGGTGGCCGGGCACAACCTGTTCCGCAGCCAGCCGATGCTGGTGGAGCACTTCACGCTGTTCAGCTCGCGGCTTGGCAAGGAGCAGGCGGTTTATACGCCGGAGGTCGAATACGAGCTGGTGTAATGGCCAGCATCCACTTCATCACGCACCCAGAGGTGGTGATCGACCCCAAGGTGCCGGTTCCGGACTGGCCGCTTTCAACGGTTGGAATGCGACGGATGCGCCTTGCGGCCGAGCGGCCCTGGCTTGCGGGGATACGGTCCATTTTCACCAGCACTGAGCGAAAAGCGATGGATGCGGCCGGAGTCTTGGCCGGGAAGCTCGGGATCAGCCCTGTTGCCATCGAAAACTTGGGCGAGAACGACCGATCTGCGACCGGCTACCTGCCGCGGACCGAGTTCGAGGCCGTCGCGGACGAGTTCTTCGCGCAGCCGGAAGTCAGCGTGCGCGGATGGGAACGCGCGGCCGATGCGCAGCGCAGGATCGTCAGAGCCGTCGAGCGGGCTATGTCCCTCGGGTCGGCCGATGGCGATATCGCCATCGTCTCGCATGGGGGTGTCGGCGCCCTGCTGCTCTGCCACCTGAAAGGCGTGCCGATCAGCCGCGATGCGGACCAGCCGGGTGACGGGGGCGGCAACGTTTATTCTTTCTGCAAGGCAAGCCGCCAGCTTCTTTCAGGCTGGCGTCGAATCGAGGAATGAGGGCGAAGGGTCGTAGGGGTGAGAAGCCGGCGACCTTTCTTTATATGAACGGCGATGACCCTTGACGATCTCGCGGCCCAGGTCCGCGCCTGCACCAACTGCGCCGCCGTGCTGCCTTTGGGACCCCGGCCCATCCTGCGCGTGTCCACCACCGCCACCATCCTGATCGCGAGCCAGGCGCCCGGCACCAAGGTGCACGTGAGCGGCACGCCGTGGACCGATGCGTCCGGCGTGCGGCTGCGCACCTGGCTCGGCATGACGCCGGACGAGTTCTACGACACGGCGCGCATCGCCATCCTGCCGATGGGGCTGTGCTACCCGGGCCGCCTGCCACAAGGTGGCGATTGCCCGCCGCGTCCGGAGTGCGCGCCGCTGTGGCGCCGCCGCCTGCTGGACGCGATGCCGAGCCTGCGCCTCACCCTGCTGGTCGGCAGCTACGCCCAGGCCGACGCGCTGGGGCCGGGCCGGATGACCGACCGGGTGCAGGGGTTCCGGCAATACCTGCCGCGCTACTTCCCCCTGCCGCACCCAAGCTGGCGGACCGGCGTGTGGGAGAAGCGCAACCCTTGGTTCGTCACCGACGTGCTGCCGGCGCTGCGGGCCGAGGTGCGGCGGGTGCTGAGCTGATCAGCGCAAGCCTTCCAGGATCGCCACCAGCTTGCGGTCGCGGTCCGCGGCCATCTCGGGGATCGGCTTGCCGGCCGCCGCCGCCTCCACGCCCTCGATCAGCGCCTGTTCGAAGGCGGGCGTCATCTCTGGCGTGCCCAGTTCCGGCCACAGCTTGTCCACGGTGATGTGGTCCATCAGGTAGCGCAGGCCGCCGGCGCCCCCGCCCAAATGGTAGGTCATGATCGGCCCCATGATCGCCCAGCGCAGGCCCGGCCCCTGGCTGACCGCCGCGTCCACGTCCGCCACGCTGACGACGCCCTGTTCCACTAAATAGGCCGCTTCCCGCCAGACCGCCGCCTGCAGCCGGTTGCTGACGTGGCCCGGCATCTCCTTCCTCAAGCGGATCGGGTGCTTGCCGATGGCCGCGTAGAACCGCATCGCGCGCTCCACCGCCTCGGGCGCCGTCCGCTCGCCGCCGACGACCTCGACCAGCGGGATGAGGTGCGGCGGGTTGAACGGGTGGCCCAGCACCAGGCGCTCCGGGTGGTGGGTCCGCGCCTGCATGGCGGTGGGCAGCAGGGTCGAGCTGCTGGACGCGATCACGGCGTCCGGCGGCAGCGCGGCGCTGACCTGCTCGAACAGCGCGACCTTCACCTCGATGCGCTCCGGCCCGTTCTCCTGCACCCAGCCGGCGCCCTCGACGGCGGCGACGGGGTCGGCGGTGAAAGTTAGGCGGGCCGGGTCGGCCTCGGGGTGCAGGCCCAGGCGCTCCAGCGTCGGCCAGGCGGTCTCGACGAAATGGCGCAGGAAGCCCTCGGCGTGCGGCGCCGGGTCGCTGGCGGCGACGGACAGGCCGCGCGCCAGGAAATAGGCCGCCCAGCTTGCGCCGATGGTGCCGGTGCCGAGGACGGCGACGTGGCTGATGCCTTCATACATGGTCGTTCTCCTTATGCTGTCGGCCGTTCGCGGGCCGCCTTGAAGCCCGCGACGAAGCGGGCCAGCGTGTCCGAGGTCTGGCCGCGCGGCAGCATGACCTCGATCAGTTGGAAGCGGCCCCGCGTCGCGTGGGCGCGGGCCAGGGCGTCCGCCAGCGCACGCCGGGTCGCGACCCGCACGCCGTCGCCCCCCAGCGGACCCGCCAGCTCGGCGAAGCGCCAGTCGTCCAGGTCGTTGAAGGCGCTCTCCGGCTGGAACACCCGCAGCATCTCCCAGGACGCGTTGTTGAACACGATCACGACCGGGTCCCAGCCGTAGCGGCGGCAGTTGCCCAGCTCGAACCCCGTCATCTGGAACGCGCCGTCGCCGACCAGGATCATCGGGCGGCTCCCCGCCGCGACGCAGGCGCCCAGCCCCGCCGGCACGCCATACCCCATGCCGGCGTAGTAGCCCGGCGCGACCAGCTCCGTGTTGCGGATCTCCATGGCGGTGAACAGGCAGTCCCCCATGTCGGCGGCAATCGGCATGGGGCCGTGCTGGGCGAACAGGTCGTTGATGCCCGCCGCGATGTCGCTCGGCGAGATCGGCGCGTCGTCGGCCGGCATGCCCTCGGGATAGCATTCCGGCGGCACCGCACAGGGCACATGGCCCGCCTCCGCACCCGCCTGGGCCAGCAGGGTGTCGATCAGCGCGGCGAGCGGGATGTCGGGGGTGCTGTGGTATCCGACCTGGACCTGCCGGCTGATCGCCAGCATCGCCCGGCGCATGTCGATCCGGCGCTCGCTGAGCGCGAAGTTGGTGTCGGACAGGATCACGCCGAGCAGCAGCAGCGCGTCCGACCCCTCGACCAGCGCCGTCACCGCCGGCTGCCCGGCGGCGCCGAGATAGGTGCCGCGCGCCACGTCCCGATGCCCCGACAGCAGGCCGCGGCCGGTGAAGGTGCTGACGACGGGAATGCCCAGGCGGCGCGCCAGCTCGGCCACCTTGTTCTCCGCGCCGTAGCGGCGGACCTCGACGTCCACCACGATGCAGGGGCTGGCAGCACCCTGCAGGCGGCGGAGGATCTCGGCGCCCGCCTCCGCCAGCGCCGCCGGCAGCACCGGGCTGGGCGACAGGGTGGGCACGGCCTCCACCTCGGTGCCGACCAGGTCGCGCGGCAGCTCGATATAGACTGGCAGCGAGTGCTCCCGCGCGCTGCGCAGCACGCGGGCGATGGCGGCGGGGGCGCGGGCCGGGTCGTCCAGCACGGCCTGGTCGCAGGTGATCTCCCGGAACACGCGGGTCTGGGTATCGACCGTGCGGCTGGTGTGGTGCAGGACCCAGCCGCTGGCGCGCTCGTGCACGCCGGGCGCGCCGGAGACGACGACGACCGGCACGCGCTCGGCATAGGCGCCGGCTATGGCGTTGACCAGGTTGAACGCCCCGGCGCCCCAGGTGGCAACGGCGACCGAGATCGCGCCATGGAACCGGGCGGCGGCGTCGGCGGCGAAGCCCACGGCCGGCTCATGGCTCAGGGTGTAGAACGGCAGCACGCCGCTTTCCTCGATCACCTTGAAGAACGGCAGCACGAAGTCGCCGGGGATGCCGAAGATTTCGCGCGCCCCGTGCTGGCGGAGAGCGTCGAGCAGGGCGCGGCCTAATGCGGGCATGGCAGCCTCCGGGTCGTGGCGGCCCAGTGTGGCATCACCGCTGCCGCGGATCGAGGGCCGCCTGCACGGCATCGACCAAGGCATTGGCCAGCACGACGAAGAACGACGCATACAGCACCGCCGCCATCACCACCGGCAGGTCAAGGTTCTGCAGCGCGTCGTAGGTCAGCTTGCCGATGCCGCGCAGGCCGAACACCACCTCGGTCAGCAGCGTGCCGCCGCCGATCAGCGCGCCGATGTCGAGGCCAAACAGCGCAACCACCACCACCAGCGCGTTGCGCAGCGCGTGGCGCAGCATGACCCGGCTTTCACTGATGCCCTTGGCGCGGGCGGTGCGGATGTAGTCCTGGCGGAACGCCTCGATCAGGCTGGAGCGCAGCACCCGGCCATACACCCCGGCATAGAGCAGCGCGAGCGTGACCCACGGCAGCACCAGGCTGCGCGCCCAGCCAGCCGGGTCCTGCAGCAGCGGCACGTAGCCGAGCGGCGGCACCCAGCGGAACGCCCAGGTGTCGTGCAGGCGGCTCTGGGTCAGCAGGTTCACCACCTCCCCCAGCCAGAACACCGGGATGGAGATACCGATCAGGCCAAGCGCCGTCACCGCGCGGTCCCACGCGCTGCCTTCCCGCGCCGCGGCAATCAGGCCGATGGCGAGGCCAGCCAGCAGCCAGACTACTGCCGCGCCCGCGGCCAGGGACAGGGTGACCGGCGCCGCACGCAGCACCGCCGGCACCACACGCTGCCCCCGGTTCACCTGCGACGTGAGGTCGCCGGCGATGAACAAGCGGTGCATCAACAGGCCGTACTGCACCGGCAGCGAGCGGTCCAAGCCGTACTCATGGCGCACGGCGGCCAGCGCCTCCGCCGACGCGCCGCGCCCGGCCAGGCGCGCGGCCGGGTCGGCGCCGGGGGTCGCGAAGAAGATCAGGAACACGAGCACGCTGATCCCCAACATCACCAGGATCGAGCGGAGCAGGCGGGTGATCATCGCCGGGTCTCAAGCGAGGCGCGCCATGCCTCGCCCACCACGTTCAGCGCCAAGACCATCGCCAGCACCGCGAGGCCCGGCGCGATGGCGACCATGGGCCTTGTGTAGATCAGCGCCTGCCCGTCGGCGATCAGCGTGCCCCAGCTCGCCTGCGGCGCCTGCACGCCGATGGACAGCACCGAGAGCGCGGCCTCCGTCAGCAGCGCCATCGCCATAACCACGGGGGCGAAGCCGATCAGGCCGGGCCAGATCTGCGGCAGGATGTGGCGGCGCAGGATGTGGAGCGGCGCGCCGCCGGTGGCGTGAGCGGCCTCGATGAACTCGGCGCGGCGCAGCGCCAGCACCTGCGCGCGGATCGGCCGGGCGACGTAGGGCACGTAAACCACGCCGAGGATCAGCACCGGCAGCGCCAGGCTGTCGGCGGTGAGCAGCAGCGGCCCGATCCGCAGGTCCTGGCTGATCAGCACGATGGAGAGCGAGATCGCCAGCAGATAGACCGGAAACGCCCAGAGCAGGTCCAGCAGCCCGGCCAGCACGGTATCCACGGCCCCGCCCACGAAGCCCGACAGCACGCCGAGCAGCACCGCCAGCACGAGGCACAGCACGGTGGCGCACCCCGCGATCAGCAAGGACGTGCGCCCGCCATACAGCAGCCGTGCCGCCACGTCCCGCCCCTGCGTGTCCGCGCCGAGCATGTAGGGACCGCGCCAGGTCGGCCCGATGGGCGTCACCCCGAGGCCCAGCCCGGCGGTGTTCTCCGCCAGCACCTCCTGGCCGAGTGCCGTGCCGTTCACGTTGCTGCGGAACGGGTCGGTGCCCGAGACCCGCGACGCATACAGCGGCGCCAGCAGGCAGGCGAGCACGATGATGGCCAGCACGGCATTGCCGGTCTTCATCGCACCCAGGATTGGCCAACGAGCCAGCGGAACTGCTCATGGTAGCCGAAATGGCCGACACGGGCGGACACGACGTCGATGTAGCGCGGATTGAACAGCACCACAGCCGGTGCCTGGTCGGTGACGGCGTGGTCGATGGCGGCGAGGTCCGCAGCACCATCCGGGGCCGCCAGCGCCGCTTGCAGCCGCGCGTCCAGCGCCGGGTCGCAGAAGCCGGAGATGTTGGGCGATGCGTCCGACCCCGGGCGGAAAGCCGAGCAGCCGAACACGCCGCCCAGGAAGTTGCCGGCCGAGGCGTAGTCCGCATACCAGGTCGTGAGGCTGGCCTGCACCCGGTTGTTGGTGTTCTGGATGTAGGTGAACTGCACGTTGCCCGACAGGCTGCGCAGCCGGGGCACGAAGCCCAGGTCGCGCAGCACGTCCAGCATGTAGGTGCCGATTGCGCGGGCCGCCGGGCTGTCGTCGATCACCAGCGTGACCGTCTGCCCGGCCGTGCCGCTCTCCGCCACCAGCCGCTGCGCCCGGGGGAGGTCCAGCGGATACGGGCAATATGGCTGGTAGCCCGGCAGGCGCGGCGGCAGCACCTGGCAGGACTCGGTGGCCAGCCGCGCGCCGCCAAACAGTTTAACCACCGCGCGCCGGTCCACTGCGAAATTCAATGCCCGGCGCACCCGCACGTCGTCGAACGGCGGCAGGCGGGTGTTGAGCGGCAGGAACCACATGGCGTAGGCCGGGCTGAGATGCACTTGGTCCGCGTGGCGCGCGCCAAGTTCGGCCAGCCGGTCCGCCGGCGGCGCGTCGAAAGTCCAGTCGGCCTGGCCGTTCTCGATGGCGGTGATCTCCGCCTCGTCCTCCAGCCCGAAATCGTAGTCGATGGCGTCAGGGAACCCGTCCGGCTGCGCGTCCGCGCTCCATTCGCGGAAGTGCGGGTTGCGGACCAGGCGCAGGCTGTCGCCGGGGTCGTAGTGGTCGATGCGGTAGGCGCCGGTGCCGGGCATCGGGACGGTGCCGGTGTCCGCGCCGGGCGCGGTATCCGGCAGCACGCTGGCGTGCGGCAAGGCGAGCTTCATCGCGAACTCCGGATCCGGCCGCGACAGGCGGATGGTGACGGTGCCCGCGGCGTCGTCCGCCGCGACGCCCTCCAGCGCGCAGTCGGCGGGCGCGCGCAGGCAGGCGTCCGCCCCCTGGATCGCGCCGTAGAAGCTGTCCGCGGTGGGGCTGGAGATGCGGAACAGCCGGCGAAAGGAGGCGGCGACATCGGCCGGGCGCACCGGCGCACCGTTGGAGAACTGGATGCCGGGGCGCAGCCGGAACACCCAGGTCAGGCCGCCGTCGCCCGGCACCGGCACGAACTCGGCCAGGTCGCCCACGATCTCGTTGCCCCCGGGACCCGGCACCTTGCGGAAGGCCAGCAGCCCGTCATAGACCATCGAGAACATCTGCCAGAACTGCGCGGTGTAGTTCACCTGCGGGTCGACCGTGCCGGCGGCGGAGTGGGCCAGCAGGCGCATGGTGCCGCCCCGGTGCGCCCGCATCAGCGCCGCCCGGTCCTCCTCGGCAAATGCTGGTGCTGCGAGCAGCGCCAGCAGGACGGCCCAGCGGATCAGCGGCGGAGCACGAAGGCCGTGCCGTCCCAAACGCCGAACGGCGCGGTGCCGTCCTGTTCCAGGGCGAAGCCGTGCGCCGCGGCGAGTGCGGCGGCATCGGCGCGGTCGGCGGCCCGGTCCCCACGATAGGAGAAGTTGAGCACCGCCAGCGCGCCGCCCGGACGCAGCACTCGGGCTGCCCCAGAAACGTGGCGGCCGACCACATCAGGCCCGGCCTGGACCATGTAGGGGAAACTATCGACCGCCAGCACGAGGTCGAACGCGCCGCCAGGCAAGGCGTCGAGGTCGCGTCCCGCCGTCTGGTTGAAACGCACGTTCGGCAGCGCCGCGTTGCGCCGCCGCGCCTCCGCCACCATGCCGGCAGACACGTCCAGGCCCAGCACGGTTCGGCAGACCGGCGCGAGCGCCGCCGCGATGCGGCCGATGCCGCAGCCCAGGTCCAGCAGGTCGGCCTCCGCGTGCAGAAGCCGGCTTGCGTGCAGCCAAGCAACGATCTCGGTCGTCGCCTGGGCCAGGATCGCCGGGTCGCCGAGGGAGTACAGCGCCACGCTGGCTTCGGGCGAATGCGCCACGGCGCGGTCGAAGAACGCGGCGATGCGCGCCAGGCCGTCCTCGCCGGATGCGTCGTGGTCCGCGCCGGTCGCCGCGACCTCCGCCGCCAGCCGGTCGAGCGCCGCGTCCCGTCCGTCCACAAGCTGCGCCATCGCCGTCCAGCGCGCATCCTCCGCACCGGGGCGGTGCCGCGCCAGGGCCGCCACGATGCCTTCCGTCGCCACGCCGGCCAGCAGCATGCGCGCCACCGCGACCTCGGGCGAGATGCGCGCAGCGAGGCAGTCCTTGATCGGCTGGTCCGTCACGCCGCATCCGCTTGGAGGCCGGCCCCCGGGAGCGTCAGCCAGCCGAGCCGTGCCAGCCTGGCGCCCTCCCCGGCCAGGAAGCGGTCGCCGATGTCGCCGCGCCAGCGCAGGTCGGGGATGACCACGTTGCGCGCCCGCGCCGCGGCCGCCGCCTGCGCCCCTTGCACCGTAGGCCCGGTTCCGGTGACGACCATGGCGTATCCGGTGCGGCGCCGGGCGAACAACTGGCCGCCTTCCCGCCGCATGTCGGAGAAATGGTAGTGCGGCAGCTCCGCCCCGTCCGGCGGCTCGTGGAAGAAGATCGGCGGATCCGCCGCGGGATCGGCGCCGGGCCGCTCCTCGGGGAAGCCCGGCACGGTCAGCACGATGCCGACCGACCAGCCCGGCAGCGTCGCGAACCCCCCGGCGCCCCCGCGCATCATGCGGCCCAGCAGGTCGCCCCAGCCGTCCCGCTGCAGCGGCGCCAGCACGGCGAAGCCGGGGTTGCCGAAGCGGCAGGTGAACTCCAGCGGCCACAGCCCGGCCTCGTTGGCGATCATGTTGAGGTTGACGTAGCCGACGTGCCCGGCGGCGGCGAGCAGCGGCGCAATCCGGCCCAGCGTCGCGTCGAACAGCGCGTCGGCGCCCTCGTAGGACAGCAGAGTACCCATTTCCCCGGTCATCTCGCCCAACTCGCCGGGAAAGAACCGCTTGTGCTCGAAGTCGATGCAGGCGGGTCGGAGGAACGCCCCGCCGTCGAAATAAGCGCCGACGCCGACCTCGACGCCCTCCAGCCGCGGCATCAGCAGCACGCGGCCCGGCGGCGTGCGGGATAGCTGGAACAGTACGTCGGCACCCTCCCGGTGGTCGCCCACGAAGGTCGCCTGCGCGTTGTTGTCATGTTTCAGCACGGTGCGCCCGGGATGACGCGCGAGCCAGGCCAAGGCCTCGGCCGGACTGTCGAACGGATGCGTCGGGGCGATCTGCAGGCCGGCCTCCCGCAGCGCGGCCTGGCCGAAGGCGCGGTCATACTCCAGCCGATCCCCCAGCGCGCTGCCGCCGATCACCTGAAAGCCGGCCTGCCGCAGCGCGTCCTGCTCGGCGCCGCGCCCGACCTTCTCGAACAGCACCAGGCCGTCGCGCCCGACCCAGTCCAGCTCCGCCTGCCAATCCGCCACCGGGTCGAGCAGGCCCGCGAAGCAGCCGGCATAGGACGGGTCCCCGGCCTGGACGCGCACCTCATGCCCTTCGCGCAGCAGGCTGAGATAGAGATCCCCCAGGTCGATCCGCGATCCGATGCCGAGAACCCGCAACCCTGCCTCCGTGCCACCCTGTTTCCATGCCGTACCGCACAACCCCGGCCCTCACAAGATGGAGGCCGCCCTCCGCGGCAGGCCTACTCCCCATCTCCTTCAAGCATCGCGATGTCGGCGTCGTTGAAGCCGAAATGATGGGCGATCTCATGGATCAGCACGTTGCGGACGAGGCGGAACAGGTCCTCCCCCGTTTCGATCCATTCCAGCAGGATCGGCTCGCGATACAGCACGACCAGGTCCGGCGCGTGCGGCGTGCCGCCCGCGTCCTTGTGCCCGAGCGGCACGCCGCGGTACAGGCCGGTCAACTCCCAGGCGTTCTCAATGCCCAGCTCGCCCAGGGTCTCGTCGTCCGCGACCTCCTCGACCAGGATCGACAAGCCGCGCACCTGGCGGCGCAGCACATCGGGCATCGCCGCGAGCGCGCGGTCGGCCAAGTCGGCGATGTCCTCGGGCGCGGGAGGCAGGGTATAGACGGGCATGCGCCTATCCGCCCCATTCCGCGCCGGAGGTCAACCGAAATGCCGCATCCCGCCAAGATCGAGCCGTTGCCGCAGGATGCGCGCGACCGGCTGGCGGAAACCCTACCCGGTTGGCGCCTGCTCCCGGATCGGGATGCCATCGCCCGGGATTTCAAGTTCAGGGATTTCAGCGCCGCCTGGGGCTTCATGGCGCGGGTGGCGCTGCTGGCGGAACAGCAGGACCACCATCCCGAGTGGTCGAACGTTTACAACCGGGTGTCCATCACCCTTACCACGCACGACGCCGGCGGCCTGTCGGAGCGGGACATCGCGCTGGCCCGGGCCATCGACGCCGTCTTGCCCGGATAACGGCGCGACGTGGATTCCTGCATCGCGACCCTCCCCGAGCGGTCCCTGGCGATCCGGCGTGCTGCGTCCCGGCTGTGCTTCCAGCTTGGCTGGTCGCCGCTGCATGAGATGCCGCTGCCGAACAATCGCCGGGCGGACATCATGGCGCTGCGCCCCGATGGCGGATTCGCCTGCATCGAGGTGAAGTCCGGGGCGCGCGACTTCCTGTCGGACAACAAGTGGCCGGAGTACCGGGCCTACTCGGATTGCCTGTACTTCGCGGTGGACCCGGACTTCCCGCTGGCGCTGCTGCCTCCCGACACTGGATGGATCATCGCCTGCGACGCCGCCGCGGAGGTCCTGCGCGAGCCGCCGGTCCACGCCCTGTCCCCGGCGCGCCGCCGCGCCCTGCTGCACCGCTTCGCCACCCTGGCCGCCCAACGCCTGGCCTGGCTGCAGGACCCCGACGGGCAGAACAGCCTGCGGATGGCACTCCGCGCGGAGTAAGCTGCGGTAGGCCACCCTACCCGGCGCTCCGCACCGCCGTCATCCGCTGCACCGTGGCCGTCGTGGAAAAGCCCGGCAGCAGTTCGGCCAGCCAGACCCGGCCGCCCCAGCCCTGCACCAAGTCGGCGCCGACCACGGTGTCCAGGGTATAGTCGGCGCCCTTGATCAGCAGGTCCGGACGGAGTGCCGCCAAGGTCTCGACCGGCGTGTCCTCGTCGTAGATGCACACCAAATCCACCGCGGACAGGCTGGCCAGCACCGCCGCGCGCGCGGCTTCCGGCTGCACCGGGCGGCTGCTGCCCTTCAAGCGCCGGACGCTGGCGTCCGAGTTCAACCCGACCACCAAACGGTCGCACTGGCTGCGCGCCTGCTCCAGGAGGTGCACGTGGCCGGGGTGCAGCAGGTCGAAGCAGCCATTGGTGAAGCCGGTCCGCCAGCCCCGGCGGCGCCACCGCTCCACCTGCTCGGCCGCGGCCTCCAGCGTCACCACCTTGCGCAGCGCGCCGCCCTGAGGGCTGAGGGCCGAGAGCAGGTCCCCTTCCCGCGCCACGGCGGTGCCGACCTTGCCGACGACGATCCCGGCCGCGATGTTCGCCAGGCGCGCCGCCATCGGCAGCGGCAGCCCGGCCGCCATCGCCGCCGCGAGCGTCGCGACCACCGTGTCGCCGGCGCCGGACACGTCGAACACCTCCGGCGCCTCCGCCGGGAAATGGTGGATGCCATCGGCGTCCAGCAGGGTCATGCCGTCCTCCGCCCGCGTCACCAGCACGGCGCCGAAGCCGTGCGCCTCGCGCAGCGCCGTGGCGGCCGCAACGATGGCGGCCTCGTCCTCGACCGGCAGGCCCGTCGCTTCCGCCAGTTCCCGCCGGTTGGGCGTCACCACGTCCGCGCCGGCATAGCGGGCGTAGTCCGGCCCCTTGGGATCCACCACGACCCGGCGCCCGCCGGCCTTCGCAGCGGCGATCAACTGCGCCGGGATGTCCCCGGCCAGCACGCCCTTGTTGTAGTCCGACAGGATGGCGACCGACGTGGCCGCCAAAGTGTCGTGCGCGATGCGCATCATGCGCTCGGCGAGCTTCGGGTTGACCGGCCCGGTTTCCTCCCGGTCGGACCGCAGCAACTGCTGGCCCTGGCTGACGTAGCGCGTCTTGACCGTGGTGGCGCGGGCGCCCTGCACTAGCAGCCACGGCTCCACGCCGGGCTGGCCGCCGACCAGGCCGGTGAGGTCCGACCCGGCCTGGTCGTCCCCCACCACCGACACGAAGGCCACCGCCGCGCCGAGCGCAGTGAGGTTGCGCACCACGTTGCCCGCGCCGCCGGGCATCGCCACCTCGCGCTCCACCGTCAGGATCGGGATGGGCGCTTCCGGGCTGATCCGCTCTACCGTCCCGTACACGTAACGGTCGAGCATCACGTCGCCGATCACCATGACGCTGGTGCGGGCCAGGCGGCGGACGGCGTCGGCGAGGCCGTCCTGGTCGAGCGCCACTGAAGCTCCGGGGGAGTCCTGGGCTGGTTCGCCGCCGGGCTGGCCGGGCTGGGATGTGTCGTCCATCGTCATGGGCTACCGCCCCCCTGCGCAGGTGGCAAGCCGCGTGTCGCCGTCACAAGGGCGTCTCATGCTTGCCGGGCACTTCCGCTTGCAGGAAACGCACGTCGTCGCCGTCCAGCACGGCGCAGGTCAGCGGTCCGCCTCGGCCGGCGCCCGTGTCGATGCCGATGCGGTTGGCGCGCAGCGTCGGCTCCGGCTGCGGCGTGTGGCCGTGCACGACCACGAGGTCGGGCGCGTCAGGCAGCAGGGGGCCGCGCCGGTCAAGGAACGGCCCGCGTATCCAGAGCAGGTCGGACCATAGCTGCCGGGCCAGCGGCACGCCGGGCCGCACCCCGGCGTGGGCGAACACGTAGCCGTCGCGCTGATACCAGGGGGCCAGCCCGCGCAGGAACAGGACGTGCTCACGCGGCACCAGAGCCGGCCAGCGCGACAGCGGGGCGGTTGGGCGGATGCCCCAGCTCGCCAAGGTCTCGGTGCCGCCGTTGTCGAGCCAGTTGTCGGCTTCGCGCTGGTCCTGGAGGGCCAAGGCCGACAGGAACATCCATTCGTGGTTGCCCATCAGGTTCACCATCGGCACGCCCGGCACCGGCGACCCGGCTTGCAGCCGCGCGAGCACGCCGGCCGAATCCGGGCCGCGGTCGATCAGGTCTCCCATATGGACCAGCAGCGGCCGGCTGACCGGGCGCTCGGCGAAGTCCTTAGCAATCGCCTCGTGCAGCGCCTGGAGCTGCGGCAGGTGCCCGTGCACGTCGCCAATGGCGTAGATCCGCCGCCCGGGCGCCAACCGGGGAATCTCCGGCGCCCGCTGGCCCATGCCGAAGACGGAGGCGAAATTCGCTAACCTGCTGGTAATCATCATGCGGCATCTTACCCCCACCAAGCGGGGACCACGACACTGAAATCGCATCGCACCATTGTCAGCGCCCGTGGGAACACGGCCGCGGCAGCCCACCACATCGGACGGCACCTGCTGGATGCGGTGGAGCGCGCCCTGCGCGCTCCGCGCGGCCGGATGGCGCTCGTGCTGCGCCTGTCGCAGATGGGCTTGCCAGCGCTGCGCCCGCACCACCGGCGCATCGCCCGCGCCGTGATGGACGACGCGGCGCAGCGGCATGGGGGCCAGGTCTTCGCCCTTCACAACGACGACCTGCTGCTGCTGTTCCGCTCCGACAACGGGGACTGCCCGCTCGCGGCCACGCTGGCGCGGCTGTTCCAGGCGGACGTGCCGGACCCCGCCGGCCTGACCACGCTCTGGTCGCTGGAGCAGGACGGCGCGGCCTTGCTGCGCTATGCGCAGGCCCGCGTGCTGGACGCCCTGCCCGACCCTGCCTCCGCCGAGCCGAAGGGAAGCGTCCAAACGATTGACGCCCTTGAGTCCGTGATCGGGCACAGCCGCGTCACCGACCTGACGCAGCGGCAGACCGCCGTGCTGCTCGTGCCGGGGCGGGAGGCCGGCTTGCAGCCCTTGTTCCGGGAAATCAGCTTCTCCGTAGCGGTGCTGGAAGCCCGGATCGCCGCGACGGGGCAGGCGCACGCGGACCCATTCCTGTTCCGCCACCTGGCCAGCCGGCTGGATGCCCGGATGCTGGACGTGCTCCGGCGGGATTTGCAGGCGAACGGGCCGCTGACGGCCGGGGCGCGGGGCGTGGGTCCGATGCTGCACCTCAACCTGACGCTGTCCGGCATCCTGTCCGACCGCTTCGCGCAGTTCGCCGCGGCCTGCCGGGCCATCGGCGCGCAGGTCGGCGTGGAGATCCCGCTCGTCGAGGCCTGCGCGGACCCAGAGGCGTTCATGGCCGCCCGCATCCGCCTCCGGTTTGCCGGGCTGTCGCTCGTGCTGGACGGCGTGTCGCACCACGCGCTGATGCTGACCGCGCCGGCGGTGCTGGAGCCGGACCTCGTCAAGCTCGACTGGTCCCCGCGGTTGCCGGAGGCCGGGGCCGCGGTTGAACGGGCGGTCGCAGCACTTGGCGACGACCGGGTCGTGCTGCACCGGGCTGAAACGGAGGACGCCTTGAGTTGGGGCTTGGCGCATGGCATCCGCCGGTTTCAGGGACGCTGGGTGGACAGGATGCTGGCCGCCAGCCGCATGGGCGCTTGCGAATCGGGCCGACACTGCGCGTTGCGGCAATGCGTGGAGCGTGCGTCCGCCACGGGGCCGGCCGGGCGCGCGGGCTGCGGCAACCCAGCCCTGCTCGACGCCGCCTCCCCACGCATGGCCCGCTCGGCGGTCATGGCATGAGCGGCAAGGAGCCAGACCGTTTAGGAGCGCTTCCAGGATCACTGCCGCCCGGCTCCCCTGGCCTTGCGGCGTTGCGGGGTTTGGTGCGCGATTGCGCGGCGTCCGGGGTGGAGCGGCGCGTCCTGCTGCTGTGCACCGACCTGCTGCCACCATGGCTGACGCAGCCGCACCACCTGCGGCTGATGCGGGATGCGCTTGATCCGCTGCTGTCAGCCGAACGCGCCCGCCTGCATGACTTGCCGACGGGGCGGCTGGCGGTGAGCTGGCGTGGCCTGGCGCCGGCCTTGCTTGAACGATCCCTGGACGCCTTGGAGCACCTGCTCGGGGCCGGCTGCATCGGTCCCGCAACGGCACGAAGCCTGGTCCGGCTGTTCGACCTGCCCCACGACGGCGCGGCGCTTCTGGCCGCCGCCGGCCGTGAGGATGACGCCGAAGCCGCGCCGCGCCGCTGGCGGGCAGTCCCAGCCGCCCCGCCCCGCGTCCCGTTGGACGCCGCCACCCTGGCCGCCATGGAGCGGCACCTGGCCGCCGCGGACATGACCCGGTTTGCCCGGCGCGAACCCGTCCACCGGCTGGACGGCAGCCAGGTACGTCTCGCTTGGGAACGGCGCACCCTGTCCGTGTCGGAACTGGCCGACACCCTGGCGCCCGGCTGCGACATCCGGGCCGACGCCTGGCTGTTCCGCCGGCTGACCCGGATCCTCGACAGCCGGATGCTGGCCTTGCTGTCCGCGCCGTTTGAGTTGCGCGGCGCCGGGCCGTTCAGTCTCAACCTGAACGTGGGCAGCATTCTCGGTCCCGAGTTCCTGCGTTTCGACTCCGTGCTGCCGAGCCGGCTGCGCGGGCACGTCGTGCTGGAAATGCAGCCGGCCGACGTGCTGGCCGACCCAGCCGCTTTCGCCTTTGCCCGGAGCTTTGCCCATGTCCGCGGCTACCGCCTATTGCTGGGCGGCGTCACGGCGAAGCTGCTGCCGTTGCTGAGCCTGCCGTCGATGGCGTTGGATTTCGCGCAGCTCCGCTGGTCGCCGGACCTGAAACGGGTCGCGCCGGCAACCCTGCGGGCCGGGGATGCCGAATGGATGCTGAGCCGGGCCGATGACGGCGACGCCGTGCAATGGGGACAGGGCCAGGGATTCGCCCTGTTCGGGGGCCGCGCCCTCGCGCTGACGGCATAGGAGCGGCCCTTGGCGAACCGCTTTGACACGCCTAATCCCCGGCCATGCACGCCATCCAAGTCCAGGGCCTGACCAAACGCTACGGCGATGTGACCGCGGTGGACGGCATCACGTTCAGCGTGGCGTCGGGCGGCACGCTGGGCCTGCTGGGCGGCAACGGCGCGGGCAAGACCACGACGATCGCCATGCTGCTCGGCCTGCTGATCCCGACCGCCGGCAGCATCCGCATGCTGGGGCACGACATGGCGCGCGACCGGTTCGCGGCGCTGGCCCGGATGAACTTCTCCTCGCCCTACATCGCGCTGCCGTCCCGGCTGAGCGTCGCGGAGAACCTGCGGGTTTACGGCCACCTTTACGGCGTGCGCGGCCTGGAAGCGCGGATTCGCGAGTTGGCAGCGCAGCTCGACCTGGCCGGCCTGCTGGACCGCCCGGCCGGCAACCTGTCCGCGGGGCAGAAGACCCGGGTGGCGCTCGCGAAGTCGCTGATCAACCGGCCGGACGTGCTGTTGCTGGACGAGCCGACGGCGAGTCTTGACCCCGACACCGGCGACATGGTGCGGGGCTGGCTCGAACGTTACCGGCGGGAAAGCGGCTGCACCATCCTGCTCGCCTCGCACAACATGGCAGAGGTGGAGCGGCTGTGCAACTCCGTGCTGATGCTGAAACAAGGGCGCATCGTGGACAGCGGCTCGCCGCCGGAGCTGCTGGACCGCTACGGGCGGAACGACCTGGAGCAGGTGTTCCTCGACATCGCCCGCCGCGGCACGGTCGCGGCATGACGGGCGGGGCCGCGCGCGGCTCGCTTCGGCGCATTTGGGGCCTGACGTACCGGCACATGGCGTTGTACCGCCGGTCCTGGCCGCGGCTGCTGGAACTGATGTACTGGCCGGTCCTGCAGATGTGCATCTGGGGCTTCACGACGAGCTTCCTGGTCGGGCGGGCGGGCAACGCGGCCATCGTGGCGGCCGGGGCGCTGCTGGGCGGCGTGCTGCTGTGGGAGGTGGCGCTGCGCAGCCAGATGGGCGTTGCAATCAGCTTCCTGGAGGAACTCTGGTCCCGCAACCTGGGCCACGTGTTCGTCAGCCCGATCCGGCCGTGGGAGATGGTGTCGGCGCTGATCGGCATTTCCGTGCTGCGGATGCTGACCGGCGTGCTGCCGGCGATCCTGCTCGCCTTCCTGCTCTATGCCTTCAACCTGTTCGCCATGGGGCCGGTCGTGGTGCTGTTCTTCGCCAACCTGATGGTCATGGGCTGGTGGGTGGCGCTCGGCGTGGTCAGCCTGATCCTCCGCCATGGCGCCGGGGCGGAGGCGCTGGCCTGGTCGGTGCTGTTCGGCTTGACGCCGTTCTCGGCGGTGTTCTACCCGGTTTCCGTGCTGCCGTCCGCGGTGCAGCCGATCGCCTTCGCCCTGCCGTCGTCGCACGTGTTCGAAGGCATGCGGGCGGCGCTCGGCGGCGCCGTGCTTTGGAACCAGCTTGGTTGGGCCGTGGCCCTCAACGTCGTTTGGATGGCCGCCGGGATCTGGCTGTTCGCAGCCCAGTTCCGCCAGGCCCGGCTGCGCGGCGCGCTTTTGAGCATAGGCGAATAATGCCCACCAACTTCTGGCTGATCCGTCACGCCATCGTGGCGGAGAACGAGCGTGCCACCCTGTACGGCGTGCGGGACGTGCAGCTTTGCCCCGACAGCCTGGTGGCGCAGGTGCCGATGTATCAGGCGCTGGCCGCGCGCCTGCCCCGGCCCGCGACCTGGCTCTGCACGCCGCTCTCCCGCACGCGCCGCACGGCGGAGGCGATCTTCAAGGCGGGCTACCCGGCGCAGGACCTCGCGGTCGAGCCGGACCTGATCGAGCAGGACCTCGGCGACTACCAGGGCCTGCGCCACGCCGCCCTGCCGCCGCTCCTGTCCGCGCCGGCCCACCCGTTCTGGCCGCTCGCCGCCGACGAGCAACCGCCCAATGGGGAAAGCTTCGCCGCCGTCCTAGTCCGCGTCGGCCGCGTGCTGGAGCGTCTGGCCGAGCAGCACGACGGGCGCGATGTCGTGGTCGTGAGCCACGGTGGCGCCATCCGGGCGGCCGTCGCCCATGCGATGGACATCGATGCCCGCCGTTCCCTCCACCTGTCCGTTTACAACCTATCCCTGACCCGGCTGGAGCGGTTGCCGGAAGGATGGCGCGTGGCCTCCGTCAACGAGTCGCCTGGTTTCGAAAACCAGAGCGGTTGAAGTGCCGCTTCAACAGTGCTTGGTAACGCCATAATCCGGCGCTAGGATCGTGCATCTCAAGGAGGAAGATGTCCGATGAACCGTGTCGTTCTGCTGGCCGCCCTGGCGCTGGCGCCGCTGGCGGCGCATGCGCAGTCCGAGCAGCAGCAGCTGGTGGACCGCGCCACACTTGCGGCGCAGGACATGCTGAACGACCGGGATGGCAGGGACGCACAGTATGTGCTGAAGCGCGCCCGCGCGGTGATGATCTGCCCGCAGGTGTTCAAGGCGGGCTTCCTGTTCGGCGGCCAGGGCGGGAGCTGCGTCCTGGTGGCGCGGGACGCCGCCGGGTCATGGTCGGCGCCGGCGTTCTACGGCCTCGGCGGCGGCAGCATCGGCTTCCAAGCAGGCATCCAGGACGCGGAGGTCATGCTGATGATCATGTCCGACAAGGGGCTGAGCGCGATCATGGACAGCCAGTTTAAGCTGGGCGCCGACGCCAGCGCGACCTTCGTGGACCTGGGCGGCGGGATCGAGGGGGCGACCACGGCGGCGCTCCGCGCCGACATCGTGGGCTTCACCCGGGCGCGCGGGCTGTATGCCGGCGTCTCCTTGAGCGGCAGCCTGCTGAGCAGCAAGTCCGATTGGAACGCGGCCTATTACGGCCGGCCCGCGGCGGCGCAGCAGATCGTGCTCGGCATGGAGGCGACCAACCCGGCCGCCGATCCGCTGCGGCAGGTGCTGATCCAGTACGGCCGGCAGGCCGAGGCGGTGTCGCCCCCCGCCTTGCCCCCGCCCGTGTCGCCGCAGCCGCGGTCCGCGCCGATCCAGCAACAGCCGCTCGGCGCCCCGCGGCGATAGCCCTTCCCGTTACGCTCCGCGCCGGTAGCCCTTCCCGTTCCGCCCGGCCCTGGCTAAGCTGCACGGCATGGACCGGCCTTTCTGGACGACGACGCCGCTTGGGCGCATGACGCGGACGCAATGGGAGTCGCTGTGCGACGGCTGCGGCCGCTGCTGCCTGCACAAGCTGCGGGACGACGAGACGGAGGAACTGTCGTTCACCAACGTGTCCTGCCGCCTGCTGGACGGCGAGACCTGCCGCTGCAGCCAGTATGAGACCCGGCAGGCCAAGGTTCCCGACTGCGTCGCGCTGACCCCCGCCACCCTGGACGACATCGACTGGCTGCCGCCCACCTGCGCCTACCGCCGCCTGGCTGAGGGCAAGGGCCTTGCGTGGTGGCATCCGCTGGTGTCCGGCGACCCGGACACCGTGCACACGGCGGGCATCTCAGTGCGCGGGCGGGTGGTGAATGAACGCCGGGCCGGGCCGCTGGAGCATCATGTCGTGGATTGGCCCGGACGCTCGCCGCGCGTGCCGCGCCGCATCAAGCAGAGGTCGGAATGATGAAGGATGCGCTGTACGGCGGCGTGAACGCCGCCGTGCTGACGGCGATGCACGCGGACCTGTCGGTTGACCTGGACCGCATGGCCGCCCATTGCCGCTGGCTGCTGGCCCATGGCTGCAACGGGCTGGGCGTCCTCGGCACGACGGGCGAGGCCAACTCGCTCGGCGTGTCGGAGCGCATCGCGGTGCTGGAAGGCTTGGTCGAGCGCGGCATCCCGTCCGCCCGCCTGTTGCCCGGCGTCGCCACGCCGGCCTTGACCGACACGGTGCTGCTGGCCCGGCACGCGGCCGACCTCGGCTGCCGCGGCGTCCTCGTCCTGCCGCCGTTCTTCTACAAGAACCCGAGCGAGGACGGCCTGTTCGCCTGGTTCAGCGAGGTCGTCCAGCGCACCGGCGGCGGCGCGCGCATCTTCCTGTATCACTTCCCCGCGCAGTCCGCGGTGCCGTTCACCGTGGCGCTGGTCGGCCGCCTGCTGCGCGCTTTCCCAGGCGCCATCAAGGGTATCAAGGACAGCAGCGGCGACTTCGCCAACACCCGCGCCTACGTCGAGCACTTCGCCCAGGACGGGTTCGAGGTGTATTGCGGCGACGACAGCCACCTGCATCAGCTTTTGCAGGCCGGGGGCGCCGGGTCAATCTCGGCGGCCAGCAACGTGACCTCTGCGGTGAACTCGCAGGTTTACGCGGGTTGGGACGCCGATGCCGGGGCCGCGGCGCAGGAGATATTGACCGTGCTCCGCCGGGCCGTGACCTCGGCAGCGTTGATCCCGGGCTTGAAGGCGCTGGTCGCGCGCCACACCGGGGACGACGCCTGGCTGAACATCCGCCCGCCGCATCTGCGCCTGGGCGAGGAGGCCGCGGCCCGTTTGTTCGCGACGTTCGATGCCTGCGGGGTGCGGCTGGCAGACGCCGCTTGACGGACCCGGTGACGGAGGAGGCGCAGCGGCAGGTCGCCCGCCTGCTCCACGTCATGGCGGCGCTCCGCGATCCCGCTTCGGGGTGCCCGTGGGACCAGGAGCAGAGCTTCGAGACGATTGCGCCCTACACCATCGAGGAAGCCTACGAGGTTGCCGACGCCATCGCACGGCGGGATATGGCGGCGCTGCCGGACGAGCTCGGGGATCTGCTGTTCCAGGTGGTCTACCATGCGCGGATGGCCGAGGAGGCCGGTGCGTTCGGCTTCGCCGACGTGGCCCGCGCTATCACGGACAAGATGATCCGGCGCCACCCGCACATCTTCCCCACAGGGCCGGACGCACCGGAACCGCCGGGGTGGGAAGACCAGAAAGCCTGGGAACGCCTGGCCCGCGCCGAAACCGGGGTCCTGGCCGGGGTATCCGCCGGCCTGCCCGCGCTGACCCGCGCCGCGAAGCTGACCGCCCGTGCCGGCCGGCTCGGCTTCGACTGGCCGGACGCGCCGGCCGTGCTGGACAAGCTCGACGAGGAGGTCGCGGAACTCCGCGCCGAACTGCCCGGCGCCGACCCGGACCGGCTGGCGGACGAGGTCGGCGATATCCTGTTCGTCGTCGCCAATTTGGCGCGGAAGCTGGGCCTGGACCCCGAGGCCTGCCTCCGCGCGGCCAATGCGAAGTTCACGCGCCGGTTCAACGCGGTCGAACGCCGCTTGGCGGAAGCGGGACAAAGTCCGGCGGACGCGACGCTCGACGCGATGGAGGCGCTTTGGGCCGCGGTGAAGCGGCTCGAGTAGCCCATACCGGCAGCCCTTCGGGCTGACCGGTATGCGCGCGGGGTTGGTGGGGTCGCCGAAACGCGCAGCGTTTACGGCTGAGGCAGCGCGCTAAAAAAGACTCTGATGCCAGCCGCCCGTTAGGGCGGCTGGCATCAGTCCTCGAACAAGGCCGACCGGAGCGCGCGCCAGCTCGCCTCGTCCGGCGCGCAAATCAGGCCGCCGGTGGTCTGCGCCGGGCTGTACGGCGTACCGTCGAGCCGTGCCGACCAGCCGCCGGCTTCCCGGTGCAGCAGCCATCCCGCCGCATGGTCCCACGGCAGCAGCCGGTGGTAGATGCTGAAGTGGCAATGCCCCGCCGCCAGCATGCGGTATTGGTGCGCGGCGCAGCGGTAGTCCCAAACCTGCCCGAGCCGCGGCAGGTTGCGGCACACCCGGGATTGCGGCAGCTCCGGCATGTATTTCCACGAGACGGCACCGGCCATGGCGGCCAGCGGCACGGGCGCTGCCACGCGCAAGGCGCTCCGATCCCCCGACATGGTTTCCAGCCAGGCTCCCTGCCCCGCCACGGCCACCGCCGTGTCGTCGCCGACGGGATCATGGATCACCGCGCCGACCACCACGCCCTGGCGTATCGCCGCCACCATCGTGCCGAACAGCGGCAGCCCGGCACAGAAGTTCGCTGTCCCGTCCACCGGGTCCAACACGAAGCAGAGATCCGCGTCGGCAATCATGCCGAGCAGCGCCGGGTCGCGCGACGCGGCCTCCTCCCCGACCACGACGCAGCCGGGTAACAGCCGGCCCAGGCCCGTCGTCAAGCGCAGCTCGGCTTGCTCATCGGCCGCCGTCACGAAGTCGAGCGGCCCGGTCTTCGCGTGAACGTCGTCGGGCGCCAGATGGCGGAACCGCGGCATGATCTCGGCACGGGCGACGGCCCGGACCAACTGCACAACTTCGGCCAACTCCCCTGCGGCGCTCACGCGCCGCGCTCGAACCGGGCACGGTTGGCGGCGAGCATGCGGACGACAATGTGGACGCCGTCCTCCTCGTCTCGCCGCTCCATCACCTCGCCGTGCTCGTACAGCCAGGCCATCCGCGCGCCGTCGGACGCCGGTAGGTGATAGTCGGCCACCTCCATGCCTGCCGAAATCCGGCCGTCAATCGCCCGGGACAGCGCGGGCAGGCCGTCGCCGGTGATGGCGGAGACGGCGATGCAGCCATCCCGGGCCGGCACGGCCTCGATGCCGCCCATCAGATCCGCCTTGTTCAGCACCTCGATGGTGCGGGACGGCCAGTCGGCGTCCAGCACGCCGTCCTTCACCATGCCGTCCAGCACGCGGGTCACATCGGCGCGCTGCGCCGCGCTGTCGGGGTGGGCGACATCACGGACGTGCAGGATGATGTCGGCCTCGCTCACCTCCTCCAGCGTCGCCCGGAAGGCCGCCACCAGCTCGGTCGGCAGGTCGCTGATGAATCCCACGGTGTCCGACAGGATGACCCGGCGGTGCGACGGCAGCTGCAGACCGCGCATGGTCGGGTCGAGCGTCGCAAAGAGCTGGTCCTGCGCGTGCACGTCGGCGCCGGTCAGGGTGTTGAACAACGTGCTCTTGCCGGCGTTGGTGTATCCGACCAGGGCGACGATGGGATAGGGCACGCGCTGCCGGGCGCTGCGGTGCAGGCCGCGGGTGCGCCGCACCTGCTCCAGTTCCTTCTTGACCCGCACGATGCGGTCGCCGATCAGCCGCCGGTCGGCCTCGATCTGGGTTTCGCCGGGTCCGCCCAGGAAGCCGAAGCCGCCGCGTTGCCGCTCCAAGTGGGTCCAGGAGCGCACGAGCCGGCTGCGCTGGTATTCAAGGTGGGCCAACTCGACCTGCATCGCGCCTTCTTTGGTGCGCGCACGCTCCCCGAAGATGTCCAGGATCAGGCCGGTGCGGTCGATGACCTTGCATTCCCAGGCCCGTTCCAAGTTGCGCTGCTGCACCGGGCTGAGCTGCGCATCGACGACCGCGACCGTGACCTCCTCGGCATGGATCGCCTCGCCGATGGTCGCGACCTGGCCCTGGCCCAGCAGCGTTGCCGACCGCCGGGTTCGCAGCGGCACAATGGCAGTATGCACCACCACAAGCCCAATCGATGCGGCCAGCCCTACCGCTTCGGCCACCTGGGCGTTCGCCGCGCGGGAGGCATCCTGCCGGGATGGCTTTTCCCAAGGCAGGACGATCGCCGCGCGGGTCGGCACCGTGGCGGTGTCAGCCGGCGCCGCTGTCAGAACCCGCCTCCTGCACCGCGGCTTCGACCTTGCTGGCGTCGAAAAGCTGGATCGGCGCACCCGGCATCACGGTGCTGATCGCATGCTTATAGACAAGCTGCGTATGGCCGTCCCGGCGCAGCAGGACAGAGAAGTTGTCAAACCAGGTGATGATGCCCTGCAACTTGACGCCGTTGACGAGGAAGACGGTGACTGGAGTTTTGGATTTGCGCACATGGTTCAAGAAAACATCCTGAACATTCTGCGATTTCTCAGTGGCCACGTTCGTGTCCTATTTGTTGTGTGGCTCCGGCTTCATGTCCGATGCCACAAGGGTGCTGCCGCAAACCCGGATATGGGCCGGCCAAACAAACCTAGCAACGTCGCCCGGCGAAACAACCCTAGACCGTGGCCGGTGCAGGTAGATGCACCTGCCACGGTCTAGGTTTTGTTTTTGCGAGCATGTTCACCGATCAGGTAAGATCACCTGATACGGTCATGCTCTAAGCGGCGTTGGACATGCCGTGGACGTGTCGGGCGAACAACGCGAACAGTTGGCGGCCCACCGGCCCGACCCGGCCATCGCCGACTGGCTGGCCGTCGATCGCCACGATGGGCTTCACGAAGCTGGTGGCGCTGGTCAGGAACGCCTCCTGCGCCGTGCGCAGCTCGGCCTCGCTGAACGCCTGCTCGGCAAAGGCGATGCCTGCATCCTGCATGACCGCCAGCAGCGCGCTGCGGGTGCAGCCCGGCAAGATATTTTGGTCCAAATGCCGGGTGCGCAGCCGGCCCTCGGCATCCACGATCCAGAAGCTCGTCGCGGCGCCTTCCGTCACCATGCCGGCCGCGTCGATCAGGATGGCCTCGGCTGCGCCCTGCTCGACCGCCGCCTGCCGGGCCAGCACGTTGGGCAGCAGGCCCGTCGATTTGATGTCGCACCGCGCCCAGCGCTGGTCCGGGTGGGTGATGGCGCGGGCCGTCCAACGCTCGATGTCGGTGGGATAGGGCGGGATGCGGCGCACCGTCACCACCAGGGCCGGCTTCACCGCATGGGTGGGGAAAGCGTGGTCGCGCCGGGCGACGCCGCGCGTCACCTGCATGTACAGCAGCCCGTCCTGCACCCTGTTGCGCCGCGCGACCTCGGCCAGCACACGAAGCAGGGCGCCCCGGCCCATGGGCATAGCGATCCGCACCTCGGCCAGGGAACGCTCCAGCCGCGCCAAGTGGCGGTCGCTGTCGATGAACCGGCCGCGGTAAAGATGGACGACTTCGTAGATCCCATCGGCGAACTGGTAGCCGCGGTCCTCCACGTTCACGCAGGCGTCGCGCTGCGGCAGGTATCGCCCGTTGACGTAGGCGACCCGGCTCACGCGGCCCCGCGGTCGTCGGAGTTGACGCCCAACTGCTTGAGCTTGCGGTGCAGCGCGCTGCGCTCCATGCCGACGAACCCAGCGGTGCGGCTGATGTTGCCGCCAAACCGCAGCAGTTGCGCCTGCAAGTACTGCGTCTCGAACAGGTCCCGCGCTTCCCGCAGCGGCAGGCCCATCAGGTCGGCGCTGGGGTCGAAGTTCAGCAGCGCCGGGGCGCCCTGGCTGATTTCCGCGGGCAGCATCTCCGCCCGAATGCTGTCATTCGCGGTGCCGGGCGCCATGATGAGCAGCCAGTCCATGAGGTTGCGGAGCTGCCGGACGTTGCCGGGCCAATCATGGGCCTGCAGCGCCGTGAGCGCGTCGGTCGACAGCTCGCGCCCCGGCATCCCGGACGTTTCGGCGGAGCGTTCGAGAAAGTAGCGGGCGAGTTCTGGCACGTCCTCCCGCCGCTCCTTCAGGCTCGGCATGCGGATCGGCACGACGGCGAGGCGGTAGTACAGATCCTCGCGGAACCGCGCGTTGCCGATTTCCACCTGCAGATCCCGGTTGGTGGTGGCCAGCACGCGGACATCAACCTTCACCCGGAAGGAGCCGCCGAGGCGCTCAAACGTCTGGTCTTGCAGGGCGCGCACGATCTTGCCCTGGGTTTCCAGCGGCATGTCCGACACCTCGTCGAGCAGCAGAGTCCCGCCATGCGCGCGTTCCAGCACGCCGGCGCGGCGTGGTGCTGCGATGGGGTCGGCGCCGGCCTCCACGCCGAACAGCTCCTCCTCGAAACGGGCCGGGTTCAGCGTGGCGCAGTTCAGTGCGATGAACGGCCCGTCCGCCCGGCGCGACCGCGTGTGCACCATCCGCGCCGCGACCTCCTTGCCGGACCCGGCGGGGCCGCTGATCAGCACGCGGGAGCCGGTCGGCGCCACCCGCTCCACGGCGGCGCGAAGGGCAGTGATTGCGGCGCTGTGCCCCGTCAGGTTCGATTCGAACCCGGCGCGCAGCCGCAGCTCCGCATTCTCCCGGGCCAGCCGCGCCGCTTCCAGCGCCCGGCGGATGATCAGCAGCAGCCGGTCCGACTTGAACGGCTTCTCGATGAAGTCGTAGGCGCCAAGCTGAATCGCCGAAACCGCCGTCTCGATGGTGCCATGGCCGGAGATCATCACGACGGGAACGTGCGGCTCCTCCGTCAGCAGCGCCTTGAGGATGCCGAGGCCGTCGAGCCGCGACCCCTGCAGCCAGATGTCGAGGATCACCAGCGAAGGCCGGCGCATCCGGAAGGCCGCGAGCGCCGCGTCGGAGTCGCCGGCCTGGCGGACCGTGTAGCCTTCGTCTTCGAGGATGCCCTCGATCAGCATGCGGATGTCGGGTTCGTCATCGACGATCAGGATCTCGTTCGCCATTGCTAAGCCTTCACTGGTTCGGCCACCAAGAGCGGCAGGGACAGCG
>JAABUQ010000586.1_pt1 | contig 85266 bp, 69 predicted proteins | sample 5560001 | NCBI WGS metagenome assembly JAABUQ01 (sample SAMN10711888, study PRJNA513371) | rock metagenome | isolation source: Antarctica rocks | place: Antarctica: Victoria Land, Finger Mt nord | collected 2015-12-18 | reverse complement strand
ACGATTTATCGCACCCATTCACGATTTATCGCACCCATTCACGATTTATCGCACCCATTCAGGTAGAAGGAGAAGACATCATGAACCAGACGAAAACTCGTCTAAACGTGTTGCGCGGTACATTCCTTGTGACACTTATCCTCCTGGTTATTCAATACGTGTTCGGTATGCTTGTAAACTTGTACATCCAGTTTCCAACCTCACTTAACAATGGAAATGGATGGGGTTGGGCGATGACCCACACGCTTGTCGTCCCGATTCATATCTACCTCGGTACTTCATTGCTCGTGGTAGCACTTGTCGGTTTGGGCATAAGCATCTGGGTACGACGTGTACCAGAAATACTGACAGCCGGCTTTGGACTTGCCATGATAGTCTTTGCGTGGCTCAGTGGTGCTTCGTTTCTTGCGAACGGACAACAAAGCGGCGTCTCTTTACAAATGGCCCTTGGCTTTATAGGAGCCGTAATCGCTTATGGCGTAGGTCTCTCTATAGCAGCGCATCGAAGCGGCAAAAATACTACCCAAGAAGTTAGCGTTCGAGAACGTGAAACACCACTTACTGTACGATAGTTGCATCAGGTAGCAAGCTCAAGAACAGTAACCATTTTATATTCATTATCGACTCTTTGTGAGAGGAAGATACAATCATGAAAACCTCAATGTACTTCAACTATACGTCCCGTTCGCTGCTCCGAGGTGGACAGCGAACCGTCCTGGCAGTCTTTTGTGTCGCCGTTGGTGTGGTGGCAATTGTCGCCTTACAACTTGTTGGCTTTATGCTGCAAAGCTCGCTCACGTCAAATACGCGTGACGTAGCCCGTGAGCTTGTTCCAGCTTCTACAGGCTACCCCTCTTCGTTAGGAAGTGATGCTTCTACATCAAAACCATCGCTGTTTCGGGAGCTGTGTTCGTCTGCGCTTGGCCGTTCTGCGCTTGGCCGTTTGGAAGGGTAAATTGGAAAGTGCTTCCTTGACCAGGAATACCAGTACTTTCAACCCAAATACGTCCCCCCATCGCTTCCACCATTTGCTTGCAGATGGAAAGTCCGAGACCTGTTCCTCGTATACTGCCGGAGAGATCACGCTGCAGACGGACGAACTTGCCAAACAAGAGGGGAAGCTCGTCAGCGGGAATGCCGGGGCCTTCATCTTTCACGCACACGCGCACCACAGGACTGTCTGAAGGCGTGTGCTGGTCTTCAACGTCCGCACTCACTGTCACCGTTGTCTGCGGCGGTGAGTACTTGAGCGCATTGGAGAGCAAATTGCGCAGGACCTGGCGCAGGACCTGCCCATCGGCTCGCACCTGGATGTGTTCCGCAATCTGCTGTTCGATGCGGTATGCCTGGATGAGGCGCGGATCAAGATGATCAAGTTCCTCGCGCACGATGAGTGCAAGGGGCACGACCTCCAGGAACGTACGCTGAGGAGCCTTACTCGACTGCGCTGCGTTCAGAATGGTGTTACTCAACTCAAGCAGTTCATTACAGCCGTGCACGGCGTTTTTGACAAAGAGCGCCCGCGTTGCAGGATCAAGGTCGCCTCCACTCTCATCCAACAATGCCAGATACCCTATGGCTTCGCTGAGTGGCGTGCGCAGCTCATGGTTCACATTGATAATCAGCTGGTCTTTGAGTCGGTCAAGGTCCTTCTGTTGCTCATAGGCGTCACGTAACTGGATATTGGCCTCGCGTAATTGTGCGTTGGTGGTCCTGAGTGTCTGCGTGACACGTGCTGTTTCTAGGAGAGGTGAAAACTGCCCGAGCAAGGCTCGGACGATCTCAAAGTCGGGCCCAGCGTACAGGTGCCGGTCGCCTCGCGGTCCCAGCACCAGGATCCCGATCATCTTTCCATTGCTCCGTATCGGCGCGAGCAAGACATTCATTCCATTCTGCTGTCCTTCGGTGTTCAGGAACCGCGTCAATCCTGCTGCCTGCTCATCACGCCCCACCACCTCTCTGAGCAAGAGGGGACGCTTCGAGGTAGCAATGGACGTTGCTGCTGGAGTCTCTGCCGACAGGCTCAACGACATTCCACTGGCAGCTGATGGAAGAAGTGCTCTCATGACATCCTGGGCAAATGCGGGGGACACTTCGCCGATCCTCTCATCTTCGGGGGCTGGACACAACTGGTACGTTGAAGCATCTTCACTCAGGACAAAGAGACACACGTCAGGAGTCTCAAACGTCTGCTTGGCTGCCGACAGCAGGGAACGTGCAACTTCCTCTTGAGTGAGCACCTGTTCTCCGATGGTCGCAGGGGTGAAAATGCGGCGAGAATGAATGACTTCCTCAAAGAAGAACTGCTCGGTTCCTCTTTTTGCCAGGAGCCACACGACAGGCGCGAGGACCGCGACCAGGGCCACCACGACGACTGAGGAAGGGGTACCACTCAGAGATGGCTCCAGGCTCTTTAGTGCTCCTTGTGCGACATACACTAAAACAGCGAGACAGACGACTCCAACGACCCCAGCAACGACCCTCCTCACGTAGGTATCAAAGACCAACAACTGATAGCGTAAGATGCTATAGCCAAGAGAGAGCGGAAGAAGGACCAGGGACACTGCACTGAATTGGCCGTCTACTGGAACAAGGTGGAGCAGATGCTGGAGGGTTCCGGGCACAACCGTGAGTAAGAACAATGGGCCAAAGGAAAGGATGATGCCCCAGACCAACAGCCGCTGCTGCTGGCGCTCTCGCAGTGTAGACGTACGACGATAGGAGACAATGATCGTGATTCCGATGCCAGCGAGAATGCCAACATTATAGAGATTATAGCAACTTTCGAGCCAGAAGGGAGGAGGTGCCGCTCCGATATGGAATCCTGCGAACAGGACGGCCAGAAGGCAAAACGTCGTTGCAACCGCCACATATCCCTGAAGTGCATGAGAGTGAAGAGGACTGCGTCCCGCTGGGGAACGTGCCTGGCTGACGAGAGCAAAGAAGTCCTTTGGAAAGTGCAAAAGCAGGAGCGCAAACAGCAGGAGCGCAAGTGAACTTCCTGCGCTGGAGATAGCCAGCAGGAGCCGATCACCTTTCACCGTGGCCGTTTCCAGTGTCAGTGGAAGCAGTGTGGCGCACGAACTTGCAAAGAGCAGTTGCCCAACGCGTCGATTCCTTGCATAGAGCCAGACAAGGGCTCCCATGACGAGAAACATCAGTGCCGTAAAGGCTGCAAATCCGTAGGCCGCAAGCTCTCTGAGGGAAGAGGCATGGGCAAAAGAGTGCAAGGCATCTACAGCAAGCAGGGCGCAATACGCTCCTACAGGAGCAACAAGTATGAGAAGACGCCTCGTGTGTCTCGGGACCCGCCATGCCGCGTATGACATACACTTTCCTCGCGTTCACTGCGCAAGCGAGTCCTGGATCGTCTAGGTGAACCCCAGGAGCTCCCGCAGCGCAGGAGAAATAGGCTGTTTCGCCTCGATCTTCCGCAGGCAGTCGCGTGCGCGTTCTCGGTAGAGAAGGCAGACGCCCCAGGTGGCAAGAATGCCATCATAGAGTGCTTGCAGAGAGATCTCTTGTTTCTCTTCATCGGACAGAGAAAGATGTTCTTGAGGAATTTCTTTTGCTGCAAGGATCACGGGAAGCGTCTTCTTTCCGCGTGCGAGGTCCGCCTTTTTTGCCTCGACGGGGATCAGCGCAGCCGAGGAGGAGTGTTGCGAAAGTTCGTGCTCGAGATCGTGTGCGTCATTGTCCAGTTGATGGGCGATACCAAGCATCATGCCAAGCTCTGCGAACAGCTGACTGTGTTCAGGCTCTGCCCCTGCGCACAGTGCCCCCAGCAGACAGGCGAGGCGCATAAGGGCTCCGGCCTTGTCCGCGGCAATAGCTTCACACTCCTGCTGGGTAAAGCTTGTGGCCGATTGCTGTTCTGCTAGAAGGTCGCGATGCTGCCCCTCTGTAGCAGTCAGAGATGCCTCCTGCAGGACATCAAGCAGATGGAGGATACAGGCGAAGGAAACTCCTCGCTCTTGGAGGGAAAGCAGAGCTCGATGTGCGAGGGTGAGAAGCGTTGTCGAGGTGTTTAACACACGGGCGGGGCCAAGTTGCCGGACGATGGGGGTGTGGTCGTGATCCTCAATGTCGTCAAGCAGATCCAGCGCACAGAGAAAGCACTCCACGGCGACGGCAACGGATGTGGCCACAGCAAGATCTATGTCAGGGCAGACGTGTTGAGCGACAAGCAGCGTCAGCAATGCCCATGTTCCCGCAGGCAGAGTCGAGCCTGATGTGGTGCTGGATGAGGAAAAGAGCAGCTTGCCTGGCTCTTTGAACGCACACTCGACATCAGCCCTCAGGTGCGGAGAAAGTGGTTCTAACAAGACCGTAAGCCGCTCGCGGAGCACCTGTTGCAGCGAGGCGAACGGCTGGTTCAGAGAGGGATCACTCATCGACAAACGTCCCATTGCAATAGCGTGAGAAAGGGAACGCCTGCACCAGCAGATTGCTGGGCGGCGCTCCCTCCAAAACCGGATTCCTTAGTAGTATCCCCACCAACTCAGGGAGACCGGATTCTCTTTCGGCTTCTCCGTAAGGGACAAGTGAGGGATGAGGCGCGACACGATGTCGAGCACGCGCGGCGTAAACCCTTGTTCCACCAAGGTTTGGGGCGTGTTCACGATGGCATCTGCCAGTGGCGGGTTGTGCCTGATCGCACGGACCAGGACAGGGATTTGCTGCTGTTCTTGCATAAGCATTGCATCCTTTCATCAATGAAGTCTCGCATCTCCAGCATATAGGAGTGCGAACTTTCACACTCTGTGAGCTGAGCGAAGGTGGATGGTGAGTCACTCTCACCAGGACCTCTTCAGTGATCGTATCCTGTTTCGCTGTAGCTCTCCACTAAATAATACTCTAAAGTAGTGATAAATGCAAGAAGCGAGCAGAGATGTAGAAGATAGAAGAGATGCAAATATATCTATGAAATCGCTTGAAAGCAAGCGGTATCACCGAGATTTTCCATGGATAGCCAGGACGGGCTTGGTACAAGAGTGTTGTATCGCCTCATGTATCGGTCTATCCACTTCTCAGTACATCTATCAACCCTTGCACCGGCTGGGCCAACAGGGTCAGCGCGCCCTGATGTGTTGTGTGGCTGTGGGTTTTTGCGTGAAAAGAGGGGCATTCACCCGTGGTGCCCTGTCGGTTCCCGTGCAGAGAGGGAATAGTGTAATGAGAACACTGGTAAGGTAAAGCAGTGAGTGATGTGCTGGCGCATCTCCCACTGCTTTTATTCATACTCATCATCAAAGTAAAGCTACAATCTCTTCCTGCACTGGCACGCCTGTCACCTCCGCGTCATTCTCCAGAATCAGCAAATTGACCTCGCTGCGCACACCGAATTCTGGCAGGTAGATTCCAGGCTCGATAGAGCAGCAAGTATGTGTTAAGAGAATACGTTCATCCCGCGTCTCGAAATTGTCGATGTTGGCACCATTGGCATGATCCACAGTGCCAATGCTGTGACCTGTGCGATGCACAAAATAGTCTCTATAACCGGCCTTTGCGATAACGGAGCGCGTCGCATCATCGACCTCGCGACCCTCAACGCGTTCGCCCGCCGCCAGGCGCTCGCGCGCGAAAGCGATTCCTGTGTCACGTGCACGGCGCACAATATCGAAAACCTCCCGTTGACGTGCAGGTATCTCATCGCGAGTTCCAGCAAAGGCCATCCAGGTATAGTCGGCAAAGATCGCGTCTTCCTGTGGAAGCTTGGCCCAGAAGTCGAAGAGAATGAGATCGCCACGCTGAATAGGGCTATGCCATTCGCTCGTCGGCCCATAGTGCGGGTTGCCGCTGTTCGCGTTCACCGCCACGATTGGCGGCTCAGGCATCACCAGTCCCATCTCCTGGATGAGCGCATGAAAACGCTGCTGTACCATATATTCATCGAGTTCGACATTGACACTCAGGTCGGTGCCCAGTTCGGCAAAGAATAGCTTCTTCGCTTCCATGAGACGGCGTCCAGCCTCACGATGGGTTCTGATTTGTTCATCGGTTAGTTGCGCCACGAAACGCTGCGACAAGTTCGCAGAGCTTACCACCTCTGCCTCAAAGGAACGCACCAGTTCGACAGTGCCAGCATCGACACGCGCCATGTAGGGAATGGCGTTCATGGGCGAGTATTCCATCGCAACCCGCGTTCCTGGTTGCAGCAGGCTCCCAAGATGCGATTGCATCTCTTCCCAGGTGCGGAAGACCAATCGCTCTCCAGGTAAAGAACGCAGCACGTGCGACTCCACTGCACTGATAATGGCCGTCGGCGTACCTTGCGCGGGCACAAAATAGAACCAGCGCCGAGTGTACATTTCATGTCGAGACAGCGCCAACACCTGATACGCGATAGCATTGGATTTGCGAAAATCATAGAAGAGCCAGCCATCTACCTGCTCCTCTTGTAATGCCTGTTGAATACGTTCCAGTTCCATGAAAAACCTCCTTGACGGACTAGAGCTATAGTGCCATTGTATCATCTTCTAATTCATACCAAATCTCAAGATTTTGTAAACAATCCTTTAAGCATAGCATTTCTTTGGTTCCCCCTGTTATACTAATCCCAGGGGTATAGTGGGCTGGGTGTACATAAACAATAAGGATGTGATGAGGGGAACAGCGCAAAAATGGACGATGAATCAACAATCAAATTACCGAAAATGCCAACCGGAAAATCAGGACAATTATTACAAGATCAAACTACACCAGCAGTCTCATCCCCCTCTCAAAAAGATACATCAGCGAACAATACTACGAGCGACGATCCTTCTGCGACCATTAAACGCCCTCGAAAATCGTTTGATAGTATTGGTAACACAAAGACCATACACGGCGTACAGGAGTCTCCTGCTGGTCCTTCCAGTAAATATGCAGACCTACCTACGATATCCACACCATCTCTCAATAATAAGAAGAAGGGCAGACGCAAAATACGCCCATTCCAGATCGTATTAATAGTGCTTTTGCTTCTTGCGGCAGTAGGTGGCAGCGTGTTTGCCTACGGCTATCACTACTATGACACGAACGTCCATACGCCGTTAAAGAAATTTATTCATCCAGTAAGTCGAACCGCGGATGAACCTACATTGCAACCCACTGCGTCTTATAATGTCATTATGGGGCGTTCGTGGAATATTCTGCTTTTGGGCAGCGACAACGACAACAAGTACACCTTCCCATCCGTACTCACCCAGGTGATGATGATTATCCATGTTGATACCGTCAACAATAGCGTCTCCATGGTCTCTATTCCCCGCGACTCCTGGGTAAAGGTGCCAGAGATCGGCGGCATGCACAAGATCGACCAGGCATTCTTCTTAGCATCTCAAAAGAAAAACAGCTTTGATGACGGCGTACGGGTAGCGCGCCTCACCATTGAGAAGGACTATGGCATCACCATCGACCGCTACGGCTGGGTAGGACTAAGTGGCTTCGCCAAGGTCATTGACACTCTTGGCGGCGTCGATGTCGATGTAACGCATCCCATCGTTGACGACACCTACCCCGATGACACGGGCAAGGGGACTAACCCCAACGATCCCTACGCCTACAAGCGCTTGTACATCGCCCCTGGACTACAACACCTGGACGGACTACAAGCACTAGAGTACGTCCGTTCGCGTCACGCCGATCTCATCGGCGACATTGGACGCACTCAGCGACAGCAGCAGGTATTAGAGGCGCTCAAAAAGAAACTAACAGTTAGTAGTATCCTATCAGACCTCCCTCAATTGATAAAGGACCTGACCGGAACCGTCTACACTGACCTCAACGAACAAGAGATGCTCGCCTTTGCTAACTACGGGCGCTCACTCCCCAGCACCTCTATTCAGCGCATCACTCTGGGACCCGGCAGCGGCAACCAGGACTATGGCGATCTTGCAAGCATCTACGACCCCTCCATAGGCTCGAACCAGGACGTAGTTCTTCCACACTGCAATAATATCCAGCCCGTAGTAAACCATGTCTTCGGTTTGGGCAATGCACAAAGCTGCAACGTCACGGGGTAGGGACAAGCAAACCTCCAGGGCGACCACAAGGGATCGCCCCTACTATATAGGTCATGACTGCAAGCCGATCCAGTAGAGTAGGGGCGATCCCTTGTGGTCGCCCTGCTTGTGATCTCCTCGCTTGTGGTCGCCCTGCGTTCAAGGATCGGCAAGCTCCCGCATGTGCTACAATATCCCCGATATCAACACAAGAGACAAGGGGACCATTTTGATCGAACAGCAGCGGGACAATGCGTGTTACCTGCAATTCAACAGCTTTCAGCAATTTCCCAACATCATTCATGGTGTCTTCACGCGACAGGGTGGTTACAGCGACTCGCCCTACCAGGGACTCAATACACTCGGCTCACTACGAGGAGGTGACAACCTCGACAACGTGATACGCAATCGCCAACTCGTGCTTCACAGTCTTGGCATCCTCTCCTACCCGTGCGTCACGCTCTGGAATATACACGGTGCCGACATTTTCATACCCGACGGCCTGAATAATTGGCGCACCGACTGGGCCTACCACTCCTACTATTCGCAAGCCTGGGCACCTCAAGAGATACACAAAGGCGATGCCCTCATCACGAGACAGCGAGGCGTCGCGCTGGCCCTCTCGTTTGCTGATTGCGTCCCCATCGTGTTGCACGACCCGGTAGAGCAAGTGATTGGTATAGCGCATGCAGGATGGCGTGGCACCGCTCGTGGCATAGTAGCTGCTACGGTAGCAGCTATGAATGAGCACTTTGGTAGCCACCCGCGCAACATCTACGCGGGCATAGGTCCCGCCATTGGCCCCTGTTGCTACGAGGTCTCCGAGCATATACAACAAATCTTCTCGGGTCAGCTACAATTTGACTATGCGCCCACATCTGAGCAGTATCGAGACCTTGTACGCGAGTCCGCAACTTTCTCTATACAGCACCTTCCCGATAGGGATAGCCTGCGCCTTGACCTGTGCGAGACCAACCGCCGCCAATTATTGATGGCTGCCTTGAGGCCAGAACATATCGAGATCGCAGACATCTGTACCAGTGACAACACCGACCAATTTTTCTCTCACAGGGCCGAACATAGCAAAACTGGACGCTTTCCGGTGATTGTGGCGCTATCGTAACTGTAGAGATGGAATCATTCTGCGACTTTTATGTAAGAAATTAACTTTTGTAGAAAGTACTTGTCGAAATATACAAGCTTAGCGAGACAAAGATTTCGTCCTGTATGGAGTGAGCGAAACTACCCAGGTAAAACGTGAATAATGCGTGTGCGCATTTGCGCTTACCACTTGCTGGTATGCTAGCAGCACGTACCGTTGTTTGTAATGAGAGAAAGTGAGAAATCCATGCGACTAGGAGAATATATCACTGAGCGTCTCGACGAGGGCGAGAATCAAGCAGCTCTTGAGGGACTTCAGAACAACATTCGTTGTAGTCTGCTCGACGCCGTGCAAAACATTCCACGTAAAGACTGGGAAACAGAGATAAGCAACAGGCAGAAGGAGTCTGATGGACAAACGCTTATCTGGCTTGAAGGCAGTTCAGACCCTAACTACACCATTCAGATGTGATGCAGTGGGACCGCTCGAAATGAGCGGTCCCAGAGTTTTCTATAAAACGTTAGCGAAGCAGGATAGATAGTATTATGAGTAACACCAACTCTATCTACATCGTTGCCATCATCTTGTTTATCATCAGTCTACCCATCATCCTTGTTGGCGGCATTGTCAACATTGTTCAAGAGATCAGGCGGGTACGCGAGGCACGCATACGAGGTGAGCACCTCAGCTACATGCAGCCCAGGCTCCTGGCAGGCATCCTGGTATCACTGTTCGTCTTGACGATCAGCGCGGCAGGTGGAATATATGCAGGGATCAGCTATAAGCAGTTCTCCACCAGCCTTTATTGGATAGTCATTACCCTGCTGGTCCTGGCAGCTATATTTGGCGTCCTCTACCTTGTGCAGATACTAAACATCAACGATAAAGAGAGAAATCGTAATCCCGCGCACACAGCCGGACAGCTAGAGGATGGACAACAATAATCTACATCGACCGCAACTGAGTACGCTCTTCAAACGTATTGACTATAAGACTAATGCGGACCTACAGTTGTTACAGACCTCTTCGTGATACTGTCGAAAGGACGGTAATATGAAACGACGAGTTGCAAGTCTCATAGCAATTCTTTTAAGAGCATTCTCATCCCCTCGGATCGACGAACGTACAAAACGACGAGTCGTATATCTCATAACAGCCCTTTTAGGAAGTGTTAGAGATCGTTTTGTCTATCGACAAACGAAAGTATACGGTACCTTTCCGTCAAATATAAAGACAACATTTAGAAGAGACTAGGAAACAAGAAAGCTATAGTGTGATAGACAATTTTTCCACTCAAGAGACACTAGCCGCAAATATCACCCATGTACGCACAAACATCGCGGAGGTGGCGGAACGCGTCGGACGACGACCAGAGGAGATCACCCTCGTCGCGGTCTCGAAGACAAAGCCCGTCGAACTGGTGAAGATGGCATATAATCTAGGGCTGACCGACTTCGGTGAGAATCGGGTGCAGGATGCACTACCCAAGATTGCCGAGTTTCATTACGAGGGAATACAGCCTGTTCGATGGCATATGATTGGTCATTTGCAAAGCAACAAAGTCGGAAAGATCATTGGTTCTTTCGACAGCGTGCAGAGCATTGACAGTCTGCATATTGCGCAAGCTCTCAACCGTCACGCAGCCGAGCTTGAACTACGTATCCCGATACTACTTCAGGTCAACGTCTCCGGCGAGGAGAGCAAAGAGGGTATCACGCCAGAAGAGACACCAACGCTGGCTCGCCAGATCGCCGCCCTTCCTCAGCTTGAGGTGCAGGGCTTGATGACTATTGCGCCACTGGTGCAAAACCCTGAAGAGGTGCGTCCGGTGTTCCGGGAACTTCGAGGGCTGCGCGACCGCTTGCGCGGTGAGGTACCAGAGTGTTCGTGGCAACACCTATCAATGGGTATGACCGATGACTATTGCGTAGCGATAGAAGAAGGTGCTACTATTGTCCGCGTCGGGCGGGCAATCTTTGGCGAACGTACCTCTCACTGAACCCCCAGGGGATGCCCCTACGGGTTACGAAAAAGGAACTATATCAGGAAGGCAATCTCATGAAAATAAACGATGTTATCTTTAGCCGTCGCATCCGTCAGAATCACGCTCTGGAACATGCGACCTTTACTGTTATGGCCCAGATGGACCCGAACTTTACAGGCAGTGCGCGTTCAAGTTCAGATGGCTTCATTATCTTCAATGATGTCGATCTTGGCCTGTTACGCCGCGCCCTCGACGAGGCACTGCGCCGTCTACAGGGTGGTGAGGCTGAGCTTGCCATTCACCCCAATTGTGGCACCAACCTCGCCGTTGGCATCTCGCTCGTCACCATTGGCTCTATGCTTGGTCTGGCCTCCAACCACACACGCACGCGCCTGGCGGCTGCTGCTGCTTCTTCAGTCACGGGTTGGGCGGCGGCCCGTCCACTAGGAGAGTATGTGCAAAAGCACTTCACGACCCTGCCTGATCTTAAAGGAGTGCGCGTCACAGATATCAGCCGCCGCAAGTTCCTGGGATACACCTTTATTGATGTACGTACTGTTCAGGAGTAGGCTACAATGTTTGGCTTTCCCATACCCATCGTCCACTACCTTGTCTCCTACGGCATTGGGTTCATTATACTTGCTATGCTGATACGCGCAATCGCTTCGTGGTTCCGCATGGATGAACGCTTCGCCTTCATCCGCTTTCTGGCACGGCTTACCGATCCTTTTATCGACCCGGTCCGGCGCATCGTTCGCCCCTCGTCGATGTTTATCGACCCCTCGTACCTGATCGCATTTTTCCTGCTCTCTACCCTGAGTATACTCTTGATTCAATCGCTCCCTGAAACCTGGTAGGAACATGCGGATAGCTGTTCGTGTCTTTCCTCGTAGCAGGCAGAACGTCCTCGAATGGGAGCAGCACAGCCTCAAAGCGCGTTTGACGGCCCCGCCAGTCGATGGGGCCGCCAACGAAGCCCTGGTCGCACTGCTAGCCGAGCGTCTTGACATCTCCCGACGCAGCATCACTATCGTGCGCGGAGCCATCAGCCGCCACAAGATGGTGGAGATTGCTGGCATGACGATGGAACAAGTGAAACAGAAATTAGGAACAGGGCAATAGTCAGTAGGACAACTTTAAGGAAACCTCCATACGGCATCAATTGAAAGATGGATGGTGGAGGCTGCGACCCCTGGTGGGTCGCAGCCTCCACCATCCAGTAGTTCGACCCCTTGTGGGTCGCAGCGGTAAGCGACCCACAAGGGGTCGAACTACTGATCTGCTACAAGGCGGATAGTGATGCGTCTTCACCCACGACCTCAAGTTGAACATCCCCTCCTTGACATCCCCCCTCTTCTCACCTATCATATGGGACAAGATTTAACAATTTGTTAATCCTCATTTAACATATTCATAACGCGCTCATTCGTAAAAAGGGAGAGTGTGGGAGTCAATCAGTATGTCAAAGCAGTATATCGGGCATTTGCCCAGCCACGATCCACTCCATCACTACCTACAGTATGATATATTGCCACAGATAGGGTCAGATCATCATCATGCGAAATTTCGCGTCTTTCGCATGGGGGGGAGCAACGAAGTGTACCTGTATGAAGAAAAGCATAGCAACGTGCAGGTGGTAGGAAAGTTTTTTGCAGGAAACGGCTATGGGGAGTCCCGTATGCCAGAGAAATATCAGCGCATGGAGCAAGAATTTCACAATCTGCACCTGATGCGCAGCTATGGAATGGTTGGATACCCGCACGATGTCGTACGCCCTCTCGGCTACAATGGCTGGTTGAACAGCCTGCTGGTTGAGGAGTATCGTGGCGGCCAGTCGCTGAGCAACGTCATCACAGAGGCGATTTTTTCTCGTCAGCCTGACAGACTCTACGGAAAGCTCACCGCCCTGGCGTATTTCCTGTCCACATTTCATAACCGGACAGCAAACGGCTACGGAGTGAACTTTCACGAAGATTGTGCCTACCTCGACCACCTCGTGCGAAAGCTCTCCAAAAAACAGTTTCTTCATTGGGATGAGGTCCATGAGTTCTCCTGGCTGCGTGACCGCTGGCGCGAACAGCCACGGATGTGGGCAGACCAGCAAGTCCTCGTTCATGGTGACGCGACGCCATCGAACTTCCTCTTTGGGCATGGGCTGAGCGTCATCGGGATAGACCTGGAAAGAATGAAGCGGGCTGATCGTGTCTTTGATATTGGGCGTATCACCGGAGAACTCCAGCACTTTTTCCTGCAAATCACGGGCAACAAATATGCTGCCGAACCTTTTATCGGCCACTTCCTCTGGGAATATGCCTGCCACTTCCCCGACCGCAACAGTGCGTTTCGCTCCATCTGTGGACGCCTGCCCTTCCAGATGGGCCTTACCCTGCTGCGAATCGCCCGTAATTCCTGGATCAGTCACGACCATCGTCGCCGACTCATCGAGGAAGCAAAATTTACTTTGAGGACCTTTTAATGGATATTCGTGCGCTGCTCTTCGACGTTAATGGAACGCTTATCGATATTGAGACGGATGAGGGATTGGAGGAGATTTACCGAGCTATTGGGCATTTTTTGATGTACCAGGGCATCTCACTGCGCCGCTGGGAGGTACGCGACCTGTATTTTCAGCTCATGCAGCAGCAGCGTGCAAGAAGTGCCGAGACATTCGCGGAGTGGGACGCTGTTGAGGTTTGGCGCGAGTTCCTACAAAACAAGGCAAGCAACTACACCCGCTCTCTGCCTCCAGAAAAGCTAGAGCAACTTCCGTTGTTCCTGGCGGAATTGCATCGGGGCATTGCCCGCAAGCGACTCCGTCTCTATCCCCAGGTGCAAGAGACCCTCGACCAGTTGCGCTCATGCTATTCCATGGCAGTCGTTTCCGATGCCCAGAGTGCGTATGCCGTTCCAGAATTGCGCGCGGTGGGGCTACTAAACTACTTCGACCCTATTATCGTCTCTGGTGACTATGGCTATCGCAAGCCAGACACCCGGCTCTTTCAAAAGGCTCTTGATGCCTTACAGGTACGACCGGAACAAGCCCTCTTTCTCGGCAACGACTTATACCACGATATCTTCGGTGCCCAACAGGTGGGGATGAAAGCCATTTTAATCTCGTACAATCAAGGCGAGCCGTCTGATCAGACCATTGCGCCCGATTATACGATCTACCGTTTTGCCGAGTTGCCCCAGGCGGTCAACTGCTTCGTGACACTTGACTAAAGCTGTCGCGAAGCATCCGTCCGTCTTCTGTATTCCGTCGTCAACCTCTGAGCCTATTGCAGAAACTTGCCCAACAGTTGATCCAGGCTAATGCGCCCTTGAGAGTCAACTTTCAGAATGACAATCGCCTTGTCAACAGGGTCGCCATTCTTGTCGAATGCAATCTGACCACTTGCTCCTTGGAACGATGTTTTGCTTAACGCCTGTCGGAGAGCATCGGGCGTTATCGACCCTCCTGACGGTGCGGCAATGTTGTACGCATTCAGCATCGCAACGGTTGCATCGTAGGAGAGCGTTGCATCACTATCAGTTCGTGTGTAACCATAACCTGTCTTCCCACCCGCGCCGAACGTACTGGAGTATTCCGAGAAGAAGGCGGGCTTCTTGGGCGAGTTATTCGCGCCGATAATGCCCCACACATCGGGATAGAAGAACGCCGAAAACTTGAGATATTTCAAGGCACTGCCCGAACCGCTGCTGTATCCACCTAACTCATAGAGCGCGTCGCCTCCCAGTATAGGTGTGGATAGAGTATTATCCGGCAGGTTCGAGAGCAGGATACTTACATCGGCGGCATAGCCGGAGAAGTAGACCAGGTCAGGCTTTTTGCTTAGCGCATCCTGTAGTTTACTGGGTAATGTTGTATCCTTCGCATTAACCTTATATTGCTCCGTGACGACAACATTGTTACCATCTGCCTTAAACTGGTTTACAAAGTCGTTTGCCAAACTCTGACTGTAGGAATCGGAATAATCAACAAAAAGCGCGACAGTTTTGGCGTGCAATGTTGACTCAGCATACTTCGCGCCCTCAATTCCCTGGCTCTTGTTCGGTGGAGCAACACGGAAAAAGTAGGACGAAGCCCCTGAAAGTGAGTCATCAGATGACGACTGCGAAACCATTGGAATGTGTGCATCCCTAAGCGTTGCAAGAGCAGCCTCGGTACGAGAACTGAAAGGCCAGCCCATCACACCCACGAACGTTTTATCAGTCTTCGCCAATTGCACAATCTGCTGTGCAACAAGGTTAGCATATGTTTTGTTGCTGCCAGAACTGGCAATAAGCAGACGTACCTGCACACCACCATTGAGCTTCGAGCTAGCATTGTACTCTCTTTGCGCAATGTATGCCCCTTGCAGGTCGTCGCGTCCCACACCAACATTATCCTGCGAAAGCATCGTTCCTACAACCAGAGTCACATAAGGCTTCCCAGAGTTCAGCACATTCAAATCTTCCAGGTAGATCTGCGCCTCTGCATCACTGGGATCGGTAGCAACCGCCTGCCGTAGAGTTGAAGCGGCTCCCTGCTTATCCCCTGACTTCAAAGTGTTTGCAGCCTGCGTCTTGAGATCACCATCTGTACGCGGGCTCCCAGTATCAAACGCATACGTTCCGTCACTGATACCGATAGAGTCGTTCACGTAAGGTTGTACACCAATACCATTGCTGGGCGCGGTGAAGCCGATTGTCGGTGTTGCACCTGCACCGCTGCCACCTGTTCCTGGCGTAGTCGCGCCACCAGTGTTCCGCGACTTTAGAATGTTCGGCAGCACAAACAGTCCCACACCGAGCAACAAAACGACGATCAGCAGCAACAGGGAGTTGCGTACAAAGCCGTTACCCCCACTTTGACGTGCTGGTTGGTTGGCATACATCCCCGCTTGCTGCGGATATGGTGCGGGACGCGGTGCCGATTGTGCTGGATAGGCAGGCCGCACGGGTTGTGGCTGACGTGGCTGCGCCGACGGCTGGCTCGGCGGACGCTGTGCTGTCTGCGCTGGTTGCGGACGCGCAGGCTGCGGCGAAGGCGTCGTAGTTATAGGTCCAGATGCACCCAGCACATAACTACTTGTATCACCCGCTAGATTAAAATTGTGTGTCAAGACATTATCAACATCACGCTTCATGGCTGCCGGAGTCTGGTAGCGTTTGGTTATGTCTATGTTGAGAGCTTTCGTCAATATACGATCAGTCTCTGGCAATATGTGGGGGTTGATCGAGCGTGCCGACGGATAGTTGAACGGCGGATAGTTGCGCGGGTCACGGTTCGTGATCAAGTAGTGTATCGTCGCCGCCAGCGCGTACAGATCGGAGCGCGCATCAGCATTCCCTTGATACTGCTCAGGTGGAGCATACCCAGGTGTGCCGAGGGCCGAGGTCTGCTTGCGCTTGGCATTTTTAGCCTCATCAGCACGCGCGATACCGAAATCCACCAGGTGTGCCCGCTTATCTTTGCCGCCGATAATAATATTGGCCGGTTTGATGTCACGATGCACGATTGGCGGCGTCTGCTGACTCAGGTAATCAAGTATATCGAGGACCTGTGAGCCATAGCCGAGCGCCTCACGTTCCGGCATGGGAGCACTGGCTCGCTCCATGCGGTCTTCCAGGTTCTCGCCTGGAACATACTCCTGCACCATGAAGTAGTGAGTACCCTCATGGAAACTGTCGGTCACGGTTGGCACAAGGGGATGGTCGATCTGCACCAACGTCTCCACCTCGCGCTCAAAGTTGCGCACATCTTCCTGGCGCTGCACCGGGTCGGTATTCTCTGAGATCAGTTCCTTGATAACAACCAGCTTATTCGATACTCTTGTATCCTTAGCCAGCATAGCTGTACCCATGCCACCTTGACCCAGTATCTTTTGAATAACGTAACGGCCATTTTCCAGAGTCGAGTTGGGCGCGAGAGTCCGTGAGGTCCCTCCACTGCCGCCAAATGTCACCGAGCCAGCATTACCTGAACTCGTGCCACCGCCAGCACTCGTTGTTGAAGTCGTCTGGTTAAGCGCCGCACCGCAGTTGATGCAAAACGCCTCGCCTGCCGGATTATCTGTATTACAAACAGGACATTTCATGATCGATGCCTATCTTTTCTATTTGAAAAATTGACCTTGCACAGGAAGTTCCATCCTGATGCGTCCACGGGGGTCAACCGATAATATCACTATTGCCTTATTCACCGGATCACCGTCAGGCCCTAATGAAACCTGACCACTTACACCTTGAAAAACCGTTTTTGTCAATGCCTGTCGCAGGTCTTCTGGTGTCACCTGTTGCTTTCCTCCCTTCAGTACAATATTACATCCGTTCAACAAAGCAACCGTTGCGTCATACGACAGAGCCACGTCGTTGTCGGCGCGAGTATAGCCATAGCCCGTCTTCTGCCCGTTGGAAGAGAAGGCAGCGGAATAGTCGCTAAAGAAGGCTGGTTTGCGTGCCCCCTGTCCCAATACATCCCATTCATCTGGATAGGCAAACGCGGTGAAGTGCAGGTGAGTAAAACCTGCGCTTGCACTACTTTGATAGCCGTTTAACTCGTAGAGTGCATCTCCTCCCATTACGTTAATGGGGTTCCCTGCGGGGAGGTTTGTCAACAACGTGCTAATATCCGCAGCATAGCCAGAAAAGTAGATGATACCAGGATTGTGACTCAATGCATCCTGTAACAAAGTGGAGAATTGATCAGTCTTCCCAACAGTATATTTTTCTTGCACAACGATCTTCTTACTATCCGCTTCAAACTGCGTACTGAAATCGTTCGCAAGACTCTGACTATAGGGATCGGTAGGGTCGACGAAGAGCGCCGCGGTATTCGCTTGCAATATCTGCTCTGCGTACTTCGCACCACTCACTCCTTGAATTTTGTTTGAGGGAACTACACGGAAAAAGTATTGTGAGATATGCGTGAGGGCATCGCTCGACGAGGTCTGCGACAGCATGGGAATGTGCGCCGCACCCAGAACACCGATGGCGTTGACCGAGCGCGCACTGAAGGGCCAGCCCATCACACCCACGAACGTTTTATCAGACTTTGCCAACTGCACAATTTGCTTCGCGACACTGGTTGCGTAATTTTTGTCGCTGCCAGAACTGGCAACGAGCAGACGAACCTTAACCCCTCTGTTGAGCTTCGAGCCATCGTTAAACTCCTTTTGTGCGACATAGGCACCTTGTAGATCATTACGGCCAACACCAATGTTGTCCTGTGAAAGCATAGTGCCCACAACAATAGTGACATAGGGCGCACCGGAGCTGATAACGCGCTGATCTTCCAGATAGATGTGTGCCTCTCCATCGTTCGGGTCCTGGTCAATCGCCGAGGTCAGAGAGGCAATGATAGTATTGCTGTCGCTGCTCTTCTGCTTGAGCTGGTTTGCCGCCTGTTGTTTCAATGTGCCATCAGCGCGTGCAGTATCAAAGGCAAAGCTTCCATCGCTAACGCCGATAACATCGTTACCAACCTTCGTCACACCTATCCCATTGCCCGTACTAGAGGGTGTACTATTGCCATGAGTAGCTTGTGAGCGTGGTAGATAGTTAATGATTGCAAACACACCACTGAAGATAAGCAAAAGCAGTAACGCGAGCAGCAGGAGATAGGGTAACAAACGTCCTCTCCGTTGAAACCGCTGAGGCGTGTTGTTGTACACATGATAGGACAGCGTATCCGTTGTCATCGGCGACTGACCTGGGTACGGTGGTAGTTGTTGTGGCACAGTGCTGGCAAGCGTCGGTTGTTGAGAAATAGTTCTCCCTATTGGCACGGCAGGCACTGCTCCACTTGGATTTGGGGCAGTTGACCTTGCCATAGTGCCAGGATTTCCAAGCATGTAGCTATTAGAGAAACCCGACACTCCAAACTGATTGCGAAGGACAGCATCTATTTCCTGTTTCATCGCTGCCGCACTCTGGTAGCGCAGGTTGATGTCGTTATTGAGAGCACGAATGAGTACGCGTTCGATCTCTGACGAAAGCTGCGAATTAAGGGCGCGTACTGCTGGATAAGTGAACGGCGGATGATCACGCGGGTCTCGATTCGTGAGCAGATGATGCAGCGTCGCGGCCAATGCATACAGGTCAGAGCGCGGATCAGCATTTCCCTGATACTGCTCAGGTGGTGCGTAGCCAGGTGTACCAAGGGCTGAAGTCTGCCAGCGCCTCTCATTACGAGCTACATCCGCACGAGCAATACCAAAGTCGACGAGGTGGACTCGCCTGTCCTTTGCCCCAATGATAATGTTTGCAGGTTTGATATCACGATGAACCACAGAAGGCGTCTGCTGCGACAGGTAGTCAAGCACATCCAGAACTTCTGAGGCGTAGATTAGGGCCTCCCGCTCTTTCATCGGCTGCTTTGTGCGGTCGATGTGCTCTTCCAGCGTTTCCCCCTCTATGTATTCCTGCACCATGTAGTAACGGAGACCTTCTTGAAAGTGATCAGTCACGTTTGGTATAAGAGGATGGTCGATATGTGCCAGCATCGATACTTCGCGCTTAAAGTCACGCACATCTTCCCGCAGCATGCTGGCATCGTTGTTGTTCGAGATAAGTTCCTTAATGACAACAAGCTTGTTATCCAGACGAATGTCTATTGTGAGCAGGGCCGCCCCCATACCACCTTGGCCGAGAACTCTTTTGACGACGTAGCGTCCACCTTGTAACCGCGCTCCGGGAGTAAGTGAACGTGAAGGGCCTCCAACAATACCTGTGTTGCCTCTGCCATTGCCACCAACAGCCAGCGGAGCAGGAGTAACTACTCCCATCAGCTTTCCACAACTACCGCAGTAGCGCACTCCGTCGCGATTCTCTGCTTTACAATAAGGACATTCCATCTTCCTTTGCCTGCCCTTTCAGCCTTGTAGACTCTTCAGCCCTATAATCACTATACATATCCTGGAAACTCTTGTGTATGCCTATTTCAGCAAATTATATGTTGTTTCCTGTTTAGAGTCGAGAGTTATGTCTATCTTTGTATCTACCTCCCCCATTAGTAAATACGTAACGAGGCAGGAAAAGTTCAAATGGATGCAAGGGAGGTAGAATATATAGTCTGTAGGGGCATTCCCTCGCGGGTGCCCTCGCTGGATGTAGTTGCATGATGACTCATGTACAGCATCAGAAACCATAGACAACTACGGCTCTGTTTAGACGGCGAACCGTCTGGGATGTACTGCACATCCTCTACTCCCTTGCCCAAAGGCGTTAGGAGCTGCTTTTCGCAAGATGTTGTAGGACCCGTTGACATCGGCATTGAAGCGGATACCATGCCGTGATTGATACAACCCCCGTTTGACCCGTTTGCCGAGAAACATCGGCTCATCCTTGACTTTGCCATAGGTTGGAATCGGGTCATTATCCAGAAACGAGGCTTTGCTGGTATAACTCTCTTCTTGGAACACCACTTGGATACCAACTAACTCTGCCTTGTACCGTAGCATCTCGCTAAAACGAGCATGAGGCAATTGGACAAAGTGCTGCGTCTCTTTCTTGCGCATCGTGGGGTCCTGTTTCCACAAGGGGGTTTTACCAAGAACGAGCGTGCCTATTCCCTCAGCAACAAGCAGGTCAATAATCCTCTTGCTAGCCGTATGCAAGTAGTGGTCTATACGCCGTGTCCGTTTCATGGTTGCGCGTTCCATACGAGCGGTAAACGCGGTATCTGACTTCATGATTGCCTGTAACTCTGCTTTGCGCTTGTTATAGAACTGATTGACGCTCTTGATTGGTCTCCCGTTAACAATGCGCGGCACAAAGCCACTCTTGTTTGAAGTTAGAGCCACAAGATTATTGACACCACTATCTATCGCCGCTAGTAATGCAGGGTCTACAGAAGCTTGTACGGGGTCCTGTTCGTACACCACTTCCACCATGTAAAAGCCACAACGAGGGATGATGCGTACTTGAGCAACGTTGGTCTGTTTGGTCTGAACCTCTATCCCTAGAAGAGACGGTTGTATCAAGCCTTTCTTGAGTCCTCTCTTACTCAGAGCTTGAATGTCATAGATGAGGATGTTGCGCCCCTGCTGCTTGTCTTTGTACTTGGGCAAGGCAGGTCTGCCTAAGAATTGGCTAGGGTCCTCATTCCACGCTTTCATTGCCGCAAAGAAGGACTTCCAGTTTTTGTCTAAGAGGCGTAACACATCATTGGCAACTTTCGCGGGTAAGGCTTGGTACGCCTCACTGTGCTTGACCTCATGATAAATCGTTGCATAGCCTTTGTAGATGTGTTCGTGAATGAAGGACTGTCGAACGATGTAGTTAGCGTAGTTGTACAGGTTCTTGGAGGCGAAGCACGCTGCATCAAGGACCCCATAGCGTGGGTCCTGCTTGCCGATACAATGCTGCTCCACTAATCGCATTATTCTTGTTCTCCATTCGACTGTAGTTCTTTGACAATGGTTTCCGTTTTGCGTTTCGCCCGACGTTGCCCATACATCCGAGCGCAAAAACTAGAAAAAATACTACTCAAATCCTGTATCAAGTCTTCTTTGTCGTCATCTGTCAGATAAACAATTTCAACCGTGCGGCCTTGTGCTTCCAACAAGGTAAGAATGTAGGTCGCTCCGAAACGTGTAAGCCGATCTTTCTGCTCAACCACAATACGGGTAATGCTTGTATCTTTCAGCAAAGCTAGCAATTTCGGGCGGCTCTCGTTGACACCTGACGCAATCTCTTTCACCACAGAAGCCACTTGATATCCTTTTGCGGCGCAGTAATCTTTCAATCGCTCCGCCTGACGTTCTAGGTTCTCTTTCTGTTCTTGAGAAGAGACCCGCGCATAAATAGCGACTTTCTCAGGAACTATCAACGACTTGTCACCTTCGGTCACGATAATTGTTCCTGACGGTGCTTGATAGCCGTTGATGGTTCCTGCTTGCCACCAGCGAAACGCGGTACGGTAGCTAATGCCTTGTTGTTTGGCATACTCACTTAACTTCATACGGGAAGTATAGCATACATGACGTTATTTGTCAGCACTTGACGCTATTTCTTAGAAACGTTTATTACACCTAACGAGGGCACGCGCGAGGGAATGCCCCTACAGATTCCGAATGTATTTTACAGGTGTTGGCAACGCAGTGAAATGATGCCCGGCGCGAAATGATTAGCCTTTTGCAAATACTCTTGCTCGTTGGCTTCTATCATCAGCTTATGCATCACGACCACATCCCCATCAGGCAACGGCTCTGCCGGTTGCAGGCATAGTTCCATAATTGCGCATCCCCGTTCGTAGACCTTTACTAGTCCGCCTGAACCCGGGATACGGTAGACCCGGCTATCTATGTTTGGACTCACGACTTCCAGGTAGCCATACTTGATCAATTGCTGATATTGATTCTCAGACAACATCTCGCGCAGCAGTGCTTTCGCTCGGCTTTCGGCAGAAAGATGCTCACTTACCGATTCACGAAGACGCCCTACACCGCCATCGGGTGATTGCGACAGGTAGTAGACCGCCAGTAGGAGAAACAGCAGCCAGATGCCGAGAAACAAGCTCAGCGTTTCCAACATGGGCATAGCCGTTTAGCCTCCTCAACCACCTACGACGCGCGGCACAATGACGATCTGTTCTGCAGTTCGGTCAAACTTCTCGATACGCTCTACAGGTTTTCCAGGCTCTACTCTGAAGGCTGTGGCCCCTTTTGTACTCTCTTGATTGAAGATGCGCTCGGCCTCTCGGATTGCCGCTAACGCCTCAGCATCGTTGACCTCAGCTTTATTCGCATCCCATACGACCCGGTCGTCACCACGACGGGACATGATCCGTAGCATTCCCACAGTCTGTCTCCTTCTTTTGTACAGGCTCGTCTGTATTCTCTTGTACGTTCGTACTTCTTCCCTGCCCCTCTTATCTCAGCAAGGAAATACATAAGGATAAATTGAGCATAGCACGCATTGAGAAGTCAGTCAAGGGCAACAACGTAGAAATGGTCTACACGTCCTAAATTGGCGTGCATGCACACCAATTTAGGACGTGTAGACCATTTCTCTAGCATACTTTATGACAAAACGCAGGGCAATGTACAGGTAAAAGCGCTTCCTTCTCCAACAACACTTTCAACCGTCACTGCACCTCCATGTAGCTCCACTATCATTTTTACGATGGAGAGACCGAGACCCTGCCCGGTAACACGAGTTGCTGTCTGCGGCACCTGATAGAAACGCTCGAAGATGCGTTCCTGCTGCTCAGGAGCAATACCACAGCCAGTATCGCTCACCTTCAGCTTTGCCACCTTTACATCACCGTCGTCTATATCCTCGTTTCCACCTTCCAGGTACTCAATAGAGGCCGAAATGGTAACGCATCCACCAGCCGAAGTGAAGCGTAGCGAGTTGCTGACAAGATTACGCAGAACCTGTTGCATACGGATGGGATCGGCGTAGAGTTGTGGAAAGTCGCTTGGAATAGCAACGCTCATGTTGATACCCCGGTCGGTGGCGGTCAGTTCCAGTTCCTCAACAGCGTTGGTAACAATGTCGCGCATACTGACAACCTCGCGGCTCAGGCGCAACTGGCCCGAATCAGCACGCGAAACCAGCAGAAGGTCCTCCACCAGAGCATACAGATGTTCACTACCAGAACGCGCGCGCTGCATGAACTCGCGCAGTTGATCATTGAGTTCTCCTGCCACCCCTGTCAACGCCAGGTCCAGGTAGCCGTTGATGGCATTGAGTGGTGAGCGCAGTTCATGGGTAATCATCGAAACGAAGTTTGCCTTCATACGTGTCGCATCTCGAATCGCTGTCACATCCCGCGCCATAACCAGGCAGATCGGCTTGTTTTTCGTCGAGACACGGGTGATACTCAGGCCAACCGAGCGTGATGCGCCCTGGATGGTGAGATCGATCTCGACATAGGGCAGCGGTTCCTCTCGTTGCAACGCTCGATGTACCATGCAAATGTCACGGCAGCAGGTGTGTCCGCCGTCCTCCTCACACCCCAGCAGTTCTATGCACTCCATCCCAACAATCTGCTCTGGGTCCAGTCCGAAGATGCGTCCGAAGGCTGCATTGGCCTCAATGAAACAGGCGTTAACACCCAACAACGCGATACCATCCGAACTGGACGCCACAATAGCTCGTAACTGCTCCTGGTCAGTACGCACCATATGAAACAGTTCTACGTTCTCTAAGGCCGCCGCCGCCATGTTGCTCAGGTTGCGTACAAGGCGTAGCTCTTCACTTGTGAAGGGCTCAACGCGTTTAAGTGAGAGAACGCCGTATAATACCTGCTTAGAGACGAAGGGAGCAGCCATCTCCGCCATATCCTCTTCGCCAAATACATCGTTGCGTACTTCCAATGCAGGTGAGCGCAGCATAGGGTGCTTGTGAACACCAGCCCACGCGGATATCGACTGCGTATCATAGAGGCGTATCCTGTCCTGCTGAAGATCAGCAATCTTCACATCGGCGGCGCATACCTCGTGCTCACAGTCGGGAGATACATCGGCTCCATACAGTTCGGCGACGGGATAAAGCTCCTGCGTCCCCTCTTGATAGAGGTACAGGACCGCGACATCACAGGGGACAAGGCGCTGCACATCAACCAGGATGGTGCGATAGAGAGCATGGGGTTCAAGGCGTGTGGTAATACCGCGTGAGAGGTCCATCAGCATCTCAAGCTGGTTCGCCTGGCGCCGCGCCAGCTCCGCGTGTCGTGCGTTTGTGATTGCCAGCACCGCCTGTTCCGCAAAGGTAATCATCATCTTTGCTTTCTTGGGGTCGAAGGCGCTAGTTTCCTGACCGCTGGCGGTGAGCGTACCGATAAACATGTCTTCGTCGATGAGTGGCACGCACATGATCGAGCCAATAGGTGTACGTCCCAGGCGTTTGAAGCGCGGATCGAGGCTCACATCGTTAATAACCAGGGGCTCGCAGTGCTCCGCGACCCAGCCTGCGACTCCTTCATTGAGACGGAAGCGTGTATGACGGGGCTTGCGTCCATTTTTTTGAAGGGCCGCAAGCGTCACGAGTGTTGTCCCACTTGCATCTACAAGGGCAATAGAACAGTTGCGCACCTCTAACAAAGCCCCCGCATTATAGACAATCTTCTGGAGGACATCCACCAGTTCCTGTGATTCACCTTCGACAGAAGTGGAGGCAGAGACAAACTGACGATCACGTATGGAAGATATATTTGCAGTCATTGGAGGCCCTCTTTTACATAGTCGATATTACACAGCTGGGCTTTTACCATCCCATCTCTCTTTAATTTAGTATCGTCATACACTCTATAATAATTGAGGCATTGCTAAAAGTATAGCATTGCCTATTTCGTCAGTCGAGAAGATCAATCGTATGGGCTATGCTTTTATGAATCCAGAGCCGATGGCAAAGAGCTATTCGCAAGCCATCCGTATCACACCAACCAGGTTTATCAGTTGGAGTGAGTGATCTCCGCAGAAAGAATGTAGGGGCGCAATTGATTGCGCCCCATAAGCGTCAAGGTAATCGTAATGCGACCCCTTTAACTTGCGCCCCTACAGACTATTCACCTCCATTGGCAGCGTAAACACAATGCGCGCTCCCCCCTCTGGCGCGTTCTCAGCCCATACCTTGCCGCCATGCGCCTCAACAATCGCGCGGACAATGGCGAGTCCGAGGCCACTACCACCCGTTGAGGATTGGCGCGCACTGTCCGCGCGGTAGAAGCGCTCAAAGATGTGTGATAGAGCCTCGGGCGGAATACCTTCACCTGTGTCGGCAACAGAGACAATCAGCGTGTTTCCATGAGACACCGCCTCGATAGTCACAGTTCCACCTGGCGGCGTGTGCCGCATAGCGTTATCACAGAGATTCGAGAAGACGCGGGTCAGCATATCAGCATCGGCTTGAATACCCGGGAGTGTGTAGGGGATAGCGTTGCAAGGCTCTACATCGGCACGCTCGAATTCGGGAGCGAGGACCGCCAGCACTTCATCGACCAGTGTGGCAAGGCGTATTTCCTTGCATTGTGGCTGCAATGCCCCTGCCTCTACCTTCGCCATCACGTGCAGGTCTTTGACGAGACGACGCAGGCGTAACGTCTCGCGCACTATGATAAGACCCGTCGCCTCGTAGTCCTCTCGACTCTGCGCTACGCCATCTGCCAAAGACTCACCGAGACCAGCGATAGCCGTGAGCGGAGTCGCAAGATCGTGAGTAACGCTCATAATCAGTTCGCGCCGCCACAACTCCTGCCGCCGCAACTCCTCAACGTCACGATTGAGTTGAGCCGCCATCTCATTGAAGCTGTGAGCAAGCTCACCGATTTCACCATGTGCTTTAGTTGTCACCTGTGTACTGTAGTCGCCGGAAGCTAGCACACGAGCAGCACTTGTAAGTCTCGCTATCGGGCGCGTGATGGTACTAGAAAAGAGAATCGCAGCGAGGACGGCAAAGATTGCTACGAAAATGGACGAGATCAAAACCGCTCTACCAACGGTCGCGATGAAGAGCGGCACAGTGTCTTCCGCAGCGTAACGCGGGACCAGGAGCAGCGCGCCAATAACACGGTCCCCGTTTGGGTCTGTAACCACAATAGGCTGCACAACAAACGAACGAGGGGGAAAACCAATGCGACTTTTACCTAGTTCACCTGTAGTCGGTATCTTTTGTTGTAACGCTTTTATTACAGCTTCATGCATCTCGGTATAAGCATTAGCAGGCTGTTTTAGCGGAGCATTGGCGATTGACTTTACCAGGCTAGCGACAGGATTCTTGTTATTGGGAGCGGATGGGTAAACAGGTTGATTGGCAACATTGTATACGACTACCTCGTAGTCTTCCCCTTGTGGCGTCCTTATTATGCCGCCAGCGACAGCCCTGAGGCGAAATGTATCTGCAGCGACTCTCCCTAATCTAAAATGTGGCCCATACCTATCAGCAATACGCTGAACATAATCGGTGGCAAAACCCTGCAGCCGCGCCTGCTGATCGTTGCCATAGTAGTAACTGATAGCAATAATCGCCGCCAATGCCAGCAGTGTTGTCGCCAGCAAAGCCACCAACATTGAGCCTAATGCCAGCCTCCAACGAATACTTTGCCACCAGTGTGTACGCATAGTATGTTCCCTTATGATGGTAAGATGGTTGGACGAGCTAAAGGTGTCTTGATCTCAAAACGATAGCCGACCCTCCATACCGTCTTGATATACCGCTGTCCAGGCTCAAGCTCTATCTTCTTACGCAGCGCACTCATATGCACATCTATCGTGTGTCCATCACCAAGATAATCATATCCCCACACCTTGTTCATCAATATTTCACGCGTGAAAACGCGATCAGGCGCTTTCGCCAGCAGCGCCAGAAGGTCAAATTCGGTGGGCGTCAGGGCTATCTCGACACCATTTACCTCGACACGACGCGCGGGCAGATCCACCGTCAGGCCAGGGAAACGCAGCACGTCAGTCCTGGCAGATGTCGGCTGCTCACGAGAAGGCGAAGTCTCGTCAGACGTGCCTGTCCTGCGTAAAATCGCGCGAACTCTGCTCACCAGTTCACGCGGACTAAATGGCTTCACCAGGTAGTCATCGGCACCAAGGTCCAGACCCGTAATGCGGTCGTCCTCGCTGCCGCGTGCGGTCAACATAAGAATAGGAGTCTTTGACCATGCGCGAATACGCCTACAGACCTCAAAACCATCTATCGCTGGCAACATAATATCCAAAATAACGAGATCGGGCTGCTCGCGCGCATGAAGCGCCAGGCCATCGGCTCCATCTTTTGCAATCACAACGTTGTATCCTTCATTTTTTAGATAGAGATTGAGCAGGTGAATAATACCATCTTCATCTTCGATGACAAGAATTTTTTGAGACATATGCATTGCTCCCGGGAAAGATATAGGCTATGCATGTATAGTAGCATACACAATGAGCAGAAATACATGGTTTTTATCTCGTTTAGAGCATACTCCCCAATCTTGAGAAAATCTTGAATATTCATAACTTCGTCAACATGCTCAAGATTTCACACAAACTTTAAGCTTTCCTCACACATTTCTCTTTCCTATGGAGTATGATTAGGATATCACTAGTGGGTGTGAGATAGAACAAACGCAAAGACGAAAGAAGCGCCACTGATGGTGCTCAACAAAACCATCATAGTTAAGAGGAGATATGCCGTGAAAAGATTACTGGTTATAAGTGGGGCAAGTGCTCTGCTATTACTGGGCATTCTTATCGGTGCTGTTTATGGGAGCGCGAGGAACGCATCCGCTACTACCACGACTTCAACTGCCACAACAGCAAATACAGCAACCAACAACTATTGTACACAGTTCCAGCAGGACCTGGCAAAACGTCTCAACGTCTCGGGAGATACTCTACAAAAGGCTGAAGCTGCGGCAGCACAGGATACGCTCGCCCAGGCAGTCAAAGATGGCAAGCTGACACAGGCCCAGGCCGACCAGATGAAGTCACGCATCAGTTCGGGCACACAATGCCAGTTCCAGGACAAAGCCGGACATAACCAGTTTGGCAAAGGCACGATGCAGAAGTTCCAGAAGTACCTTACCAACGCTGAGGCACAGGTTGCCACAGGACTTCACATCAGCAGTAGCGATCTGACGAGCCAGGTGCAGTCTGGTAAAAGCCTGCACGACATCGCAGCAGCACACAATGTCTCTGATACGCAGCTCAAGGACCTTCTCACCAATGCCATTCAGAACACACTCAAGCAGGCCGTAAGCGCTGGTGATATCACCCAGGCACAAGCTGACATGGTGAAAAAACAGTTGACGAGCAACTCACCGATGCTTGATAATCTCATCAATCGTCACATGGGACAAAATAGCGGAACCAGGAGTGCCTGGCAAAGCTTCTAAAGTAGTAATAGAGCAATAAAAAACTGGCGTCTCACATGTGAGACGCCAGTTTTTTATTGCTCTATTACATTGTTCTTGAGCAAAGCTTGACCTTCCTTGAACAGTTTCTTTAAATGCAGGTACTATGCTATAGGTGTCAACGAGAAGAATGACGCAGCTAAAACGTTCTATAGACAATGCAAAAGACATGTAACAGGAGACTTTTTATATTATGACAAAACGAACGCTGTATATTATCGTAGGAGCTATCGCGCTACTCCTGATACTCATTGGAGTCGGCACTTTCATATTCCTCCCAATGATTACATCCGCTAGTGGAAATCAAACTCAGATCACCCCGACCGTATCACCAACCACGACACCTAAACAAAGCGGCAACGGCACAGCGAAAATTCTCAAGCAGTACGCGCCAGACATCAAGAACCAGATCGCGCAGGGGCTACACACCACACCCGACCAGCTTACCACGCAGTTGAAATCGGGCAAGACGCTAAGTGATGTCGCAACGGCACAGGGTGTCTCGACAACTCAGTTGCATACAATCGTGTCCAACGCGATGCAGACGAGCCTCAAGCCCGCCATAGATAGCGGCTCTCTGACGCAGAAGCAACTTGACAAGCTGACGAAGCGATACCAGAACAATCCCAATTTATTGGATAAACTCCTTGGCGGCAAGGCGATAAAGGGAACGCCAACAACAACCCCGACACCAGCACAATAACAAGAACTACCTTTCATCTCTGTAGACCCTCGTTCAGCAGAGGCGAGGGGTATCTTTCTTACTTCTTGCTCATCTGTGCAGGCAATTTAGGCCGTTGAATGCAGACGCCGAAGCCGCGATAGTCGAGCCATTGCTGCTGGTTCTCAGCAAAGGCATCCATGACGCGGCAATACTCCTTCCACTCGTTCTCTGCCTGGTGCATGATCTCGGACCACGTTGTCGGCTTGACGCCGATCTGCTCAAGGTAGGCATGAAATTGGTGCTCGTAGGTCTTAGAATCAACCTCGATCTCGGTCCCATCTTCTAAACGGACATAGTGGTGGCCCATCGAGCTGCAACAGTCGCTGCCGCGTCCGGCATACCATCTCATTTTACTCATCCCTGTTTCCCGCTTTCTCTTATTCGTTATATGGTCAAATCAATATCCATGAGTTTTGCCCCTTCCTCTTCTTCCTCTATCGTTCCTGGAAGGACTACGGACCCCACTTGAAACCCTTGGGGCTGCGCTCTCACTTTGAGAATCCACAGGGTAGGATGCGTCTCATCACGCCATTTCCTTGCGGCTCTCGATGCCTCCTCAAAGGGTTCAGCATAGATATGGGTCAGTTGGGTCAATCCCTTGCCATCGCTCGCAAAAATCAAGTGGGATGTTTTCTTTTTTATCACCTGGTCCCCCGTTCCTATCGGTCCACAAAGAAGGAGGTTCTGTGACGAGCATAGGGGATTTTCGTCTCCTGGAAAACATCTTCAAGTCACCTTCTTTTCCTCCTGCTCAACAGAGAGTCGCCTTCCAGTCGCCTTGAGAAGGTTCAGATCAGTCCAAGACCAACTCATACATTGCAAATGTGCTCCTCATCGGCTACAATCAACACGAGGAAGAAGATGTTTCATCTCTCGTATTCTCTCAATCTGGAGGATATTCTAGCAATGAGTAAGCCGAAGGCACCGAACCGTTCTCTGCGCTACTATCGAGAGGTCCGAAACTGGACTCAGGAGCAAGCAGCCGAGGCTTTGTTAGAATTGTGTGGACCAGGACGACGCGGGGAAATCAATGCCAAGATGATTTCCAAATGGGAGCGTGGAGTCCAGACCCCAGGACTTGAGTATCGAGAGAAATTATGCAAATTGTATGGAGTCCAATCTCCCGAAGAGTTGGGAGTTGTCAAGCGAGAAGAGCCACCCGATGGGCCGCTTGCTCACAGAAAGCTTCCTGCGCCCACAATCCTCTCGAACGCATCTCCCGTACACCTTCAGCCACAAGAGCATGCCTGGCTGACACAAGGCGCAAGCCACCTGGGACAATTGTTGACAGAAGGGTGGTCCATTGATGAGATACTCGCTTCATTACAGATCGTCCTCCAGGGAGTCCAGGGAATGCCGATCATCATGAGGCGGAACCTCCTTGCATTGGGGGCCGATGCAATGATACATGGTATCCCTGTTCTTGCAGGCAAGCATGTTTCGGAAGAAGAATTGGTACAACTTCATCACGCATTAGGAGAAAGCATTGCGGCAGGATGGAAACTTTTTCATACGGCAGGCAATGCCCAGGTCTTAGCTGTTGGTCAGGCTCTACTTACCCTTGTGCAGCAAAATCATTCATACTTGTCTTCTCGTATTCGCGCTATGTATTATTCTTCCGTATACAATCTTATTGGGGTAGCACTATATTTTCAGGAACAGTATCAGCTTGCGTTAGATGTACATATGAATGCACATGTTGCCTCATTAGCGACTGGTGAAGTGTGGTACGTCGTACAAAGTCTCATCTGTCAGGCAAATGCATATCAAGCACTTGGTCAATGTACTAAAGCGATACAAACAATAGAAGAAGCATTCCGTGTTCTTGGAGACCAATTTGAGGTGAAGTATGTACGTGCAAAAGCTCATCTTTTAGGATGTTATGCTGACAATTCCATAAAAGTAGGAGATTATAGAAACGCGCAAAGACAACTCAAAGCCTCAGAGGTACTTCTTGATCAAATTGGTCCAAGTGAAGAATTTGATGCTACGAGCTGGCTTCATTTAGCAGGAAACTTTGCTCTTGCCACAAGAAACTATCCAAAGGCTATTCACTTCTTTGAAAAAGCACTTTCTATGCCACAGACAAGTAATCTGCGGCACGCTAGCGCGTCTGTAGCTTTAGCAGCAGCATATTTGTATGCAGATGAGAATGCAAGCTTAGCCGTTGTAGAACAAAATGTTTCGATTATTGAAACAGTGAATGCTCCCCTTGTTAACAAACAGCTTGCAGACTATATTCAGCAGGGTCTTCTCATCACTTCACCTGAGAACAAACGCGTGAAAACATTCGTTTCGGATATTCAATATCGTATCCCATCCTTAAATAGATATATCGCAACTCTGCATTAAAAAAATACTAGAAACACTCAATGAGAGGAAGCTAAATAAGCTCATGTTTATTCTTCGCCTCTAGTTAAAAGGAATGACGTTCGACAAGAAGGAGTCCTCCATCACAGTCTTCATACCACATTCTTCCCGCACCACCTAGTTGTTGTATGCACCATTGTCCAACTGCTTCGAGTTTTTCGCGTGTAAATAGTTGTTTATGATCATAGATAACTTCTGCCTCTTCCTCATAGGGAACGACGAAGATGAGTCGCTGGGAGGTCACCGCTAAAAGGTTGGTAAGAACACGATACATTTCCTCTTCCGAAAAATGTTCAATGACTCCAAGAGCAGTAACGGTATCAAAAGTTCCGAGGGAACGAAAATTATCAGCAAGGAGATCAACCACTTCAAAGCGGGTAGTATGTAACTGCCACTCCTCTGCAAGTTCTCTGACCACTGTGAACATATCAGGTCGAATATCTATTCCTACACTATCTGTTACAAACGGCATTCGTTCTGCAATAATCAATGGCAAGAAGCCGGACTCGCAACCTGCATCTAAAAATGATTGGCCTACAAATAATTCACACACCCGCTGATACCAAGTAGCAAATACACCAATTGTTGCATAGTAATCAAACTTTTGTGGTGTATGTGCTGTCGAGAGATACAAGAGAAAGCGTTGTAGCGTTTTTGCTCCATAGCCATGCCAAGCTGCACGAGCGTCGTCAGGAAAAAAGGAGCCAATGATGCCACTGAAAATGGTTCCGAAATCTAAAGTCTTCTTGAGCAAACCAAGCGGTTTGAGTTCAAGCACAACGTAGTGTTTGATATCAGCATTCATTTCTTCTGCAGCAAAGAAATGAACTAAAATAAATGCAGGAGAAGCTGAGCGAGAAAATAGGATAAAATGAGGTGTTTCATTCCATGCATACTCACCTTCAGCAAAACGCATTTTCATTGCATCTTTGTTCACTCCATGTCCGTTCACAACAATCATATCTCCCACAAGCACTGACCGTTCCTGAATAGAGACTTTCTTCGTTTTGGCTTGGGTAGGACTGATAGAAGGCTGATTCTCAATCATAGTTCGCTCCTAGAAAACGCGATGTAGCTTCATAATAGTGCTTGGAGTATTGTATCAGGTACGTCAGTATATCATAAGGCGAACGAATGTGGTGCAGAAGGATAGCTCAATGAGATACCGTATTCTAGTATTTCTCCAAATCGCTGCGAATGAGGAAGTAATCCCAGTGGTTTCAGTTCTTGCATGACATAATGCTTGACATCAGCATCTATTTTTTCAGGATCAAACCAATGAACGAGAATGGTCGTCGGTACTCTAAGTCCTGCTAAAAGGTCCGGTTTTCGTGGTATGATACAAGAAATGGGAGCCGAACAATGCTGTTATGTCTATTTATGCGTCCCACTTTGGAAGGAGCTTTGTCTATGCCCATCTCCAAGACCCCAAATATGACCGATTACGAGGCCGAACGACGCGGTTTCCACCTCGATGTTCCCGAACAGTTCAACTTTGCCATCGACGTGATAGGCAAGTGGGCCAGGAATCCCGACAAGGTTGCCATGCTGTGGCTCGGACAGGATGGCGAAGAACGTTCCATCACCTACGCCCAGTTTGTGGAACGCTCCAGTCGCGCCGCCAATGCATTCCTCAAACTGGGTATTCAAAAAGGCGACCGCGTGCTGGTGATGCTACCACGCATTCCAGAATGGTGGGAGACCGTGTTGGGCTTGATGAAAATGGGAGCCGTTCCGATCCCTTGCACAACGCTGCTCACTTCAAAGGATATTCAGTTCCGCGCCGAGGTCGCGGAAGTTGTGGGTTTCATCACCGATAGCGAAGGGGCTGCTAAATTCGACGCAGTGCGTAAGGCATGCCCCACCATCCGCTTTACAGTGCTGGTAGATGCACCGGACAAAACAGGTTGGACAAATTTTCGGACAATCACGGAACAGGCTTCACCCGCGTATACCGGGCCTAAGACGCGGAGCGATGACCCCTGTCTCGTCTATTTCACCTCTGGTACCGTTGGCTATCCTAAAATGGTCCTTCACACTCAGGCTAGTTACCCCATCGGACACACCATTACTGGCAAGTACTGGCTCGATCTGCACGAGGACGATCTGCACTGGAACCTCTCGGAAATGGGCTGGGCAAAGGCAGCCTGGAGCAACTTGTTTGGCCCGTGGCAAATGGGTGCAACCATGTTTATCCAGGATTCGCGCGGCAAGTTCAACCCAATTGAGACGCTGGACATCCTCAACAAATATCCCATCTCGACGCTCTGCGGTCCCCCCACGATCTACCGTATGCTCGTCCTCGATGAGCCTATGGCCTATCTCAAGAAAAATCCACCCAGGGCACTACGCCACTGCGTCGGAGCGGGTGAGCCACTCAATCCCGAAGTTATAAAAATATGGCAAGATGCCACAGCAATGACCATCCGTGATGGCTATGGACAGACCGAGACGGTGCTCATTTGCGCCAATTTCCCGCCCTTGCAGGTCAAGCCCGGTTCAATGGGCAAACCCTCACCCGGCTTCGATTTGAGCGTTATCGACGACGAAGGCAACGAACTTGCCCACAACAACGAGGGCGACATAGCGATACGCATCAAGCCGAACCGCCCGCCCTGGATGTTTAAGGAATACTGGCGCAATCCTGATGCAACTCAGGCTTGTATTCGTGGTGACTGGTATATCACAGGCGACCGCGCCTACAAAGATGAGGATGGCTACTTCTGGTTCGTGGGCCGCGCCGACGATGTCATTATCAGCGCGGGCTACCGTATCGGACCTTTCGAGGTTGAGAGCGCCTTAAAAGAGCATCCCGCCGTCGCCGAGTCGGCGGTCATCGCCAGCCCCGACGAGATGCGCGGCGAGGTCGTCAAAGCCTATGTCATTCTCGCCCCTGGCTACACTCCTTCTCCCGCCCTGGCGACCGAGTTGCAGGAGTTCGTGAAAAACCAGACCGCGCCCTACAAGTATCCACGCGAGATCGAGTTCGTCACCGAACTGCCCAAAACCATTTCAGGCAAGATACGCCGCGTCGAACTACGCGAGATGGAGCGTCAAAAGAAATTAGGCAAATAATGTAACAGTATCATCAAGTACCATTCATACTATCGATACTATCAATAATCACACCATCTTCCATCTTAACAATGTACTGTGCGCGCGATGCAACCTTTGGATCATGCGTTACCACGATTAGCGTCATTGCTCCATCGGCTTGCAACTCCTGTAAGAGGTCCATCACAGCGTGGCTTGTCACCGTGTCCAGGCTCCCTGTTGGCTCGTCGGCAAGCAACAAATGGGGATGAGCGATGAGGGCGCGAGCAATCGCTACACGCTGCTGCTCGCCGCCCGACAGTTCGCCGGGAAGATGCCTGGCACGGGATTCCATACCCACCCTTGATAACATCGTCCACGCCTGCTCTCGCAATTTTTTAGAGGAGCGGTAGGGCAGCAGCGGAGCCATGACATTCTCTAACACGCTTAACGCTGGTAGCAAACGAAACCCTTGAAAGATAAGTCCAACGTGTTCACGCCTGAATGCAGCTAGAGCATCACCGGATAGCTGACGCGTATCTACCCCATCAACAATTACACTACCTGTTGTGGGCTGATCAAGTGAAGCGAGAATACGCAACAGCGTGGATTTGCCCGAACCAGACGGTCCGGTGATAGAGACAAATGCCCCGCTTTCAATATGCAGTGCAATGCCGCGCAATGCCTCAACACGTCCTGCACCATAAATTTTGTGAATGTCATCTACTATGACTGACGCGCCCTGCGATCTTTGCGTAGAATCACTATTCTCTTCAGATGCGTTACTGAGACGCCCAACTATGCGCACATTCGTATCCTCTACTCTTCCATTAGAATTCGCCTGGATAAGAGCCACAGAGTTAACAAAACAGGATAGACAGCACTGAGTGCACAAAGGATGGAACCGAGCAATCCTGCGGCTGCTACACACGCGGCAAACAGTGGCAATGACCATACATGGTAGAGACTAATAAAGAACACTTCTGCTACCACACCACCGAGTAGCCCACCAAAAAGGCCCAGCAGCACCCCCTCGCGCGCGATCTCAAAGGCGATACTACGCCTTGTCCAACCAATGGCAAGCAATACACTCAGTTCAGGAAGTCTTTCACGCACAACCAAAAGCAGAGTTAGCCCCGCCGTCAGCATTGCACTGGTACACGTCAAGCACGCGGCAATACCATGCACAGAGGAGAGACTCACCTGTACCTGTCGGCCTAAAAGCGTCGCATAGAGTATACCATCTATTGCCGACTGCACAAGCAGCATAAAGCTCACCAGTCCACATGCTCCCATAATAGAAACAACAACAAGGGCTGCGCTGCCTCGCCGCCACGACACCTGGCGACGGAACATCATCCACCACCAGGAACCGCTCGTCCACGCTCGATGTTTACGCTTCATGCCGCGTTCTCTAGTGAGAAACGCCGTTCGCGTCGCTATTACGACAACTACAATATAGAGCACTATAGCGCCGCTTAGAACACTCAACAAGGCCGATAATGGGACTTCAGGCACGCCCAAACGAGTTAGCAGGAAAGAGGATATCCATACAGGAAGAGCCGCGAGTAGGGCTGCAACACCCGCCTCTAATACCGCCTCAAAGAGGAGAAGCCTCCGCGACCACCCGGTTTCCAGCAGGAGGAGTACATCAGACTTACGCCCGCTAGCAGTTAGCAGTGCCGCGGCGATTAGAGCCAGAAGTGCCACGCTTACCGCCGCGAGCAGAAGCAGGATATTAGCTGTGTTGACCCCGTTGGTAATAGTGACGGCGGCATAAGGCTGCGTCCAGATTCCTGAAAAGGTCGGCTGCAGCCCAGCACCTGGAGCGGCACGCATTGTTAGAGGACGACCCGATGCTCCTGTTACCACATCTACATGCAGTCCGGTGCGTCCCTCGATATCCATCGCCACCTGTTGTAGCAAACTCTCGCTGCGCTGACCAAATGAGCCGAGGCCAGCAACACGTACACGAACCGCACTGATACACCGTACTCCTGTGAGCGTACACGCTGCATTGATAGTAGTAAAGAGCAGCGGAGGCCAGGGTACGACACTACGCTGAGGAAAAAGACCAGGAGATGCGCCCACTGGTTCAGGCTGATAGAGACCCAATGGTACTGCTAAACTGTCATTCCTGATCGGCAGTTTTGTCGAATCAAATGTGGTGAAGGAGCCTGTACCGCCATTGAGCGCGATCCAGGGCGTCGTCGCTTGTGGCAGTAAGGGAAAGCGTGTCAAAGGTCCACTGGCGTCACTTCCAACGTTGAGTACATCAAGCAGCGATGGTGTGAGCATGTTCTGTACATAGCCTACACGTGCATACCGCGTTACCCCGCCGCCTTGAAGTGGGGATAAACTCTGCTGATCATGTATCCCTAGCTCATGTGCTACTAGTAGTAAGAGAGACCGCTCATCAAGCTGATGTTGCACGACTATCGTCCAGGAGAGCGATTTATTGAGTAGGTGTGCTGTATTGAGCCTCGTTATATCTACCGAGGACAACCGCGCCTGCTCTACAGTGACGGTTGCTGTCAACGCTGTCCAGGGATGAATATTCATGAGGAGTGGCAGTCCGCTGCCCCCAACAGTTCCATTGGTCGGTGGCTGCCACTGAAGGCCGACAAGACGTGACTCCAAACGAGGGTCGATGCCTGCTAGCAATGTCGGTAGCGTCCAGGTAGCGGCAACAGTTGTGGTGCCAGGTGTTCCCAAAGACAAATAGGTCACATCAGGAGCAGTTTGCTCTCCGGCAAATCGTGCGTACAATGCTAGCGGTAGCACTACGAACAGATGTTGTATACGTGTTACCTGTGTTGCGTAGCTAGCAGTCCCCCGCTCGACTAGTTCGGTCGTTACGCGATAGATTCCCGGCCTGGTCAAAGATATCGGCACGTATGGACGGATATTTACCCACCCAACAACTGCTTCTGGCGCGGCAATATCGACATGCGAAATATGCGCAATCGTATTGACTTGAGAAAGAGAAATACCCCCGTAGGTTTGCTCCGGTGCCCCTGGATCAACAGCCTGTAACTGGCGCTCAGTCGGGCTTAGCGCGTCAGGTGTACGCACGAGAAGATCATAAGATGTTCGCCAGGAGTGGCTCACCTGGCGAGTAGCGGTCAGTGTTGAGAGTTGGGTAAAGCCAGCGAGCAACGTTGTGCAAGTAGAGATACACAATAACCCTACGCAGAGCGTTGCGACACGCTCCCACCTTCCTCGTAATGACCACCAACTAAAGCGCAGCAAACCTGACACGCGCCATTTCCTCCTATCTATGAGCTTATTGGTGTCGGAGTTGGCTGATTGAGTTCCTGCCGTTTCTCTTGTAGAGACACCAGTTCTACCTTAAGCTTTGCATAGCGTGTGCCATCTACATTACCTAGCAGCACAAACTGGCGCACCTGCCCAAGTCCAACATCCTCCGCAGTCCCGCTAGCGGTACCCACAGCATTGCCATTCGTGTCCATGAGTGTTGCCTGCATGGTGACATCGAAAGGAAATTTCATCGTGCTATTGTTCATCACATTCCCGATTACCTCTGCCTGGCTTCCCTCAATAAGAATGCGCGAGTCAACGATGCTAAAATATTTGAGGCGCGGGTCTACTTGCTGTGCCTGTCCACCACATCCACTCAGCACAACCACCAGTAGCACCAGGCCACACGTAAGAAGATAAAAAAGTACGTTTGAATTCCTCATATATGCTACCTCACACGAATCAAGGACAATGCATCTGAAATAATGACGTGACGGCTGACGCACGAGCATTAGCAGGTGGTGGCAGGCAAAGTGCTCTCAGAGCGGTGGCGGCAACGGCGAAACTGGAGACGGTTCTGTCCTCTACCGCACCAACCATAACACCCTTGCCAGAGATCACCAGCGGCACATCCAGGCTACTGCCTCGACCGCCTGGTCCCATCCCGTAATAGTTATCAGAGGTCGTCTCATTCACCTGCGCTTCTGAGGCCGTTACGATAACAACGGTATTGTCCAACAGCTTTTGCTTGGCTAACCAGCTTCGTAACGCTCCTACCAGTTCATCATCCGTCTGCATTGCACGTGCGTACGAACCTCCTGGTGCATCCGGCACTGCTCCGGCTGCGCTGGCAGCTCCAAAGGGCGGGTCCAGTTCGCCGTAAAAAACGAAGCCATTGGAATTGCTGATCATCGTTGTAACAAGGTGTTGCGCCGCTGCAAGCCAACTCGCGCTATCAAAGACCAGACCAACCTGGGCCGTTTGCACGCCACGTGTGCTTACATCACTCAAAAGATACTTTTGTCCCCCTAGCACCGCCGTACTCATACCATACCCTCGCGCCACGTCAAACAGGCTCTCTTGCCCTGACTCTAGAGTTGTCGGACTTGGATTATACCAGAATGGCGTGTCTATACCATCTGGTGTTCCCCAGGGGGTCAGTTGAGGCCAGGCGTCATATCCCCGCCATGATGGATATGTCCCACTCAATAATGCATATTGATCGGCGGGATGCCAACCATAGGGTGCGACCACGTGAGCGGCACGAGCACCCGAGGTAGCCAGCGAACGTACGTTGTGCGATTCGGCTTGTAGGGCCGGGTCGTCAAACCATGACTCTGCGTAGACGCCGCTTAGATCCAAAATGACGACATTCTGTGCGGCCCTCCCCGCGCGTTGACGCGTCCCAGGAGCCGACTGGGGCGAAAGTGATAGTCTCACGGAAGTATGCTGAGGTATCACCACATTCGTCAATGTCGCCTCGGGATAGATTGGTTGCCCGGCTTGCACAAAGTAACGTGCCGCCGCGAGGTTGTACCTCCCAGCAGCCAGGTGCGAAAAAGAAAACACACCACTTACCGTCGAGACTGAACGTAGTTGAGGTGCGGTACGCTGACCCAACACAGGTGGCAAAGTAATCCAGATGGACACGCCACCCACAGCCCGCCGCGTTCGCGCATCTACGGTAACACCCTTCAGTGTATACCCACCGTTCTTGAACTGAAAGCCCGGGACGGGACCAAGTGCAACATTCAATCCATCATCTCCATCTCCAACATCACCTGTGACAGGCCGAAATGCTGGAGATGGCCGAGGCATGACTCTGACCCGTGGAGCGGAATGAGGCAATTGCTCCCACGTCCCGATAACCGCGGCAGGAATTACCAGGACCAGGAGCAGCACCGCGCCCCATCTCATCCATCTCTTCCTGGAGCGCTGTGCCCGGGCCTGCGTACTAGTCACCTCCTTTACCATCTACATTCTCTGTAACTTTTGTGATGACAACAGAAACATTAGACCACGTTGGCTGGGTTAGAGTTCCCTTGAGTGTGTAGTCCTCGGTCCCACCTCCAGGAATATTATCTGCCAGGCCAGTCGCGGTGCCAACAACTTGCCCACTTGCGTTGGTCAGGGTTGCCTTGAGTTTAACGTCATGCTGCTTCGTATCGACGTTCTTCACCTGCCCTGTCACCTCAACATTTGTCCCTGTCGTCACTTTCGCGGTAGGGTTGCCCATCATCTTTGCCAAAGAGGTGTGGTTTGCGTCTGGTGTCGCCGTTGCACCTTTCGCGCTTGTGCTATCGCTGTTGTTGCCGCTACTACTATTACCGCCTCCACAGGCCACCAGTAGTATCATGATTCCTAGGACGACTACCCCCAGTATACCGCGACTGAGTTTGCTGTTTCGTAGGTGTTGCATATCCAATTTCTCCTCGTTATTTACAAAATACATGATTATACAGCTATCGATGTATCCCACCTTCATAGGGCATTCGATCAACTTAATCAGTGCGTCACATGCTAGATCATTGAAGCGCGAATAGTCCGTGCTCACCGATGGAACCGACAAAGAGTGTGTCTCCAGATAAAATGGGTGCCGACCGTAACTCTCCAAGATAAACATGCCACTCTTGTGAGCCTGTCACGCCGCTGAGCGCGAGAAGAGTGCCGTCCTCACCAGCCACATACACATCGGCAGCCGCACCGTTTACAAGACGAACCAGAGGCGTGCTCACCACCGCGCTGCTAGCCTTGTAGGTCCAGCGCGAACGACCAGTACGAGCGTCCAACGCCAGAACATGCCCCTGATAGTCAGCGATAAAAAGCGTTTCGTTTGCCAGCGCGGGACCAGTAGCCAGACCGGCACCAATTGACCCGGACTGTGGTAAGGAAAAACGCCATCTTACGGCCCCATCGTGGATGTTCATAGCGTAGATATGTCCCGACCACGTCGCTACAAAGACAAGCCCCAACTGTGCATCATATACGGGAGAGCCAACCATACGAGAGTCTACCGTCTGCTCCCACACTTTACGTCCTGTACGTAAGTTGAGAACATTGAACTCGGTGGATGCCCCCAACCCACTGAAGACCAGCCCCCCGTCAACAGCAGCAATCGCTGGCCGTCCCTGAGTAGGCCAAAAATTAGCAAGGACATCCTCCGATTTGAACTCCCAGTATTCCTCTCCGTTTCGCTTATCCAGGCAGAGCAAACTATTGGCACCCGCAAGGACAAAGAGAACTGATCCGACGACAAGCGGTGCCGCACGAATGGGCAGTCGCGTATCGACGGTCCAGAGAGGGATTCCAGTATCGAGGCGAAGTGCCGTCAAGCCATGCCCTTGAGCCGCGACATAGACGACACTATCCGCTACAGCGGCGGTGCCTGCAACAAGGGTATCACCAAGAGGTGTTCGCCACTTTATAGCCCCTGTATGTCTATCCACCGCGTAAAGGACACCATCTCCTCCATTGACCACTACAAGCCCCCCGGCGACTACAGGCGACGCCAGGACAGGACCATCCGTCTGAAAAAACCAGTGGATCGTTCCCCGTATAGGCAAGGCATCATTCGCGGACGTATTGGCGGGATCATGACCGGCTAGAGGCCATGAAGAGGCGTTCAGGACCACACTGCCAGAAAGCGATGGCGCGTCATGATATAACTTCTGCAGTTGAGGCAATACAGGTTCACCACCAGCGTATTGTGGTGTCGGTGTCGGCAAACTGGTAGAGGGAGTGTTCCAGGGTGCTGAGCATCCCGCCAGGGCTAGCATGATAAGCACTATCAAAGGCTGTATCCATACAGACCGTTGATAGCCATACTTACCGCGCTTAGTCCAACGCATAGACAATCCCTTCTACAGTTCCTACGTAGAGCCGATGCATTCCCGCAAACAGGGAAGAAGAGCACCATCAGACTCATCAGCCCAATAATACCTGGAAAGAGAGCCACACAAGCTGTTGACTCCCTTTCCAGGGCGCATCTGAAGTTGCGATGTCATCTCACATTAAGCAAGATATCATCAACATACATGTAGTTGTAGTAAGAGCCTCCATTGGAGTTCTCGTGATCTAGAAACCGAATACCGATGGTCTTTCCTGCATATGCCGACAGATCAAAGGACATCTGAATCCAGGCACGATCATTCGCGGTTTCCATGAGGAGTTGCTGCAGCACAGCCCCGTTGCTATCCACTACATCGACCTCTTGCCAGCCATAGGTGCTAGAGTCGTTGCTGGCGGGCCAGTAGTAAAAGCTGAGGGAGGCACTTTTCGCGCTTCCCGGAATATTCACCGCTTGAGAGGCGATAGCGTCACCTTGTTGACCACTGCTGTAACCCACCTTCAACGCGTATTGTCCACCATGTACAACCGCCTGCGTGCGTTTCGGAGGAGCATTTCCTGTAGCAGTCCACCCTCCACTTGCCTCGAAGCCTCCGTTCTGTATGAGATTTGAGCCAGAAGGCGGAGGTGTAGGCGTGGGCGTGTTGGTCGGTGTGCTGGTCGGTACTGTTGTCGGCGTAGCTGTAGGCATGTTGGTCGGTGACATTGTCGGTGTAGATATGGGCGTGTTGGTCGGCACTGCTGTCGGTGTCGCAGGTGGACCAGTCGGAGTGGGCGTGGGAGTTGTACCACCACCAGTGTAGAAGCCAGGGATGACCTTTCCACGGCTGTCAACAGGAGCGGGAAGGCCAAGCTCATACATGTAGTTGGTACTCATATCGTCGATGCCGACCGTATTAGTATAGCTCTGTCCACTGGCGATGCCAGGCCCAGAGAAGATGAATGGAATGTGCCTTGTTGTACCCTGGCCTGTGCTGCCCAGCCCATAAAAGTTGTCATAACTGGTATGATCGTTCTGCGCCTCGTCGGCAACAAGAGATATGGCGGTATTGCCAAGGTAGTTGTTTTGTTGCAGCCAGGTGAGCAGTTGCCCAAAGGCTTGATCGTCCCAACCACTGGCTTGTTGGTAGAGACCCGAAGCACTCTGAGGGCTGGTACTTTCAACGGATCGCCCCTCTGCCTCAGTGATGGGTACGTAGGCCATAAATCCATTGTTGTTGGAGGCGCTGGCACTGATAAAGTTCTCTACCTGTGTTATCCATTGAGTAGGAACACCATTGATGTTCTTACCCAGCGAAATTTGATCAACGTTCGCATCAGTGATGTGTCCAGTTGGATAGTCATTACCACCGATAACGCTGGTGCTCATTCCGTAGCTTTTCGCGACATCAAAGATTGACTCTTGCCCGAATTGCTCCTTCCCTCCATACCAGATGTTCGTGTCGAGTCCGTCTGGCTGTCCCCACACCTTGGCGGGTGCGTCAGGAGTGCGCCATCCAGGGTAAGAACCAACAGCGATCTGATAGTGATCGATTGGCGACCATCCGTACTGAGTCCATGTTTCTGTCGCATTGACGCCGCTCCGCGCCAATTGATGAGTCGCGGGCGATTTGTTTGCCATCGATTGTTGATCCGAGAGCCATGACTCGTAGTACGTTTCATCAAAGTCTACGACAATCATATTCTTGGCTCGTCCCGCCGGAGTAGTGCGTGCGCCTGGGATGGCGATTGGCGTCAAACTAAAATTGACGGTAGCACTACCATTGACGTTGACCTGCGTTTGTTGGGCGTCCTTGTACATGAACTGGGCACCACTAACGGTATAACGCCATGCGGAGAGGTTATAGGTCCCTGATACAATTCCGCTGAAGCTGTAGCTTCCGTCGGTCCCAGCCGTGGCGTACTGTGCCGTTCCGCCCACCGTACCGTTACTAATGCCAACCTGTGCGTTCGCAACGGGTTGTCCTGTTTTAGCATCAGTAACAACGCCACTTACTCCAACTGAACCAGCGGCCAACTTCAATCTAGGGGATTTGAGTGTACCTGCTGGCAGGTCATCAGTGTCACCAAAAGCACTGGAGGGAGTATAATGGGTGTTGGGAGGCCCCTGATAGGAAAAGCTGCGAGGGACGATGGCGGCTGACATAATAAACAACGCTGCGACCGCCGCTGTAACGATAACAGCATATCGGTGGTGCCTCAGCCAACGCTTGGTGTTTGCCTGCAAACGTCTGCTCCTTACACTATATAGTCTTACTAAACGAACTACAAGTACCGTATCATACAACCATAAATGAGGAAAAAAGGTATTGCTCCTCTATTGCAATGAACGTGATCTCCGAGAGTGATTGGTGGGGTTTCAAGCGAAATGCATGGCATGAGGGTGGAATCCACGTGAAGACAGCGTTTAGTTGGGCAGACGATTATTTTATGCGAGGTAAAAACCGTGCGGAGAACTACCTGCTGTCCACCACTTTTGCTAGTACTATGTGTAGTCCTCATATTACAGGCATGTAATGATAGAACGACTCAAATAAGCTCTGTCTCTACTCAGAACCATGGAGTGAGTGCGGCTCTATTACAAGGTTCAAATGACTGGCCCATGTTCGGTTATAACTCAGCTCATACCGGACACGTAGACCAATCAGCGCATCCACGTCAGGCAAAAGGCAGTATCGTATGGTCGCGCAAATTCAGTCCTGTTTTCTCGTCTTCCGTTGCTGGATTAGGCATGTTGTATGTTGCTAGCACAGACGGTCGTCTTTATGCCTTGAAACAGAATACTGGAACGGTGCGATGGAGCGTCAAGCTGGGCGACTACCTGACAGACACAACACCTGCACTTCAAGGACAGGTACTATTTGTGGCGGTACATAGTACTGCATTGGAGGCACTTGACATACACACGGGGCAGCCCTACTGGACCTTTGAGACCGACGAGAAAATACAATCTCCTCCACTTGTCAAAAATGGTCGTGTCCTACTCGCCTCGCGTACATCCTTATGGATGCTGGATGCAGCTAGTGGAAGCCTCCTATGGAAATTTCATCACGGAGCCGATGGCTGGCCTACGACAGGTTCACCTACGATAGCGGGAAATGCCGTCTATGTCGGTCTCGGCTCTGGAACACAACTATGGGCGCTCAACCTTGCTGACGGACATGTTCTCTGGTCATTTGATACAGGTGATCGTATCATGAGCACTGCTATCGTGGGAAACGAGATGATCTATGTAGCGACGTGGCACGGTACCGTCGTTGCGCTCAATTGGCACACAGGTCAGCGTCTCTGGTCGTACTCGCTCAACACTACTCACATGCGCTCCATGATCGACGGCATAGGTGGAAACATGGCATTCGCTGACGGACGCCTCTACGTAGGTGACTACCGGGGCGAAGTGCTCTGTATCGACGCTCTACATGGAAATCTTATCTGGCGTTACGCAACAGGTGCTCAGGTATTAGCGACGCCTATCGTTGTCACTGACCATATCTACATTGGTTCAGGTGATGGCATCTTTTACGCCCTCGACACCCGCACCGGTCGTCCCGTCTGGCATTACACCACAGGTGAGATACGCGCCTCCGCATGCTGGGCGAACAATCATCTTTATATAGGAAGCCTCAGTGGCATGATGTACGCGTTTAACTGAAGCGTTATATTGCTCAAATTCGAGTAACGGTAATCAGGGTGCCGACTCCTATTAGGGGTCGGTACCCTGATTGCACTCTTCATCCGCTACTGCCGCAGGTTACGGATATCAAATGGTCGCAGGAAGCGAGTTGGCTCGAAAGCGATGAACGCGGGCGGTGCTGGATTCAAGTTTGCACCAAGCGCAGTTGCTTCCTGATTGAGCAGACGAGGGTCTGTAGAGCCGTCCCATTTCCCACTATTGAGACGATGAATCAGCGTGTGGAAGGCAGTCAGCATCTCAGCAGGTGTGAAGGCACAGTGACCAGCTCGATGAATGAAAGTCTGACGCAGCAACCCGGAGTCACCAGCACGGCGAACGACGCTCTTATACGCCTTCTCATCCTGATTAACAACCAGACCATCGCCAGTAGTGTGCATCGTAAGCACAGGAATGTCCAGGTCCCCGTTAAAGGTAATATACTTGCTCAGATACTTCTTCGCTTGTGAATCAGCTTTGATGCGTGGAGCCACTGCAAGATTACCCAGGTCCTTGTTCAGATCCAGACCAGCCTGCTTGTAAAGATTTTTGACTTCATTGCGGTCTGCCGAACGCTCCAATTGCTCACGATAGTCAATCCCCGCGTTCCATGAGGGATTGCCACCTGCACGGGTCTCCAGTTCGGCACGGGCACCGAAGGCAAAAGCAAAGTCTACCTTGCTTTCCCACAGAAATTGATTCTGCTCCTGTGTAGCGAAGTCCTTGGGAGCAGGTTCAGATGAGGCGGAGTCAAACCAGCCTGGAACGTCAGCTAGTGCCGCAGCCAGGGCGATACGTGCTCTCCCCTGAGGGGTATTTTGTGCATTTCCAAGTATGGACTCAGCCCTATTGAGGGTTCCGTTGGGATCGCTGATATGGACAACAGACAAACTACTTCTCGCCAGTAGCACGTTAAATGCAAAGGCACTATCTAGCGCCTGGTTCCAGGTCCCAACACCGCCAGCAAGCACGCCACACATAGGCAAGCCCCCCGTAAAACGCTCAGGATAAAGCTGAATCAGACCAGCAGAAATGATACCACCAAGCGAGTGACCCCAGGCGATAGTGCGGGTGGCATGACCGCAGGTCTGATTGAAGAAATCAAGCAACGCGATCTGATCGTGGAATGCCTGTTGAAGTGCCCAGCCGTTCTGACTGTAAGAAGATCCAGCAAGCGCGTAGCCCTGGCTCAAAAGAGCACTCGCGGTCGAAGAATCGCCAGCAACGGGTGCCGGATTGAGAAGTGGTTCGGTGGGAAATACATAGCCATGACTGTAAAGGGCCAACGTACCATTCCAGTTCGAAGGGACGGAAATCGTGTAGTTGGCTCCAGAAAGTGTTCCGTGAAGTGTATGCGTTCCATTGGAATCGACACAGCTACTTGCAGCCTGTACAGTGCGGCTGGAAGTCACCATCAAGCCGCTCATCAGTGTAAGCAGCGCAAGCAGGAAGAGCAAACGTCGCTTCATCGCTTCAGTCCTCGTTTCTTCGCAAATGATTCAACAAAGAGAATACTACGAGTAATCGGACGCCAATCGCAATATCGTAGTGCTGACAAAAGGTCAGTGGAGGCATATGAGAAGTATAGAGGCAAAAAGATAGGCTTGTCAACTACTTCCCTTTTAAAGAACCTGGACATGTCGGCAGGCAAATTTCGGAAATGGTCGTCCTGACATGGCAATTTGGTATAAAACACAATGCATCACATCAAAGATGAGAGTATAATCCGGGTGGACACTCGTTTTGTTCTGAAACCAAATATGAAAGATGCCACAGAAAGTCAGGAAAGTAGTTTGCAAGTACGCGTTTTCTTTAGTCCGGCAGACCTTACCGCAGTCGAGACAAATGCCAACGATATTTATATTGTTATAGATGTCATTCGCGCTACCACCACTCTTACCGTCCTATTCGATAGCGGAGCAGCGCGCGTCCTGGTGGCAGGCACTATTGAACAGGCGCGAGATGCAGCGAGAAAAGTTCCAGAACGTCTCCTATGCGGAGAACGCAATGCCTACCCCATCCCCGGCTTTGACTATGGCAACTCGCCTGCGCAGTTCTCACAGATCGACCTGACCGGACGCGAATTAGTCCTTACGACGACTAACGGCACCCGCGCCTTCTACGCCTGTCCAGAGAGTAGCACCCGACTGGCAGGCTGCTTCTATAATGCACACGCCGTCACCACCCGCGCCCTCTCACTGGCTCAGGAGCACAATAGCAACATAAGAATCGTTTGTGCCGCCGAAGCCAACTATTTCGCCCTTGACGACGCGACCTGTGCAGGCTACCTCGCCCTTGAAATCCAACGTCAGCATCCAAATATTGACCCCCCCGACGACGTACACGCTGCTATAGCCCTTTACAGAGAGTTCAAGCCACCCAGACTGATTGATTTTGCGCACTCAGCACAATCCATCATTGCTGCTAACATGAGTCCAGACCTGAAATATTGCATGAAAATAGATGGTAGCAGCATGGTACCAGTTGTGGTAGGACGAGAAGAGGAAACTGACTTGTTGCTGATCGAGCACAGTAGATAACGTTGAATATCGTTTTCAAAGGTGATGCTAGGGCTGTAGGAAGACCCACAAGAGGTCTCCCTACAGCCTGACATCATGAGGTATTTACGCAGCCACCTCGAACACGCGATTACCCCAGTTGGCATACCGCGTGCCATTATTAGGGATGTATTGTGTAGCGAACCAGATGTTGTTACTCGTCGGATCAAGTTGTCCAGCCGAGTAGTCACCCCAGCGGCCTGAGCCGCCTACAGCGGAGGTGCCATTGTCAGGAGCCGCACCAGCGCACGCTATCTGTATGGCTCCAAATTTGTGCTGCCTTGCTGGCTTTACAGCATATGCCGCACTTGGATAGACATTGGGACCAGTGATCGAGAACACCATAGCAGTCGTTCCATCAGCACTTCGCTCAATATGTGGATAGAGCAGAAAGTTGCCTTGTGAAGCTACATAGCCCTGATCAGTGACTCTGGTGGAACCACCGATGACGCTGCCGGAGAGGTTCGGTTTAACCTCAAACCAGGCAAGTCCATCACGCGAACCAGTATCACCAGGAATGGTGATGAGCGTGCACAGAGCACCATAGAGGTGTCCGTTGATGTACTCGACCTCTTGCATGGCGTCAAAGTCGGATTGTATCAAGCCACTTGTAGGCTTACCCTTGGAACTGTTGAAGCCAACGGGCGTTTGCGCATCTACAGGAAAACCATATGCTTCACTGGTGATAACAGTCACCGAGAGGTTCGGCATACCTCCCTTCGCGACCGCCTGCCGATTGGTCATTGCCCACACACCTATGCGATTGTCAAAGGTGCTGTTGGGGTCCAACGAGTTCATGAAATACTCGGCTGGTGGATTATTGTAAGAGGTCGCGGGCTGTACGTGGAAGGCTATTGTACCAGCAACATTCAAACTTCCAAAACGCGCATAACTGGCTGCCGCACCCACCTCAAGCTGAGACTTCGAGAGCACGTATATCTCTGATCCATTAGTGTTGCCATTGCCAGCAATCGGATACTCCTGACCGCTGATATAGACGTTGTACTGGTCGATGCCAAAGATAGGGTAGTCAGCGAAACAAGGGCAATTAGCATCACTTACACCCTTTGCGCCAGCGTTAGTCGTATCTATACGATAAATAGTCCACGGCCTTGTCGGGTTGCCGGACGCGTTGACAGCGAGATCAATGTGCGACTCACTCGCATTCGCTATATCGGCCTCCAGGATCGTCGAAAACCATGTATTGGTGGCCTTGTCATAGTAGGTCCTTGGATCGCTGAGGAACGCGCTCAACGGCTCCGCATAGAAGATATTATAGTCAAATGGCTGAACTACAACTGTGCCATTTGTCCGGTAAATTGCTCCGGTGGAGTTGACGATATTGAAAACATAGCCATTGCCGACGCCCAGACCTTCGTCTGCTGGCTCAGAAGGATAACCGTTAGCGTTCAGGTCTTCAATTGCGTTGACACCATCAAAGTTGCGCAGCAAGCGCGAAGCCGCAAACGGTACACCTGCCACCCCAGGTCTCCCGACAACATTGGCTCCACTGGTTTTAGGACGAGTGCGTACGGGCATCATCTTGTTTCGAGCAATCGATGGAGCTTTTCCGGTTGAAAATTTCATTGGATCAACTGTAGCCACCACCTTTGTTGATCCCATCGTTCCCTTAGAAGAGGAACTTACTCCGGCAGCATCGGCTGAATGTGCCGCGCTACGAAACACAAAGGTTCCGGTAAGCGCTACTAAGGCAATGAACGAGAAGAGGAAACTTGCCTTTGAACGGGAAGAGACGCGCATAGGTATCGGCCTCACTTTCACAGTACTTACGACAATATACAACAAGCTCTCTCAGAGGGGAGTCTGACACCCCAGGTCAGACTCAAAACAGCTTGCTATCAAGCATTATAAGACATCAATACTCCTATGGAAAGGAAAATTAGGCTCCTGCAAAAGTGAACAGGACGGAATTTGCTCCGTCCTGTTCACTTTTGAAGACTTTTAGAAGTTATATGTTCAGCGCTCGATTGGCGCACCAATGAGACTACCCCACTCGGTCCATGAGCCATCATAGTTGCGAACGTTGGGATATCCCAGCAGGTAGTTCAGCACAAACCAGGTATGACTGCTGCGCTCACCAATACGGCAGTAGGCGATAACCTCTTTATCGGGCGTAACTCCCTTGCCTTCGTAGACCGCGCGAAGTTCCTCAGCAGATTTGAAGGTGCCATCTGGACGTACAACCGTCGCCCAGGGAATATTAGCAGCACCCGGAATGTGGCCCCCACGCTGCGCACCCTCTTGTGGGATGTTCGCTGGTGCCAGCAACTCGCCGCTGTATTCAGCAGGAGAGCGCACATCAACCAGAGCCACATCGTTATGCCCAAGCACACTGAAGACCTGATCGCGAAATGCACGAATCTCGGCGTGTGGCTCCTCGGCCTTGTAGGTCGTTCGGGCATACGAGGGAACCCCTGTGCTAATTTCGCGCTTATCGGCAAGCCACTTTACTCTTCCACCATCAAGTAGGCGTACATCTGAGTGTCCATAATACTTGAATATCCAGAGTGCCCAGGCTGCGAACCAGTTATTATTGTCGCCATAGAGAACAATAGTAGTATCCTTGCTGATACCCGCATGGCTAAATAGTTCTTCTAACTGCTGCTTGCTCAGTGGCGCACGCACGATCTGGTCCTGAAGCTCTTTCTGCCAGTTGAAGCCAACCGCACCAGGAATGTGACCTTGCTCATACGCGGTCGTGTCTACATCGACTTCAACAAGACGAACCTTTGGATCGTTTAGATGAGCCTCTACCCAATCGGCGTCTACAAGAACCTCTGAATGTGCATATCCTTTATTCTCCGACATGGAACTCCTCCAATTTGCTATTTTCTTTCAGATGAGCACATCAGCTCACAGGATGAATTCTGCCATCCTTTACGTCGTAGATGAAGCCACTGATATCTATGTTCTTTGGAATGAGCGGCGACTCTCTGAGCAGCGTTACGTCGTCACGAACGGACTGTTCCAGGTTGCCGAAAGGCAGAAAGTCAATATTGTCCGCATTGGTATGCAAGTCCTGCTTCACCTTTGTACGCAGATCTTCGTTGCTAAAGGTGAGCATGCCGCAGTCGGTATGGTGAATGACCACGATATGAGTGGTGCCAAGCAACTGCTCCGAGATGACGAGCGAGCGCACTGCATCGGCGGCTCTTCCGCCAGCATTGCGAATGACATGGGCATCCCCCTCCTCAAGACCAAGGGCGCGTGCAGGGTCGATACGCGCATCCATGCATGTAAGAACAGCCACCTTTCTGGCAGGTGGCATAGCCAGGGCACCCTTGCGGAATGTAGAAGCGTATTTTTCGTTCGCCTGAACAAACTCGTCAACAACTGACATAACGTATCTCCTTTTTAAAAGAAGTAAACAAACGACAAACGCTATTGTCGTTCAAGCATCTCACTAGACACAACAAACAGCATGTAAGCGATAATTCCCTTACTCTATTGTCAAGATCAGTTTCCCAAAGTTCTTGTTCTCGGCCATAGCTTTATGTGCCTCGCCGATCTCATGCATCGGGTAGACCTGCTCGATGATGGGTTTGACCTTTCCGCTTGCTAATAGTGGCACGACCTGAGTTGAGAAGAGACGCGTGACCCCTAGTTTCTCCTCAAGAGTGCGCGTGCGCAGAGTACTGCCGCGAATCTGGATGCGTTTAGCCATGAGCATTCCTAGATTGACATTCGCCTGCGTGCCGCCGAGCGTCGCTAGAAATACCATACGCCCCCACGCCGTCAACGACTCAAGGTTTTGCGCCATGTAGGACGCACCCATAAAATCGAGCACGACATGCACGCCCACTCCATTCGTCAGGCGTTTTACCTCATCGGCAAAGTTCTTGTCGGAAAGGCCAGCATCCAGTCCCAAAGGTTTGGCACGTTCAAGCTTGTCTGGTGTGCGCGACGTACCAAAAGTGGTTGCACCTGCCGCATGAGCAAGCTGAATGGCAGCCGTACCGACGCCACTTCCAGCCGCGTGAATGAGAACGCGTTCGCCCATCCGTAAGCCTGCCTGTGTGAAGAGGGCATCGTGGGCAGTCATAAAGACCTCTGGTATTCCTGCGGCCTGTACAAAATCGAGGTTCTCAGGAATCTCTACGAGCAACCCCTCATGTACCAGGATATACTCGGCCTGACTACCACCGCCAGAGATACCCATGACACGCTGTCCCTTTTTATAACTGCGTACCAACGGTCCAACCGCATCAACCTCGCCAGCAAACTCTAAACCTGGAATATCTGCTGGCGAGTCAACGGGGGCGGGATACGCTCCCATCCGCTGAGAGAGATCGGCACGGTTCAGCCCCGCCGCTCGAATACGCACACGTACCTGGTCCCCTATCGGCTCCGGTGTCTCGACATTCTGTATCTCTAGTACCTCTGGCCCACCAGCTTTGGTGATGACAATGGCTCGCATGAATATTACTCCTTCATCTAACGAAAATACATGTCTGTATTGTACAATGTAAGCAAAGAAAACGAAGCAGATATCTAATTTAGATCCCTGCTTCGTTTTCTTTGCTTACTTGCCGTCTAGCTATTGCTAACTGCAGCTGGCTGATTGACTGCCGAGAGGTCAATCTCGACAGTGACTTCCTTACTCACCAGAACGCCGCCAGCCTCAAGTGCAGCATTCCAGGTAAGCCCCCAGTCCTCGCGGTTGATCTTACCCTTGACACTTATACCCACACGTTGCTTTCCATAGGCATCTTTCCCCTGGCCGCCGTATTCGGCGGTGAAAGGAACCTCTTTCGTCACGCCGTGCATCGTAAGGTCTCCAATGATCCTATACTCGTTGCCACCGAGAGGTTCAATCCTTTTGCTCTTGAAGGTGATGGTCGGATACTGTTGTGCATCGAAGAAATCGGGTGAACGTAGGTGTCCATCACGACGCTCGTCACGAGTGTTAATGCTAGCAGTATCCGCCTGTGCATCAACCCACGAGTTTGCGGCGTTCTGCTCGTCAATATGCAGGTGTCCACTGATTACGTTGAAATGTCCTCTTACTGTAGAAATCATCGCATGTTTAACAGAAAACATTGCCTCTGAATGTGTGGGGTCAATTTCCCAGGTCATAAAAATATCCTCCATCTGGCTTCTTTGTAGTGTATGCGGTCAGCAACTTTACTAACCACAGCAAGTGTAGCATACATTACTTCCTTTTGTCAAGTAACTAACACTTTATTAGCAATACATAGTAGTATCGCCCTACTATACCAATCATGATATAATCTGCTTGCGATAACTGTAGAGAGGCAGAGGATATTCCAGCATGTTCACCCTCAACGACATACTGCAAGGCAACGGTGATAAAGTCCAGATACAAAGTAGTAGACCTATTGACCCTCAACAGGTCTTTCGAGCAGCCCATCATGATAGCCGTCAGATCGAGCCGGGAGACCTGTTTATCGCCATCAAGGGCGAAAAGGTCGATGGGCATAGCTTTATACCAGCCGTAGCACGTGCTGGAGCTTTGGGAGCGCTCTGTACCCAACCTGTAAGCGACGTTCCGTCTGACTTCTTACAAATTCTCGTCCCTGATGTCGTCGCGGCTCTCCACGTAACTACGCGAGTACGCACGCAGCGTCAACCCAATACTGTACTTATAGGGATCACTGGCAGCAATGGCAAGACCAGTACCAAAGAGGCTGTCGCGGCGGTCTTGAGCCGTAAGGCACCGACGCTCAAAACTCAGGCATCTTACAACAACGAGATTGGCTACCCCCTCACTCTCTTGCGTTTAGAGCCACAGCATCGTTACGCTGTCCTCGAAATGGGAGCGCAGTGGGTCGGTGAACTTGCCTGGCTCTCGCGTACCATTGCCGCCCCCAATTGGTCGCTCATCACCAACGTTGGCGCATCACACCTTGAGTTCTTTGGCTCGCAGGAGAACGTCATCATCGCCAAAACAGAATTGGTGCAGGTGCTTACAGCAGAGGGCATCGCTATTCTCAACTACGACGATGTAAACGTGCGCGGCATGAGCACAAGCACAAAAGCTCGAACTCTCTTCTATGGTCAAGGTGAAGGAGCCGATGTGCGCGCCACCGATGTTGAGGGCGATACGCTGTTTGGTAGTAGTTTCATCCTGCATTATCAAGGACAGCAACGACGCGTACAGTTACGCCTTCCAGGAGCGCACGGCATAACTATCGCACTAGCGGCGGCGGCGGTGGGTTGTGTGGCAGACATGTCTCTCGACGAGACAGGAGCAGCACTAGAAGCCCTGTCATCCGCGAAGGGACGCGGCGAGATCAAAACTGGACCCAACGGAAGTACTCTCATCGACGACACATACAATGCTAACCGTCAGTCGATCATAGCGATTACCAGGGCCATGCACGACACGAAGCAGGCTCCTATAAGCAAACGCTGGGCGGTCCTGGGCGACATTTTTGAACTGGGGCCATTTGCACAAGCCGAGCATACTGCAAGTGGAGAGGCACTCGCGGAAACCATCGACTATCTCGTTGCCATTGGCGATAAAGCGCGTTACTATGTTGAGGGCGCAATCGCAGCGGGAATGCCTGAGTCACACACCTATTACTTCTGCGCCAATGTAGACAACGGCCCCGAGTTAGAAGCCGTCAAACGCGCCGTCGCCGACTTGCTCAAACACGAGGTACAAAGCGACGACCTTGTACTACTCAAAGGCTCACGCGGAATGCGTCTCGAGACAATAATAAACATGCTGTAGGGGTCTAATTATGCACTGTAATAAAATAATGCCGTAATGATTCCCGTAGGGGCGCAATTGATTGCGCCCCGCCTTGCCGACGACCACAGGGCGCAATCAATTGCGCCCCTACGGGGAATCTCCATGACCAGATTATTTGGTAAAACGGCATCATTACACCCGTGTCACCACAGGACCAACGTGGGATTGTTACCGAACGTGGGTCTAATGAATTAGACCCCTACAGGGCGCGTGATACATTGAGACAATAGTATCACTATTGTACCGCCTTATGCCTGAAAGGATATCGTATGGCAGAGAAAAAACTACGTATTGGCCTCGTCTTTGGCGGTCGCTCTGGCGAACACGAGATTTCGCTCGCCTCGGCTCGCTCAGTCATGGCGAACCTGGATAGCAACAAATACGAGGTTGTTCCTATCGGCATCACCAAAACAGGTACATGGCTATTGGGCAACGAGCCGACCCGACTGCTGAATCAGGGTATCCAGCAGGATACGGAGGAGACTACAACAGCTGTCACCCTCACTGGTGATCCCTCGCTACGTCGTCTCATCCCCTTGCAGCGTGACGAACCGTTGCGCGATAACGGCTCGTTAGACGTAATTTTTCCTGTCCTACACGGCACCTATGGAGAAGATGGCACACTGCAAGGATTGCTAGAGATGGCGAACGTGCCCTATGTCGGTTGTGGCGTCCTGGGTGCCGCGCTGGGCATGGACAAAGAGAAGATGAAGATGGTCTTTGCGGCTGTCGGACTTCCCAACGTAGAGCATTTTGTCTGTCGTCGTAAAGAATGGGAGCGTTCCCCCGAGACTGTCATGAACGTCGTTGAGCAAAGCCTGGGCTATCCCTGCTTCGTCAAACCCGTAAACCTGGGGTCGAGCGTGGGCATCAACAAGGCGCACAATCGTGAAGAACTGGCATATGCTATGCGAATAGCTGCTGAGTATGACGGCAAGATCATTATAGAGCGCGGCATCAACTGCCGCGAGCTGGAATGCGCCGTGCTTGGCAACGACGAACCGCTGGCCTCCGTCGTCGGTGAAATCGTCGCCAGCAGCGAGTTTTATGATTACAACGCCAAGTATATTGACGGCAAATCACAGGTTTTCATCCCCGCCGACATTCCACGAGCAACAGCAGAAGAGGTACGCCGTCAGGCAGTAAAGGCGTTTCTCGCCCTTGATCTAAGTGGTCTTGCCCGCGTCGATTTCTTCTTAGAGAAGGAGACGGGTAAGGTGTATATCAACGAGGTCAACACGCTTCCCGGTTTTACGAAGATCAGCATGTATCCAATACTGTGGGAAGCAAGCGGCCTCCCCTATACGCAATTGCTGGACAGACTTATTGAGTTAGCAATAGAACGCCACAAGGATAGGCAGCGTAACAGGACCAGCCTGTAGGGGTCTGATTTATCAGACCCTGTTTCGGCATCACTCGGCATTTGTGCGGTATGAATGCGGGTGTAATGAATTAGACCCCTACAAAGGAGGTGAGACATGTCACGCACCACCATTCGTTCGGTTCTCATCGAACCTTTGAACATCCCTTTATTAGAGCCGTTTGCCATCGCCACGGGTAGCGTCTCCTCGGCACGTAACGTCCTCATCACCATCACGCTGCGAGATGGAAGTATAGGCTATGGTGAAAGTGCCCCATTTCCACCAAGCACGGGCGAAACGCAAGAAACAGCACTTGCTGCGGCTCGTGGGTGTGCCGAGATGCTCGAAGGTAAAGACGCCGCTCACTGGCGCACGCTCTCCAAGCTAGTACGCAGCATCTATTACAGCCAATCGACCGTCTGTGCAGGCATAGAGATGGCGCTCTTTGACGCCCTCACCCGCTCCTATGGCACGCCACTCTATATCTTCTTCGGTGGAGCTAGCACTGCGGTCGAGACAGATATAAGCATTCCCCTTGTCTCGCCTGAGCATGCACGCAATCTAGCAAGAAAGATAGTAGAGCGCGGCATAACCAGCATCAAGGTTAAGGTTGGCAGCGACCTGCAAGATGATGTGAATCGCGTCGAGGCCGTGCGCGAGGGTGCTCCTGGTCTTGGACTAACACTCGACGCAAATCAGGGCTATACTCCCAACGAAGCGTTGTTATGCCTGGAAGCACTGGACGACCGCGACATACGCCCACTCCTGATGGAACAACCAGTGCACAAGCACGACTACGAAGGGCTACGCTACATCACTCAGCACACGACCGTCCCCATCGCCGCCGACGAAAGCGCCTCAAGTCCTGCCGCCGTCGCCCGCCTCATCGCCATGGGAGCCGTAAACTGCGTAAACATCAAGCTTATCAAGTGGTGGACACAATACTCTGCACTTAAGCTGGGCATACCAATAATCCCGGCTCAATCACTAGCTATTAATGTAGCTGAAAAGGGAGTAGCGTAAGTATCCCACATATCTCGCCAGGGTACTACCTACTTCTGTGACACGGTTGTTAAGTCTTCACAAGGTGCAAGATGTTCTATTGTTCGCGGTGGACTCAACTCCTGTATGGAATTTAGACTAGATAGAGGTATGCTTGCGTATACTACCTAATACCTCCACTCTTTCAGCCTCCAACATTCTACCTCGAAAACGTGACCTCACTTACCACACTCCAGAAATCCAACGTTTTGCTCGACCCACTTTTTGCCCCTCCAATGCTCGTTATTGACATGAGGTAACGTCGAGAAAATAGGTCAACATGCTTGTGCTGTTACTACAACGTTGTCCCTATGTAATCGACCAGTTACCTCTTCATTAGAAACTAATGAACTACAACAAAAATCGAACGAAATCCATCCCTAACAATGTAACTACCCTACCTATCGAGCCACCTATACTAACTACCCCTACATCCGCTACAAATTAGCCCAGCATTTAAAAAAGTAGACATCCGTTTGGTAAAAATCAGATGAAAGTACTTTTACTTCTTACTCATCAGTCCAAGTATCTAAATGCTTCCAGGGACTAGTTGCGGCATAGGTATCGCCTTCTAACGCTTGTAGCGAGCTTGTGGATCTGTTCCTTGGATGACGATTCCGCAAGTTCACTCTGGAAGCATTTAGGTTGTTGGGGTAGTGAGAACAGTAACGGGGGTTTCCGATTTAGTATTAGATAGCCTAAGAAACAGGTGGATAAAATATTCCCTCTTATCCAAGGCATGTTATTTTCCTTTTGTACGCTATACTATCACCCTTTATGTTCTATACTTTAGGAAGATAGCAATGATGTAAAGGAGTATCTACTATGTCTAATGACGAAGTATTTTATCCTTCGCTTGACAGCTTTGAAGATGATCCGAGTAGCCCTAAACAGGAGTCTGCCGAACGTCTTCTCTTACTAATAAGAATGCTGACCGCAAACGTTTGTACTCGCAAAGAGATTTTTGAGCAACTGTCGATCTACTACAAGATTGATGATAGTGACGAAACTGCGCTCTCAGTTTCACGTAGAAAGGCTAAAAGGATATTTGAGCGAGATATCGAGTTCTTGGGTGGACTAGGATATGAAATAGAAAAAACCTCAGCGGTCGAGGACAAACGTGTCATACGCTATCATATTGTACTTGGAACGGGGCCAAGTACGCAGTTTCTATTTAGCCAGGCTGAACTCGATGCGCTCATTGTCATCTTTACCCTATTTACCGATCCTCTTAAAAGTGCGCGTTCGCATATCGTCCAACCAATGCCACTACAGCCTCCTCGTCACCCATTTAGCGAGGATGTGTTGGCATTAATCGAACGTTTCGTTACTACTCTGCCAGAAGAGCAAAGCACACTGTTCAAGCAATCGGTACGAAAACCTTATATCTATTTCAATATTACTCCTGTCAGTGACTATCTCCCTTACCGAGACATCATTGATTTTATCGTTACTGCTATTGTAGCTCACCGCTCTATCAGTTTTCTGTACTCATCCTCTCGTGGGAAAAAAACTCCTATTATGCACGAACGCGTGGACCCGTATTATGTCAATCATATTGATGGGCATTTCTATTTGATCGGATATAGTTACAAAATGCAGACCTTCTATGAATATCGCATTGACCGTATTGATAAAGCAAGCCTCAAACAGCAACCATATCCTATTGATCGTATGCGCCAGCAACACCCTGTTGAGTTTCGTTACTGGGCCGACGAAGACCTTGTTCATAGTGGTTTGAGTCAACGTTGGTTAGGCCAGGTCGTAGAGCGTGACGAAGAATATATGGATGAAAAGAATAAAAAGCGGCACCGTTTCCTGGTACGAGCTTACGCTTATAGCGAATGGCGCATTCTGCAGCAACTTCGCAAATATGCTCAAAAAGTTGTACTCGTTGAGCCAGCACATCTTCGTAATCGGATGCGCCAGGAACTAGAGCAAACACTTCGCCTCTATCAGTAATCAGGGCATATTTTGACCTCTATTGCCTTCTTCAACAAAAAATAGGCGTCATAGAATGACGCCTATCCCTCGTATTATGTGAATAACATAGTTTAGCACGGGGGCAAGTTGCGAATAGTGTTAGTGGAAGTAGGTCGTAAAAAAAGACTACTCACTAATAGGGATAGCTTGGATACCAATTTTCTTTTACAATGAAGTGCATTACAGATGAGATATCGATGCACTTGTACAGTAGTGCTAAAGCTTGCACTTCTGAATTTGTAGAGGTAAAAGAGATAGGATAAGCAAGGGAAACCATTGTTGATGATTGTTTGAGCCATAGAAATTGCCACCTGTCAATAAGACAGGTGGCGTTGTGGGACAAATCCAAACGGATACATGCTCATGGTCTCCACAATGTGCAAAGTCACTATGTTTCAATAGCAAATGCTTACTTATATGTATATCTTCCTACCTATTATAACACAAGGGGTAACTGATGTATTATTTCAATATCGGATATCGGCTTCCAACTTTTATGTCGCTTGAGGTCTTCCACTAGTGTTTAGTTATAGTAACTAACACTAGTGGAACCATAATCGCATATCTCAAAATATTGCAATTACTAAATTCACACGTTATACTTCTCTTAGGTAGGATTTGGACACCTAAAAATGCTGATAGTTTTCTTTAGGAAAAGGTGTAGTACATGTTTAAACGAAGAATTACCGCCAAGGAGAAAGTTCGACTGGTCATTGCAAGTTTTGCAGAGGACACTAACATTACAGAGTTCTGCGTGCAAAACAAAATTTCGCGAAGTGCCTTATACTCGTGGCAGAAAATCATATTGGACAAACTCGCCAAGGGGTTATAAGCATTTTCAGTCGGTATGCCTAATAGATAGGCACTTATTGTACTCATCTATTAGGCATGCTTTTAAGGAGAGTAATATGGACTCCCATTGTGTACGCATTCTACCCGTTTATTCGGCATTACATCCTACCGCAAAGGTAGGTAACATCCATCTGCTCCAGCATCAAGTGGCGACGTTGGAGGCGTTCAATAACCCAGAAATTACTGTAATCACAAATATTTCAGCTACTGGCGATGGCAAAAGCCTTGCCGCACTTCTGCCAGCCATCCAGGACCAGAAGCATGTGATCGCGATGTACCCGACGAATGAACTGATATTGGATCAGTTCGCGGCTCTGCCAAACTATGAGCGGAACTTGCAAGTGCGTCTCTCACCGTTCGACACGATGTACAGCGACAAGATTACGCAGTTGATGCGTCTACATGATTCTACGATACGCTTGGAAGAGGTGCGTAAGCTCTTGGTGCGCAATCGCGTCTTGCTGACAAATCCCGACCTGTTACACCTGATGATGAGCCACCAATACGGCTGGGGACATCTGCGAAAAGAATTGCCTGTGACGGTCGGGGGCCAGTTCGACTATTTCCTGTTTGACGAGTTCCATATTTTCGGCGTGCTACAGGTTATTGCCGTTATGAATATGCTGGACTATCTCTTCGTCAACTATCACGAGAAGCCTGCCGACCGCAAAAAATTTGTGTTTCTTTCCGCGACACCGAACCCACTGCTTACGAGGTTGTTTGAGCGTGGTGGGATACATTACAAGCAGATCGAAGGCAGTTATCGTTCCTCCGCGTCTGCTGGCTATCGTTGTATTTTGCAGCCATGTGACCTGGAATTGCATGGGATAGACCAGGAGCATCCCACTGAGCAGTGGATCGAGGACCATCTTGCGGACATCCTAGATTTTTTCAAGCGATACCCAGACTCGAAGGCAGCTATCCTGGTTTCCTCGGTTGCAACTGCTCGTCGCCTGTATGCGCATCTCAAGGCGTACTTTGAGCCACATGGCATTACCGTCGGAGAGAATACTGGACTGACCAGTCGCGAAGAGCGCGAGGCTTCGCGGCAGAAGCACATTCTCGTCGGTACCTCGACGGTCGATGTTGGCGTAGATTTTCATATCAACTATCTCATCTTCGAGGCGTTCAACGCGGGAAGCTTTCTGCAGCGTTTTGGTCGCCTAGGTAGGCATAACGAGTTTGAAACCTATCGCGCCTATGCGCTCTTGCCATGTTTTGTGTTGGAACGCTTACAGAAAAAACTAGCCGGGGAGATGGAACGTGAGACGTTCAACGCGGCGATTCGCGAAGCTTTTCCGCTTGAGCAAGAGTTTAAGAGCTATAGCCAACTCTGGGGCGTGGTGCAGGCGGCACAAATTGTGGCAGAGCTACAATCTCAGCGTAAGCTTGATGCCAACGATGCCTTTACAACCGCGGTGATTGAGCAGTATGAGCGAACATATGGCACCCCCGAAAAGCCTGTCATGGCGAAGGCACTGAAAAAGTATTGGCGGATTGGGAAAGAGGCACCAGAAATCATAGCAGAGTTGAGTAGTTTTCGTGGTCAAAGTCCTCTTTCCTGTGCTGTCTGGGATACCGACGACCAGCTAAAAACCTATGATCTCTTCTTCCTGCTCACAAACACGGAATTTGAGGTGATGGAAAAGTTTCCTTTTATGCAAGAGGTCCGCGCACGCAAGTTAGAGGAGCGAGACTTCGAGCAGCAATTGCTGTATCTCAAGATACATGAATACATTCCTGAGCGTTTGAAGCTGGTGCTTAAACTATCCTATGATGTAACACCCTTGCTCAACCACATTCAAGTGCTGCACGGCTTTACGATACTCGAACCTCATCCTGTATGGCGCGACAGAGTGAACTTCAAGCTAAAACAATTGAAGCTACCAGCAATTGTGAGTGATATGGAGCGTTCCGAACTCAAGGGCATGTTGCATCTCGATCCATTGTTCCCAGTATATCGACTGCACGACGGCACAGGAAACGAATATGCTCTTGCCTTTGGTCAAGCGGCCTTGCTCCTTGACTCTCTGCTTTTCTTCCGCAAGACCAAAGGCGACAGGGCAATGATGCTCTAACACCAATACACACAAGAAACGAAAGGAGTAACTGTGTTTTTTCTAAAGTTTTTATTAGACGAGGTTGATGAAACTGACCATGTAACGCGCTCATTTATCGAACACATGGTGCCCAAACTGATGCAGAACTATGTTGTGACCACGGCAAAAGGTGGTGAACACACAGGGGAGGCAGAGCGCAAGTTCGAGGAAAAGGACGACCAGAACATGGTGAGCCACCAGCTCAATGGTCTTTTCCCTACGCTGCGTTTATTGAACATCTTAGAGTCCGAAAGCGTTGGACCTGGGCCATTTTCTGAGATCGAGCGGCGAGTCTACATACTCGCCTATCTCATGCACGACATAGATAAGATTGTTCGGGATGATACTGGATTGAAAGGAGTGGCTACGCAGGACCGCGAAGCTATCGAGCGAGCAAAGAGCATTATCGCAACAGAACTACGCCGTTGCAACGTTGTAACCTTTTTCCCCGATTTTGACGCCTATGTAGAGGATATTACGTATCTGGTGGTTAATACGCAGCAGAAGTGGGGCACGAACTTGCATACGTACCTCTGGCGTTTTCAACTGCCTGAGCGACGGCTGCTGCTCTTACGTCGCCTATGTACCTACTCTGACCACATCGCATACCTTGTATCATCACCATCGGCAATATTGCTAGAAAGTGGGGCCAGGACACTTACCACAATTCTCGCTGAACTGAGCGATGATAGTCTCGTCTTCACTTATCATCAATTACGTGAAGTACGTGGACTCTTTACTAACGTTGTCAATGACTCGCTGGTGGAGCTTTTTACTGAAACGCGCAACGGTATCTGGCCGTATCTGTTCTTCTCGAACGGTGTTGTGTATATTCGGCGTAAATCCCTTGCCATCATGTTCAGCACAGCACAAATTGTCGAGAAGGTACGGGAGCAGTTGCGACAGGTATGTGCCGAACGCATCAAGAATAACGCCCCGGGCTTCAAGTTCAGTATTCAAGGCATTGCGAAGCATCCCGGCTATTACTTCGAGTTCTTGACGCTTGAGGAATATGCCCAACTGCTTGCACGCTATACCATCACACGAACGGCAAGCGATATTACCGCTATCCCGCTCGCGAAATTGCGACAGATGCAGGAAAACGGCGAAATTCCACCTGATCTACCAATGGATTTCTCCCCCGATAAACGCATCGGTATTCTGAGCCGCTTTTTCTCCGTTGTCTTTACGACGGTACTCGATCTTCTCGATAAGCAACAGGCTCTACTACGCGAACGAGTAGAGCAGGAAGTGATACAGCATCTCGGCTTGACTCCTTACTGGTTGCAATCTCTTACCATTCCCAACAAAGGAGGCGTCGAGTATCGTTGGTTCTGGCTTGCTGCATGTTACAAACGCGATCATGAAGGTATTGATTCCTACGATGGTGAGAATGGCTTGCTGCATGTGTTTACCTCGACGCTCGACCGTGTAATTGCACTTGCTGGAGATGAACTGAGACAGCATATGCTACAACGCTACCTCAATCACCTGACGCGCTACCTGGAAAGCATTGTTGAACTGCCATCGTCTGTGCGTGTAGAGGGCATGATACCAGACTTTCAAGGTGAGTTCGCACACTATGTTGGTGCGAAGGATAAAGGGCGAAAATTGCTCTGCACTCTTTGTAACAGTGCCTACCCTACCGAAGAGCAGACAGACAATGCCGTACTCTTCCAGCCCTGGGTGTATAAAAATAAACTTTCACTCTACGCTGGAAAAAATGCTGGTGGTGTGTGTGCGATCTGTTCGCTTGAGTTGATGCTACGGCAAATTTTGCAGAAAGGATTGATCCGCCTGACCGGAAGTAAGTTTGAGGCCCTCAAAACAAAATATCTCACCGTCTATCCAAATTTCTTTTTTACGAGAGAGACTGGGGCGATGGTGCATGGCATTCTCGACCAACTAACGGATGTCAACTTCTTCACGGTACGGCGACAATTGGACGGAAAAGACATCACACTTGCTAGCTTGATGCAGTTGGATGTCTTTGCAGCCCCTGGTAACGAGATAAAGGCACCGCAGGTGCTTTCTTTCCATGATGAAAGCGACGAGGACGAAGTAGGCGGAACAGGCGAAGAAGAGACTGACGGTATAGAGGCTGAGGCAGCCTCTACGAATTCTGTAGAGCGCAGTTATATCAAATTTCAGCAGCCGAGCTATCCTGGCATGTACCTCTTTGGTATGAAGGCGGGGAAAGACGATGATGATACATCATCATGGGCGATGCCTGCCTTCCTCGCCCTCGCATTACCGCTTATGACAAACACGAAGGTTGTTCTCTCGGAGGTGCCACTACCACTCTTCGCGTCGGGCTACGATTTTCGCGAGACGGTGGTCATTGATGCTCCTCATGCCTACCTCACTCGTCTGCTGCGCGGAAATCGTATTCGTGTCAACAAGGTGCTCGCCAGGCTCTCGCTTCTCACGAGCCTCTATCGCATCAATCTGGATACCTACGCCAAACAAGGCAAGCCCGAATGGAAACACTTGAGCGGCATCACACGCGATCTGATAACCGATCCACTCTATCTATTTAGCTACCTTCGCAAGCAGCAGCGCGACGAACAGCGCGATGCCTTGCGCAGTGACAGGGTAACAGCGTACCTACACATCTATGAAAGTATATTGGAGGAAGATTTGAGCAAAATTGAGCAATGTGTAGACCTCTACACGCAATTCTATCATGGCGGCTTTGAGTCACATTCTATGCTCAAGCCCGTTGATATCGTGGCAAAAGCCATTATCAATAGTCCACTGAACATTGAACCGGATGATCTGCTCTGGCAGATACAGGGCGAATTGAAGAATTGGCTTGATCGTGTCCGCAGTCGGCAAGCAACTGGGCGTGCGATGTTCTGGGGCAGAGACATCGATGCGAAAGAGATACCTGCACTACAGGCGTTCGTCGAGTACTTCTACAATGAAGTCTTTCTGAACTACTGTCAGGGAGAACGCGGCATACTCCGTAGCCGACTCAACCGCTTCAAGGATGGCTGTGAAGCCTACTATGTCTCCTGGCGCGTCAGTCAGCGTATTCAGGAACAACCAGAGCAAGACACCGAGGAAGTAGCCGAACCAGTAGAAATGTAGCGGCAGGTTATGCCGTTATTGAGAACAACATATGAACAACATGCAATTGTAGAAAGTGAGATTCATTATGTTTTTGAATAGCCTTGAAGGGATCGACGTTTTCCAGCGCGATATTCCTAAACTGCCGATGGGCAAATACGCCCACATCATCACGTTGCGTGAAACAAACTCTTTTGCGCTTTTTCAAACCGATGGTGAACTGAACCTCAGTCGTGTGAGCAAGGGAAGAACAAAAGAGAGTCAGGATCAAGTACAGCGTATTGTGCTGTTTAAGCGTAAGCAATCGACACCAGAACGTCTCACAGGGCGCGAGCTATTGCGCCGTTACGGTCTCGTGGATACGTGCGAGTACAATAGCGCGAGCTTCTGTAAACGCTGTCCCGACTGCATCTATTATGGCTTCGCGATCGGCGACAAAGGCTCCGAACGCTCTAAAGTTCTTGTTGACTCTGCCTTCTCTGTGACTGGTTATGATACCTCACATCAACAATTTACCTTTAACGCGCCTTATGAAAATGGGACGATGAGCGAGGCTGGCAAGATGAAGACTGCGCTTGGTGAGCAAGACTACGTGGTGCCACAGGTCTACTTCCCTTCTATTGTCACCATCAAGGATCCAACCGAGGTCGAATTTGTGTACGTGTTGAATAATGTCATGCGTACACGTCGCTACGGTGCCCAGAATACACGTACTGGCACGGTACAGAATACGATAACCGCGCTTGTTTTCGCAGACGGGGAAATCTTCTCCAATTTGTATTTGAGTCAGGCTGTGTATGATGCGCTCTCACTTGAACAACGCGTAAAGACACCGCTACAACGGAGTGCGGTGCTTGAGGCCATGAACACTGTTGTTCCCTCACTCTTAAAGGAAGAGGGCGTTGTGACACGAACTTTTATCGATGACTCTCTACAAGCCATCCTGGGCGAAACGCTGCAAGTGACAAGCGATGAAGGACGCCTCAAACTGCTCTTGACGCAGGCGAACGAAGAAACGAACCGCTATGCGCAGATGTATGGTGTAGCGTCTAAAGATACCAAAGCCGCGAAAAAGTAGAGGTCGCCCATGTTTGTGACTATGTATCACCTGACATTGCACGACTATCTCTTCTATGCGTCGCGCGAGATGGGGCGATTGTACGAGACGGAAAAGTACTTGCATAACTATGGCTTGACCTACGCGCTTGGTCTGGTGAAGTCTCCTTACACCAATCTCGCCCAGGTGCCACGCTATCAAGAAGATTTGAGCGTTCTCAATGAGCAAGGAGTGTATGTCACCCCTGCTCATCCGTTACGGTGTACCTTTGCGTTTCATACCTTCAAGATGGCGAATGTCAACTACTACAACTTTACACCACAGGTAAGTTCAAATCAGGTCGTCTTCGGGCGAGCTAAGGAACTTGCACCGGATAGTACGTTTGAGTTTTTCGTATTGAGTACAACGCCGATACAGCTTCCACGTTGGATACGCCTGGGAAAGTGGATGGCAAAGGCACAGGTCACGGTTGTCGCACAAACATCCGCGACGATGAAAACTGGCAGTACGCGGGCGAATGGTGCTTTGAATCCACTCGACGTACCCCAGAAACCAGAAACGTGCAATATTGTAGCGATGGCACCTGCAAGCCTGATTACGAATGTACATATGAGCGGCGAATACTACGAAGGCAAGATAGAAAGTCCAGTGTATACAGGAACGATTCATCTGCCCGCTGGAATGCGCTATCAACCTGTACGTGTGTAAAAAAAGGAATAATGTGCAGAGTGGTGTACTCCATTCACTCTGCACGCTTTCTCTATAGACGAGAAGGGAATGTTTTGTATGCAGTCACCCATATTTTCATCATCTCCATCCAAGCTCTATGCATTGTTATTGAAAATGCGCCCACTCGAAGGCGGACACACGCTTATGCCATTTTCGGGTGATCTAGTACACGCTGCGTTCCTCAACTGGGTGCATGTATCTGCCCCTGATGTGGCGGAGTGGCTGCACGAAGGCAACAAACGACGCCTCTTTACGTGTTCCAGTCTTCAATTCCCATTACCAGCGTCACGAATGCGCGAGGCCGAGAGGAACAATGTGCATCTGCCCTTGCACCTTGAAAAGATGTATAGCGTGCGCGTGACGCTGCTGCTCGGCGAGTTGTTTCCTCTGCTGTATGAGGCTCTCATGAACTTCGATATGCATGAGAGTACTGTGCGTCAAAAGCCATTTATGCAGTTGGGCAAGCAGTCACTTCTCCTACAAGAAGCTGTGATGACCGACGATGCTGCTGGTTGGTGTGGTTTTACCTCACTTAATACGTTGGTTGAAAATGTAAAAGCATTCCGTATAGGGAAACTCCAAGCTCTTACGCTAGAATTTGCCTCGCTGACGACCTCTAATCGAAGTAATCAACGTAATAAAAGTTATGGCAATCACTACGCAATGGTGCCACTTCCTCTCTATATCTTTCCTATCCTCGCCAATCGCTGGCGCGAATTTGCCCCACTTGAATATGCTCACCTCGTGCAACGAGAGCGTATCGAGCAATACATCCTGGATGATGGGATCGTTATTCACGATTATGCCCTACAGCCACATATGGTAACGTTTACGAATCATCCTCAACGCGGCTTTGTGGGAACATGTACCTATCATCTGCGTGGACCTGATGAGTCAACAACAGCAGAGGCACCATTATCGGTGCGTCAACAGATACTATTGCTGGTACAGTTCGCCTTTTACGCAGGTGTTGGGTATAAAACAGCACAAGGCATGGGACAGGTGCGCGTGATCGAGGGAGGGACGAATGTTTAGCGAAACCGACGACGATACCCTCGCCATCTCCTACTTGAACGCACTAGAGTACTGTCCGCGTCGCTTCTATTATGAGTGCGCTTTAAGTGAATTTATTGAGAACGCCCACACGATTGAAGGCACCATGAATCATTCGCGCAGTGATAGTGGACGCACGACGACGGAAAATGGCGTGACAACCTTGAGAAGAATCTGGGTCGGCTCATCTCGCCTCAAGATCAGCGGCTTCGCGGATGTCGTCAAGCTAGAAGAGGGACACCTTATGCCTATCGAATATAAAAAGGGGAAGATGGGCGAATGGCTGAACGATCATGTACAACTCTGTGCCCAGGCACTATGCCTGGAAGAAATGATGCATACCACGATACCGCATGGTGCAATTTTCTATGTTGGTTCAGCACGACGCGAAGAGGTGATATTCTCCGAGTCGTTACGTAGCCATACCGAAGAGACGATACAACATGCGTTTACGCTGCTAGAGCTTGGCAAGCTGCCACCTCCACTGCAAGGAAAGCGGACAAAACAATCTCCACTCCCAACACTTCATCCGAAATGTCGTGATTGCAGTTTAGAACCACTCTGCCTTCCGCGTGAAGTTTTGCTGTTGGAAAAAGGGGTGGAAAGCATCGAAGGTAGTATATGAAAATTGTGCATACGAAACAAGAAGAGGATGAAGACATGGCAACATTGTATCTCAGTGAGCAGCAATCATTTGTCAAAAAGCGCGACGAGTATCTGCTCATTCAATACCAGGATAAGCGCACGGTAGAGGTGCCATTGAATAAGGTATCACAGGTCGTCGTGTCAGGGGATGTCACATTGACAACGCCAGCACTTCACCTCTTATTGGAACGCGGCATCGAGGTTTGTTATCTCTCAATGTACGGTCAGTTTCGGGGGCGGCTCTCGCCACCAATCGCCAAAAACGCATTTCTACGACGTAATCAGCATAGTGCTCACGTTGATGAGCAACGTGCCTTACTCATCGCACGTGCCTGTGTAAAAGGGAAGCTTGAGAATATGCGTGTGATGTTGTTACGTGCTAATCGCTCATTGCAAGATAACGAGATCAACGAAGCGACAACAGCGATACGTCTCATGAGTCAGCAGGTGGCGAGCGCAAACACCATTGGATCATTGCTGGGAATAGAAGGCAATGGCTCTGCATCATATTTCCGCGTTTTTGGCAAGTTACTTCGTGGCTCACTGACCTTCACGCATCGTCGTCGTCGGCCACCAACGGACCCTGTAAATGCGATGCTGAGCCTTGGCTACACGCTGTTAACGCATCAGGTCTCGTCGGCTATCCAGGTGGTCGGGCTTGATCCCTACGCTGGTTTTCTGCATCAGCCGCGTCATGGTCGTCCGGCATTAGCACTCGACCTGATGGAGGAGTTTCGCCCGATCATTGTGGACTCCGTAGTTTTAAATATCGTCAACCACCGCATTCTAACTGTGCAAGATTTTGAAGAGGAGCTAGGTGTTGTGCTACTCAAGCCAACATCCCGCAAGACATTTTACGCCAAATTCGAGGAGCGGCTTCTGGAAGAAATGCAACATCCACATTTTGGGTATCGTACCAGCTATCGGCGTTGCATTGAACTGCAAACCCGCTTACTGGCAAAGTGGCTTGCTGATGAAATACCTGAGTATCTTCCTCTATGCGTACGGTGAGTTATGAGTAATCAACCACGTTATGCAGAGGATACAATGCTCTATGTGATAAGCTATGATATCCCTGATGATCGACGACGTGCGTGTGTCCATAGCGCACTAACAGGTTTTGGAACATGGGTGCAGTACAGCGTCTTCGAGTGCTTTCTAGATCGTAAACAGCGCATGAAACTAGAGGCACGCTTACAGAAAGAAATTCATCACAATGAGGACACTATCCGCATCTACGGACTGTGTGGAGCATGTCATCCAAGAGTTGAAGTTCTTGGTCGAGGTGATGGGCCAAAAGAGGATCATGTCTACCTCCTCTAACTCAGTACAGGTACGTGCGAGGCACGAAGTGGTGAACATGCCACGCTCGCTGCCTCGCATCAAGAGAAAGAAATGTAAAATAGCTCTCCAGGCTCTTGCAAAGAACGGCTCTATCATGTATAGTACAAAACAACAGGTTCATAGGGTACAAATTGTTCCCTGTGAAAACCGTGCCTCGCAAAAGACATTATCAACCCGCTCCACAAGCGATGCGAGGCAGCCGCGGTCGCTAGGGGACTGGCTTCTCGCTTGAGATTGAAACTGGGCGAGCCTGTCTGCTGTGTGCGTGTTCCTCTGTGTCGCTAGGGGACTGGCTTCTCGCTTGAGATTGAAACGGCGTGACACCTCACGTGCAAACGTTGAATATTCCACGTCGCTAGGGGACTGGCTTCTCGCTTGAGATTGAAACCGTTCATCTTGCGAACCACCAACCAAGCTGCATCCAGTCGCTAGGGGACTGGCTTCTCGCTTGAGATTGAAACGCGATCTGTGCGACCAGGGCAGTCGCTTGTTCGTGGGGTCGCTAGGGGACTGGCTTCTCGCTTGAGATTGAAACTTTCAAAAGTCAGTAGAGAAAGTAGGAAACCTATGTGGTCGCTAGGGGACTGGCTTCTCGCTTGAGATTGAAACCCAGACGTAATCATCCTTGGTGATCTCACGGTCCAGAGTCGCTAGGGGACTGGCTTCTCGCTTGAGATTGAAACTCTCTGTATAGCCACGCGCCATCTCATAATCACGTTGTCGCTAGGGGACTGGCTTCTCGCTTGAGATTGAAACCTTCCAAGAGCGTCTTTTTTACGTGCCATGTGCTGATGTCGCTAGGGGACTGGCTTCTCGCTTGAGATTGAAACATGAGTCCCTAGCCACGACTGGCCGCTATTTGGCGCGTCGCTAGGGGACTGGCTTCTCGCTTGAGATTGAAACCAAAGTGAAAGTCTGCGCTGATTAAGCGACGGTACTTGTCGCTAGGGGACTGGCTTCTCGCTTGAGATTGAAACCCGATCTCGCATGGCCTTTGCAGTGGACACCTCGGCGTCGCTAGGGGACTGGCTTCTCGCTTGAGATTGAAACTCGTAACGCGCCGCGAGCTGACCAGGCGCGTTACGAAGTCGCTAGGGGACTGGCTTCTCGCTTGAGATTGAAACTTCTCACTTCTGGAGTGTTCATGCAACCATCCCCCGGTCGCTAGGGGACTGGCTTCTCGCTTGAGATTGAAACAGGGCCACTCAAGGCGTGTTCGTATGAGTCAGGAGAGTCGCTAGGGGACTGGCTTCTCGCTTGAGATTGAAACGTGTCGTAGAACGCTGCATTGTACGCACAAAAGAAGGTCGCTAGGGGACTGGCTTCTCGCTTGAGATTGAAACAAAGCCTTGGAAGCGGGCTACTCAGTCCTCTTTACGTCGCTAGGGGACTGGCTTCTCGCTTGAGATTGAAACAACGGCTCAAGCGTCATGAACCCCATGCCTCAAGGCGTCGCTAGGGGACTGGCTTCTCGCTTGAGATTGAAACTCGTATGGCTGCACGCAAGACGAGCTTTCCTACACAAGTCGCTAGGGGACTGGCTTCTCGCTTGAGATTGAAACCACTCAATGCGACGAAACGTCCATGCTTGCGTCCTTTGGTCGCTAGGGGACTGGCTTCTCGCTTGAGATTGAAACTTCTCAGGTACGTTTGTACCAGTGCTCACATTGGAGGGTCGCTAGGGGACTGGCTTCTCGCTTGAGATTGAAACTCACATGAGGGAAGGTTCATGGATATTCCCGTAGAGTCGCTAGGGGACTGGCTTCTCGCTTGAGATTGAAACCTCCAAGAAAGGAACAACCAACCATGGCAACCTACAATGTCGCTAGGGGACTGGCTTCTCGCTTGAGATTGAAACTGGACGCATACCTGTTGCATCAGCACTGGTTTCAATGTCGCTAGGGGACTGGCTTCTCGCTTGAGATTGAAACGAGGCTAATCTATGGAGTATGTAACAGCACTGTGTCGTCGCTAGGGGACTGGCTTCTCGCTTGAGATTGAAACTACGACGATCCGCAGCAGCCGCGCTCAACAGCGCAGCGTCGCTAGGGGACTGGCTTCTCGCTTGAGATTGAAACTTGTCCCTCCTGGCATGGCTAAGACAGGAAGAGTCGTCGCTAGGGGACTGGCTTCTCGCTTGAGATTGAAACCGATGCCATGCTGTCTCAGGCGATGCGCTTGAATGCGTCGCTAGGGGACTGGCTTCTCGCTTGAGATTGAAACACTGCAATCCTGGTCCGCCAACGCACTGGCTCAAGGTCGCTAGGGGACTGGCTTCTCGCTTGAGATTGAAACCTAAATCGTCCTAAGTAGTGGCGGTGTCCCTCATAGCGTCGCTAGGGGACTGGCTTCTCGCTTGAGATTGAAACAGGGCCACTCAAGGCGTGTTCGTATGAGTCAGGAGAGTCGCTAGGGGACTGGCTTCTCGCTTGAGATTGAAACGTGTCGTAGAACGCTGCATTGTACGCACAAAAGAAGGTCGCTAGGGGACTGGCTTCTCGCTTGAGATTGAAACAAAGCCTTGGAAGCGGGCTACTCAGTCCTCTTTACGTCGCTAGGGGACTGGCTTCTCGCTTGAGATTGAAACGAAAATTTCTGGCGCGATCATCACAACGCCCTGACGTCGCTAGGGGACTGGCTTCTCGCTTGAGATTGAAACTCCGAGAGACTGGACTGTGCAGGATGGAACAAGGAAGTCGCTAGGGGACTGGCTTCTCGCTTGAGATTGAAACTTGGAAACGGCGTGTGACTCTGTCGAGGTGCCGCCGCGTCGCTAGGGGACTGGCTTCTCGCTTGAGATTGAAACGTGACAAAAACATTGTCATGGGGCAAGGCTTCACAAGTCGCTAGGGGACTGGCTTCTCGCTTGAGATTGAAACTGCTGAGCCGTGAATTTGACCTCAGTGACCAACTCTGGTCGCTAGGGGACTGGCTTCTCGCTTGAGATTGAAACTTGAGATAGGTCCCGATGCCCATAATATCGAAACGCGTCGCTAGGGGACTGGCTTCTCGCTTGAGATTGAAACCTAGTATGGCAAAGCAACAAGCTATCAGCAAAGATCGTCGCTAGGGGACTGGCTTCTCGCTTGAGATTGAAACAAAGGTAAGTGGCTGACCCGCCAGAAAAGCCTGCTGGTCGCTAGGGGACTGGCTTCTCGCTTGAGATTGAAACCGTGGCAGCGTTATACATGGAGGTCAAAGACCTCCGGTCGCTAGGGGACTGGCTTCTCGCTTGAGATTGAAACCTTTTTGTTCATGACCCGGCCAATATCGATGGGACGTCGCTAGGGGACTGGCTTCTCGCTTGAGATTGAAACACATTGAGTGAGCTCACAATCTTCCACTCAACTTGTCGTCGCTAGGGGACTGGCTTCTCGCTTGAGATTGAAACAAAATGGAATGTAGGTCTATGGCGTGTCGTGGGACGTCGCTAGGGGACTGGCTTCTCGCTTGAGATTGAAACTTTGACTTCCCCCGCGTGTAGCAGGCCGATATTTCCGTCGCTAGGGGACTGGCTTCTCGCTTGAGATTGAAACTTATCATCAGGGCCAGTAGCAGGGCGAAACCGATAAGTCGCTAGGGGACTGGCTTCTCGCTTGAGATTGAAACCATCCTCTTCCATAAGTTCATCGGGAAGTTGGTGTAGTCGCTAGGGGACTGGCTTCTCGCTTGAGATTGAAACCTACTGCAAGGAGATCGTCTGCCTGAGGGTGTTTCGGTCGCTAGGGGACTGGCTTCTCGCTTGAGATTGAAACATGCACATTTTTTCCACAGTATGAATTTTTTTTTGTGGTCGCTAGGGGACTGGCTTCTCGCTTGAGATTGAAACAGGATTAAGTAATGACGAATCCATATGCGAAACTGACGTCGCTAGGGGACTGGCTTCTCGCTTGAGATTGAAACTGAAGACTCATGTTATAGAGCCGTTGAGCTTGTTGTGTCGCTAGGGGACTGGCTTCTCGCTTGAGATTGAAACTCATTGGAGTATTGCCTCGTGTGCGACGATAGAAAGTCGCTAGGGGACTGGCTTCTCGCTTGAGATTGAAACTGATCAGGCAATCCACACTCTGGAAGGTCCAGGAGGTCGCTAGGGGACTGGCTTCTCGCTTGAGATTGAAACCTGGGGACATGCTTACATCGGTCTCGCGATTGGAGAGTCGCTAGGGGACTGGCTTCTCGCTTGAGATTGAAACCTCGCGAGATGTCACGAAAGAACAGCCAGCTGGGAGTCGCTAGGGGACTGGCTTCTCGCTTGAGATTGAAACAAAGAAGAAGAAGTATATCGAGGCTCTACATGCGCTCGGTCGCTAGGGGACTGGCTTCTCGCTTGAGATTGAAACTGTAGCCACAGGAACCTATGGCCGTAGTCAATTGCCTGTCGCTAGGGGACTGGCTTCTCGCTTGAGATTGAAACACAGCCTGTAGTGGGCTAAGGAGAACAAAATCATGGGTCGCTAGGGGACTGGCTTCTCGCTTGAGATTGAAACGAAGAATACAACGAGCAGGAGAAAATCCGCCTCGCGTCGCTAGGGGACTGGCTTCTCGCTTGAGATTGAAACTACTACAAGAGAAGCGGCCCGTAGCTGCCCCTAGTTGGTCGCTAGGGGACTGGCTTCTCGCTTGAGATTGAAACCCATATACTATTCCTTATTGCTTGCACACTACTGTGGTCGCTAGGGGACTGGCTTCTCGCTTGAGATTGAAACCCATTGATAGAGGACTATGGCAGATAAACAATAGAGGTCGCTAGGGGACTGGCTTCTCGCTTGAGATTGAAACACGGATAGCAACATCGCCTATAGCATCAACAGTCACACGTCGCTAGGGGACTGGCTTCTCGCTTGAGATTGAAACTCATTGTGCCTCCTGCTCTGGCAACGCTTTGCCGATGTCGCTAGGGGACTGGCTTCTCGCTTGAGATTGAAACTGACCAATCCTTTGATTGCAGGCCAATGAACACATAGTCGCTAGGGGACTGGCTTCTCGCTTGAGATTGAAACTTCGCACAGTGTCTACACCAATCAAGCACAATTGAAGTCGCTAGGGGACTGGCTTCTCGCTTGAGATTGAAACATTAGTCCAGCAAGCAGACAATCAAGCGATATCGCAGTCGCTAGGGGACTGGCTTCTCGCTTGAGATTGAAACAGCCATGACGCACTGGTACAGCCAGACGCTCATGGAAGTCGCTAGGGGACTGGCTTCTCGCTTGAGATTGAAACATCAACACGCGCCCCTAGTCCAATCAATCGTGCAGGGTCGCTAGGGGACTGGCTTCTCGCTTGAGATTGAAACCGAGTTACAGGCACGTTCAAAAGAACCACTTAACACACGTCGCTAGGGGACTGGCTTCTCGCTTGAGATTGAAACCCACAAGAGGTAGAGACGTGTCTGCCCTTGCTGGTTGTCGCTAGGGGACTGGCTTCTCGCTTGAGATTGAAACTGGCATAGCTATTTTCATCACAGGGGCAACATTCAGTGTCGCTAGGGGACTGGCTTCTCGCTTGAGATTGAAACGTTGCCATTAGGTCAGCACTGCCTTCCAGTCAAATGTGTCGCTAGGGGACTGGCTTCTCGCTTGAGATTGAAACTGGGTAAGACAACATTTATCAAATCTACTATTGATGTCGCTAGGGGACTGGCTTCTCGCTTGAGATTGAAACCGCATAACGTGTAGTAGACGCCCCGCCCATAGTCAAGTCGCTAGGGGACTGGCTTCTCGCTTGAGATTGAAACGCGTATTCGTTTGACTGTAGACCATCGACTACTGCAGTCGCTAGGGGACTGGCTTCTCGCTTGAGATTGAAACCTCGATTCGACCGATGATCCGACCATGCTCAAACGTGTCGCTAGGGGACTGGCTTCTCGCTTGAGATTGAAACTGTAAGCTCATGTTATACATCCGTTGAGCTTGTTGTAGTCGCTAGGGGACTGGCTTCTCGCTTGAGATTGAAACTGCACGGAGGAAACCAGCAATGGATAGAAATTGTGCGGTCGCTAGGGGACTGGCTTCTCGCTTGAGATTGAAACGGCCAATATCGCGGAGCAAGCATGGCACGATGTGGCGTCGCTAGGGGACTGGCTTCTCGCTTGAGATTGAAACGATTGGATAGATATTGTCGACGTATAAGAAAGCATGGTCGCTAGGGGACTGGCTTCTCGCTTGAGATTGAAACTCTCTTATCCTCAGCAATAGTTATCCACACAGACAGTCGCTAGGGGACTGGCTTCTCGCTTGAGATTGAAACTCATCTTGCCCGACACGTGTACCATGTTACCTTTGGTGTCGCTAGGGGACTGGCTTCTCGCTTGAGATTGAAACGAAGAAAGGACACAAGACGATGATCGAGGAACAACAGGTCGCTAGGGGACTGGCTTCTCGCTTGAGATTGAAACCAAACAAGAAGTCAGTATGGACGATATGCAGTCAATGTCGCTAGGGGACTGGCTTCTCGCTTGAGATTGAAACTCTGATGATAAAAAATGTAACCTCCTCTGGAAAATCAAGGTCGCTAGGGGACTGGCTTCTCGCTTGAGATTGAAACAGCGAAACATCGCGCTAGGATGTGATTTTTGGTCGCTAGGGGACTGGCTTCTCGCTTGAGATTGAAACTTCAGTCGGACCACGTGTCTCGCTCAGAGAGAGGCGGTCGCTAGGGGACTGGCTTCTCGCTTGAGATTGAAACTAAAGCGTTTCAACCTGTCAAAGGGACCTTCTTTGTGTCGCTAGGGGACTGGCTTCTCGCTTGAGATTGAAACCTAATATGGCAAAACAACAGGCTATTAGCAAAGATCGTCGCTAGGGGACTGGCTTCTCGCTTGAGATTGAAACAGAGGTCGGACAGCTTCGTCAGTTTCGCGTATGGATTCGTCGCTAGGGGACTGGCTTCTCGCTTGAGATTGAAACATCATCGGCAATGTGCAGCTTGCGTTGTCTCATGCTGTCGCTAGGGGACTGGCTTCTCGCTTGAGATTGAAACGACACCACCGCTGCTATAGCGACCATGACCATGCAGTCGCTAGGGGACTGGCTTCTCGCTTGAGATTGAAACGTAGGAGATAATAAATTTGCCTGAAATGGCATCAGAGGTCGCTAGGGGACTGGCTTCTCGCTTGAGATTGAAACATGAGTGGGGAAAGTCTCTCGCCAAATCTGAAAAAGTCGCTAGGGGACTGGCTTCTCGCTTGAGATTGAAACTAGGTGTAGGCTCTGGCACTGGTTGTCGTTGGAGCGGGTCGCTAGGGGACTGGCTTCTCGCTTGAGATTGAAACGTTGCCATTACAACAACGACTCAAAGCAACAATCACAGTCGCTAGGGGACTGGCTTCTCGCTTGAGATTGAAACAGAATGAAGGAAACCATAGTCATTCCCTTTCTGCCCTGTCGCTAGGGGACTGGCTTCTCGCTTGAGATTGAAACTAAGCAGTAGGTTAGGTTGTCGTCTCGCTTGTGTGCCGTCGCTAGGGGACTGGCTTCTCGCTTGAGATTGAAACCTTCTGTGCTTGCCATTGTGCGAGAAGACTCTACATGTCGCTAGGGGACTGGCTTCTCGCTTGAGATTGAAACTTGGTATTCCAGAAAGCGGTGCAGCCATGACTCACGGTCGCTAGGGGACTGGCTTCTCGCTTGAGATTGAAACGTCTAAAGATGATCCGTATACTCTTATCAGGTGCGGGTCGCTAGGGGACTGGCTTCTCGCTTGAGATTGAAACATGTCTCGTGGAGGCCATGCACGCCACGCTTTGAGAGTCGCTAGGGGACTGGCTTCTCGCTTGAGATCGAAACCTTGTTACTTTGCGCTTTGGGACCGACGAGCAGTATAGTGCTTAAGGACTATCATCCCGCTCGAGATTGAAACTCTTCATTTGCACCTCTCTGTCAGAAACAAAACATGCATAACTTCATTAAGCTAGACACATCAATAATTCTTACTTAATCCCTAGCTGTTAAGGTAGTTGAAAAGGAGGATATACAGCTATCCTAGATATTTTGTCAGAATACTATTTGTCTCTAACGGTAGGTTTTTCGGTGCTTTCAAAATATTGCACGCAAAGCGACCACAACTCCTGGATGGATTTTTGGACATAGGCGAGGTTGCTCATGCATAGTCTACGTACCCACGTTACCAGCCTCTAAAACACTATCATAAAAGCGTGACTTACTTGCCACCTTACCAAAATCTGATAAATTCCTTCTCCTGTGCATATTATTCATCATTCACTATTAGCATAAAGGTGATGCACTCTCATAGAATAGTTATACCTTGTAGCAAAGAATTTAGGTAGATGCCAAGTCCACCAAAATCCAGTGTTTTCTTGAGCAACACCAATATTGGTGTTGCTAGGTTCCTTTATACTTGTCCCATTTCTCCGACCATCCGCTCCAACCATGTTCAATATCAGCAAGCGAATGTTCTGGTGCTGGATCACCACCTTCTTTTTGCTCCTTCAACCATGCAGTAATCGCTCCAGACCAAATTTCCCACTCTTCCTTATCAAACCAGGCAACAAAATCCATTTTGAAATTGAAGGAATATTTCCATGCCTGAGTACGCAACACTTGTTCCTCTTCATGAGGCGACATTGTTCTCAAGTAGTCAAGGAGTATAGAAGCTGCAAGATCTCTCGGACCGCCTCCCGTATGCCCCCACCCATAGGAAATCGTTTTTGGAGCGAAATATGAATCATAATACGGTAATGAATGACTATCGACGGTAACATGTCCCTTTTTATATTGTGTCCCTTCTTGCCGTTCAAGTTTTCCTTGATAGTGTTTTACCGGGGCTATAATTATTTCGATCGCATCTAGTAACTCTTCGTGTGAGACTTCGCTTTTTTGTATCTCATCCTCAAGAGGAATTACTGGTTCTGCTTGTAAAAATGGTTGGCTTGAGAGAACGATAGTTTCCTCACTTTGTGTTTGTGCATTCTTTCTCTTTATAAAATCTTCTTTCCGAAAACCAAACTCTTCCATCAATGCCAATCGTACCGAGTCATCTCTCGGTATTCCTCTTCCATGTTCCCACCGAATTACAGATAATGAGGAGACTCCAATTTTGTCTGCAAGTTCCTCTTGCGACCAGCCGCGTTTTATTCTTTCCACTTTGATGCGTTGTCCTAATGTTTCCTGTGACATGATATGTCCTTTGATCGTTCAAAACACCCTTGTATTCTATCAAACACATACAAATCACGCAAGAAAATCTAACACTTTTTTCACAAAACAAAGTGTTACTAACAATGTTATGTACCAGCTTCGAGAGAGGCTCTACACTGTCTTCCAAGACCTAGCCCATACTCCACAGAGCGCGCTAGGCATGCGAACCTATTGTTCTACCAGTCATACAGTTATGGAGAAAGCTACATGTTTGACGCACATTCTCACGAAGACAGAGGAAAGATTTTGGAGAAAAGCCGCAGGCCCTATATGAACAGAGGGCCACAAATTACGGAACGCATAGAATCCTACTTGCAGATTAATGGGCAGCAAGGAATTGTCCGTTTCGATCAGGCACAGTGCTTTTTAGGCCAACTCAGTCCCGAGCCAGACAAGATGAAACAATCGGGCATTTTGTCTGTGGAGCGCACTCGCAAGATTTTACGTCCCTGGCTTGACGAGGAACTGTTGATGTACCGTGTCTTTTACGCACGTCAAAGGGGAGGATTGTGGTTGACAAGCAAAGGGCTAAAGTATGCGAAGCTCAACCTCCGGTATTATGAGCCCAGCCCTGCAAGCCTTCCACATCTCTACGCAATCAATGATATTCGCTTGCTCATAGCTTTGCGTCGCCCTCACGATACGTGGCGTTCTGAGCGTGAGTTACGTGCAGAGCAGAACATCCGCGATAAAGGAAGTATCGTCCCACATCTCCCTGACGCTGAACTCATCAGCGTCAACGGGAATGTGAATGCGATAGAGGTTGAGATTACCGTCAAAGCTGAGAAACGTTTAGAGGAACTCATCTTTGACCTTGCTGGTAATAAACGTTACAACACGATCTGGTACTTTTCGCCTGAAAATGTGTACAGCGTCGTCAAAAAGGCCATTGGCAAGCTTCCAGCCGAGCATCGCAAGCGTTTTGTGCTTTACACTCTGCAAGGAGAACCATACAGCGTATGAGCACTGAAAAAAACCAGCCTAGAGAGAGCGACGACCCACGGTTTAAAATAGCTCTTCTCCTTGTTGCTGCTGTCATCGCATGGCCCGCTCTGCTTTTTGGTGCGGTGGTCCGTTTGCTTATCAAGCAAAGGACTACCAACCCACAGCCCTATTGGATACTAGCAAGTCTGCTCAGCGTTGTAGGATGCTTGTTCTTATACACGTATGGCAACCCCTACCCGTTTTTGCTTGCTCTGTTTCACGATGTGGTTCCGCTTCTCTTACATCTGGATAACACAACTCTCAGACGATTTTTTCTGGAGTTACTTCCGTTGTGGGAGCGGAGCGTGTTGCTCGTTCCGCTTTGCACACTCGTTTTCGAACTTTTTAGTCCCAAGAGCTTAGAGCAAACGTTACTCGCTCATGAGCGGCAACGCAAAGCAAGACGGGTTCAAAAGAGTAAGCAAACTGCAAGGAAGGTACGCAAGGCTCCCAATCAGATCAACGGAAAAGGTGTACTTGGTGCTTTGATTGAAGACCCAAATACATAATGAAAGAATATGAGATGATCGTGTCGCTAAAATCGAGTACATTCACTGCGACACGAGTATCTCTTACAGAGAAAGGCAATTTCATGTCTGCATTTGTGGAAAAGGGATGGTTTACCCTGCCGCAGTCGATTGTTTCACGTCTCAGTATCGTGATCGGTGAAGGAGGTTCTGGCAAAACAGAAACGATCCTCAGAACCGCACATTTGGTAGCAAGTACTTACAGTTTTGACATCATCATGATCGATGCGAAAGGGGATGAAAACCTAGCACCTCGTTTTGTCGCATCCATGCAGCAAGCGGGCAAGAAACGTATAAAACTTTTCCCTACATCCCCCTACAATGGTTGGGTTGGAGATGGACGCACGTTGTATAACCGCTTGATGGCGGTACAGAGCTACACGGAACCCTACTATGAAGGCATAGCGCAGATGATGCTTGATCTTGCCCTCAAATCTCCAGGAGGGCCGCCGAGAAATAGTATAGAGCTGTTACGGAACTTGAGATTAGATCAGTTACGCATCCTGTATCGCGGTTTGCCAGAGCAGGATGAACTCGCTGGGCTCAGGGCCGAAGATGCAAATGGCGTGTATAACCGTTACCGTGCCTTTTTTAAATCGCTGGATCGCAAACTGGATGGTGGGTCTACGTCATTTACCTTCGATGAGACGGATGCTGCCTATGTCAAGTTAGATACGGTAGCTTTTGCCAACGAGTGTAGCAGTATTGGACGCTACATCGTGGAAGATATTGCCCACTATATCACCTGCCGCAAACCAAAGGAGAAAAAGGTCCTCATCATTATTGACGAGGTATCAGCCCTAGCGATAGAAAATATTGCCAATCTGTCCGAACGATTACGCTCCTTTAAAGGCGCGATGATGCTGACCAGTCAGTCGGAGGAGGGACTCGCAAAAACGCTGGACGAGCGAACCCGTATCCTCAAGACTTCGCACATGCTCATTTTGCATACCTGCAACACCCCTGAAAAGCTCGTAGAACGAGCGGGAAAGTATAAACAGATTCATACCGGATGGAGTGTACGCGATCAAGAGGGAACTGGTTATGGCACGGTACACATGTCAGATGAATACATTGTGCCGCCTGATGAGGCACGACGATTAGACGTGGGAGAGTGTTTTGTGATTGCGAAAGGCGCTGGTTACAAGGTACGTGTCGCGCCTCTGCAGATAGATAGGACGAGCGTAGAAAACGCGGAGGCATTTATTGAACAAGAAGCAGTTTTTAATGCTACCACCCAACCACTAGAACCAAGTAGCAAGGGAGAAACACCAGTACCCCCCTTTACAGGTTTGCAGAGATTGGACAACAACGAGCATCAGAAAGGGCAAAGTGAACCAGACAAACTTTAGAGCGACGACTTCTATCACCAATGGATGATGCATGAATTCCTAATATTGAATGAGAGGCTAGTCTTCTGATTCGGTACCTTAACAATTAAATATGCTCTCGACTTATAGAGCTTGATTGGTTACAAATGTGGCATTAGCAAACGTTTTATCAATTCTTTGCTATTTTCGTATTATTCCCAAGCCACTTTTTACACTAGACACATCATAGGTACCCCCCCGCTGCTCGTAACCACCAATGAACGGGTCTTCAGCTAGTAGCATTGGAGTATCAAGGTCAATGAAGGAAAAACCGCCTAAACCAGCAGCAAGATGAGCCGCAGCGGCAATGGCAAGGCGTGACTCAATCATAGCACCAATCATTAACCCTACATGATTGGCACGGCAGAGGGCGGCAATATCGAGTGCTTCCAAAATACCTGCTTTCATTAGCTTAATGTTCACGATGTTAACGGCTCTCATTGCAAGCAAACGTTCAACAGCAGAAGCATTAGAAGCACTTTCGTCAGCAGCGATAGGAACAGTAGTATGCTGTGTCACGTAGCGCAGTCCCTCGTAGTCGTCTTTGTGTACGGGTTGTTCCATCATCAAGGGACGAATGTCGCGGTCATTCAATGCCTCTAAACAAAGCAGGGCTTCGTTAGGTGTGTACCCTTGGTTAGCATCGAGTGTTAACCCAAGACCAGGGGCACCCGCACGAATAGCTTCAACCCTGTCAACATCCTCTCGTAGGTCGCCGCCCACCTTAACCTTGATGGTCTTAATGCCACGCGCCGAGATCTCTTGCGCTAATTGACACCCTCGTTCTGGTGTCACTAGGGGAATGCTTAGATCGGTTTCAACGGTCGTACTGGCCCCGCCAAAGAAGACATAGAGTGGGATACCATAAGAGCGAGTAAGCGCATCAAGTATTGCCATCTCGATAGCTGTACGCACTGTCCCCTGGCTGTAGTAGATGCCATGTACTAACTCCGAGAGACCCCGCCAATTTGATGCATCCCGCCCCTGAAGCAGTTCAACACAATCTTGAGTTGCGGCTAGAACTGTTCCTTGCGACTCCCCTGTGCTGGGTGGAAATGGGGCACTTTCCCCATAGCCAACACTACCATCTTGCAGTGTAACTGTGATGAGAACATTGCGTGCCTCATTGACGCCTCCTGTCGCAATAGTGAATGGCTCTAATAGGGGGATATTGAGAGACTCTACTGTGATATTGCGGATGGTAGTGCGGGACATGGTAGGAAGCCTTTCCGACAGTGTAGTAAAACGAGTGCTTGAGCAAGGGATACTGTTACCTTTATATAGCGTCTATCTAGTTTAAGCTCCGAGAGAGGCAGCGATAGAGATATGACATAGATTGCTCTCTCAGAACATTGATTAATCAACGATGCCTTTAAGCTTAGCTTATCACTTTGATGTCTAAGCTCTGATATGTAACTTCATAACCGAGTTGTTGACTAAGTACTCTACATGCACGAACAGCAAGTTCGGCTTTTACTGGCTCATCCTTCTCCATCTTATCAATGGTAGAGCGTGATATATTTGCTTGTCTAGATAATTCTGTGACAGTTATCCCCGCATTAATACGAGCCTCTTCAAATTTGTTCATAATTAACTTATGTAGTTCTCATATCAAGACTTTGTTGTGTAACTTTGTGTTCGAGGTAGTGGCTTAATACCTTGCATGTACGAACGGCAAGCTCAATTTTCACAGGCTCACCCTTTTCCATTTTATAGATAGTTGAAGTTGATATATTAGCCTCTTTAGAAAGTTGCTTCATAGATAAATTTGCTTCAAACCTCGCTTTTTCAAACAAGGTTTGAAATACCTCTGGTTGTTTTCGGGATTGAGGAGCATTTTGAGATTCATTTTGTTGCTTTAGGGATTGAGCATGAAAGATACCCGATATATTTGTTAGGGGAGCACCCAATTGCAAAAGCGTGTTTATCCAGTATTGTTCTCGCTCTAGCGAAGAACTATCAATGTCCCCCTCTATTTCGACTGTCTCTAATATCTTTATTTCAGGAGATAAACCTGATGCTTTTAACTCTGATAGCCATGCCCTCTTAGAATTTTGTATTTCACTTAAATGCTGGGCGAGACGAGCTTGCACCTTCTTACTCACGCCAACATATCGAACTGCTCCATCACGCGGGTCAACAAGTGCATAGATTTGACGGGCATTCATCTATTACTACTCCTAATATAGCACTTTTTCTATCTGACCGTCTTAATACCTAATTCTTGATAAGTCACCTGATAACTAAGATGCGTACTTAATGCTGTACATGCACGAGCGGCTAATGGTGCTCTTACTCTCTCATCCTTTTCTATCTTTTCTATCGTGGCGCGTGACACCTTCGCTTCAATAGACAACTGGGTGATTGTCAGTCCAGCATTAGTTCTTAACTCCTCAAACTTTGTCATAAACACAACCTCATAAATTTCCTTTAGTTTGTCAAATATTACCATATAAAGACTAAGAACACAACTGGATTGCTAATATTTGCTAAAAAGTGCTATTAACTGCTTGACATCCCAATATAAATTGTTTATACTTTGTCAAAGAGGTGCTAATAATAGCCCTTCTTTGACAAAGTGTGCTAATTCATGAAAGTACACTTATAGACAGGAAAATGCATTTTCCGCGATTTATGTATCTTAAAAGTAACTCGAGAGGAGACAATAAAAGAAGCTGATCCGTGTGTCAGACGGAGTCAGCCGATAGGACCGCCCAACCCTTTAGTACAGTCAACACGGCCCCATGTAATTCTATCATCATGGGACGCCGAGAAGTCAAGCGCGAAAGGCTCGACCATGAGTGAGTTGAAGCACATCGGCAACACGACAATTGTTGTTGCTGATGATGAATTTGCACATGCCTATCAGGTAGGATACCTACGGTACAAACT
>JAABUQ010000585.1_pt1 | contig 85325 bp, 70 predicted proteins | sample 5560001 | NCBI WGS metagenome assembly JAABUQ01 (sample SAMN10711888, study PRJNA513371) | rock metagenome | isolation source: Antarctica rocks | place: Antarctica: Victoria Land, Finger Mt nord | collected 2015-12-18 | reverse complement strand
GTAACGGTGCGGCTGTCCACCCCTGAAAGCCATCTTTACAGACACGTGCGCCAGTAGCGATAACAACATGATCGGGACGCTCGGAAGAGAGTAGCTGATCGAGATTTTCGGCAGTGACGGGTGAGGAAGTCTGTATGGTAGCCCCATTTTTCTGTGCCTGGTCTGCTAGCCAGAGAGCGATCTGTCCATATTCAGTGCGGCTGGGAAGTAAGGATTGCAGGAAGACATGTCCACCTGCCTTCGCCTCCCGCTCCAGCACAACAACTTTGTGTCCTCTCGCTGCTGAGACGTGTGCATATTCCAAACCAGATGGTCCTCCGCCGATGATCAGAACGTTCTTTGGCTTTTTGACCTGGAGCAATGTTCCTTTGCCCCATGCAGCTTCTCGTCCAATGGTCGGATTGTAGACACATTGGACACGCGCACCGCTCGTGACGCTCTTCCAGCAGTAATTGGCGGCAACGCACTTACGAATATCCTCAGGATGACCTTCCATCGCTTTATTGGCCCAATCGGGATCAGTGAACAGTTGCCGTGCTAAGCAAATAGCATCCGCATCACCGTTCTCGAGCAGCATTTCTGCAACCTCTGGTGTTGTCACACGCCCAACGAGCAAGACCGGTTTCGATGAGACGTCACGGATGGTGCGAACATAGCCCTTTTCCCAACCTGGTTCGAACTCCATCGGTGTGTGAATGAAGGCATGGTGAACGCCAGCGGAGCAGTTGACGTAATCAATGTCTGCCTGTTTCTCAATATCCTGAACAATCTGCTTCACATCACCAATCTCGAGATCGCCAGGCCAGAACGAGGTCGAATTGATGCGGTAGCCGACAAATTGGCTATCACCAACCGCTGCACGAATACGCTTGAGTGCTTCAACTGGAAAGCGGAGCCGGTTCTCGTAGGAGCCACCCCAACGGTCTGTACGTTTGTTATAGAGCGGCGAGAGAAACTGCCACGGAAGGTAGCCATGACTCAAATGCAATTCAACGCCGTCCAACCCTGCTTTGATCGCACGAATCGCCGCAGAGGCATATGCTTGGAGGATCTCCTCAATCTCCTCTTCGTTCATTTCCTTGGGGGTCTGGCCACCAGTGAACTCGCCCAGCGGAACCTGACTTGGCGACAACGTGTACCAGGTGGCATCAAAATCATACGCAGGTTCTTTTTTGAAGTTGGGGAAGCCGCGTACACCGGAGTGCCAGAGCTGTACCGCAAGCTTGCATCCGTGCTTATGCACAGCGTCCGCGACCTTTGCAAACCCTTCAATTTGATGATCACTCCACAGCCCTGGGTGATTGAGCGGTGCCATAATCGAACTAGGATGGACGTGGGTCGCGCCAATAATGATCAATCCCACGCCTCCCTTAGCTCGCTCCTCATAGTACGCGGTCGCCATATCGGTGAAGGCTGCCGTGAAAGGGTCCGACACCCAGGTCGGACAGGTTGGTGGAAAGACCACGCGGTTTTTGATCGTCGTGTGACGAATCTGCCACTCTGAGAAAAGATGTGGGTAACCAGTCATACAAGTCCTCCTTTACGTCCCTTTCTTTAGGAACGCAGTAGCACTCATTGCTTCACAAAATGCCTTGTCAGAAGCATGACAGCAATGTCAATTGTTTGAATCAAGAAGAGAGGAACGTGTGTACAAGGTTGAACATATGCAGCCTAATTTCTCATATGTTATACTCATGTATACCATATGAGAGGATAAAATGCAAGAGATTTTTCTCATATATGAGAATATGAGAATGTTCTGTGAAGCAGAAGGATTTTTTGCAGAAACGGACGCAAACACGTTCCTGAAATGGAATATCCCGCGAAGGTTACCCATAAGACGAGAATAGTATAGGAGAGGTGATTCCACTACATGGAAGAGAATACCACAAATGAGATGGAGAATATGGTGGAAGCCGCAGCTGCTGAGCGACTAGGGGTTCGCATCCGTGATTTGAGACAGCAGAGGAAGCTTTCGTTGGATGCGCTTGCAAGACGTTCAGGTGTCAGCCGAGCGATGCTTTCTAAGCTAGAACGTGGAGAGAATAATCCAACGTTAGTGGTGGCAGTGAAGATTGCAAAAGCGTTAGGAGCTACACTCTCACAACTCATAGGAGTAGAAGAGCGGCAAAACGTGATCATCATTCCCAAAGAACAACGTACTGTGTTTCGAGATCCAGAAACAGGGTTTGAGCGACAGTTACTGTCGCCAACGTTCGAGGAGAGAGGAATAGAATTTGTGCGCCATGTTATTCCAGAGGACTCCACTTCGGGAACGGTTCCCTCTCACGGCAGAGGTTCTCATAAGTATCTGGTGGTTGAACAGGGAAAGCTGAAGGTCACGCTTGATACAACAGAGTACTGCTTGGAGCAGGGAGACGCTTTTTACTTTGACGCAGGCGTTCGACAGAGGTTCGACAATGTGGGCAAGGGGATATGTAGCTACTATCTAGTCATCAGCACTGGTGAGAGCTATTATACTTCATAGCAAACACTCATTTTGAAAAACTGAGACTGTTTGCTGAGAAACGCGATGGCCTTGACCCGGATGTGCCTCACGCTCCATGAAGAGTCGGTGTCCTACTCTGATTCTGCAGGCGGCGAGGCAATCGCCGGTTCGTTCTGTCCACCGAGACGACGGCGTGCGGTTTCACGACGTCCGATGGCGGCAACGTGATTGGTTGAGGCCGCCAGACCAAAGATGGGCATGTTCCCGTAGAGCGCCTCGTACTTTCCCGCCTCGACAAGAAAGGTTTCGTGCCAGATCCCAACACTGCCATCGCTGCCAATGGTTTTATTGAAACGGCGCCAGGCTTCCAGGTGTGGATCGTCTTTGTCCCTGGCGAATTTCTCCAGATCTTCAAAGGAGCGCCAGTACTGGACAAGAGCAATGCCACGCCAATAGAAAAAGACCTGTCCACCTAACATGCCCTTCTCAGGATGCTGGAAGAGGGTACGCAGCATCGGTCTCATCGCCATCGCAGTGGCAATCCATCTGCGGAAGGCAAAGAATTTATTCACACGCATGCCAATAATGAAAACAACAAACGCTTCGTCAGTCTGTGCCGTAAATCGTCCGGGTATGACCTTTGCCATTTGGAATACTCCTTTTCACTGAAACAGAATCTTGCACTTCTTGCGGTGCCGTTCTTTCTGGTTCCGCCAGATGATGTAAGGTTCCCAACGTTTCATCACACCACGTCAGCAAGGCGTGACAGCGATGAATGCCATAGCGCACCGTCATGAACCGATACGAGAGGATCGCATCCTCTTGAGCTTCAGCCACCAACTCGCGCTCGATACCTTCGTATTTTTCGAGCAGTTGCGACTGAAGCTCCTGAAATGCGTAGATATGCTCCTTGTTCTTCTCAAGCGGGATGTGGGCACCAAAGAAGAGCTTGAGCAGCAACTCATTGCGCTCTACCGTAGACTCAACCGATTCTGAGAGCCAGTTTCGCAGTCCTTTTTTTCCTTGCTCGGTCAGGGTATAGATATACTTCTCAGGTTTCCCCTCTTGCTTTTCAGCATGGCGAGCTGCCAATCCCTCTTCCACTAAGTGCTTCAGAATAGGGTAAATCTGCCCGTAGCTCTCGCTCCAGAAATTGCTGGTGCTGCATTCCATGAATTTCTTGATGTCATAGCCAGAGCTAGGGCAGATACTCAGCACACCCATAACCGCATACTTGCTCTTATTTTCCTTCGACACTTGTAACTCCTCTACCTATATCTGTATGATATATATCATACAGATATATCATTGTCAAGGGGTAGCATTTCAAGATAAGCATTCCAGCTTGTACATCAGAGAGGGAGCTTGTAGCTCCTCTTGTCGCATCAGTTCGCTAGGCCATATAATCCTCGTGTTCACTAAATCAACTTGCTTGGAGGGACTGCTGAGAACACACAAGAGGCGTATTGTGATATTCGTATTTGAGAATTCCACCGTAACTCCGAAATGAAATGAGCGTGAAAGGGCAGAAAGCCTTTGGGAAACTCCGATATATTCCACGCTAACTCCGAAAAAAGTAAATGCTTGTTATGTATATTAATACAACAATTCATAATTGCTCTTTTGATGGTATTGTAATGAAAGCGAGCAAAGCTCGGCTTATTTAAGAACGGAAGACCGAAGTAGCCAGCACAGCGATTACACTATGACTATCGACGAGCAGCATAAGCTCTAAAAGCATGTTCACCGCGGATGAGTTCGACTGAGCAACGTGATGGAGACCAGGGTCGTCCTGTGTTTTTCGATGTACTGCACTTGCATGTACCTTACGTAGGGGTCAGCGTATCCAAACCTGAAGCGCAACGACCTGAACAAGCAAGCGTTCCGCTTCCGGCAGATTTCCTTCATTCTGCTGCAGCATTGCCATATTCTGTAAGATCACACGCTTTCCTTCGCATTGGTCTGTTGCTTCCCGGATCACCAATGCTTGGGCATAATATTTCATAGCTCGTTGTGGCTCTCCCATATCGGCAGACAGCACCCCCAAATTGGTCAATGTGGCAGCCTGCCATCTCTGATCATCAGTAGCCTCGTGGAGAGAGAGCGCTTGCTCCAAACAAGAACGAGCCAGTTGGTACTCCTTGCATTTCGTGTACACTAATCCTATGCTTGTCAACGTAGATGCTTGGCTTGATCGCTTGCCCATCGCTTCCTCAAGTGCCAATGCCCTTTGATAGTACTCTAAGGCATGCTCAAACTCTTGCATTTCGCAATAGAGCCATCCTATATTGCTCAATGTAGTAGTCATGCCGCTACGATCGCCGATTGCCTCCTCAAGGTTCAGGGCTTGTAAGTAATACTCCAGGGCTTGCTCTTGTTCCCCTAAGTCGAAGTAGACTACCCCCAGGTTATCAAGCGTTGCCGCCAGTCCATGGCGATCTCCCGCTGTCTCTCGCATCTCCAATGCTCGCTTATAATACTCCAGGGCGTGCTGTAGTTTTCCCAGGTCTCGGTACAGCATACCGATGGTATTGAGTGTAGCTCCCTGCCCTCTCTTATCGTCCATAGCTTCTCTCAGCTTGAGCGCTCGCTGAAGGTGCTGCAATGCTTGCTGGGGTTTCCCCAGCTCTAAGTAAAGAGAGCCGATGCTACTCAATGTGGCTGCTTGCCCAATTTGATAGTCGGTGGCTTCCTCAAACTCCAGCGCTTGTTTAAAATGCTCTAGTGCCTGACGCGATTTACCTATGTAGTTATAAGCAAGGTAACTACTCAGCGCCCAAGAGAAGGGAGCAGAGGAGAGCCTAAGAAAACGTGATGTAAGGCCGTCAAAAGGTGAACCCCTTGCTTACGCAGAGTAGAAAGATAACTGCGAAGACGACAAAAGAGAGTTGCTCCCTCAGCTGTCCGAAAACTGCCAGAAATCTTTTGCTGAACCTTCATCATGCGAAGGTCTTGTTCGGCTAAATTAGTATCGAAAGGCACCTCGAACTGATGCAGAAAGCGCAGGATCATCTCCTGATAGTCATGCAGACGACACAGCAACTTACGGACCTCATCGCCTGCAGGAGGACGACCACGAGTGTCCGCAAGACGCTCAGGCGGCGGACGGGCTGCCAAGGTATGTGTCACGATCTGCTCATAGCGAGTTTCGTAGGCTACGCATCTCTCGACGGAAAGGTGCTTCATGCCTTGAGCTCGTGCCAGCTCCACCTCAGCTTTGATCTCCAAGAGCAGGTCTTTCATCGCTTTGGCCCAGTCTTGCTGATACGGTTCGTGGACAAAGGTCAGCTCGCGCAAATAATGAGCATTGCACAGCGCGTGCTGACAGCCATACTGCAAATAGCTGACCAAACTCTCATGTATGCTGACTCCTTTGAGCTGCGGCAAGATCCCAATGGCATTGGTGGCTTTGGGGCCACGGTTGCGATGGGCTTCATACCATGTCAACTGCTTGGTGGCGACCACATGCAACCACCAGCGCTTCCCTGCAACGCGAAAGCCGGTTTCATCATTATGCAGGATGGTGCCCTCAATCAGCCCTGCTTTGATGAGGTCGAGAGCAGGGTCCAGCAGGGTCGAGCTTTCTTGCAGCGCGGTGTGCAGACTGGCTTGCGAAAACGTCGTTCCCAGCAGATCCGAAAGAATTTGGCAGGTGCGAGCACACGGCAAGAGATGCCAGCTATGCAAGTAGACCGCCCACGCTCGAAGCATGGGACCATACTGCACGCTTGCCGCCTTCACTCCCACAGGAAAGGCCCCACGCGTGTCCGTGTTGTCAGACGGACACGCTTTGACCTGAGCACGATATTCGGTCACCTGCATCTGCATCGGGGGCACATCCCACACTTGCGCTCGCTCTTCTCGCAGAACCGACCCCGTTTCCAGACTCTGCTGGCATCGCTCACACACCGAGGGAACCAGGGCAATCAGCGTGTGCGGTCTTCTACCAGCATCAAGGTCCGACCCTGATGTCCTGGTTGTCCTCCGCTTTTCTTGCCACTTTTGCCACGCAAGCTTTTGGTTTTCTGAACAGGACCTTTGAGTCCATCGCTGGAAGGTGGCTTACTGCTATTGTGACTATCTTTCGCTTTCTGCCCTTCCAGACGGTCTATGCGAGCGGTCAACTGCGCGATGACCGCTTGAGCGGTTGCCAATTCGTGACGCAACCGCTCACTTTCTTGACGTTCTTGGTGAAGGGCTTGGACGAGTTCTTCTGCATTCATACTGATACTATACCCGTTTTTTGCTCTTTGCTCAACCCTTTGGGCCTTTTCTCTCAAAGGGGCTGAGTAGTTACGAAAAACTTGCTAAAGGAAGGTTTTTCAATCCAGTCTCATGCGTCAAAGGTCCTGAACCATTTAGCTCCTAATTGGGTCAGCTTATTTTCTAAAGGTAGCTCGGATGTTTTCCACCTCTTCTCAGGATGTTTTCTAAAATTACGGCGGACGAACTGCTTTTTCTAAAGTTATGGTGGACGTGCGACTTTACTCATTTCGTTGCCGCTCCTGAACTCATAAAGTTGCCGCAAAGCCCTTTTTCTGAGCACGAACTTGAAAGTGATAAGATGTTGTTTTGGGCTAATATATACCCATAAAGTTGCCGTGAGTCCAAAGAGGAAGTATAAGCTTGCCGTGAGTTTTGCTGAATTACTACGACACAAAAATCTCTTCTCTCACCTATTTTTAGAAACAGATGCATATAAGCTCATCTTGCATCAGCAAATTTGTTTCATCCCAGGTTTAGCCATTTGATAGGATGTAGCGTACCGTGTCTTTTTTACAACGGATACCAAGCACGCGAGAAATCGTGCTGTCATTATTCCCATGGTTTTGCAGGGAATTGCTCGTTGTCCGAACGGAATGGACCAGCTTTTGCCATATTTATCATAGGTAACCTGGAAAGAAACTGATTATTAGGACCATAGTTTTGCAGAAAAACTTCACAAATAATGAATATAAGAGCGCTGAAGGCTATCATATTGGCTGAAGCCCTGCTACGAGTATCTCACGTTTCCGGTGTGAATTGAGAACCACAATTGTGGCAGTAGTGATGGCTTGCAGGAACACGAGTCTCACATGTGCTACAGACCTTGCTGATTTTCTCCATTGTGACGGATGCACCTTCCATATTTTCAATGTGTTCTCGGTAGAGATCAACGCATTCATTACAAATGTACGTACTACCGGGCCCTGCTGTGAGTCGATTGATCTGATCTCGACCTTTGCCACAGAAGGAACACCTGGCGCTAGCGCTGCTCTCTTGTCTGCTATCGTTCCACATATGCCTTTCCTCTCCCTTCCTGTTTGATAACTCTCTCACCCATCGTATTCAGCATGGATAAAACTGTCAAGTACCCAATAAGTGGCAGGCAGTAGCTTCTGAATGTTCCAAAAAGTTATCCAGGATGGTTGTGAGAATTCCATCGTAACCCTACAATGGAATTCTCACATGCGTAATCTACTTCTATCGTGAAATAGAATAAGCGTGGAAGGGCTCTACCGTCATCGTAGAAAAAGTACACAAAAAACTGTTAGCATGGAAAAAGTATATTGAACGTCTTGCTATCATGCAAAAGCAGCTTGTCGAGCCTGGATGGTTGATTTCATGCCCGACTCAGTTCCTCCAGATAGGTGCTCTCGGAGAATACATGTGTGATATGCTATATTTGGGCAATAGAGGAAGATATGTGATGGAAAAAGCACATGCATTGGTCACTGTCAGGGATATCAACCTGCTCTGTCAGCACTACAAAACCTATGCCCAGATTGAGGGCGTAGCCAGAAGACGGAAGATCATGCGAGCTCGTAGACGAAATGGCGTCCTGGAAGTGAGAACAGCAGCGCGTGATGAATGGATGCAGCCTGTTGTATGGATCGAGTGGATCAATGATCTAGGCGTTTCCATTCGGTATATGGCTCAGGATATTCGATAAGAGGGGGCTCATGCTTTCTCACAGGAGAACGAGGGAACAATGGGGAAGAAGGAAGAGAAGGATACACCACGGCTTGGCAAGCAGCCTCCGCGTTATCGCTTCTTTCTCAATCCTTATCTGGATGCGCGGTTTAGTACCTGTCCGCAGTGCGCTAAGAAGACAGGGCAGCGGAAACTGCCGCTGTTCATCCATATCGACCCAAAGCAGCCACTGCTTTTGAATAAGACCTGCCGCTATTGTTCCTACTGTGATCTGTTGATTGCTCACAAGAACGAGTTAGATGAGATTATTACGAGAACCTTCACCATTCTCAACCCAGAAATTGTTGGCAATACGTATCTGGTGATTGGAACAGTGGATCGAGCTGACTGGAAGCGTATAGATCAGCAGAAACTTCCTATTCAGGACTCGATTGAGGCGCTGCACGACTTTAAAGAAGCGGTTATGTTCAAGCCAATGGGCGGATGGAGAAGATAAAGTGTTCATCGACCTGGCGAGTGTATCGGATACCCATTGTATGCTAGCAGGATCAAAGGTGTACTGTTTTAGAGTAGCGAGCACAATCTGCCCTTGGCATCAATGAGCTCGCTTTTCTCATGTTGTTCGAGCTTTTTCTGTAACGCTTTCATCACTCGTTTCTCCGCTCTTCGCGTATTTGCTTACGTACCGATTTTAATGCGCCGCTTGCTTCCCAACATGCGGATAACCATAGTTGCTCTGGGCGGTCAAGCATGAGATCTGGTATCTTCCCATCTACGACCGCATAGGGATGTTCCCATCCTGCATCACCCATATAGAGTATTCCGTGCTCCTGCTCATAGTCATACAGGAAAATAGCCTGTTCGCCATTCTGGTTCTCGAAGTAACTGCGATACACGCCGGAGAACGTTTGCTCATCAATGTGCGGTGGTATACCACAAGCTTCTCCATGATGATTGGTGACTTGAAACAGTGGTTGGTTACTCATGAAATCCTCCAGTGTCTTGCCTCGCTTCATGAAAGAGCTGAGCAGGAACGTATTCCTACTATCAGAGAGAAAAGTAGGGATCATCTCGGATTGTTTCTATGCACTCATCCACTGTCAAGTCTAGGTATACCTGTACCCACTGGTCGGTATAGCGCAGAAAGGAAAGATGAAAACGCTGATTCCCAGCATATTGCATACGAGCAAATTTTGCCTCGAAGCTTGGCTCTATTGCATGGGGATCTGCCACACGATATTGGGCACAGAAGTAGAAAGCCTTCCGGTACCACTTGCCGTAGATATCGACAATAGAATTAAACTGCGGATTTTCAGATGGTGGCTGGATATATTTCGGCTTCAGTACTGTTTCAATGAGTTCATTTGCTTTTGTGGTGACTTCCATTTTCAGCGATTCGAGAAGAGACAATGGAGATGTTTTGCGTGGAGACATCGCCCATCGATTGATTTCCTTTGGCATCTATTTCCTCCTTGTCATGCAGGCGTGCCTAGAGTTTTCCTGTGTATGTCGATGACCAGCCAAACATCGCCCGCAATCGCTGGCCGGGATTGAACTTGAAGACCCAACTTTCAGGCTCTGGGCGCACGTAGAAACTGCCAAAACCGGGGAAAGTCACGCCTTTCCCATCTTTAAAGCTTGCATAGAGCGTCTCGACTATGCCATCTACCCAAGCTGTTGCCGTTGCTTCGTCGGCATCCATCTGTGTAGCCAGCAGACGAACGAAATCCTCTTTCTTGAGACGATCAGTCATTACTTTTCTCCTTACAAACCAGCTGCGGTTAGTTCTTCCTTCAAAGTGGGGAGTCGACTATGCAGTTTGCGTAACGACGTGATGTAGTTTGTCCATTGCTCAGGTTCATCCAACTTCTCGTACAGAGACCGAATTTTTACCAGATATCGACACGCGACTTGATAGTTGCCGCGTCCACGCCCAGTGATGAGATGCTCAACGTGTTGCTGGTAGAGGTCTATCGAAGCGTGAGGATAGGTCTCTTCTGTGCGTTCAGCGGCTTTCAGTGCAACGTTAGGAGTACGAGCATAGTCGTACTTCCACTGATACCCCTCATGGCCATGAGGCTTTGCAGCTTCTAGTAAATGAAGTGCTTGCTCACTATCGTCTTCATCGAGTGCAATTTCTACCAGGGTCGAGGTGTTGTGCATGGTTTTCAGGAACGTATGGGTTGTTTGCCGCACTGCTTCCCAGGTTCCAAGTTGGATCGCGAGTTCACGTATTTTCTGATACTCCGCAAGCCATGGTCGCTTATGGAAAATGAGTTCGGCCATCTCAAGTGCTGCTGCAAGATGATTTTTCGCCAGGTGGTGATTTTTCAGCCATTCTGCCGCGATGGTATGTCTTTCCTGCTGAGCCTTTTCATACATCATACGTTCAATTGCGAGGTCTTGTCCATACTGAACAAAGAGGTCTGCAAGCTTCACCAACTGCCAGTCATCAGCCTGGCTTGCATCCTGAATAGCCTCATCCACCCGGCTCAGTTCCAGCAGTCGGGCGACGACTTCCTGGATACTCTTTGTCTCACGGCCGATCCGCAGGAATTCCTCGTCGCTCAGTCTGTCTGCCTCCAAAGCTAACAGCAGGCTACCGTAGTGCTGCCAACGCCACTCGCTTTCCTGCTTGTTTTGCCGAAGCTCGGCAAGGGCAGCGTGAACCCATTGTGCAATCTGATGTTTTTCTTCAGGCGTGGTAGATTGGAAAAATTCGGATGGAATATCGTTCGTCAGACCAAATCCGCCATGATCGACATCAAAACGGTACACCGCAAAAATGGCCGTGAGAATTTGCGTACGGAGGAGCTCATCATCTGGCTCGTTCTCTAGGCAGGTACCCAGACCCTCGACACATGCTTGCACAACACGACTCAGGGTTCCATCCTCGTCATGATAGGAAGAGTAATAGCTGAGCGTTTCTCTCGCTACCACTTCATAGATTGCTGCCGAGTTGGCATAGTCCTGTTGTTGAGCGAAGTGAACGGCAGTAGCAGTAATTGTAGAGAGATCAGATGAGATCCCATAGACAGCATCCCACTCGCGGCCAGCGTGTTGAAAAGCAGCATCGACCTGACGGCGATACTCATCGGTATCGACTGGCACACGTTTATGACCGGGCAGAGGTGGCATTGTGAGTTGCCATTCCACCTCTGGTTGTTTCTGGAGTAACTGCTTGATGAGTGCGAGTAACTGGTCTTTGCTCTGTCGCTCCAGGATGGTATCGATATCGTCCATCTGGGTGAATGTTCCTGGCTGCATGTGCCAGGTAAGGAGCAATGCCGCCGCATGCTCACATGTGCGCATCCCATCTATTGAAGTATTTCCTGAACAGGAGCAAAGAGTCGTCGTGATACTGGTATCGTCAAATGTGATCTGTACACGATACGGTTCGGGAAGTGAGCCGTAGCAATAGGCTTTGAGGGTCATGCCTTGTCGTACTGGACCAACAATGGCCCCATTACGGACAAATTGCTGACCTTTCGAGAAGTTTTGCTTGCCGACGAAGCGACGGATATCGCGCTCAGTCAGCGCGAAGGTGCTCTTCATTTCCGGGTTTCCTTTATAAGCAAGTTCTCGTAGCGCTGGTGAATGGAAGTCGCTCCCAAATTCGTCTTTTGGCTTGCGGAAGGGGCATCTTGTACCCAACTGACGATGACTGCTCGTTTCTGCGTCAATGAGTGTGGAATGTGAGTGCCAGGTATCTTCCTGCCAGATTTCTCTAACTATTCTACCACAACTGAACTGAGCTTGCCCTTGTTAGATGGTTTTTCTGAAGACCTCTAAGCTCGCTTACTTAGCCACCAGAGGTTACCTTAATGTTGGTTTTTGCCTATTGCTACAGGAACTCTAGCAGTGGTAATTCCACCTTGGTGAGGAAGCATAGTTTTGCAGAAAAACATCACTTAGTACTACAGCCGCACTTAGCGAGAAACCGTCACGTAGAGAAGGCTCCTCAGGCTCGGTTGTCAATAAAAGCTCTACAGTGGTAATGAGCCACTGAAGCAGTCTCATTTCTAAGTGCGGCTGTAGTACTAAATTAGTGCGGGGCGATACGCATACACTGGAAAAGAGAGGTGAATGTAGAAGATGATACTGAGCAATTTATTCCACGTTTGGAATAGACATCTGCAAATGTGCCTGCGTACTTTTTCCACGCTAAGAATAGAATTAACGTTAATTCCACGATTACAATAGACGTCACTGTCACTTAACCGATGGTCTTACAGATTGTTAATACCATAGTTTTGCAGAAGGTGGTAGTCGTCTGAGCTTGGGGAAAAGGTTCGTTCTCTGCGATTGTAAGCTTTTGTGACCTCGGCAACAGCAATGGAGAAGCATAGCTTTGCAGAAAAACTTCACTCATAATAGAAAATAAGGTCCCTCGCCCCGAATTGTAGAGAGTAGCTGCGACTCCTGCTTTCAAGCATCCCCAGCTCGTTCAACTGATGTCACTTTCTTTCCTCCCAACTCGTTCTTAATATAGAAAATATGTTCTAAAATTATGCGGCGGAGTTGGATGATACGGGTGGGTAGTACATTGGAGAACATCAGACCATGCGAAGCGTTACGACATGTCAAGGAAAACATATACACATCGTCTCGCAAAGAGACCTGCGCTCTCCGGTTCAAGTTGGCGACTATATACGGGTCTACTGCCATATTCACGGGAGCGATCATCAACGCTCGCTCTCGGTTCACCGTGCGACAGGGTGGGGACACTGCTTCAACGCGGCCTGTAATGCGACCGTGCTGGTAGAGGAGTATAACCCTGTGGCAGCTGCGAGACTGAGCGGGCGTGCTGAAGTGTCTTACCTTGCACCTCTCTACGACAAGATTCACGTACAACGATCAATGCCTCCGCTGGCACGGCAGCTTGTGTTGCTCTATCCTCAAAAAGAAACGGCACCATGGCAGCAGGAAGAGGCGGCTTTGCTCGCTTCTCTTGGCCATTCACTGCGGCGAGGACTTATGCATACACCTAAAGCACGGGCGTATCTCTATCGGCGAGGTATCCCATTGGAGACAGCCATCTCAACAGGTCTGGGTTATCTCCCATTTGACCGTTTGGCTCATCTCGAGGCTGAACAGCGGCATCTGCTGTCACGTTGGGCCGATCGCATCGTGTTCCCGCTGGTATCTCCGTATGGTGTGGGTATGATCGGTCGCTCACTATGGGGCTGGCGACCAGGTATGGATGAAAGCCAGCATAAGGCTTTGCTTGAGCAGCCGGATAGCCCAAGACGGTGGATTAAGACCAATCCAGCGGGTTGGTTCTGCGAACTGGACCAACTGGCAGAGACCATTGTATTGGTTGAGGGAGGATTTGATCGGCTAGCACTGCTCTCCGCTGGATTTGTCACGGGGGAGGTAGTCGCCCTGGTGGGGACTGCCGCTCCGGTCGAATGGATACCTGGACAGGTGAAGCATATCCTCCTCGCGCTTGACGGCGATGCAGGTGGTCGCGAAGCAACTGAGCGTCTGGCGGAGCAGTTTCGCCGAGCGGGACTAAGAGTAAGCGTCTGTTTACCCCCACAGGACAACGGGGGAAAGGATTGGAATGAGCGCTGGCGACAGCAGGGTATGAAGGGGCTGCAACCGCTCATCGAGTCATTCCGCTTTTTTTCTGCCAGAACGCGAAGTACGTCGCCAGCCGTACCGCGTGATTATCGGATAACGGGATAGAAAAGCCCTCATTTCCGTTTTTCTCCCCTTGCGAGGGAAGAGAATTATGGTATCTTGAAGTAAGGAAAAAGGGTACGGGTTTTCGGACGAAAAGAAGCGACACCAGATGGCAAAGAAAGGAACGACATCATGGCAACAATCACACCCCATTTATGGTTTGACAAAGAAGCGAAAGAGGCCGCCAAGTTTTACACGTCTTTACTGCCCGATTCAAGAGTGACAAGTACCATTACATTGCACGATACCCCCTCAGGCGATTGTGATCTTGTTTCGTTTGTCCTCGCCAATCAGCCGTTCATGGCTATTAGTGCCGGCCCGCTTTTCACATTCAATCCTTCGGTTTCATTTATTCTCAACTTTGACCCGTCAAAAGATAGAGATGCTCGAGTGCATCTAGATCGGCTATGGGAGAAGCTGTCGGAAGGCGGTACAGCTCTTATGCCTCTTGATCACTACCCGTTCAGCGAACGCTACGGCTGGGTACAGGACAGATATGGACTTTCCTGGCAGCTCATGCTCACGAATCCCGTGGGCGAAGAGCGACCCTTCATCATTCCATCGCTGATGTTTACAGGGCATAACGTCGGGCATGCCGAGGCAGCGATTGATTTTTATTGTTCGGTCTTCAAGGGGGCCAGGCGAGGGATGACGGCTCGTTACCCCCAGGGGATGGAGTCGGATAAGGAAGGAACGATTATGTTCGCCGACTTTTCGCTCCTGGGGACTTGGCTTGCTGCTATGGACAGCGCGCGAGAACATCATTTTACGTTCAACGAGGCCATCTCTTTTCTTGTGCCCTGCCAAACGCAAGCAGAAATCGATTACTACTGGGAGAAGCTTTCTGCTGATCCACAAGCCGAACAATGTGGCTGGCTGAAAGACCAGTTTGGCCTTTCTTGGCAGATCTGGCCAACGGCGATTGGCGAGATGATGCAAAACGGCACGCGTGAGCAGATTGATCGGATCACGCAGACGTTCTTGCCGATGAAGAAATTCGATCTTGCCATCTTAGAGAGAGCGTATGAAGGAAAAGAACGATGAACAAAAAAGGGTACTGTCAACTCAGTCACAGTCTTTGAATACGCTTGCAGAAGCAGTGCTTGGTGGCGTGCTTGTTGCGTCGGCTCTGTCCCAGGAGAGCAAGCACGTTTCCATCCTGATCGACCACTTCCTGTAGGAAATGTTTCTAGCTTCGTCTGCTGAGCACGACCTTGTTCATATGCCACATGTCGCCGCAACGAAAACGACCACGGCGGAGTGTCAAGTACCCGTTTGGCACTAGAAGAACTAGGATATCCAACCGATAAGTTCAAGCGATACGACTGACCTTGAGGAAAACTGACGATTGTACCATTTGTTATACTATCAGAATTGACTGAGCACGGAAGGAAAGAAAAGCAGCCTTCTCTACTTAGAAATTTTCTCCATAGCTTTAGAAAAAGCAGGTTTTCTAAAGCTATGGCAGACGGTACTGTCATTATTCCCATGGTCTTGCAGATTCATAATACCATAGTTTTGCAGAGCGTGGTAGTCGTCTGAGCTTGGGGAAAAGGTCCGTTCTCTGCGATTGTAAGCTTTTGTGACCTCGGCAACAGCAATGGGGAAGCATGGTTTTGCAGAAAAACTTCACTGTGAGTAGAAATGGTTCACTGATGCGGACAGCATTTCCCAACCGGCACCTGAACCCGGAGCCAGTGCTTCTGGTTTCCGGTTTATGCTAGCCTGATCCGTCGGGAGACAGCATCAAAGGGGAAATGGGCGCCCAGCGAGGTCAGTTTCACATCATCGCCCTCGTTATGGGGTAAGGCCGCCACTGATTTTCGCGCGGTACACAACGATCTCTTTTTCCTCCCTGCCGAGAGGGCAAGGCTTGGGTGGAAGTGCTACACCTGCTCGCCCGAGGTGGCAAGATCGAGGAGGAGTGCTCTCAGATTGACCAACTGAGTATGTTCCAAAGCATCAGAGTCTCCACCTGTGGTATACTGCTGATCATGAAAAACCGTAGGTAGGTCAACAAGGATTCTGAAAACGAGGGACCAGGCATGCAGGATAACGACGTCATGTTCCAACAACCGTCGCTAGACCAGCGCACGCCTCTTCCCAGGTATCCTCTCCCTATACCGCTCACGCCACTCATTGGTCGGGAGTATGATCTTCAGACAGTCTCACTGCTCCTGCGACGGCCGGATATTCGTCTGCTGACGCTCACTGGTACCGGTGGCATCGGCAAAACGCGTCTGGCGGTGCAAGTGGCAAGCGCATTCCTTCACGACTTTCCGGATGGTGTCTGTTTTGTCTCCCTGGCCCAGATCCGTGACCCTGAGTTCGTCCTGCCTACCATCGCGCAATCACTGGGCTTCAAAGAAATCAGAGGGCAATCCATACAAGAGCAACTGCGTGTCTCCCTCCAAAAGCAACACATGCTGCTCGTGCTCGATAACTATGAACAGGTGGCCGTGACAGCACCTTTGCTTGCGGAAATGATGGAGCACTGTCCACACCTCAAGGTCCTTGTGACGAGCCGCACTCCTCTGCATGTGCGTGGTGAGCAGGAATACTCAGTCGTGCCATTAGCCACTCCCAACCTGGGACGACTTGATTTCCACGAGTTGCCCACATCGTATGCCAGCGTGGCGCTCTTTCTCGAGCGGGCGCAGGCAGTCAAGCCCGAATTCCAGATGACACCAGAGAATGCACGCGCCGTAGCTTCGATCTGCGTTCGCCTGGATGGAGTGCCACTCGCTCTTGAACTGACAGCAGCATGGGTGAAAGTGCTCGCGGTGGAGCAAATAGCTGCGCGGCTCTCCGACGCTTCCCGGCTGCTCAAAGGTCTCGATCGAACGGCTTTGCCTCGCCAGCAAAGCTTGCAGGCAACGATCGAGTGGAGTTATGACCTGCTCTCGGAACAAGAGCGAACCCTTTTTTGTCGGCTGTGTGTCTTCGCGGGCGGTTGCACCTTGGAGGCAGCCGAGGCCGTTTGCACGGGGGACGGGATCGAGGAGGGAGAGGTGCTTGAACTGCTCTCCCACCTGATAGATCAGTCGCTCGTTCACAGCAGGAAGAGCGGAGCGGCGATGCACGCTACCGACTGCTTGAGGTCATTCGGCAGTTCGGACGAGAGAAGTTGGAAACGAAGGGGGAGGCGATCATCTTGAGCAGGCGTCACCGGGATTGGTACCTGGGACTCGCTGAGCAGGCCGAGCAGGAACTTACAGGGAAACACCAGGGCGCATGGCTTGATCGCTTAGAGGCTGAACAGGAGAACGTGCGGGCTGCGCTGCGCTGGTCACTTGAGCGGGAAGAGGGAGAAGAGGCTGCCAGAATAGGTGTCTCTCTCTGGCCTTTCTGGATTCTCCGCGGCTATATGAGCGAGGGACGCGAGTGGTTGGACCGTACGCTGGCGGCTCTCGCAGACCGTACGGCAGTGCGAGCAAAGGTGCTGTGGGCGACCGGTATCATTACAGGGCGCCTGGGTGACGCCATACGAGCAACACACTTGCTCGAGGAGAGTTTGGAGGTGTGGAGGACAGTGGGTGATAAAAAACGGATCGCTACTGCGCTGTCTACCCTTGGAGTTGCAGCGCAAAGACAGGGCGACTACGAACAAGCGACCGCCCGCTTTGAGGAAGGTCTTCCCAGGTTGCGCGAGGTTGGAGAGAAGCAATGGACTGCCATTGTTCTCTCCAGTTTAGGCCTCATCGCCCTCTTTCAGGGAAACCACGAACGAGCCAGGGCACTGTGTGAAGAGAGCCTGGCACTGTTCAGGGACAGTGGCGATATACGGGGCATCGCCTCGGTGCTCACCAATCTGGGCATGGTGAGCCTGGAACAGGGAGATGATGCACAGGCAGCCAGGCAGTGTGAAGAGAGCCAGGCACTACGGCGTGAGATGGGCGATAAAGGAGGAAGCGCCCATACCCTCCTCATGCTCGGGCGTGTGGCACTCTCTGGGCACCAGTATCAACAGGCGGATAGCCATTACAAGGACAGTCTCGCGATCTGCCAGGACCTGGGAGAAAAAGAAGGGATCGCTCTCGCTCTCGAGGGACTGGCGGGGATAGCGGCGGCACTCGGGCAAGACACGAGTGCTGCAAGACTTTTGGGTACAGCAGAGACGCTACGCGACACTACCGGCTTTGCCCTCTCGCCAATCGATTGCGCTTTCAACGAGCGCACGCTCGCCAGCGTACGGGCACGATTGGGAGAACACGTCTTTCACACGGAACGCGACGAGGGGCGCGCCTTGACGCTGGAACAAGCCCTCGCGCTCCAGGAGCCACTGGCTCCGCCGATGCCATCTTCTCCGATGTTCACTCCCATCCCATCACCAACCTCTCCAAATGAACTGACCGCACGGGAAGTGGAAGTGCTGCGCCTGGTCGCTGTTGGCCTGAGTGATAGCGCAGTGGCTGAGCGTCTTGTGATCAGTCCACGCACTGTGCAGGGACATGTGCGCTCCATCTTCAACAAGTTGAGCGTCAACTCTCGAGTCGCCGCCACCCGCTACGCCATCGAACACCAGCTCGTCTGAATGCGGCAGTTCGCGTCCATGCATCCAGGTACAATTACGTGCACCGTTCTGGGTGCCGCGCTCTCAAAACAGGTAATCCCAACGCGTAATATTGCCGATGATTTCCATGCTCAAGGACAGGTAGACTCTCTGCAGAACATGGTGAGCGAACCAGCTGGTTCCACTGTCCATGAGTCGGGCCTGAAGCAAAGGAGTCAAGCGCATGTCAACAGAAACAAACAAGGCACAATTTCGTCGTCTCTATGAGGAGATGTTCAACAAGGGCGACCTTGCCATCGTAGACGACCTGGTCGCACCCGACTGCATCAATTACGAGGTTCCTCCTGGCATGAATAATCGTGGTCCCGAGTCGGCGCGCCAGGTGGTCATGATGCTCCGCACCGCCTTTCCCGACCTGCACTTCACGATCGAGGAGCTGGTGGCCGAAGGGGACACCGTCGCAGGCCGTGTGACCATGAGTGGGACGCATCTCGGTCCCTTCCAGGGTATACCTGCTACCAGTCGTTCTTTTGAGCAGGCCCACATGCATTTCGTGCGTCTCAGGGACGGTAAAGCCATCGAACATCGGGCGGTGCGGGATGACCTGGGCATGATGCGGCAGCTTGGCGTCATTCCGGCACCTGCCGACGCCCGGTGACCCATCGGTGAGGAAGGTCCCCCATGAGAGAAGGTATATCGGCAGAAGAAAACAAGACAGCCTTTCAACGGCCCTCATCACTTACAACGTTCAACGCGTAACGGAAGAATCACATGGTGAGGAAAAAGTCTAGCTTAGAAAAGCTCTGTATGCGATGATATGCGAAGACGAGCAAAAGCGAGGGGCTCTTCACTCTGTGCGCCGAGCAGCGTTCATGTTGCGAAGGTGCTCCCAGCCAGCGGCGGGGAGCGCATTCGCCTCTCGGGAGAGGTCACAGTCTCGGTCTAACCCAGCCTGCATTCCTGTATGTGGACTGCCAGGAGGAATTGGCCCAGAAAAAGTACTTGCTAAAGTTGGAGAGTAATTCCTCTTTGACTCGTTTTAGCCTGGTTCTTGGACGGTATCAATATACAGTTTTCCCCAAACAATCTGCTCTCCTTGAATTCCCGAGATGAAAACACCTTGCGTCATGTGCTTCGCTCCGTCGGTCCGTGTTCCATGATAGTACAATTCGGCCCACACGGTCTCTCCTTCTACCGCTTCGCTGAGTATCTCTACCTGGAAATCTGGCATGGTTGAGAAGAAGAAGCTATAGTTTTTCCGCACACCTGCCTGACCAGTGAAGTTTCTTTCCGGGTAAAACGGCTGCTCACTCCGATACTCTGGAGCAAAACAGGCTACCATCGCCTCCAGATCGTGGCGATTTGTGGCCTCTATCAGACGCTCGAATACTCCTTTCGGGGTTGCATAGGATGGCGCAATTTGTCCCTGTTGCTCTGACATGGATATCCTCTCTTCCTCCTCATGGAACGCTTTTCTCTAGGCACTTTGTGTTGGCTAGTGTCTCCCGCAAGATGCAACGCACTTCGCACCGATTCGTTGCTTCAAGCCGATGCCGCACTGCTGACCGTTCGACGCACAACCTCCTCTAACGGTGTCAGCCGGACGCCAAAGGTGCGAGCTGTCTGGGTCATGTCCATCGGTGAATCGTAGGTATCTAAGCCTGCCAACAAATGGGCTATCATCTCAGGTAAACCTGGAACTGGTTCACCGGGAGCCACACTTCTGACTTGAATCTGGTGACCAAGCACGCGCTCATAGATCGCGACGGCGTCGCGGAACGAGAGGGGCTGCGGTCCGCCAAGAAACAGCTTCTGATTTAGGGCCGCCGAGTTGCCAATGGCAGCGAGAATGAACGCTGCCACGTCGGAAGCCGAGATAAAGGAGTGCTTGCGGTCTCCACCCACGATCGTGACCGGCTGGCCCATCATTGCAGGCATACCCACGACCCCAGCGACCATCAATTCCATATACCCATTCGGGGCAAGAATGGTGTAGGGGATGCCACTGGCCCGCAGAGCGTCTTCGGCCTCGCCTTTGGCCTGGAGAAACGGGACGGGACTGGTTGGATCAGCGGTAAGCACCGACACGAAGATGAACTGCTTCACACCAGCGGCCTTGGCGGTATCGATCAGGCTGCGATTGCCCTGTAGGTCCACCGTCTGCACCGTATCCTCTCCACTACGTGCGGCTGAGGTCGCCGTCGTAATGACGGTATCCACGTCCTGGCAAGGCGCATCGAGCGAGCCGCGCTCTTTGAGATCACCCAGCACGACCTGCGCTCCTGCGTCTCTCAGTGGCTGGTAGGGTGACTGCGGACGGGCCAGGATGCGGACGGGCTGGCCCTGCGCCAAGAGCATCCGCGTGACTGCGGCACCGAGGGTGCCGGTGGCTCCGACGACAAGGATCATGATTGGTCTCCTTTCTCTGCGCGTGAAGGCTCGTGTTGCCTTGTTCCCGGGGCAGATTGCCCCTGTTCTCGTGAAACGTGCAGGACAATGTCATCTCTTTGAGAGCATTTCATGTTGTGAGGATAGTATACATGGCGTTCGTGGCTTGCACCACGAAGTAGAGGCACATGCTCCTCACAGCTTTCCCACATGAGGTCGTCTATGCTATGATGTGAGCAGCATTTGGGAGGGTATTCAGGTCTGAGCGTGAGAACATTCGAGGGCCAAAGATGACGGAGCAGACCAGTTTTCGTAGTTTACTCAAGTACTATCGCCAGGCGGCGGGACTCTCACAGGAGACTCTGGCGGCCCGAGCCGGGCTGTCCGCACGTGCCATCAGCGACCTGGAGCGTGGCATCAATCGCACACCCCGGTATGAGACGCTTGAATTGCTGTCCAGCGCCCTCTCGCTGTCTTCACAGCAGTATGCCTTGCTGCAAGCTGCAGCTCGCCCAGACGTTGCCGCTGCTATTGCCGCTCCTCGGGGCACTTCCTCACCTGGTTTGCCTCTTCCTCCTACCCGGCTGGTTGGGCGGGAGCAAGAACGCTTCCATGCCTTTGCCCTGCTGCGTCGCGGCGATACCCACCTGCTCACCCTGTTAGGACCCGGTGGAGTCGGCAAGACACGGCTTGCGCTTCAGCTGGCCTGGGATCTCGCCGCTGACTTTGCCGATGGGGTAGTCTACGTTCCACTGGCACCCATCCGCGACGCAGCACTGGTTCCTGGGGTGGTTACTCAGTTCCTTGGCATCCGTGAACAAGTCAGCTCCTCGAATGCAGAGCAGGTGCGTGTATTCTTACACAACAAGCAACTCCTGCTCCTCCTTGACAATGTCGAGCAGGTCCTGGACTGTGCATCGTTCGTTGCTGATCTGTTGGCGAGTTGTCCCTGCCTGTCTGTCCTCGTGACGAGCAAGACGCCTCTGCGCTTGCGTGCCGAGCAGGAGATGCTCTTAGCTCCGCTGCCTCTCCAAGATGCGGTGACGCTTTTTCGTGAGCGAGCCCAGGCTCTACGACCAGACAGAGCCTATGCAGTGGACGAGGTGGCAGCCATTTGCGAACAGGTGGATCGCCTTCCCCTGGCCATTGAGTTGGCCGCCATGCACGTCAAGATCCTCTCTTTAGCCCAGGTAGGTGAACGGCTCAGCCATCGCCTGCGGCTCTTACGCGGCGGAGCGAGAGACTTGCCAGCACGGCAGCAGACCATGGAGGACGCCATCGCCTGGAGTTATGAGCTGCTCACCGAGCAACAACAACGCTGTTTTCGTACGCTTGGCGTCTTCGTGGCAGGCTGGACGCTGGAAGCTGCAGAGGCGATGTGCGGGACCGGGGGCGAGGCTGCGGTGGAAGAAATCGTCCTCATGCTTGCCGCGCTGGTCGATGCCAGCCTCGTCCAAACCGAGATGCTGGCACCTGGTGTCACGCGCTTCAGCATGCTGGAACTGATCCGGGACTATGCCCTGGAGCGCCTGCAAGCGGCTGACGAAGAGGAGCCGTGCTGCCATCGGCATGCCGCCTATTATGCCCGCCTGGCCGAGCGCATCGCTGCACACTTCGGGCCGGAGCAGGGAGCGCGTGAGGCGCACTTTGTCGGAGTCATGGCCCAGGAATTGCCCAATGCGCGTGCGGCGTTGCAGTGGGCTGAGGAGAAGCGTGAGGCAGCACTGGGGCTGCGTCTGACAGGCTTCACACGCCTCTGGCATATCCGCGGGGAGATGAGCGAGGCCGAGCGGTGGCTCGAACGCATGCTGGCGTTGGATCGAGAGGCGAGAGAGCGGGGAGAGCCGACTGCGCCACTGACACTGCGGATAGAGCGACTCTACGGCTTAGGACGAACTCTGGTGCGCCACGGAAGAGCGAAGCATGAGGCCCAAGCTGCAGCAACTGAAGCCTTGCAGCTCGCCCAACGCATCGGCGACCACAACAGCATCAGTAACGCTTTCGCAACGCTCGGCATGATTGCCCAGGCGAACGGCATGCTCGACGAGGCGGAGGCCGCCTTTAGCGAGAGTTACACTCATGCCAGTCTGATAGTACAGAGAGGCTTGATGAGTCGCGCCCTGTTCCATCTTGCGGAGTTGGCAAGAATGCGTGGGGAGAGAGCACGTGCCACAGCACTTTCAGAAGAGGCACTTGCTCATGCACAGGCCACAGGGATGCGGTGGGATATCCCTATCATGCTGACGCTGCTCGCTCATCTGGCGCGAGAATTGCAACAAAGTGAAGCGGCCATAGCACGCTACCGGGAAGCACTCACGCTCTATCGGACGTTTAGCAGCCCCAACTACACCGCCGGGTGTCTGGAAGGCTTTGCTGCCGCCATCTGTGCAGAAGGGCATTACGTACAGGCGACGCGCTGCTGCGCAGCAGCGGCGTCCCTGCGCGAGCAGGTGCAGGTACCACTTCTACCAACCGAGCGCGAAGCGTTCGATCAGGCTATTGCCCGGGCTAAAGCAGCGCTTGATGGAAACACCTTTGCGCGTGAGTGGACCACCGGAGCAGCGCTCACCCATGATGAAGCAATTGATGACGCCTTATCGAGTCTATGAGCGTGCCATCGCTATAGAAGGGAGTTCCTATAACGTCCGTTAATACTCAAGCCGGTGGAGCCATCAGTTGGCTTCCGATTCATGCCTGGTCACTCACAGCCCGATCCACCTGCGAGCACCCTACGATTTCTCCTCGGCGGACTGTGGAAGCAGACCGAGTTGTGCCATCACAGCAAAGCGATCAGGAACGCCCCAGTGTTCGACAATCTTGCCATTTTCAAAGCGACAGACATCCATGACCGTAATGGTGATCGGTTTGCCGGTAGGCGGTCCCAGGAAAGGGCCGCGATTGGTGCCTCGAGCCGTCATGCGTATCCAGACGGTATCTGCGTCCGCGGTGCTGTCCTCAATCGTCAGATGAATATCTGGGAAACCGGTACGCAGGTAGTGAATGTCTTCCTTGAATCCTTGCAGTGTGGTCTTCAACCCGAACTGGTGTTCCCGGTACCCGGTTGCGAAAAGCGGATCCAGGGCAGCATAATTGCCCTTGTTGAACCCCTCTTCAATGACGCGACGAAGAACGTCCTGGTTCTGTTCAGGTGATCCGTTGATTTCTTCTGTAGACATGTGTTTGGCTCCTTGTTTTACTGGTATTTCTTCACTCCTTGACCGGTGTATCGTTTTTCGACAGCAAATCTACCTGGAAGATGGCCAGATGCCTGCAACAAGCTATCACGACGAACTGGCCGCGCCTTCCGAAGGGACAATGCCGAGCTGCTGCATCAAACCCAGGTCGTCCCTCACAGCCCAGTGTTCTACGACCTTCCCCTTCACAAAGCGGACCAAATGCATCTGTGACTGGACAAATGACTTGTCAGTTGGGGGGAATCCCCGGAACACTCCCCTGTGGGTACCCCGGAACGTCACCCGAGTCGCTACACGTTCCTCATCGGCAATCAACTCCTCGACCGTGAAGTGCAGATCGGGGAAGGACGTGCGAAGCAGAACCACGTGCCCTTTCAGAGATTCTGGCCCTGAGAGCATTTCGGCAGGAGCTGCATGGTTCACGAAGGTCGCTGCCATCCATGTCTCTACAAGCGCAAGGTTGCCCTGGTTAAAAATCTCCTCGAACGTTCGACGAACGATGATCTTGTTTGCTTCTACTGACATTGTTTGTCTCCTTGTTCTTGCTGTTTGTTGTCACGCGCGTTCACCTGCGTGACGACTTTCTGTTCAGAGTTTACCTGACTCGGCGAGGCATCTGTATCGGCAGAATTACGTGTTGGCACTACCTGTTTTCGGGACTGGGATAGAAGCTTCTCAAGTGGTTGTACGCGAAGTGAAGAGAAGAAAAGCGGATATTCGTTCAAATAAGTTTGCGCTCGACCGCGTATCGTGTTGCGGCACTGCGTGAATTGACCTGTATCTTACTGTAGATGGAGCGCAGGTGTCCCTGGACGGTGCGTGGACTAATAACGAACTGTTCGGCTACCTGGGCATCGGTCAAACCACTGGCGACGAGGCGCAAAACCTCTACCTCGCGTTCGGTGAGTTTATCAGGGTACAGCGGTGGCACGGTGAGTGCCATGGTCTGAGCCGATTCTGGTAGAGTGAGCAGCTCCTCCGGCGTCATCCTGCTCCCTTCGTTTCGTGCCTGTAGGTATGCCTCTTCACCCAGGTAGGTTCTCAGGGCCGCCACGTCACGATCACATGCGACGCGGGCTAGCGCATCCAGATCGATGCGTGTGGTTATGCGTGCCTCTGCTGCTGCAAGCAAGTGCGCCGCTCGCAAGTACTGCCTTTTGGCTTTCGCGACACGCGCCAACCCCAGCAGTGCTACTCCGATCACTTCTTTGTCCTCGAATGCCCCTGCATAGGAGAGGCTCTCTCGAGAGCGCTCGGCGGCCAGAGCATAGTTGCCCTGTTCGTAGGCGACCTCGCCCAAACGAGCGAGTGCTATGCTGCTGTTACGTACGCTGCCGATTTCGGAAGCAATGTTCAAGCATCTGTTGTACAGGTCGCCCGCTTGTGTGTTATCACCCTGCCGCAATGCGGCGGTTCCGAGCGTCAAGAGGGCGCTGAACTCGGATTCTCGGTCACTCACCTCCTGAGAGATGGCGAGCAGGTCCTTGGCAAGGTCTGCCGCACGGCTGTAGTCTCCTTCAACGAGCGCGACCGTTGCCAGGAGCTTGCGGGGACTGATCTGCGCCCGTATTTCGCCTAGCAGGGGAGCCAGTTGCAAGCCTTGCTCCGCGAGGGCGCGCGTTGTTTCGATATCGCCTTGTTTCCAGGCGAGCCGTGTCAAACTGTCCAGTGCAAACCCGAGCAACCATGTATCGTCCGTCTCACGACTCAAGGCGATGCTCTGCTCAATCAGTGAGCGGGCCTCTGAAAATCGCTGCATATAGGCCAGCGAGAGTCCAAGATGGATCAGGGCCTCGGCAAGGCCATGTGCTTCTCCCAACTCCCGGTAGCTGGCAACGCTCTCTTCAAGCAGAGCTGCCGCAACCTGATAGTTGCCTTGGCGCTTGGCTAAATCGCCCGCACCGCAGAGCGCTCTGGCTCGCGCTCGCGTACGCTTGCCTGCGTGGGGTAATCCGAGGGATGCTGCAAGAAAGGCACGCCCTTCGCTGAAAGAGCCGCGATTGACCCAGTACCACCACAGTGCTCCGCTCAACTGCACAGCCAGTTCCGCTTCCTGGTGTTCGATGAGAAAGCCAAGCGCTGCCCGTAGGTCTTCTTGCTCCTCTGTGAGCCGCCTCAGCCATCGAAGCTGTTGTCCTCCCCTTCTTGCGTGCGGTGCTATGTCCTCAGCCAGCGTGAGGTAGTACAGCGCGTGGGCGCGCCGAATGGCCTCAGTTTCACCGTTCTCATCTAGGCAGTCCAGCGCATATTCTCGAACCGTTTCCAGCATGGCCAATCGTGGCTCCTCGCCTTCCTGCTTCGCCTGGTAGAGCAGGCTGTGATCGAGCAGTGAGGAGACGTGGCTCAACACATCTGAGGTCTGATCCTCTCTTTCCGCGCCGTAGACCGCAGTGATTGCTTCCAGGGTGCAGTCGCCAACAAAGATTGCCATTCGTCGAAAGAGTCGTTGCTCGTCATCCGATAAGAGGTCGTAGCTCCACTGGAGCGTGTTGCGCAAGGTTCGCTGTCGCTCGGGCAGCGTTCGCGCTCCACCGGTAAGTACCGAGAGGCGTTGCGAGAGACGCGCGAGCAGTGCCTGTGGTGGGAGGAGCTTCATGCGAGCGGCGGCCAGCTCTATCGCTAACGGCAGTCCATCCAGGCGAATGCATATTGCTGCGATGGTAAGCACATTTTCCGCAGTGAGATGGAACTGTGGGAGGACAGCCTGCGCACGCTGCATGAAGAGCGCAATTGCCGCATAGCGGTCGAGAATATCATCTGCTGGTACCTGGGAAAGCGTGTGGATAGCGGGGAATGTCAGTGGGAGGACGGGAAACTCGTGTTCGCCTTGAATACGAAGCGCGACACGGCTCGTAATGAGTGTCCTCACATGAAGACAGACCAGCAGCAGGTCCTCGATCTGAGGAGCGGCGCTCGCCACCTGCTCAAAGTTATCCAGGACCAGCAGCAGGTGTCGGTCGCCTAAGAAGTGTTGCACATCCTGTAGTGCTCCTTGAGGCAGCCTGAGCGCGTGAGCAATGGCGGATAGCACGAGACGGGGGTCACGAATGGGTGCAAGCGAGACAAACACCACACCATCACCAAACTCGTCGGAGAGTTCCGATGCTGCGGCAAGCGCCAGGCGCGTTTTGCCCACACCTCCAGGGCCTACCAAGGTCAACAGGCGCACCTCGGAACGTCGGAGCAATGCGCATACCTGGGCAATATCTTGTGCACGTCCAACGAGCGAGGCGAGTTGGGTGGGTAGATTGAAGAAACGGACGTTCACCGGACGAGAGGCTCGCTCCACGTGAGGGACGAGCGCGGGAGCGGAAGTTGAAAGAGTAGGAACAGGAGCACCTTCTGGAGTATTGGTGTCTATTCCCTGGCTACTTGTGTGGTCATCCACTCCGTTCAGTTGTGCTGCAACCGAGAGTAGACGTTCACTCGTTAATGAATCTGACTTGCCTAGATAGGCCGAGAGGAGTTTTCCACTGCGCTTGCGGTAGGCTTTCCAGTACCATCCGCCGCGTTTGTTGCCTGCGCGCTCCTTTCGCGCAGTGAAGGTGCCGATGGCACTGCGAAAGGTGAACATCGAAGCTATGCCGAGCCACGCATACCACTCGGATGTCTCGAGCATGATCTCCTGCGGTCGCCCGTCCAGTTGATAAAAGAGCCTATCTTCTCGTACAGTAGGGTGATTCTGAGCCATAATCTCACTTCCTTGCCCCAATGCGTTCGTGTACTGGTTACCGAACAGTATACCAGATGTTCGGTAACTCGTCAGCGAGATACCTTTTCTCATTCCCTTGATGAGCAGACTTGCATATGTGAGGCACAGAATGGCTGTTCTTCCGCATCTCAAAAACAGGTATCGCTTCCACGTAATCCTACGGATGCGCTGCACAGAGGCACCAAGTATACTTGCGACAGAAAGATTTTCACATCCTTGTATGTCACTTGAAAACCGAACCAATGGAGGATGACTATGAACGTTACTAGAAGTGAGCGGCGATTCGATACGGTGGTGGTCGGCGGCGGACAGGCGGGCCTGGCGATCGGATATTACCTGTCCATGCAAGGCCGAGAATTCGTGATTTTGGACACTCATCACCGAATCGGCACGAGCTGGCGCGAGCGATGGGATTCGCTGAGGATTTTCACCCCGGCCTCGATTAGTAGCCTGCCAGGGATGCCCTTATCGGCACCAGCTGGTGCATTTCTTACCAAGGATGAGGTGGCTGACTACCTGGAGGCATACGTCGCCCGCTTCCACCTTCCCGTCCGACTGAACACCACTGTTGATACGCTCACCAGGGAAGGGGACCACTATCTCCTGACCGTGGGTGATCAGCGACTCGCAGCCGAGCACGTTGTGGTAGCAACGGGTTCCTACCAGCAGTCCCGGATTCCTGCCTTTGCCTCCGAACTTGACCCGACGATCATCCAATTCCATTCGGACGAATACCGCAATCCCAACCAGCTCCAAGAGGGAGAGGTGCTCGTCGTGGGAGCAGGCAGTTCGGGAGCAGAAATCGCGTTGGAACTGGTGCCAACACGACGGGTCTGGCTTGCGGGCCGCGATCCTGGCCATCGCCCGAAAAACATCCCGCCAATGTTCAGGCAGCTCTATTGGTGGCTTATGCATAAGGCAATCAATACCGACAACAGAATTGGGCGCCGTTTCAAGGAACTGAGTGAGAAGGGCGGAGCACCGCTCATTGGGATTCCTAAAAATGCCTGCGAGCGCGCCGGGATGGAACGCGTTTCCCGGATAGTGGGCGTACAAGATGGGAAACCGCTACTCCAGGATGGGCGCGAGCTCTCCGTAGCAAACGTTATCTGGTGTACGGGGTACGCTCCTGACTATTCCTGGATTCACTTGCCCGTGTTTGGGAGCGAGGGGTACCCGATCCACGCTAGAGGCGTGGTGGAGGGCGAACCGGGGTTGTACTTCCTTGGGCTACGGTTCCAATATACGCTTACCTCTTCCTTTATCGGAGGCGTGGGAAGAGATGCCAGGTATATAGCAGAGCAAATGGCGGCGCGATCACCTGTACATGTAGGTCATGCGCAGCACCCCGAAGCTAGCGCGCTCTTTGATTAGTCTATGACAGAAATGACCGCGAGAGGCTAGTCATGAGTCACAAGAAGATATTTTGTAATAGTAGAATATACTTTTTGTTTACAAGAAAAGCAAGCATAGTTTTGCAGGACGAAATGAGAAGCATAGTTTTGCAGATTCATAATACCATAGTTTTGCAGGAGGTTGAGCTTGACTGAAAAGTCAGATCAGTGCATTTTTGGATTTTCGGGTCGTGAATTGCCTTGATAGTGAAGCAGGGTTTTGCAGAAAAACTTCAGGAATAGTAGCAATCTCCCTCTTTCTTACTTTCCTGTACGAGCTTGCCTCGAAGGGCCAAAGTTCTGGAGTTCCTTTAGAATCAGGCACGTCCAACCTTGCAGAAAAGTCAAAAGTGATGAGAGAACCGAGAAGTGGATAGAGGACGGACAAGGAAGTCGAAATCCTGCGAGTCTTTCTTCCCTAACGCAGTCCAATGTTACTATCGCTGAGATGTGACCCCATACTTGAATCTGTTTCCAGCCAATCCTTGATAGCCATTTGCAGTTCTATAAAATGCCTCTGTGTAAAGCGTAAGCGCCGATGAACAGTGTTAGTAACAGAGATATAATGGCCCTTCCGAACTTTTGATGATGAGAAAGCAGGAGTGCTTGATCTCCATCCGACTGTCAGGCGCGATGCAACACGCGCTGGCGTAAGAGGTCGAATTTGGCCCGACCAAACATTTGCCTTTTGACCAGTTTGAGCTTCTGGACCTGAGCTTCTACTGGGCCATTCGACCAGTGGTGAGAAAGCGCCGCAAGAACGGCCGCCTTGTCCCGTTCGATCCCTCCTGCAAAGCGGCACAGTTCTGGCACCTCACTCTCCGAGGCCTCCTGCAGCCAGGGCTCAAGCGATGCGGGTACCCGCTCGCGTACCATCTGAGCGAACGCCTGCACGAGGGTCACGGCTTGGGCGACTTCTGGGTGAACAGACCTGAGCACCTCCACCTCCCAGCGTTCCTCTGCCGACAGCTTTTCGTCTCGACGCAGGATCAGCCAACTCAATCGGCGAGGAGAACAGGCAAGGCGTTTGTGCCGTTCTTTCTCACATTGACCAGGTGCTGTTTGTTTCTCCAGCTCGGCCACGTAGTCGCGCACCAGGGTCGCTTTCCCTTTGTACCCTTGCTTTTTGATCTCCCGAAACAGACGAGCAGCATTATGGCATCCCATTCCTACGCGCTCTTGGAGATAGTCTCGGAAAGGATCGAGGATGCTGCCACGCTTACGGCGATCTGTCAAGTCGGGGAGCTTCTCCACCTGGACATACTTTCTCACCGTTTTGCGATCCAGACCAGTCTTTCGACTGATGTCAGTGAGAGCGATTCCGCGCTCATGCAGGAGCCGGACTTCTTCATAGAGAAGTTGGCGCACAGTTGGGCGTGCTTTCTGTTCTGGTGCTGGCTGACCCAAGATGGAGGGCTCCACTGTTTCTTCCCTTGATGAGCCGGAAAGAAGAGATCCCGCAGGTTGTGCAGAGGAACCCTCCTTGCCCTCACCAGCAGGAGCAAGCGCCTCCTTGATGACAGCAGCATGACGGTGCAAGGCCTTCTGGAGAGCCTCGCCCAGATTGCGCAGTACATGGAATCGATCCGCAATCTGAACGGTGTCTGGCGCGCCTTTCCTGGCCCCTTCAGCGTAAGCTCCGGCTCGATCCCGACTAATAATTTGAATGCCCGGATGCGCTGCGAGCCACTCTTCAAGCGTTTTGGCTTCCCGGTCAGGGAGCAGATCGATGGGGCAACGCCGTTCGAGGTCGACCAAAATGGTTCCATAGGTGTGACCCTTGCGAAACGCGAAGTCATCGACCTCTAACACTGTGGGAGCCGTGGCTTCCGCAGAAGCGGCAGCACGAATGTGCCTCAAGAGGGCGTCAGGGCCTGTTTCGGCTCCCATAGAACGTGTCAGTCTTTGGCCTGCCTCGCCTCCGAGAGCAAAACCGACCAGCGTGAGCAGATCGGCTAAGCGGATGGTCCGCCGGGCGTAAGGAGCTACCACGCTGGGGAGACGTTCGGTGAAGATGGTTCGCTCACAATCAGGATTCGTACAGAAGAAGCGGCGGACATGGAGTTGCAGCTGCACGGTGCACCCCAGCCATAGCAGATCGGCGGGGGTGCGACGGTAGCGGGAATGCACTTTGGCAGAGGAGTGACCACATGTTGGGCAAGCTGCCTCTTCGGTGACCGTGGTGACGACCATGATAATGGTGGTGTCGTCAGCTTCCAGGTGGAGCAAGTGCAGACAATTAGGCTCAGGGAGCAACGTCGGGCGCTTCATACAGGGACTCCTCCTCTCTCCAGAGTTGCCGCCAGTATAGCAGAAGCTGCACATTCGCAAATAAAAGACGGATTAAAGTTTTTACTGGTTCAGTAAACTCTCATCATCAAAAGTTCGGAAGGGCCAGTTTTTCGCTGCTATTGACATCGAGGGTCGGATAGGCAATCACCAGGTAGGGCATGGAAAACCTCCTTTTTCTCACTAAGACGTGTCCTTGTAAATGCTCCTGTGAGAGTAAGCCTATTCTAGCTCATGCGCACTTTGAGGTGATTTAGCCTGAATAGACTCTCTCACGTTTTCCCCACGATATAGTTCTTAGGTAACCCCAAATCGGGAACGATACACCAAGTCTCACTATCTTTCATCAAGGCGCGCTGGAAGCCATTCCAAATTTAGATCTTAACTGCGGTTGTAGTGTTGGTATTAGAACCTGGGTTGAGGCTCAGAGTATTGTTAGTGGTTCTGGGTGGGAAAGACAGAGGCTCGCCAGTAATCCAGTGTTTCTGTTGGTCTCTATAATTGGGTGAGAGAGGATGTCCTGACTGTCCACATGGCATGTGAGCCAGTCCATCTTCTCTTCCTGGTGACACAATGTCATTTTACCCATAGGTTTTGCAGAATCTGCAAAACCTATGGGTAAAATGACAGTACACAGATGTGCGTTCTATTGTAATCGTAGAATAGAATGAGCGTCAAGTACCAAGAAGGTCATTTGTAATCGTAGAATGACTCTACGGTCATCGTAGAAAAAGTATGCGAATCTACAATAAGCATGGAAAAAGTACGTTGAACATTTTTGTATTATGTAAAAGCTGCTTACTTGGCCTGCTTTGTCCATTTTGAGGTGAGACTCGGTTGCTACATATAGGTACTCCTAAGAGGCATTCGCGTGGTATGCTATGCGTGAGCAATGAAAGGAAATACGTGATGGAAAAAGCGCGAGCATTGGTCAATGTAAGGGATATCAACCTGATCTGCCAATATCACAAAATTTATGTGTAGGTTGAACGCGTGACAAGAGGGCGCAAAATTACGAGAGTTCGCAGGAGAAATGGTGTTCTGAAAGTCAGAACCATTGCTAGCGACGAATGGATACAGTTTATCATATGGATTGAACGGATCAATGACCTAGGAGTGCCTATTCGATATGTAGCTCAGGATATTTGATGAGAGTGTGCAGGTATTCTTCTTAAAAGAACGAGGGAGCGATGGAAAGAAAGATGAGAAAACTATCCTAAGGCTTGAAAAACAACCTCCACGCTACCGCCTTTTTCTCAATCCTTACCGAGACGTGCGATTTAGCAAGTGTCCACATCTGGTTTTCGTGATCTAGACCGTGAAGCCTGGCCATCAATCCAATCACAGATGATTGATGCCATGGTGCGTTTGGAGCAAGCGATTGCGCCTTATCTCCAGCGTATGGCTTGAAGAAGATTGAATTCTCGTATGAGACCTGTTGCTCAGCCTGACAGATATCCTTTTTTTAGGAAGGGTTTTTCTCCTCATTTCTTCCCTCTTTCTCAATCGCTTCGATGAATTTATAGAGCTCGGGGAGGTGAGGCTCTATAGGCACTTCTATTGGCGGCGGTGTCAATGAAAGCAGGTCATAAGCTACAGTGACAAGAGCGATTAATAGCCTATCTATTTCCAATAGGGTAATATTTGCGTGTAAGCCTTTATTGGCAAGTATATCAATTTTATCAATTCTCGATCCTAAATCTTGAAGACCCGTTTTCACTAAATCCCTCGTTTGTTTAGACGCGTCAAGCCTTTCTTCAATATACGCCCAAAGCCTGTTCCGATACGCTTCTGGACCGACATCTCTCCCCTTAACTTGTTCTTTTTTAGCTGGATAAAGAGTATTTGCCAGTCCCTCGATGAACCGCCTGCAGGATATTGCCACCTGAGAAATCTCTTCGGGGGTTTGAACAGAATAAAAAGCTTTAAATGCTGCGTATAGTATAGATTGGAGTTCGGGGTTGAGGTCTCCAAGACGTAATAATATATCTTCTGCAAGTTGGGCAAGACGGCTTGACAATATTTCGTTTAATTTTACAAGCAGTACGGAGTGATCAAAATCTTCGTAGGCGTCAAAAATAGTATGACGGGCATTTAAGTTTTCCCATTGAACTGCTTGAAATGGTAATTGTTTCCATTTGACCTCCAGGCTATCATCTCTAGTATCTTCTTCGCCCATTGTATAAAATATGCGAAGCTCTTTATCGACATATCTATAATGAGGACTGAGAGATTGTTTGTATAAACCCCACTGAATATCATTTGCTCCTATTATTTGAATAGCTCCTATATAGCTTCTTTCTCCCTTAAATATGTGATTAATATAATCACGCATATGATCGCTCAAGCCCTCTAGAAGCACCACATAAGATACAGAAGATCTCATAGTTTTTTTTAATTTGTCGGTGTTAATGTCTCGCCAGGTGCGAAAATCTATTCCTAAAATGCCATTTACAAGCGGATTAAATCTATCTGTATTTACATACTTATAAACCAATAAATCACCTTCAAATATCTTCAAATTCAGATTGTTGAAATTGGCTCTTAGTAGTGAGCGAAAAAGCTTTTCTAAAACAGGAAAGTTATAAAGTGTATTTGGATATTGAACACTAAGCATATCCGCGTCAAAATGGTATGCAATGTCCAAGATATCTACTCCGATCGTATCTTATTGATGAACCTACAAACTTTTACTTATATTATCACACATCAAACCTGGAGAGTAGCCCATATGCGTACTCATCGCGGACATTCTCAGGTTTTATGTTACAATCTTCTTTATGAACAAGGATTTGTCCGATAATTCATCTATCGAATGTATCAGGAGATGCCCGTTATTTCTGTCGAGTTATTTCTCGCTTGTTGATACATTGATTTCGCCAATAATCATTGACAAATGCATATGCTACTCTCAGCACTTTATCGCTGCATGCTTTCCTTACGGCAAGGAGACGGGGATAATGAGATTGTCACCCCTTGAGAGGAATTGGTGATATGGAAGATGATGCTCCTCTGGTGACACGTGAGCAGTACGTGGAGATGCTCATTGATGCCTCGTTTAAGGATGCAGCAGAAATCGAGTCGGGGTTCATGAACTGGTGTGAACAGCATGTATCAGTCTGGCGCGAACAGGGGTATAATGAAACGTGGGTTCGTCAACGTATTGAAATGGCGCTGATTACTCACGGTCTCCACCGCAAATTCAAGAAACAGGGTCTTACTATGCTGGATATCCGTAATGAGCTTCGCAAGGTGTACGCCGATCATTCAGAACTCTACGACCTTGCGGTGGAACGCGAACGTCTCCACCCTGGCCTTCTTCACTATCGTGGTAATACGAGTGATTTCCGACAACGTTATACGCTGCGTGTTCTGGTCTATGAAACAGATAAACTTGCCTACGAGAAATTTTGCTCTTGGAGTGGTCAACCAATGCCGAGCCCCGATAGCGTCTTCTATGAGCAGTCAGATAGTGTACGAGTAATGCGCGATCTGAGTACCGTCGAAGAATTAGAACTGGCGCTGGCCATGAGTAGGTATACGCTCCAGCTTTTTGAGGCACCAGAAAAACTCACCCAAGTCCAGATATCTCTGCTCATGGAGACATACGGGAAGCATCTTCGTGCTACCTTTATCGCCAAGCATAGATATCAACCGGAAGACTCCATAACACCATATGTCCCGGTCACGATTGATGGTCCCCAAGATCATGACGCATATTATGCGAAAGAATACCCATAACAGTTAAGGAAATGGGAATAAAGGGTTTCTTTTGGGGATGTTCAATAAGATTACAACATATCTCGTAACTACTCAGCCCCCAAGAGAAGGGAGAAGAGGTGAGCCTAAAAAGATATGATGCAAGGCCGTCAAGAGATGAACTCCTTGCTTACGAAGAGTGGAAAGGTAACTGCGAAGACGACAAAAGACGGTGGCCCCCTTAACAGTCCGAAAACTTCCAGAAATCTTTTGTTGAACCTTCATCATTCGCAGGTCTTGTTCGGCTAAATTATTATCGAAAGGCACCTCGAACTGATGCAGAAAGCGCAGGATCATCTCCTGATAGTCACGCAGACGACACAGCAAATTGCGGACTTCATTACCTCGACGAGGGGAAGCGAGTGTTGAGACGCGCCTAGCAATAGCCTCTCAGGGAGACACATCCCCGAATCATCAACTTCGCGCAAGACCCCCTCTCATCTTCCAGTATGCCGATTTTGTCCTGATGCGTCATAAGGACACCCTGATTTCATGCTTGTAATTCGTCTCAAGTTCGTTGGCTCTGTTAACTAGGGTCAATATAGAAATGAGTTGCGGGAAGTGCGGCGTTATCTAAATGTACCTCACGCAAATCGGCCTTCTCAAAATGAGCTAGGAAGAAGTCGCCACCCTCAAGATGAGTTCATTGCATATGAACACCATTCAGATGAGATATACAGAAATTGGTTCCTTCGAGATGAACTCTATAGAGGTCAGCATCTTCCATGAGTATACTTGCCATTTTGCTTTGCTCTTGATATGTTTTAGTCCTACGTTCAGTCGCCCTATCAAGAGGTAATCCACCACACGAACTAGAGAGGAAGTCTTCGTAAATTTACTTGACGGAGATTAGCCATTCGCAGGGCTAATCTTTGGTACTCTCGTTCCTTCTCATTACTCCAATTAACTAGCTCTCGTCCGTTCTCGTGGGTCGCTAGCAGTTTATATCTGCGCGATCTAGCTTCATTTCCTTGAAAGGGTAGATACCTTTTCAATGTTAGGGACAATCATACGGCGCAGCGTCAGCTCTTCCTAGTGCTCTGAAGGAATTTCTGGTTCAGTTCGCCATGGCTGGTCTTGTGCTTTCCATTACACTTTCCATTCCTCAGGCTCATACGTAATAGGACATGATGGATGTCATTGTACCCATGGTCTTGCATATTGATAATACCGTAGTTTTGCAGAGTGTGATAGCTATCTGAGCTTGAAGAAAAAGGTGGCTAATTGTGTTTTTGGGACATCAAGTAGTTAGCCACCTTGGTGGAGAAGCATGGTTTTGAAGAAAAACTTTATTTAAAGTAGAAATGGCTATTTAGTGAGGTCGTCTGATGATTTATAACCAGGCCTCACCTAAGTATGAAGGATGGAGCATAGCTTGGCTGTTGGTCTTCCATAATCTGGACTTCTTGGCACACCGCATTGAGCCGATGGCCCAAAAAGCACGCACCACTGAGAGGACCGAAGTAGAAGACGAGAAGGCGGCGTGCCTTCCATCTTTTCACGAACGTGCGTGTTAGCTCCTTCACTCCATCTGCTAAAGCCACTACATCGCTTGCACTCTGCAGGCACTCTCGACCGAGGTTCCGAGTCGGGCGGATAAGGAGAAGAGAAGCAACCTTCTCCTTTCTTTCGGAGAGATATGCACGAACGTCCTCATCAATCAATCCTGTGACGCTAATGCCTACCGCCACAGTGTCTCCCTCGCCGTCGAGAATTTCTCCATCTGGAAGTTGACCGTTGTTCGCTGCGACTACCTGAAAGGTAGGGTTTGCCACTGCATCGGTACGCCAAAGGTTACCTAGCTGGTCCACTTCAATCGTATATCGCGCAACCTCAGAGAAGCAGTGTCCAAAGGCAAACCAGGCTGAAAGGCGAGAAAGCCCACGCACCCGTATGAGTCGGCATTCAGTCCCCTCGTTTACTTGAGTTTCAAGTGCCTGAATCTCTGGTAGAAGCACATCGTTCCAATTGGTAGGGTCTTTGAGTTTGTGGCCTCGTTTGTTCGGTTCACCAACAAAATAATCTCGCCAGTCGATTACGTGATCAGGTGCAATATCGAATTTTTGAGCCTTGATGGTCGTAAGATAAACAGTCACGCACTGTTCGCTATCATCGGGAAGGTAAAGACTGTGCGCCTGAAGAGTCTGTTCAACATCTTCGCGGGAAAGTGCCTGGGTGCCTGCCTTGACCCATTCTCGAACGATGCCTGTTACCACGAGGAGTGCTGCGGTGTCCGAGCGAAGATGAAGGTTGTCCATACGTTCTGCGACTCGCTTCTCAAGTTCTTGGGTGCAGTCGAACCCAAGTCGAAGGCGTAGTGAGCGGACAAAGTCTGCGAAGTCTGCATCATCTGCTTTGAGTGCGGTCTGCCACTTTTTCCGAAGCTTTCCGACATTGCTAAGGGGAGTAGCGGTAAGGAACTCCTCTTTGATGCTGTTATCTTGCCCGTCAATGAGCGGACGTAGTTTGTCCTCCGGGCTCCATGTCCAGTTGCTAGTGAGATGTAGCTCTATAGTGCGCTTGGGGTCCTGTGACCGAAGGAGATTCCATGAACTCCAAAACTTCCCAAGTAGGCTTGTTTCACCCGGTCTTGCAGGAGTAATGACAGAGTCGCTAGAGTATACATCCCGCTGATCCACATGGTACTTCACCTGATGAAATTCATCAGGTATGAGGGTGCCAATCTCGTGCTGTATAGTTACATCATCCATTGAGCCTGCCAAAGCATCTTCGATGGTAACACGCCGCACTTTTTTCTTCGGCATGAGAAGCTCAAGTACAAACTGCCAAGCATAGAGGTGCTGGTAGTCATCACCTTTCAATCGTGCAGCCACTTGATTTGCCATTTTATGATGCTTTCTACGATAGGTGAAGGTGCTTGCCGAAAAGTGCTTTCCACGCCCTGAGTGCCTTCTCGTTACTACCCAACTGCTCTAAACGGATGGCCTCATCGGCTTTTCTTCCAGCTGCAAGAAGAGCAGTCTTTGCTTCACTCCGCTGCTGTGAGTCCATGCTGTCACTTACGGGCGGGCCAAGTCCTGCTGGGTCCGACCAATCTTCGTGGATACGATCTGCGAGGGTGTAAAAGAAAGCCTGAATCTCGCGTGCGTAATTTCCTCCCCACTCTGGGTGCAGAACTTCGAGCGCCATTACTTCAATAAGAAAGGAGGGTTCGATCGGCTTCCCCTGCTCTCTGTTCCATGACTTCATCATCCGCACGAGACCCTTCCACTTGTTGTCGTACGCCTTCTGAGCGGCGATGGCTTTCTCTGCATGAACCTTGGGATTTGTCTTCGTCCAGCCGGAGGAAGTAGAGGTGTCCGGTATTTCGTAGTAGTCCTCTAACGCGAAAGCAGGGACTATATCAAAACTCATGATCTTCCCACCCGTTTCGCCATTCTCGTCCTCTGTTACGCCGAAAGCTACTGTCACAGAGCGACGCTGACGGGAGACACAATCACTGCCGTATACGTCTGCAAGCACCGATTCTACGTCCGCAAGAAGAGCAGACGGCTTCTTATTACGGTAGTGGCGATCCTTCTGGCCGAGGACGCAGAATATATCCACGTCCTTCAAGGGCTTTGTTTTGGTCCACCGTTTATAAGAGCCGGTAAGGAAGTCACATTCTATATCAAACGACTTCTCCATTACGGCACGGATGTCTATTTGGCGCTCGGAAGCGTCGGCTTGCTCATCGGGGTGTAATTCTAAGTTGCTGCGAAACTTCTCAAATGCTTCTTGTACGGTAATCATCAGGATGCCTTTCGCCAATATGCACTGCTCGTGCTGAGGCCGCTTCCGTCAACTGTTGTGCCAATACTCTGCCTCACGAACCCATCAGTCGAACGGAAGGTAGCCTTTGTCCAGCCCTGAACGTCTGAACGTCCCGGCTTGGTGGTCGTCAGGATGCGGTACCCACAGGTGTTCGGAATCACGCCCTGCTTACGGATGTGATATCTGATGACATCAGGATCAACAAAAAAAGAGCCATCGCCTGTAAATCCATAGGAAATGTCGAAGTCCCACCTCCCTACGAGCTTGTCCGTCTTCGGCTCATATACTTCGAGAACAACCTTCTCCAAATCATGAGTATCAAGCCATGTCTTGATGCCGCGTTCCATACAACCCCAATCATCTGCAAACTTCGCCGGGTCGAGGCCGCTCAATCGAATAATGTCCTTGATGGATTTGAGGAGCTTGTCAGTCACATACGTGACCGAGTTGGTATAGGTGTTAACAACAACGACAGTACTCATGAGCGGAAAAATTCCTTCCTGTTGATTGTGACCGCCTTCGCAGAAGAATTAACACGCTGGCTATCTTCGTCTTCGTCCGTCACCGACTCGCTCAAGTCGCGAGCTGTGATGCGAGTTGATTTGTTCTTGAGCGCTGCTTGTACCCATTCCAGATCGTCTGTGGGGCAGGGTAGCGACATCTTCCATTCTTCTTCGGTCGGTACAGTAGCAAGTGCGGCCTCACTGGCATCTTCACCACTAATGGCATCGTCATCGTAGAGGCAGCAAAGGCGTACACGTGGCCCTTTACCACGAACTACAGCCGATGCGTCCTTAAACGCTTCCTCAGAGATAAGTAAGCTGGCAATACCGGCAACCGACTCAAGCTCCTTGCGGGCGCTACTCTTCTGATCTGGAGCAAGCAGACCCACCATTTTTGCCCATGCTCCCGACGCATGGCGAGCAGGCGTCGCGATTATCCGACGCGCAACAACGCTACTCATACAGCTCCTCCTTTTGCAGCGGCTCTAGCTTCCTGCTGTGCGTGTTCAGCGGCCCGGAGCAAGTCCATTGCCGTGAGTCGTGACGGGTCCAGCGCGGTTGCTTTATCGAAAGTACAGGCAGAGGCGACGATTTTACGAATACGCCGTCCGTCCAGGCCGTCGCAGGCCTTTACAACCCGCTCAAAATCTGCGTCGGCAACCTCTTTTACCTGTGGGAATGCTTCGGCCAGTGCATTCAGCGTCTCAACAAGGATTTTGCGGCGGGCATCCGGCCCTGGCAGGTCAATGGTCATCACAAGATCCGCACGGGAAAAGAAAGCTTGGTCTATGGCTTGCGAGAAGTTGCTGGTGGCAATGAAAAGCAGGTTAGGGTGCTTGACCGCAAGGTAATCTAGCTGTGCCAACACCGCGTCTGTCGCCCGGTGAACATCAACCGGATTCGCTTCTAGGCTTAATTTTGAGCGATCGGCTACAAGTGTTTCCACCTCGTCTAAAAGAACGATCGTCGAACGGGCCGCGGCTTGCTCAGCAACAGTTCCGCCCAGAAGCTCGGTCACCGCTTTTTGACTTTTGCCGAGGGTCCCGCTGGTGAGCGCATGTGGCTCGACTTCAAGGTAAAGGCAGTCAGGCACGACTTCAGCTGTGCGCGAAGCCAATCCCTGCGCAAGCGATGTCTTGCCAGTGCCTGGAGAGCCTATGAGAAGAATAATGCCGTGCAGCGGAATGTAAGCCCGCTTGATTTTGGGGTTCGTGCGAAGTGTAAAGTTAAGAATGGCTTGGGCAAGCAATCTGTCTTTTACTGACTCGTCAACAATAATTGCGTCCCAGAGGGTGCTGAATTCAGGATCAGGTAGGTTGCGGCTATCGAGAATACCATGAGCATCGATGCCCCCGGAGCCGGAGCCGGTACGAAAGGAACGCGAAGACAATCTACAACTCCTCAATAATAGTATCAGTGAAAGAGGCCAGATAAGCATCAGCTTGTTCTTACCTCTATTGTCAGTTTACAATACATATAGCTATATGTATTGTAAACTGAAGGAGGGTACTATTGATTGCTGACCGAATCAAGCTTGCCCGGCGTAAGGCCGGCTTTTCGTTGCGCGATCTATCAGCAGCGATGGATGAGCGGGTAAGTGCTCAAGCCATCGGTAAGTACGAACGCGGCGAGGATGTGCCTAGCTCCGGAGTTCTAACTGCGCTCACTAAAGCACTTGGCGTGTCTCTGAGCTACCTGCTCGATCCCCTAGGTGTTGAGCTTACCGACGTTGAATTCAGGACCAAGGCCAACACTACCGCACGTGATCGCGCTCAGGTCGAAACTGAAGTCCTTGAGTGGATCGAGCGCTATTTGCAGATCGAGCTTATCCTCGACCTTGACAGCGCGAAATGGCAGTGTCCCATCACGCATCTCCGCCAGTTGTATAAGGTCAACGACGCCGAAAAACTCGCGAGGGACGTACGCGAGGAGTGGAAACTGGGGATCGACCCGATTCCCAACATGACCGAGCTGCTGGAAGAGAAGGGTCTCAAGGTACTGACCGTTTTGCTACCGGAGCGTGTTTCCGGCTTTACCTGCCTCGTTGGGCGAGGAGAGGGTCAAACAAAGCTGCCTGTGATTGTCGTGAACGATCAATTCTCACTTGAGCGCCGTCGGCTGACCCTCGCCCACGAGTTGGCACATCGCCTTATTGAAGCTGACTGTCTCAGCGACAAAGATGAAGAGAAAGCTGCAACCTTGTTTGCAGGGGCGTTCCTCATGCCGCGTGAACATCTCCTGCGAGAAGTAGGCAAGCACCGGAACGCACTCGGTTACAAGGAGCTGATTAATCTGAAGCGCCTCTATCGCGTAAGCGGGATAGCGTTACTGATACGTCTACGGCAACTTAGTGTTATTAGCGAATCAACGCTGATTTACGTACTTCAATCCATAGCACGCCACTGGCGTACACAGGAACCAGAGGAGCTTGAGACTGAAAAAGAACGTGGACAACGCGAGCGGGCATTGCGCTTTGAACGGCTGTGTTACCGTGCTCTTGCTGAAGGACTTATTTCATTAACAAAAGCCTCGGAACTTCTACGGTTGCCTGCTACCGAGGTCGAGGCTGGGCTGAAAGGCCCATAGAGTGCCAGTGCAAATCGCCGTTAGTGATGGCAGATGTTTAGTCGATCTCAGAAAGGTATCTTTGCTCGACACCATTCTCCGTTTTCCTTATAAGTTCCTAATTTCAAATATGCCGTTTTGAAGAGGAACTCTTTGCTGGGCTTTATCTATACTACGTAACAAAAGCGAATGTCCGAGTGAAACGCTCGAAGAACACCCGTGGGATTTCCACCATATCGGGTTCGATACACGACATGGTGGAAATCCCACGGGCCAGAGACACCATGCCTTCGTTCGTGAGTAACGGAAAAAGTGGAAGGGGTTTTGGAGTACCAAACAGCCTATTGCCTTGGCAGAACTTGGACATCAAGCAACTGAGAGGCGAAGATCGTCTACCAGAAAAAAGAGTTCCAACAAAGCTAGTGTTGTTCACAGGATGGCTAACTGCGACTACTGCCTCTGCGCCTCGATGTCGAGGTGAGTGCATATCTCATGAAAGGTGACTTCGACTTGCCAGCGCAACATGAACTAGAAGATAATCCGAGTGACAGCAATCGTTTGATTGGCACGTAGCAGTGCTTGCGGGTCAACATCAAGTGGTTGTTCGTCTTTCCCGTAGAGAATTGGCGAGACACCGACTCTTATGAGTGGTAACACATATTCAAAGTATCCTTTGCGATAAAAAAGCTGGTTCCTATCAGCCAAAGAAGCTTGTAGGGCCAGATAGCTCACCCAACCAGGCATATTTTATCGCAACGAAAGCTGTAAACATGAGTAACCCATCATGTGAGTCGGTGTCATTGGCGAGTATGCATTGACCTTGTCCGTTTTACGCCGCATGCTTTTGGTCTTATGAGAACAGACCAGCACAGCCGGATTAAGCAGGCATCCATAGAAGTTCTGTGTGAGCAGAAAGCAATCGCATCCGAATAGTTGCCAATTGACTTCAGATAAACCGAAAGATCGAAGGTCCTCTGTTCTTGAATCCAAGTGTGCAGAGCAGCAAATCCTTCCTCTGTGTTAGCAAAGATGCAATGAACGTGTCGGTTCTCTAGGAAAAACACTTTATTCAACTTGAACTTCGTCACGTCAATTTTCAGATAGGCTCTCAGATGGTTTGATGATGAACCTTTGAGAAGAGAAACACGTTTGCATAAGGACACCCCTGTCACTCAAGCTCATCTCACAGAACGAGAGGCTTCAGATACAGTTAAGCTGAGCGAACTGAACAGGTAGTGAGGTTGCAATCTTTCGTTCAATGTCTAAGCAAAGTACGGGTCAAACTAGATACACCTCTCTCTGCTCTCTTCTCAAGCCATCTCGTAGTATATCCGCTTCTTCTCGTTCGCTATGAAACATACAAGTGGGTCAAAGTAGAAGTAATGCTTATGCCAGAAGAGCGACCTCACTTTTTTCCGCTGCAAGCTGTTCCAACACATTGTAGATGAGTCTTTTGTCGAGTAGGCTGTGGAAGCGTTGGTTCCAGAACTCTTTAAGACAGGAGTAACAGGCCGTTTCGCATTCCTCTTTTCGCAAGTGATCGAGAACACGCGCAGCAATCTGTGGCAAGTTGTCATAAAAGCGTTTCAGGTAGCCTGTGCCGCCAGGCATGGTATCGTAGAGAACGAGCTTTTTGTGGTCGCGACCATTGATTTTATAGTTGGCTACGTAAGACTGAATTTCTCCTGGCTTGATGAACAGTTCTAACTGTAGCCCCAGTTTGAAGGCTTCTTGCAGGGTCGTCACCCACGACTCGAAGTCTTTCCGCCCAGTCTCCTCCTGTGGCAACGCGATCTCAACAACGTCCCCTTGTAATTGTACCTTGAGGTCTACTGCTTGCACATACCGCGAGTCGATATCGGTACGAACACTGCACGAATAGAGATGATCTGTTCCACTCGCCCTAAAACCAGCACGTTCGGCTTCGTCATGGTCGAGTGTGCGTGGACGAATCCATGCACCACATTCTAAACAAACGGTGAAGGGAACCAAATCTCCTGTTGTGGAGTCATATTTACCCCGGTTGAAGAGGGTAATGTCGCGCAAACGACTATATTTGACCTCAAAGCCTCCTAGTGCTTTCTCTTCTGGAACAGGAATAGCACTGTTTTCGAGTTCGCTTTTCTCTGGCAGAGCGGTGAGATAGGTGTCCAGGTTGTACGCTTGCAAATCGCGATACTCGTCTTCTTGCGAGATGGTCTCGTTGCCCCAGCCGTGTGCCATTTCATATTCAACTTCTTGGCGACTCACTAAAAACTGGTGACAGTAGGGACACTCTTGCGCTGTCGGTTGCTCTGTCATGTAGTTACAGGTAAGACAATACTTGTAGGGAACAGCATTATTGAGAGGATTTTCTTTAGAGCCACCTCTGAAATGAATGCGGTTTATCTGCAGTTTCTTGCCTGCAACGTACACGATATTACCCAGCGCATATTCGGTCACTCCCACTGACGCAACCTGTACGATCTGGCGCTCTTCATCGTCATGAACGGTGACAACCTTGCCAGGGAAACCATAGCGAGGTAAGAAGCCGACACGAGCGAGGTAGTTCAACGGGCGGTACTCTCGATTCTCAAGCAAATTTCTGAGCGCGGTGAGTAATGTATTACGCCTTCGTTCCTCTGTTTTTGAAAGCAGCACCTTACGGTTCATACGGACCAGTTCTTGATAGATTTCTTCGTAGCGTTGACACCAATGTTCCAGACCCTCTCTCATTTCGCGTGCAAACAGGTCGCATCGCTCTTCAACAAAGGCATCATCTAACCAGCGCAACTTGATATTCTCAGTTTTGCGTTCCTGCACAAAGGCATGCTTTACTGAGGACACAATAGTCTCGCGGTTTCGGTTAATCTGCTGCCGAAACTCGTTCTCTAAATTCTCAAGCCATTCTCGGTGCAGTTCGCCTTGTTGATCGACGAGGCTCCCACCCACCGCATCTATCTCATCTCCATTGTCTTCGTCATCAACATCGCGTGTACCCGCCTTGTCTTGCCAGCGACTGGGTAAGGAAATATTCAGTTTTTCCATGATAAGGCTATTGAGATGCCGCCGGATTACTACTTTATTATCTATCAAAAAGACAGGTGGGCGAATCTGACCCGCGATCATTTCATCAAGACGCTTGAAGAAGTATGTGTCGTGCGGTCCCTGACCAGCATGAGAGAGGATGAGGGCAATTTTCCTTTTACGACCCGCACGACCAGAGCGTTGCGAATAATTGGATGGCGTTGGCGGCATATTGCGAAGAATAATGGCGAGCAGGTCTCCAATATCGACGCCCAATTCGAGCGTTTGTGTACATACAAGCGCGTTAATTCTGCCCTCTTTGAAGCCAATTTCGATTTTTTCGCGTTCTTCTCCACTCAATTGCCCACTATGCTCTACAGCATAGAGACGCTCTGGTTTGCTATTCTGGTAGAACTGTACATAGAAGTTGCGCTTGCGGTCTTCGTAGAAATCCTGGCGCGTTGTTCCCTTGCACTTATAATTTGCACAGATTGTTTTCGCGTTTGGATCAAGATGAGTCTTCCAACGATGTATGGGGTAACTTCGTACATCACCACAACTGCTACAACGAAAATGTTCAGAGTGAATGGTTGCCTCAAGGTATGTAGGGTTTAGTTGATATGCATTCCTTTTCTTATTGGCGGTACCCCCGCTTTGCTGCCCAATTTTCACTTCGCGGATATACGTCTTTTTCTTTAGAAGTGTAACTGCTGCGTCGATACAGTCGGTTATATCTTTAACAGGATAGCCCTCAAGCATGCGTGAGACAGCATCAAAGATTGCAGTGATTCGGCTTGTCGGCGCGTCTGCATTATACCAACCGTACACTTTATAAGCACCAGGAGACTGATCGCCTTTTGTATCAAAGCCATTAGGGGTGCGAGTATATTTTGTTGGGCGTGCTGTACCCTCCGCAACAGAATCCGACCCTCCACTCAAGTAATCCTTAAAAGGCGCATAATCGACGGCTTTTTGCCGACGCATATAATCCATGATGACACGCAAGAGGCTTTCCAGGAAATGGATGTCTTCTCGCTTTGCGGTAAAGCCAAAGCGAGCAAACTGGCCTATATTCTCCAGAGCAACATCTTCTAAATCTGCGTACTGTATCGCAATCAGACCCTCGCGTTCGAGTGAGTTACGGGAATTGGAACGATCTGTAAATTCCATGTACAGGTCCCATTCCAGGCGCTTTTTCGCACGCTCTCGTTCATTTTTTGAGATCAGTTCGGTTGACTGTTTCAACCCTGCACTTGGACTCTTTGCGCTATAAGTAAGGGCGAGCAAATTCAGCGCATCAGCCTCGCTCTTCCATTCATTCTTACTAAACTTATAGACTTCTTGAGTGAGATTTTCGAGTGGAAGGCACAAGTTGGTGCTATCCTCGTATTGTTCTACCGTCTTGTAGGTCAGTTGACGCTGCGTAAAGGTTTGATGGCGATCTCGAATATAACCAGCTTGATGGGCAGTATCCTGACGACTATCGGCAAAAATAAGCATTTTCTTCTCGTCAATCCCGTGTTCGGGATCAGACTTCAGTTGTGACAGAAGGCTTTCTGTCAGAATGGAAACGGTAGCGGCGGCCCCACTTCGCATCAACGTGATGATATCACGGCTACCATGTCCTTGTGCCTTGCAGACAGGGCAACGTGTTGCCCTGGTAAAACCGAAGAATGTAGGTAGCTCGATATGTTTGCCCTCGCAATTCTCTATCCCATGCTCAAAAGCCTCTGCTGCTATATCGGTAGCCTGTGCGCGTAAGCAGTATGGACAGACACGATATTCGCGTGACACCTTAACGCCCTGAGCAAGCTCTGTGTCCTCGCCTTCTGCAACATCGCCGCTCTCACGATCCTCTATCACCTCTTTTTTCTTCTCTTTTTCATCAAGTGGTAAGAGATGGACATAAATTTCCTGATAGATTTTCGAGTGTGGTTGGTTCGGCGTAAGTAGCAACATATCAGGCAACTGCTGGTTTTCCTTCTCGTTTGCCTTTGATTTTTTTGTTGTTTTCCTGCGCGTGGTACGACTTGAATGAGCAGTAGCATTTCTCATCGCTAAAAATTGCTCTTCATCCTGCTCATAATAGCCCTTGAGGTAGTGAGTACCACACGAGCGACAGACGGCAAGGGGGAGTGCATACGGAGGCGTTTTTGCCTGCTTATCTGTCTCTACGGTTGCCGATTGTTTTTCTTCTGTTTTTCCCTCTGACAGCAACGTACCAACACCATCTTTCAGGTTCAAGGTCATCGTGATTGGTGTCAAGCTTCGCATACACAGATGCACCTTTGGACGATAGAGTGGTTCCTCGTCTTCGGGATTGCTTGGGTCTATACGATAGGCAATAGAGCCGAGCAGGAGAATACCAGCCGCTTCACGTTTCAGGTATTCAATTACAACGCCTTCGCGCTCTGGTCGCTTTTGTAACCATTCTACTAACGTATCAAGGGATTTTGGGACTTTGAGTAACTCCTCGAATTTGGCGAAAACAGGTTGTTTCAGCAATGCTTCATAGAGATTGGTAAAAAAGGCTTCACCAGTGATCCCTTGTTTAAGGTACAGATGAAACTGTGCAGCAAGGGTTCGTACATCTTTTTCTTTTGTACTATCAAAATCGTTGAAAAACATAGCATCCAGGTTTGGATTTTCCCAGAGTGGGATTGGCTCAGACACCTGCGGCATCTCTTGATAGTGTTCGCCGATGATACTTTCTTGCCAGGGATCAAAAGCTTCACCAAAGAGTGACGCTGCGAATGCCAAAAGTTCTGTATATGAGTGTGCTTTTTTGGCAGAACCAGTTTCATCGGAAGTAGGTGGCGACATAAGGGTCGCACTCGTCCCGACACAGCATAGTTGTTGTGGTTCAAGACGTGCATGCTCTTTGAAACGCCGAATGAGACAGGCAACCTCGGAGCCGAGGATACCAATATAGGTGTGAATTTCGTCGAGTACGAGATAGCGTGGTTTCGTGTGCAGAAAGATTTGACGGTCTCTCTTACGAACCAGGAGATACTCCAGCATGCTGTAGTTCGTGAGCAAAATTTGTGGTGGGTCTGCATATATCTCGGTACGGGTACAGCGTTCCTCTGGCGGTGATTTGTCGTCTCTACTCTCTGAGGATTGTTTTGTCTCTCCTGTATAGCGAGCAAAGGTAACACCAGTGCCGCGCAGCACCTTCTGTAAGCGGCTCAACTGATCATTCGCGAGTGCGTTCATCGGATAGACAATGACCGCTTGAATGCCTTTTTCGTCGCGATGGCGCAGGCAGTGGTCAATGATAGGAATGAGAAACGATTCTGTTTTCCCACTGCCAGTACCAGTCGCAATAAGGGTGTTACGTGGATCCTTATGAAAGGTCGTGAGCCGTTCGACCGCGAGTCGCTGATGCTTGTAGAGACGTGGGAATTTCAGGTCTGGAGCGTGCATACCATCGACACCTTCGAGAAGTTCAGGACCTACAACATGCTCGCTCACGAGGTCTCCCAGCGTTCCACCTGATAAAAAAGGACGTGAAAGCGAGACATAGGGTTCCTGCCAGAGGAGATGCTCGTCACGGATCAGGCGTCTGAACTCTTCACGCAAGGCGGTATCTATCAAGGGAAAGCTAGTCTCAACATAGCGTTGGTAGCTTTCTTTAATCTTCTCTACGGCTCCAAACGGTTGCATATATGGGTCCTTATGTTGACGGTGGTAATAGTAATGGTGCTACATCGCCTAAAAGAATGAGATGAAACTTTGCACGTGATAGGGCAACATAGATTAGTTGTTCGCGCTCGGTATTCTCTTGTATCTTATCAGGTTCTGCAAGAATTACAATATCTCGCTCCAGCCCTTTGAAGGCAAAAATCGTACAGCAGGTCAAGGTGTTTGGCTCAGGAGACCCTTGCATATTCCAACTGAGCCGAAATTGTCCAGCGATATTCGTTCCTTCACGAAAACGACTTCTATACTTTGCGACCGGACTGAGTAGCACAATATCCTCGATGTTGATGCCCTCTCCTACCAGCCGTTTGAGCAGGGCCGCAAGTGCTTTGAATTCCTCACTTGCCTTCGCTTCGACATGCACACGTTCGATGTCACGGCCTAAAGGTCCTTTACAAAGTGGTGGCTCAGCGGCATTATAATATAACATTACCTCGTTATGAATTTTGACGGTGGTGCGACAATTCACAGTAAGTGGATAATGATGGTCTTCTGGAATGGGATAGCTACTATCACGCTTGTAGATACGCTGATTATCGTCATAGAAGATGTAGAAAAAACTCTCTTCTTCTGAGCGTAAGAGCGAAAAGAGCGCGATCCACCAACTGTCGTTGAAGTCTTGCCCTTCGTCCGCGATAATTGCATCATAGCGTTGCTCGACCACCTGGCTCGCATCCAACAAACCTTCCGCGAATTCTTCGTCGTAGAGACGGGCTTGGTCGTTTGGTAACGTAATGTGTGCTGCTTCGCAGAGATGAGATGCCACACGATGAAAGTTAAAGACTTCGATTGAGCGTAGAGCAAGATCAGTACGAGCCTGCTCCGCGAGATGTCGGCGCAACCAGTCGGCAAGGTTCCGATTGTAGCAGGTCACGAGAACACTCATACCACGTCGCGCTAGCCGTTTCGCCTGCTCTATCGCTAAGAAGGTTTTGCCCGAACCAGCACAACCAGAGATAGCAACTCGATTTTGCTTACTCAGCGTGTTCAGTGTTATAAATTGTTGCTCCGTGAGTTCTTTGAGTTGTGCCTGTTCTTCCTCAAAGACGGATGCAAGTAGCGGGCGCACGTACCAGCTTGGAGCGTACATTTCGATAATTTCATTCACAGCGGCTTGACCAAGTGGTTTAGTCGTAGCACGTCGCCACCCTGTATAAACAGCGTCGAGAGCGGGCTTGAGGGTTTCAGGTTGGATGTCACGGCGATCAAGAATAAATTCTTCTGGTCGTGTCGAGCGATTGGCAAGCTTTGTTTTAGAGATATCAGGTACAACAACTGCGTGTCCAAAACAGCTGTTACGACAGCTATCACGCAACCATTGTAATGGGACACGCTGCGTCAATTCGCGGATAAGCGTGTGTTTGCTATCTTTTGCCTGCTCAAAGGGGTCTTTGATGTTATGACGCTCGTTATTTCTGTTTACGGTATACCACTCGTGAAGTTGTCCATCGTAGCCGACTCCACCACCCTTGACCTCCAGAACGAGAATACCCTTGTCGGGATGCAGTATGAGGAAATCAACCTCGCTCTCCTGTGTACCGCCACCTCTGTTCTGTGGTCGGATAACCGTCCAATCAATACTCCACAGTACCACGTACTCATCAGGCAGAGAGGTGCGTAGTGCGTGAAAGAGTCTTTGTTCGGCTGCACTTTTTACCGATGATGGAAGATGTTGTGGGTACATTGTTGCCATAAAGCGTTCCCTTACAGGTTAGAGGCATGGCAAGGGCAGAGCCGCTGCCACTACTATACTTATCGCCACTAAGTGGCTTGATCCTGTCATGCTACTGACTGGACACCTAGAAATATGTAATAGACATTATACATGAGAAATTACAAATCCTCATCTTCATCGAAATCTAGTTCCTCTTGCTCATCGTCATTAACCTCACTACTATCATCTCGTTCGCGTCTACTGGGGAGGTAGGCTACTGCACCAAGCTCCTGGGCAGCACGCACTCTCTCTACTAAATCAATGATTGGTCCGGTGCGCTGACGAATATCGACACCTGTCTCCACAAAGAAAGCCACAATGTCTTGTGGTGGGGTTATGCCGCGCCGTTGAAAGAGCATGAGCAGAGCAAGGTCGCGCGTGATGAACGAAGACGTTTCTCCAGGCAACGCTGGTTGGTCACGATCAAGCAGAGGAAAAGTACTCAAAATATAGGCAAAGTCTTGTTCGCTTAAATCATAGAGATCAGCAACGAGTGCGTCAATTATTGCACGTAATCTTGCTCGTTCGCGCACATCTTTCGTGCTATTTGGCTCTTCCCATTCATCCTCCATAATCTCTTGCCACAAACCTGCAAACTCCGACGTTACGCAGATGAGTTGTGTTGCACACTTTATGAGTTCCTGGGCGTTTTCATCATTAGCTCTTAGTCTAGGCAATGCTAAAGCTTCCAATACAAAGAAATTAATGTTGTTTGAAACGCGCAAGCGCAACAACCAATCGACAACAAAAGAGTTGGTAATTGCTACCCATAGTAAATGAAGCCGAATGTCATTAGGAACAATGTTTACTGTTGGTACAGAGTTCCCGCATGGAGATGATGCTGGAATCATAGAAGTCAACAAACTACGTTCATTCGTCTGGCCTGTTATACCACAGAAACTAGCGCGAAAATCAAGATGAGTCCAATCGTGCTTTGCAACGAAATAATGAGGGATAATTTCTTTCTGGTCAAAGCTCAACTGAAGCCATTCGGCACTCCGTGCGTTACCACGCACATAGGCTTTAGCAGCATGATCGAATTGATGCACCATGCGCCCTTCGTAGAGAGGAACGTAGGTTTCGTCTGGCACTATTGGCAACGCTTGTCGATTGGCAATTTCACTTTCTAGCAGGTAGCCACGATGCGTGTACCTCGCCTCGTCTTCATCTAGTTCTTCTAAGAAAGAGATGGTGCCGTTATGGACGACGCGTTCCGCAAAGACAAACGGTTCTTCGTGTTCTTCACGCCATTCCTCTGGCGGGTTTTGATACCATTCCTCTGGCGGCGTCCGCCATGTACGCCCACGCTGTTCAATAGCACCGAATGCCTCAAGCCGCTTTCCATCACGGAAATAATGGCTTCCATTTGTCATGTCTAGCTCTCGTGTAAATGAAACATTCCACGAGTCGGGCACGAACGCTCCTAATGGCAGAAATTTGCTATAGATGTTTGTCACAAGGTCAACTTCACGCTGGCTTTTGAATTCCATCAGCGAATGGGTATCGGGTGCCAGCTTTTTGATTACAGCAGTAGGAAGACGAAGCAGGTAGCGATTGAGTTGCGGCAGGAGCAACCCAAGCCCCTCGCTTGACGGTGCGAGATCACGCCCATCGGGTCCTTTACCAACCAGAAAGAGACAATCAATAGTTTTTTGCTCGTATTCGTCGTCCTGCTCTTCGTTGAGAGCAAGCGTATTCGTCTTGCGTTCACTAAGCAGAACAACTTTGAATGCGCTATGAATGGGAAATATCCTATTACGATTTTCAAGAGAAAGGATAAAACGGGCTTGTTGCCGAAAGAACAGGAGGTCACGTAGAGTCGTACAGCCTTCATCGGTATAGACGCTTGCAGGAAGAACAAGATTGCACACGCCGCGGAGCTTTGTGAGCCACACCATGCGCTCGACAAAGAGTTTGTAGGTGTTAATTTGTCCTTTGCCCTGCCACGCAAAAATATCTTCGTACTTGAACAATTCGCCCTGCTGACGAATACGTTTGAAATATGTACGCCATTGCTTGTCGGCATCAGGGTCGTTGCTTCGACGTTTCTCGGCAGCATTGACAGCGGCCTGCTTGCCCAATGTGGAGAAGGTAGGCAAGAAGTTTGACCAGAACTCTTTTGAGTTTGGAGCGATCTTACTCCAGGGAGGGTTACCAATGATAGCGTGAAAACCGCCATCAGGCCGAAAGTTCCCTTGCTCATCACACCAGACTTCGGGAAACTCAAGCTCCCAGTGAAAAAAGTGCTGCTGATTATAAATTTCTTGTGCCATCGCAAGGTAGTCTTCGGCGTTTTGTGGCACCAACGCACCTTCTTGTTTGAAGAGCAGAGCTGCTATATCACGGTAAGTGATCGTTGTAGGAGGAAGCAGGGGAGCATCCAGGGGCCAGAACCAGACTGCACACCAGAGATCGCACAGGTCTTTGAAAGGACGTATTTTGCTCTCATCACCAGAAAGTGCTGTCTGCAAGAGATTTTGTTTACGATGTACAAGGGCGACAGCATCTTCAAGACTTTTATCTTCGTCCGACTCATCGAGTTGAAGTCGCTGCCGCTCGTATTCAGCGAGGGCGTAGCGTTCGATATTGCCCCCGAAGAGGGATTGTTGTTGTATCAATCCAGGTTGCTTGATTTTCTTAATCTCTTTCCCATTATCAGCCTTCCGCTTATCCAGCAATTTCCCATATGCTTTTGAGTCAATCTTAGTTACCTTGGTATAGGCTTCGACGGGCAACGTGCTTATCATGGTTAAGTCAAACTCACCACTGCGATTCCGCAGTGGTGCACCGATCAGAGAGTTCCCGTGACGAAGATGAGCATCTAAAAAAGTAAGTGGACGATCCTGTGCCAGTGTTTCAAGCCAGAGAGACACTTTCGCGAGTTCTACGGCGAGGATGTTCGCATCCACACCATACAGGCACTTTTCAGCGATACGTCGTTTGTAGCGGGAGAGTTCAGCACTGTTGATACGCTTATTTTCGCGTTGCTCTTCGGCGATAATCGCCTGTCCATAGGCTTCACCAAGATAGCGACATGCCTGTACCAAAAATGCGCCGCTACCCATTGCCGGATCACACACTTTCAGATTGAGAATCTCATCGGCCCGACGGAGAGGTTTGCCCTGTTCGTCACGCTGTCCGCATCCCTCGATAATCGGCTCAACGAGGGGAGCTAATGCATCCTTCACGAGAAAAGCCGTAATTTCTTGTGGCGTATAATACGAGCCACTCCCCTTGCGTCGTCCACCCCACAAACGCAGAATGAATGAGCCAGCAGGTTTCTTGGAATCTTCATCGTAGCGCAACACATACTCATCGGCTTGCTCTAACGGTATAAGTCGAAGGTCTCCCTTTATCTGAGCTTCAACCATCGTCTCTTGTGCGATAGAGGGTTCATAGACAAGCAAGCCCTCATAAACCGAGCCAAGTTGGTCAACGCCGAGATCGGCATACGAATAGCGTTCGCGCTGCTCACGACGACGCACTGGACGTGAGAGTGACAATTCGCGCATGACTTCACGCATAGCCCTATCAGGAATATGACACTCATCAAGGAATTTTGTGCGTTCAGGGTCAAAGAGTCGCCCATTATAGGGTGGGATGCGAAAGAGTGTGGTGCCCTTAGCGCGACGACTATCCTCTCGCACAGTGACAGCAGGGTTACGGAATGGATAGCCTTTGTAGAGCATAGCGAAAAGGGTACGCAACGTCTCGATATAGTACGTTTTTTCGTAGTCTTCTGGTCGAATTTGCCTATCAGCGATATCGCGCAGATGCTCAAGGCTATACGTTTCCTTATACAAGGACGATGCGCCGAGAGGAAGGAGGTCGCGGCTTTCCGCATAAAGGACAAAGAGCAGGCGATAGAGGAAATAAATACTCTCTTCAAACAGCTTTTTCAGTTGTCCCTCATCAGGTATTGCGCGTCCATTGAGCGTCCCTGACCAGAGATGGCGATTATCAGGGGAATCGATAATACCCTGTAGCATGTTCTCGACGGCATTCACCACGTTTTGTCGAAGATCATCGGCTATCTGTGTTGCATGACGCTGGCTCTCGTCAATCACTTTGTCTAACAGGCAACGTTGCGCGAACATTAATGTATCGTCTGTCTGCTCGATGGGAAGAAACGCAGCGAGGCGGAAGAGGCCCCAGAAAACAAGCCAGTCCTTCGTGTTTTCGCGCTCGAACAGCTTTGTAAAGTCAACTTTGAGATACTGGCGTGCAACCGAGCCACCACGACGGTAGAGGCGTAGCTCTATCCCATTCGAGAGCAAGGCCCAACGTGCCTGATTGTGATCGAGCGCGAATTCCAACGCACAGCTAATTGGTTCATTTGTGAGCGTCGTATCACGCTGAGGATTAGGATAGCGATCCTTATCTAAGTCCGTCTTGAAGGGGTGAAGATCAATCAAGATCAACGGCTGTGCTTCTTCGCCCTCATCAAGTGTGTAGACATGGCTTATGGGGACGAAGCCTTGCCGCTCAGTTTCAAGAGGTTCGTCAAGCTTTTTTATGTGTGCAAAGCCGAGGAGTTCAAAAAGCCCTCGGTACCAGAGCGTCCACGTGCGTTCCAGCGTAATATCTTTGAATACGAGATCGACAAGCTGTTTTTGTACATCCCGGAAGAGGCGTTTGAGGGTAATGCGACTTGCTTCACGATCATCCAAGCCAAGCTCGTCTGCATGACGACGTTCCAAAAGATCAAAGAGATAATACGGGGTGAGGAAACCACCAACGTTTTCTATTGCTCCACGCTCTGTTGCAGGACTGACGACACCATTGTCGATATCGTCTGCTAGCGACGGTGCGGCCTCGAACTCGAATGACGGCTGCGATGTCATAGATGTTCCCCTGGTTCTAGGTAGCTAGGTCTGTTACAACATATTTTGTGGAATGATGACGAGCGCCCCGATAGCATCGATGGACTCGCCACGTACTTCGCGTATAGCACGGATATCGAGGGTGCGCTCTTTCTCGCTGCTCCCTAATCGCTCTTGCTCTCGGTTGAATGATGTTGTACGGCGTTTCTGCTCTGGCGTTGGCTCAAGTGTAAGCTGAACGATGTTGCCGTGTATAGGCAAATCTCTGTAACGAAACCGAATCTGTTCCTGGCTAGCAGCTTTCCATACTCCAAGCCGCTTGAGTGCCTCTTCAGAGATATCGCGCTGGCGCAGTCCGAGTTCCTGGCGACGTTCTTCGCGTCTACGTTCCATCTCGACCAGCGCAATTTGCTTTGCCGACTCAAAGGCGTCACGGAAACGTGGAAGCAGGTCTGTCTCCTCTTGTAGCGAGAGGTTCCCAAATGGTCGCCGCTCAGTAAAGAGCCGCATATCTTCGTCCGGGTTGCGGCTGGCGATACCGTCGAGCGAGACAAAGACCGCTTCAAACCGCTCTTCAATCGTCTCACCGCGTCCATCCACAAAACGAACGGCATAGGTGAAGATGTACCCAGGTATGCTTCCTTCAGCAGTGCGGCGATAAGCAATACGCGAGGAAAAATCTTCTCTGAAGGCACAGCCACGCATGTAGCGGAGAGCGGTCTGAACAAGCGGATGCCCCGGTGACAAAAATTCAGCCCGTCTTCCGTCTTCACGTTCACCTTCTTGGATGGCAAGCAGACGTTGAAACGTAGCACGTGGATACCGCTCGATAGGGCGTCCCTGCGTATCGCGTAACTCTTGCTGCAAGCGTCTCGGAACATCAATCGACCATATCCCTGGCTCATGCGTTGCTTGCAAGCGTCCACCCTCTATCCCTGGCAAAGTCATAAAGATACGCAGAAACTCTTCTACATCCTGATATTCGGGAACAAAAGAGCGCGAGGCGTCGAGTTGTTGTTCAAGAGCAAGTCGCTCCTGTCGCCCGAATTGTTCGCCATTGAGAAGCTCTAAGGGGATCGATTGGGCTGTTTCCTCTTTGCCCTTTTGCTCCACAGTATCCAGAAGCCGAGAAATACGGTCTGCCGCCAGCTCGACCACTGGATTGACGGCATCGCTATCGCCCAGTTCTTGTTCTCGTTGGTTAATCTGTTCGACATCAGCCTGGCTTAAAAAGTCTTCGATTCTCACCCTTTGTGTAATGGGGAAGACATTTGAAACACTACCAAGCTCACGCTGAATACGTTCCAGTTTTTCTACGACGACCTTTGCCATGCGCTGTTCTACGGAGCGCGAGGATACCAGCAGGTAAATCGTCGGTCGGCTCTGCTGACCGTAGCGATCAATACGCCCATTACGCTGCTCATAGCGATTAGGGTTCCAGGGTATCTCAACGTGAATGAGCGTATTACAACTTTTATGCAGGTTGATGCCCTCGCTCGCGGCGTCGGTGGCAAGAAAGATACGCGTATTGTGGTCTGTAAGAAACGCGTAGCGATGTGCTTGGCGTTCGGCAGGTGAGGTTGCGCCATGATAGGTAACAATCATTTCACCGTAGCCATGCCGTGTCAAAACTCTCTCTAACAGGTCGAGCGTATCGCGAAACTCGGTAAAGATGACAACCTTTTCCTGCGAATTATTCAGGCAACGATGTACGAGTTGCAGTAGGGCTTGAACCTTTGACTCGTTTTCCTCGCTGATCTTTTCGGCACGCGCACAAAGGTCCTCAAGAATGGAAACCTCGGCCTGCCCACCAGGGAAATACAACTCGTCAACGTGTTCCGTTGTAGGAGCTTCATCCGCTACTTCGGCGATGCTTTCTGGCAATTCTAACTGCGCTACCTGTGGAACAGTCAACTTGTTTTCGCTTGGGGCAAGTTTCTTTTTCACTCTACCAAGGCGCTCGTTCAAGCTGAGACGGCAGGCATAGACGCTCGAAGCTAAACGTTTTTTAAAGAAGGTTCCCAGGAATGCGGCACCAAAGGCTTGTTCATATTGGCCTTGTTGTTTGAGTTGCAGCGAGAGGGCTTTCAGCTTTGCAGCGTACTCTGCTATGCCGCGATCTAGTGAGCGTTCTGCCTTTGAACGATATCGATCCACATCCAAGACATGCATCTCACGTTGTTGAAAACGTGTGCCATCAGCCTTCTCGACATCCCCTTTCAAGCGGCGGACAATCAAGGGTTTGATGATGGAGGCATCGAGATGGTCTGGGTCAACAATCGTATATGGATCAAGCAGCCGGATCAACGAGGCATAGGTTGCGGGCTTTCCATCGTGTGGAGTTGCGGTAAGCAATAACAGGGCTTCTGTTCTATCGGAAACAACACGTCCGAGTTCGGCGAGTTGCTTGGAACTCCCCTCTCTTTCAGCAACGTGATGGGCTTCATCAATAATAACGACATCCCACCGCACCTCACGTCTCAAATCGTCCATGACGTGTGGTTGTGCGGCATAGTGCATAGACATCACAATGCGAGAATAGTAGCCAAAAACATTGAGCCGTGCGGGAACATGACGTTGTAACCGTAAGAAGTCAGCATTATCGTTGATGACCACCATATCGATACCGAATTTTTCTTTGAGTTCGTGTTGCCAGCGTTCTGGCTCTGGCTGAGCCTTGCAAAGAATCAGCACACGGTCGGCACGACGTTTTTGCATGAGGCGCGAAACGATCAGTCCAGCCTCGGCGGTCTTGCCCAAACCTGTATCGTCGGCAAGAAGGAGACGTGGGAAAGGCAGTTCTTCAATATGTTGTAGTGGCTCCAATTGATATGGTTCAAGAACGAGCCGTCCCCAGTCAACAGACGCGAGATTGCCGCGCGAATGCGCGAGTGTGAAGCGAAAAGCATCGTGCAGAGCTTTCCACTGACGTGCATCCCAGCCCTGTGCTCCGATGGTCCACTTGAGTGCAGGAAGTTCAGCACGTTGGATATGTTCAACATCTAACAAGGCACGTATATGTCGTCCTGCATTCTCAGTAGAGCGTCCAAAGAGTTTGACAGAGGTATCAGAGGACGTATCCTCAACCTCCCACTGAAGGCTACGAAAAATAACGCGCTGACCAACCTCAAAATTCATAACGGTTACTCTTCTTCATGTTCATAATATATCTAAAGAGGTATGACTGCTTTCCTCTAGTCGCTTTTGAGTCCCTCTTCAACATCATCCGATACTTCTTCGATCAAATCTCCTGGTGGAACTCCAAGTACTTTGGCAAGCTTACCAAGTGTGATGGTTGTTGTGGCATAAAAAGGGTCGGAGTAGATACGCTTGATCGTCTTGTATGACACATCTGCAGATCTATGAAGTTTGCCCATGCTGATACCCTTCTCCTTAGCAACCTCTTTGACGCGTAAACGTACTGCCATATCTCGTTTTCTCACCCATTGTTTAACGAGATTGTAGCAAGCTACTTCCCACAATAGAACTACCCATGTAGGTAATGCTACAATAGTAATCCCACCTATATGGGTACCCATGTATGTCCATATTAATCCGAGAAAGATGTTGCCCAAATTTCTCAGTCTTTCAAGATGTCTTGATTGACATATACGACCTCACATACATGTGAGACAGTAGCTGGCTAGTGTTGTCAATAAGCGAAAACTGTTACAATTCTGTTTACGACAGACGAGGACGGAGCTTATGGTAGTACGCTTACGAGTCAGAGAAGTCGCCAAAGAGAAGGGCTTTAGTATGGGCAAACTCCAGAGAGACGCTGATGTAGCCTATAACACAGTGAAGCGAATGTTTAAAGACCCATACTATATCACGACAACGGAGACACTTGGTAAGCTTGCTAGAGCTTTAGGAGTCTCGCCGGGAGAGTTAATAGAAGAGGTACCTGACGATTTAGACTAACCTCTAGTTAAAGTTAGAAGATAGAGGAATGTAGATGTCAAAGGGAGGGCAAGATGCTGAAGAAGCCGAAAGTTTATTCACTAGAGTTTAAGATGAGAGCTGTTCGGTTAGTGGAAACGAGTGGCAAGAGCATGAGCCAGATTGCACGAGATTTGGGCATAGCTGATAGTAACCTATACCGCTGGTGTAAGCAGTTCATGAAGCAAGACAACTTAGGAATGCTTGGTACTGGGGTCCGCATGGCTCAAGAAGAGGTGCAACAGCTCAGAGTAGAGATCGAGATGCTCCGGCAAGAACGAGATGCTTTGAAGAGAACAGTTGGTATTTTCTCAAGAGAGTTTTGATAAGTTTTCATATACCTAGTATCAAAACAAATGGAAGCATTCTGATTTTAGTGAGGGTGCAGTGCATCATCATGACCTACTATTTCGATGTGCTACCGCTTCATCCAGAACCAGAGCACCTTGAGTCGCTTACGAGCTACTTAATGCGTCTTGCAGAATTGAATGGTATCTCATCTATAGATGGCATATCAACTTTAAGTTTTCCGCATCAAGACCGGAGGATTACAAGAGACATAGCTGATTATCTGCCTGTGTCGTTTGATCAGTTGATGATAATAGGGGTTTGTAACGAGGAAGCTTTACGAAAGACAACCTTCTTTCATGTTACCGCTAAGTTTGGACGCTCAGCACTTCCCCAACCTACTAGCCGCTTTTTATCCGGATGTATTAGCCAGTACCTGCGCTATTGTCCACAATGTCTTGCTCAACAACAAGTAAAATACTATCAGCTCTCCTGGAGATTTCTTGCATTCGTCATCTGCTACAAACATAAGTGTCGATTGCTGGAAACGTGTGGACACTGCTGTGCATTGATTCCCCTTTTCACCTCTCCGTTCAAATTGGGCTACTGCCCTAAGTGCCAAAAGAGTTTAGGACAGTGTGCCACGATATTGGTGACAGACCAAGCTGAACTAGAGGTAGCTATACACACTTACGATGATATCGTATTTCTTTTGATCCCTCAATCGTGGGAAGGGGATGGTAGTAGCACTATTAGACGTGTGGGCCGACGATTTATGTTTCTTAGACAAAAGAACCGACTTACAGCCGCAGAAATAGCAAAGCAGATTGGAGTAACCCTGACAGTAGTAGAAGGCATCGAACGTGGAGATTTTCAGCGCAAAGGAGCAACACTTCAAAGCTATTTCAAATATGCTCACTATTTGCGTCTTAGCTTGAGAGAGATATTTAGCGATGCTCTAGATGCATCCAATCACGTTCCTGTAACACCTCTGCCTCTTTGTCCTGCTTGTCAGCAAAACGATTGCGTTATTCGAGGTGGGTATAACCGAAGTGGTTCACAAAGATATCAGTGTCAGTATTGTCATCACAGTTTCACTGCATTACCTAAGATACGTGAGGTGAAAAGGCTCTTTTCCTAAATGTGTTAATAGGGATGCTTTTCACTGAATGCATCGAAAGCTGTGGCAATATCTCATTAAGTATTTTTATAAAAAAGGCGTTTCTTGTCACTTTCTGCGAATATTTGTTCATATTTCGTTATCATAAGTGAGGAATCACTTTAGGGAGAGAGGTTTATGGGACTCAAACGAAAACCGCCTGAAAACAATGTACGTCGCGTTGCTGCAATTGGTAATAATAGCCGTTACGCCACTACTAATAAGAAAGGTGAAACTGTACAGTGCGAATCTTACGCTGAACGCAAACTGGCATTACGCATTGATCGTGACTCGAGAGTCAAGAACTATCGAAGTCAACCTCTGAGGATTAGTTACGTTGACTCGGAAGATAAATCATATACATATGTACCTGATTTTCAGGTATGGCGATGGGATGGGGTAGTCGAAATACACGAGGTGACACTATCGGAGCGGCGACTATTGCCTAATGCACAGAGGAGAGAGAAAGGGGCACAAGAATACTGTGATGATGAGGGCTGGAAATATGTAGTACATACTGAGGAGTCCTTGCCAAATGATACTGAAGGTGCAAATCTACTCGCATTGTATGCATATCGCCCTAGTATTTATTCGAAGGCAGATGTAGCTCATGCAGTGTTTGATAAAATTGGCATTGGTCAACATATATTGCTCAGTCAACTTATTAGTGCTATCTCTCAAGACTTGGAACTGCCATCTGCGACCGTTTCGACTGCTATTTATCATCTTTTGTGGTATGGAAAGATCGCTACTGATCTTTGCTCACTCATATTTATTGATAACGTTCCCACTTCAAGTACCTATGTCTGGCTTCCAGAGGGAGGTTAATTATATGGCCCGTACACGCCGCAACATCGCAACGATTGAGGACAATTTAAAGCCGGGGTGGTTCATGTGCTGGCAAAATCATACATATCGTATTGTATCACGCAATCTTATTTCAATAGAAATTGAAGATACAGCAGCACCTGGGATGATTACTACTATACGTATGGATGAACTTTATAAGCCTGAGTCTCGTAATGGCTCACCTCCAGTTTTTGCGCCCACGCTGGACAAACTTCGTGCTGAGGTAGGTATTGCGTACCCTACTCCGAAGCCGACCGCTGTGACTACGCTACCGCAGTGGGCAATTAATAAAGCGGAGACTGTAGTGACAAAGGTAAAGCAAGTCGAGCGTGAGGTGGACAATATACAAAGAGATGAACTGAAAAAGGGTAATACATTGGCTCGTACAGAATTACTGGATGCAGCCTGTCATAATCTGAAAATTGGACGGAGCACCTATTATAAATACGATGATCTCATACGCAGATATTACGGGAAGCGTGATGCTATTGCCTCGTCTTTTTTGCGTGCTAACCGCGACCATACACGTTTCACGGATTCTCAAATCCATTTTGTTGACAGTGCTATCGTGCATTACTATAAACGCACTCCTGCAATTACGAAGGGGTCGTTGTACAACTTCATAGAATCGGATCACACACGGAACAACGGAAAGTGGATTGACTTGTCCAAATGTGGAGCGAATATACCACAAGACCTCATTCTAGAGTTATTTGATCCGAAGTTATCCATCGGAGCAATTGAAGCTAATCCAGAGAAAAAACGTCTTCTCTCACTCGTAGAACTTCCGTCCAGAGCCTGGTTATACAGGTATGTCAATAATTGGGAAAAGCGTCCTGATGAAGGGAAAGCTCTTATTGTGGAACGCTACGGGGAAGATGCATGGGAACACGAACAAATGATTTTTGATACCTTCGTTTCCATGGCAACCAGACCCTTACAATTCGTATTTGCGGACCACCATAGACTAAAAGTGTTCGTGGTTGATGAAGAAACGCGAAGCGAACCTAGAAGGTTATGGCTCACTGTATTAATTGATGCATACTCTAGGTCTATTTTAGGGTTTGCTTTGCTTTATGAGGACCCTTGTATTGAATCCATTCAGCAAGCACTTCAGAATGCCATCTGGCAGAAGTCAAAAGCAGAGCGCGAAAAGCTTAATATTGAAGGAGAGTGGCCTTGCTACGGTATCCCACTCCAATTATCGTTAGATAATGCTTGGAACCATCACTCACATAGCCTAGAAGACCTTGCAAGAGAGATCAGCATGAATGGCACGTATAATAGCATCGATCTTGTATTTCGCAAGCCATACAAAGCTCGTTTGGGTGCGCTCATTGAGCGCTTCTTTGGAACTCTCTCAGCACGTGTCAAGGAGCGACTAGAAGGCGCGCTTCAGTCAAGCCACCCGAAGGATATTCGTAATGCTGCACAGAAAGCCTGCTTGCTTTACCAGGATATCTACCGCTTTATTTTTGAAGAGATTGTCACCTATCAAAATACCAAGCACAGTGAGTTGGATATGAGTCCAAATGATAAGTGGGAGCAGGGATTGCAATCAGAGATTCCTGCTATGCCATATCCGTCAATTGACGTTGAACGACTCTTCTGGCGTTTGCATTATCAAAGACGTGAGAAAAATCAGAAAGGTATTAGTATGTTTGGTATGCACTATTGGTCGCCGGGTTTGAGTAAAGTGCCTTCTAGGGACATCAACGACAAACCAGTAAAATTGGGTATTCGATATGATCCTTCTGATATTAGCCGTCTTGCAATCTTTCGAGATGGAAAGTATGTTTGTGATGTACAGGCAAAAGAACTGAGATTGGCGAATAACGAGTACAAATCAGTGAGTCTTTGGGAACGCGAACTGGCGAAAGAACTGGCACACAACGACGGAAAGGCTGCCAGGGATTGGGTAGCTTATCTTGATGGGTTGCGTGAGCTGTTTGAAAAGAGGAAGGCCGAGAATAAAAGTACTCAGCAGAAAGCAAGAAAGAGTAACTCGAAATCTTCGTCTAGAGTAGATGTCACCGAGATGAGTCATGCACTAGAGCAAGTCGTAGTATCTCAGGATGAGGAATATGAGCGGTATATCGCTGGTTTTGCTCGTCGTGAGTCAACTCAATAAATTAAGGAGGATTGCTGATGTACGAAATAGCAACCGCTGTTGTCGATGAGAAATTCGATATTCGCCTACGGCTGATGCAAATGCAAGATTGGAAGGAGGAATGGCTGCGTGAGGACGAAAAGTTAAGAGCTCGCGCTCGGAAGTTAAATTCCAACAAACGACTGGACATACAGCGAGGTGACCAGATCGCTCTCTCAATAGAGCGCTTCAAGATGAGGCTCATAAAAGAGCCTTTGGAGATATCTAACAAAGTCGAAGGTGGTTATAAGTCCATCCGACAGAATTTGAAAGAGCAATTCGTAGGCTTATCGTCAGAGGATAAATTGCTTTGGTTAGATAACTTTATTTTTCTGATGACCCCTGATCTATGGGAGTTGCATGAGAAAGTAAGACATGTTTTGGGGTATCGCTCTCTCGGTCAGCAGGGAAACTTCTTACTAGGAGCATTGTCTGGAATGGGAAAAACAACATACTTGAACTGGCTCGCTGCTTTACACCCTCCGGTAGCTGAAGAAAGCCGTAATCACGTTCCAGTCATTAAGGTTGATGCTCCAGTAAGTAACAAAACACCGAGAGCACTTCTTCAAAGAATGATCCTAGAATGCGGTCTTACTTACTTACAGGGCGATACGGAAGAGGACCTGAACCAAAAATTAGTTTTATATTTTCTACAATGTAGTGTCGAGTTAATCCTGATAGACGAGGTTGAACATATTTCACATCCAGACATGAAGCGTCGTATCCTTGATCTTTCAAACCGGCTGAGGGTTCCAATAATATGCGCCTCTTGTAACCCGCTCACATGGGTGATGGGTAATGAAGAGGTAGCCGGTCGCTGGAATGATTTTTTCGAACTCCCTCAATATACAGGTGAAAGGCTTAGTAGTCTCTTAGCTTCTATTGAAATGCTGCTCCCATTTACGCAACCATCGCATCTAGCCTTGCGTACCTTGAAGCAGAGGTCTCAAGAGATAGACGGACCCGCAAAGTTCATTGAACAAACCACAGGAGGCATTCTGCGCGACATCATGATTCTCATTCGCGATGCCAGTCGAATTGCTATTGAAAATGACCAGCCCTGTCTTACTCCAGACCTCCTAGACAAGACGTGGAGGAAGGTTCAAAGGAAGAGAGTAACAGATTTTCTTGTGCAGCAGGAGGATACTCGGTAAAATCCAGTAAGGGTCTGTCAAGAGTTTTGTGTAAATGGTCTTATATAATTTTTAGATTGAAATTGTTCTCTCGTCTCCTTGCTGACGAAAGCTCTCCCAAGTGGAGTTAAAAGATCAATGCGTCACCTCATGACGAACGGGTAGACACGTTTTCCTCCTAACAGAGAATACATCCCTTGACCAGCTAACTATTGAAGGGATAATAGCGGTAATCAGTGGGTTCTGGAAAGACGCGCATCCCCATCCCAATGGCATGTCCATGAAGCGGTGCCCAATGGTGAAGACAAACTTCAAGCCCTTTCAAAATGTGTGTCAGTGCTAGTTGTTTTGCAAGAGTTGCATGGGGTGTCCAGCGATCTGGAAGGTGATAATCGCTCACGAGAGAAGGTCTATCAGTTTCATTCATAGACATGAATGCCTGGACAGTTGTGCGGTGAAGAGTAAACAACGTGTGTGACATCCGAGGAGCAAGAAAAATTACTCCCTGTTGAGGAAATATCCCCAATGACTCCAAGAGGACAGGAAAAGGACCAAGGGCAGAAGCTATTGGGACGAGGATTGCTTCATATACATCGATATTTTCCACATCATAAACAGCTAAGGTTATGTGAGGTCGATATCCACTCACACTCTGTTCTGTAATTCCTGCATTTGCAAGATGACTCCAGAGTGCTTGAATAGTCTGTTCTGTTGTAGGATCAAAGGTGAGATTAAAACACAATCTTGGCATACTTCCTCCAGAGCTGTTCTTCTACGGATATCTTCTCCTCTTGTTGCTTGCTGAACAAGCGTTTGTTCCACCAGAGAGTGCATCCAGCTGTCATGCATTCCAAGAGCAAGTATCTGCTCTCTTGCTTCTCTTGAAAAGCGCGTCATTCAGGAAAACGTCCCGCGAATTCAATGGCGAAGCGATGACGTGCTGGCTTCCAATTATGGATCGGCATCGTCCACTTCTTCGCTATATTCTGGATCGCCAGATAGACCACCTTATAAACCGCCTCATCAGAAGGAAAAATACGGTAATTGCGCGTCACCTTTCGTAGCGTCATATTGACCGACTCAATCGCATTGGTGGTATAGATGATTTTGCGAATGTCTTCTGGGAAGGCAAACAACGGGATCACTCGCGTCCAATGAGATCGTCAGGACGTGGTTATGTTGGGATAGAGCGCATCCCATTTCTCGGCAAACAGTTCCAGGTGAAACTCAGCTTCACTCTCTGTACTGGCCGAGTACATAGCTTTGAGGTCAGTCGCAACTGCTTTCATGTGCTTGTAAGACACGTAGCGCAACGAGTTCCTGACCAAATGCACCATGCACAATTGCACACGCGTCTGTGGATAGACCATCTCAATGGCTTCGGGTAAGCCGACGAGTCCATCCACACAAGCAATGAAGAAGTCTTTCACTCCTCGGTTTTGCACCTCGGTCAGCACGGAGAGCCAGAACTTCGCTCCCTCAGTTTGTGCGAGCCACATGCCCAGCATTTCCTTCTGCCCATTCAAGTCAACTGCCAAGACCAGGTAAAGAGCTTTGTTGCTCACACGTTGGTTCTCACGCACATTGACCACGAGGCAATCGACGTAGACAATCGGATAAAGCGGTCTCAGCGGACGTGTTTGCCACTGACGCACCTCATCCATGGCTGCCTCAGTCACATCGGAAATCAGCGTGGGCGAGACATCCACACCATACAGTTCTTGCAATTGTGCTTGGATATCGCGTGTCGTCATGCCACGGGCATAGAGAGACAAGATTTTATCGTCGAAGCCTTCCAAGCGTGTTTGTCCCTTTTTTAGTAAATGTGGCTCGAACGTGGCTTGCCGATCACAGGCACTTCGATTTCCACGTGCCCCTGTTCTCCTTTCAGCGTTTTCCGACTCGACCCATTGCGCATATTCCCTGTGATGTTACCCTTGCATCCATGTTTGGGGTAGCCCAGATGGTTGTCCAGTTCCGTTTCCAAGCAGCGTTCAATCACAGCTTTGGTCAGTTCTTTGAGGAGACCCCCTTCTCCCAGTATATCCTGGTGCGTTTCGTAGTCTTTGAGTAATTCATCGAATTAGCTCACGTCGAACGGTCATCTTTTCCTCCTGAAACCCTTATTGCTTTAGCCTCTGACCACTTACACAAACTATTATACAGTCTCTCCGGTAATCGTTGGACAGACTGCGGCAGAACTTCTATCTTTTACTCACAAATAAGTTTGTTAGAACCTACATTCTGTACATTTATTGAAATGGTTTTCATAATTTGGTATGTAGAATAGTACACAGGAAATGAGAATGTCTTCTCTCCACTCATAAATTCGATAATCTCTTAATCTAGCCGCAGAATGTAAGTTGGAATATTTTCTAATAGTGCTTTTACATGTGAATAGTGGCTCAAACCCACTTCGTATCTTTCAATAATCTGTAATACTGTACTGCGTACTATTGGTTCGCCTACCTCTTCTAATTGCTCACGAGCTATCTCTATCCTGATTACCAACATGTCTTCCTCTTTATCGAGACATCGTTGACGGCAGAGAAGGTAACCGATAATATAATTCAGGGCTCGGATATCCCATAAATCATCTTTAAGCGAGGTATAAGGGAATTTTATCGCCTCACTAATAGAGCTATAGGTGGCTAGTTTTCCCGCTTCCTGTAGCTTTTTCATAACTTCAAGTATTTCCTGTTCTATTATCTGATTCTTTAAACTAGTCTTTTGTCTTTGTTCTACACGACCGTTATGGATCATGTTTTCTAGTTGCTTGAGTAAAGTTGGAGATGGAACCACAGGTGCATTAAGAAGATTAGCAGATTTGAAAGTATTGTACTTAGTGAGAGGTTTGCGGTAATTTATCAACATATCGATTGATTTTTGTACTCGATTTATGACTTCGTCTTCGGAAAATTGTCTTTCATAGTCATTTGCTACCTCCTTGTTACGCCATTGAGCAAAGGCACCTTCAAAGATACTACGGAAACTGATTCCTAAGGTTTTGGCGCACTGGAAATAACACTCAAAGGAAGTTGTGTAGGTACCAGGAAAAGCGAATTCTACGTTGACCACATTCTGAGTGGGCAGCATTATTCGTTTAGCCATCTCCTGTAAACTAAGCCCGTTCGTTTGCCGTACATAGCTAAATTGTTTGCCAATAGGGTATTCTGGTGAAGTAATCATTGTTTCCTGAGACTGTGGCGAAAGTAAAAAGGCAAGATCCTGCGAGAAAGAAAGTGTTTCCTCCTGCTCTTTTGGCGGTAATGGTTGTGATTGGCCTTCTCCCAAATCTTTCAGACAATAGTTGCATGTAGTTACTCTAACTAATGATTGAAATGGGAAAACTGGAATAGTTTTGTTGCAATGGCAACAAGTATCAAGAAGGTAACAACTGTGCTCGCTACACCCTTTTAAAGATTGAAAACGCCAGAGCAATGAACGATATCCGTAGTATTTCAAACAATAAGGACAATAACGAGCTTCGTGAGCTATACTTTTTTCAAGAAATGTATAGCAGGTATTTGGATAGTACGTGCGTCCGAATTTTTCCCCTAAATGGTGGAATGTCATTGCTTGAATGTCTGCTTCAGTGCAGTTTGCTGCGATTTGTAAACATTCAGGTGAGTGTAAAGGGAAATCATAGAGGTGGTGTGTTGCTCGTAGATAGTCAGAAAAGCATGTTTGTGTTAAGCCAGATATTGAGCTAATGCCGTTCGCTTCTGCCAACCTCACAACATAACTGCTTAATGCTTCGAGCTTTTCAGGTCGAGGATGTATGGGAAGCACATCAAAATAAAATTTTTCAGATTCCACCTGTTTTACTTTCACCTTTTTATAGGCTTCCTTTGTGCCTTTCTAGTAATCAATGTCGTAATATCGTTGTCGGTCTACCTATAACCATTCTATGATTAGCGTAGACAATCAGATAGAAGCCTTGCATACTTATTCCACGCTTAGAATATAATTCCCATTTATTCCACGCTTATAGTAGACAGCACAACAGATTATCCGATGCCAAAGGGGCAGAGGCGTATGGGAGTCGAACCCACCGAGGACCGCGCCGAGCGACCCCCCAGCCGTTTTGAAGACGGTGAGACCCACCGGAGTCTCTACACCTCCATGTATCACGTATTGTGCCATTGACGATTGTACTTGTCAAGCAATATGCTGAATGCGCTCCACGTTGACCTCGGTTAAGTCTTTGACTACCAGGGTCGCAATTTGTAGCCCTGGCAAGACGCGCCCATATGCAACAGCAATACTATACATGCCGCCAGCGTGAGCAGCAGCAATGCCTGCCACTGCATCCTCAATCACAAGGCAGTGTTCTGGCTCAATACCTACCTCTTGTGCCGCTTTAAGAAATATGTCTGGCGCGGGCTTGCCGTGAGGTACCGTTTCACCAGAAACGAACGCATTCATATATCGTTCCAAGCCAAGGACCTCTTTCACAAGTTCAATATTTGCAATCGGGGCCGACGACCCCAGGGCTTGCAGGTAACCTTCATCATGCAGCGCACGCATTAATTCTTGCGCTCCTGGTAAGAATGCTGCTGTTTGGCGTATATAGTCCCGATAATACGTTTCTTTGCGGTTCGCAAGTTCTTGTAACTCTTCAGCCGAAACTGCTCCCCACACTACCGGGATAATTGCGTCGTTGCGCCAACCAAATGTCGCTGTAAACTGCTCGTCGCTAAACGCTTTCCCCGTCTCACGTGCCAAACGCTGCCATGCTTTCTTGTGGTCCTCTTCACTATCGATAACAACACCGTCGAGGTCCCAGAGAACCGCCTGTACTGCGCCAACTTTTTGCGTCATAACGTTCGTATGCTCCTTGTTTCTTTTGTTCCACTCAGCATATCACGTTCTGATGCTCTCTTACTCTTTGTGCCAAAGTTGCAAGCAGAAACGTTCTACATGACGAACAGATAAAGCTTCTCGACATCTATAGTATGATTGGCTTTGTGCATCAAGTCTCTTTGTCTGAGATTGTGCAAGGATGTGTTGATGCAGACTATTTCACATGAACTCGGAGGAACTATTTAGGAGTATGACGAATCGTACGTTTTTTAATGAAGAGATAGAGACTCTTTCTAAAAGCAAGTTGCAGAACCTACAATTGCAGCGGCTTCAGGCGATTGTTGAGCGTGTGTACAATCATAATCAGTTCTATCGCAAACTGTATGATGAGGCAGGTGCAAAACCTTCCGATATTAAATCGCTAACAGATATTCGTAAATTGCCCTTTCTTGAAAAGAAGACGGTGCGCGATGCTTACCCGTATGGTATGGCCCTCGTGTCTCCTGGTGGCGCTGGTGGTGCTGTAGAAATTCACGCAACGAGTGGTACAACGGGCAAAAGTGTGCCTGTCTTTGCCACGAAGAAAGACATCGACTACTGGGCGAATCTGAACGCACGTGAGTTATGGATGACAGGCATGCGCCCAGGTGATGTATTGATGAACTGCTATGGCTATGGCATGGCGACGGGCGGCTTTGGCTTCCACTATGGAGCGATGGCAATGGACGTAATGGCGATTCCGATGGGGTCTGATGCTCGCCAGTATGACCGTATGCTCGACTTTATCGTAGACTTTGGCGTTACTGCTGTCTGCATGACGCCTTCGGTTGGCCTCTATGTTGGTGGTAAAGCACGTGAGCGGGGTGTTAACTTCAAGGATACAAAGCTGAAGATTGGCCTCTTTGGTGCTGAACCGTGGCCGTGGGAGACGCGCGTAAAGCTCGAAGAATTATTCAATTTCACTGCCTATGATGAGTTTGGTATGACAGAGTTTCTTGGACCGGGCATGACCTGTGAATGTGAAGTGCGCGATGGTATGCATGCATGGGCTGACGCCTTCCTTGTTGAGTGTATTAACCCTGAAACTGGCGAACCTGTTGAGGATGGCAAAGACGGTGAGCTGGCCTGGACATGGCTAGCAGCCGATGGAACAGCGATGATTCGCTATCGTAGCCGTGACCTCTCACGTACCTGGTGGGAGGAACGCTGTGCTTGTGGACGGTCACATCCCAAGATTGGAGCGATCAAGGGTCGTAGCGACGACGCTGTATCTATTCGTGGTTTGATCGTCTTTCCAAGTCAGGTCGAAGCCGCGCTTGTGAAGTTTCCTGAAACGGGCGCAAACTTCCGCATTATCGTCGATAAGCGCAATGACCTTGATACCTTTGACCTCAAGGTCGAGGTTAAAGATACAGCAATTTTGAGCAACCACGAACGGGGGCACACGCTGGGGCGTGAGATGGCAGAGGCAGTGAAAACCATCACAGGGAACTCGCCAAAGGTAGAGCTTGTTCCTGCGGATAGTCTTCCACGCGCTAGTGGTGGTGAGTCAAAGACCGCTAGTGCGCGTGTGGAGGATAGGCGCAAAAAGTAGAAAGAGTGTTAAAAACAAGCAATGTGTCCGTGAGGGTAGTTACCCTATTCTCACAGACACATTGCTTGTTTTTAACGCGATTTACTTATAGCTTTGTAGATGTTGATAAATGAACTGTCCTGTAGCCTTTGATGGAGTACCATTATAATCTTGTATGAGACGTGGATAACCACAAACATTGCCCATCATTGTCCACGACCAGCCAACCCATCCAATTTGATGAGCATCAAAGTATGCGAGTAGTCGATTCATATAGCTCGTGCCACAATCATACTCGCCACTCTCAGCAGAAATAACTGGATACGTTGCGCTTGCTTTTCCAAAGGATGCATCCCATACTTGCGGTTGCTTGTCAGCATAAGGGTAGGGGTGTGTATCATAGATAACATTCGATCCTTTAAGCGCATAGTGAGCAAGCTGACTGAGGTCAAAGCCCCAATTCATGCCGCCTACAATCGCTAAATTCTTTGCACCTGTTTTGCGCACTGTATCGAGGAGTGTCTGCATGCCAACACTGTGATACGTTTCTGGTTTGGAGCAGTGGCAATCATCGGAGTACACAATGTCGTTTTTCATGGTGCATGCTGCATTCCAGCATGCCCACTGTGCTGGATGGGGCTCGTTAAATAGCTCGAATTGTACGTTAGAATATCCTTTGTAGAGAGTCGCTACTTGCTGCCAGAACGTAACACTATCTGCATCTGGCATTGACCATGCTCCACCACCACCAAGTGACTGTCTACCTGCATCCGACCATTGAAGGTCAAGCATCACATTGAGATGTCGTGCTGTGAGCGCATCAACTGTTTGCTTCACCAACTGATGATACTGTGTGGCGGGACAATGCGTTGATGCTTGTCCGTTGAGCCAGAAGCCCTCTGATAGGGGTAAACGAACAGTATTTGCCCCCCAATAGGTTATTGTTTTGGTTGAGGTGCCAGAGCCCATGTAGGCGAGTTCCTTTGGTGTGAAATGACCGTCGCCCCAACAACTGAATTCCAGGCCATCACGTCCGACACCATGAAAATAGTAGCGTTTTCCGTCCACCCCAAAAATAGCGTTGCCCTTCACCGTGTATGGGCCCATAGCTTTTGTTTGACGTGGTATAACTGCCGCTTTTGCTGATGGGTGTGCTGATTGCGCTCTTGTTGAACTCAATGGGCTTACCCACATGGCACTTACGAGCATGCATAACACTACAAGACCGCCTAGACCGAAAACTTTAAAAGAATGTGTCATTTATTCATCCTTCGCATAATAACTGTTTGCTTGAGTATATTGGTATGTGTAAATCTACATATATAAACGGAGGCTAATACGAAATTGTAAGTATTACGTACTTTTAGCTTAGCTTATTAGATATTATGACTAACCGCTGTTATGTGATAAACATTTCTGCGTATCGTTCGTATAGTAGAGAAATGTAAAGGGCTAGCCATGCTTTTATCACAATCTGTTCAGCATCACAAAAAAATACCGTGACAGCGTGCCTTTCTTGGTGTATAATAGCCAACTTAGAGATGGTAGCAACTTTCTATCCCATTGCCAAAACAGAGAAGACGCTAAGAGAGGCACACGCATGACCACGACAACAACCATTGCACACGGAAAATATCATATCTGGACGGTAGGGTGTCAGATGAATCAGGCTGACTCGCAGCGTGTACAGACTCTGCTCGATGAGCTTGGTTGGGAAGAGGCAAGTATGGAGCAGGCAAACCTCGTGGTCCTTAACACCTGTAGCGTACGTCAGGCTCCCGAAGAAAAGGCGCACAACTTGCTGGCAAAACTTCGACGTGCGAAAGAGGAGCGCGGCGATCTTCTTGTAACATTGATGGGATGCATGATTGGCAACCAGAAGACAATCGACGAACTCAGCAAACGCTATCCGCATATTGACCTCTTCATGAAGGTTGAGCAAGCCGACATTCTTCCACGTTTCCTTGAGGAGCGCTGGACACCTATTTCAGGCGCAGGTTGTTTGGATATTGAATATGTTCCCGACAATGATGTATCCATGCCCACAGATTCTGCTTTGCCCATTTACGCAACGTCTTTCGAGAGAGGGGGCAAGCGCAGTGTTCTTCCAATGGCAATCACGCCGAAGCCAGGAGAACGTATCGCGCATTATCCTACGAAGATCGAGCCTACACAAGCAAGCCCTACTGCATGGCTACCTATTGTATTAGGTTGCAACAAAGTGTGTACCTACTGTATCGTGCCATATCGCCGAGGACGTGAGCGCAGCCGTCCAATAGATGAACTTGTCATTGAGGCGCGTTCTCTTGTCAGAAAGGGGGCGAAAGAAGTCACGCTGCTTGGGCAGACGGTAGAGTCGTATGGGTTGGACTTACCTGATAAACCAAACCTTGCCGATCTGATGACGGACTTAAGTGAGATCGATGGGTTGGAACGTATTCGTTTCATGACCTCTTATCCGCGCTATATGACTGACAGCATGATTGAGCGTATGGCGCATTTGCCGAAAGTGTGTGAGCATCTCAACATTCCCGTACAAGCAGGCGATGATGACATGTTAAAGCGTATGAAGCGTGGCTACACACTCGCTGAATACTGTGAACGCGTAGACCGTGTACGCGAATTGTGGCCCAACATCTCGCTTTCGACAGACATCATCGTTGGCTTTTGTGGAGAGACCGAAGAGGAATTTCAGCACACGCTGGACTTGATAGAAAGAGTCCGTTTCGATGTCGTGCATGTCGCTGCATACTCTGTACGTCCCGGCACAGTGGCGGCACGCTGGGAAGACGACGTGCCACTCGCAGAGAAAAAGCGCCGTCTACACGCTGTAGAGGAATTGCAAACGAAAATTGCGCTTGAGATTAATCAGTCCTATCTCAACAAGATTGAGGAGGTGCTTGTCGAGGAGGAAAACTCTGCTCATGGACTGCAACGCTGGCGCGGACGCAATCGCACGAATAAACTAGTCTTCTTTCCGCAGCCAGAGAAAACAGAAGCAACTGCTACCTTCTGCGTTCAACCAGGGAATCTTGTCAACGTTCGTGTTGAACGTGTCACACCTTGGTCCTTACAGGGTTGCATGGTTGCGGTATAATAGGCAAACTATAGAATTTCCGACAAAAATGGAGGGCGTTGAATGACGCAGTCTGCTGAAGAAAAGACACGAACAAAAAAACAATGGACCGACCTTGCTGTAAAACAGGCGCAGGAAGGTCTATGGGAAGATGCTGTCACTACTAACAAAAACATCCTCAGTATGTTTCCTCAGGAATCAGATGCCTTGAACCGTTTGGGAAAGGCACATAGCGAATTGGGACAGTACGCTGAGGCGAAGCAAGCATATTCGCTAACCCTGAAATATAATCCTAAGAATATCATTGCGAAGAAAAACCTTGACCGCCTCTCATTGATTCAGGAAGCTCCGACACCAACACATGTCGTTGCAGAGCGTATTGATCCTCGGCTCTTTATCGAAGAGACCGGCAAAACGGGTGTAACTGATCTGCTTAATCTTGCTGCCCCTGCTGTCCTTGCGACGGTGGGTGTTGGAGACCGCGTCCAGTTACAGAGAATCGGTCATACGCTGCTTGTGCGCAATACTGCTGGTGATGATATTGGACAGGTCGAGCCACGACTGGCAAACCGCTTGATTACCTTCATGGAAGGCGGCAATCGGTATGCCGCGGCCATTCTTGCTAAAGAGAACGATCAGGTTCGACTCATCATGCGCGAGGAGTACCAGCACCCTAGCATGTTTGGCAAGGTGAGTTTCCCATCGCAGGGGAGTGGCGATACAATCCGCGCCTATATCAAGGATAGTATGTTACGCTACGACCGTGGTGAGGACGACGACGAACTGGGTAATGACGACGAGTACTTTGATGGCGGCGATGAGGGTGACGACCTGACCGAAGTCGATTTCGAGAGTACAAACGAACCCGAAGAATAGTGTAGGATAAAACAGTTGGGACGCTATGTTCTGACGTATGAAAGAGAAAAGACATGAACAAGACGAAACGAGTGGCATGGCATAAGCACCTCAAGGGCGAAAAGAAATATAAAGAGAAGCAGCGTGAGGCACAGAAGGCTGGTACGACTACTTCATCTACAACTTCAACACCTGCGCGATCCAGATAAAACGGAATGTCGCGTGTAAGCGAAGAGAGCCATGAGCAGTTCACCTCCTATATCATCTGCCTCTGTACGTAGTATCCTAACACTGCTCGCTTCACGTGATGCGTTGCTAGTAGCAGGTACAGAAGGGCTAGAACGTCGGATAACGTGGTCGTGCAGTATGCGAGCACGTCTTCCAGCGTTTGATAGTATACAAGGGGGTGAACTTGCCCTGCTGACACTGGCAAAGCTGCGCCGACTCAATGAGACGCTCCCACAACTGTTAACAAGCCTACATAAAGAAGGTGTCGCTGCTGTTGCTGTAGCGGCTCAGCCGCTAGAAGCACTCGGCGCGGAGGCAATAGTGCTTGCCAATCAACTGCACTTACCACTTATTTTGCTTCCTCCATTGGCGCCTATTGAGGAGATCGAACGCGAGGTAATCGCCTTTGTCGTAAGCTTTCGTGATGAAATAGAGCGCAAGGCAACGGAGATTTCCCAAGAGCTTATGCAGTTGAGCATTCAAGGTGGAGGCATAGCAGGTGTCTGTGAGTATCTTGCTCTCAGTAGAGATAAGTGGGTGGTTATGCAGGATGCGGAGCAGCATACACTTTTTCAATCTGCACCAGCTACTCTAAAGACGCATCTCTTCTCGAATCCTTTGACCGACGACTTTTTGCGTAGTCACGGCCTGACACGTGTGGTGGAACCAATTCTGATCCGTCATGAAATCGTCGGCTACCTCTCATTGATTGGTGACGAGAGCACCTTTGATTACTCAGAACGTCTTGTCCTCAGCCGCGTCACTCCCATTATCGCGATAGAATTTGCCAGAGCACGCGAACGTAGCGAGGTAGAGGGCCGCTACCATACAGAAGCGTTTATGAACGTGCTGCAAGGGCAGTATCAGCATCCTGAAGAGATAGTAGCACGCGTACGACACCTGGGATACGATCTTGCAGTTCCACAAATCGTTGTTATTTTTGAAGCGGCGTCACATAATGAGGGGGATGCTACGCTGTTGCAGTGGGCGCGTCGTGTTCGTGAAGAGATGGTCCGCATCTGGCCCACCTGCTGGCTTGTCAACGATGCACAACGCATTACTGTGCTCGTGCCAGTTGTCTCACTTGATGATGAAGACCAGCAAGGAGAAACTGAGGAAGAGCAAACGCTTGTTACACGTATAGAACGCTTCTCTACACGCTTGCAACAAAGTCGAGGAAATGTTCCCTTCCCTCTATTTTCTTGCGGCATCGGGCGCATGGCGGCAAATGTGCAAGGCATTCCACAATCATTTCGTGAGGCGCAACGGGCGATAGAAATTGGGCGTCGGCTCTTCGGTGAAGGCAAAATACACTCCTTTGCTCGTCTTGGTATCTATCGTTTGCTGTTTTACCTGGATGGACAAAGTGAGCTCACCAATTTCTATCAGGAGATGCTTGGCCCTCTACTTGAGTATGATGCACGTCACGACGGAACATACGTAAAGACGTTGGAATGCTATTTTCAGTACAACGGCAACCTCAGTCAAACCGCACGCACTATGCATTTTCATCGCAATTCTCTTATCTACCGCCTTGAACGCATTGAAGAAATTCTGGGTCGTTCTCTTGAAGATGCAGAGTTACGCCTCTCATTGCAAATTGCACTTAAGATACATCATTTGCACCGCAAGGACTGACACTACAACCTTATTTTCTTGAGTTCTTCACGTACCTGATGTATCGTCTCGGCTGGCCTCTGGATGCAGCATATTTGCTTTGTTTCTACAATATTGGATGAATTTCAGCGTATCTTTGAAATCTTTTGGATCAGCACGCTGGCGACTAGAGACTGCTGGATCCGGGCGTCCGTTCCATGCTCGATCAATCAGCCCCTTCCAGGAAGGGTCGAGGTTCGTCTTTGCTCACTCAGCCCCTGCCAGCTTGGAGCCAGGGAATCCCCTGTGGAGGTCGTGTAACATTCGGCAGTAGTTCAAGACGATGAATCCCTGATAAAACCGATTATTGAAATGATCAGGACGGCTCAGAATCTCTTGACCCCAGTCATGAATGGTTGCCATGATTTGCTCGCGCAACGTTTCAACAAAACATTATTGAGTTCTAAGTAAGGGGTTGGAAATAGTGTACTCATATTTTCCCTATCTTTAGCCTTACGTGAACTGACCGTTGTCATTATCTAACGACGTTAAGCATCACCTGACGGCGTTAGAACCCTCCCACCAGCAGCTTTGCGGAGGCGGTCCCGAATTGCTAAACCAAGTCCCTGCTCTGTAAAGCCGCGGCAGAGTATACTCTGAACTCCTGCCTCCTCAAGCGTACGCAATCCTGCGAAAAGGCGGGTAGCTATCTGCTCGGGAGCGCTCGCACTGCCTAGTGTATAGATACGTGCGCCACTCACAGCAAATGTGGCGATATCTTCATCGGCAATGAGCACGCCAACACGCTCACCCTGTTCCTGTCGTCGCTGTATCTCCGCCAGCATTGCACGATACATTGCATCTGCTGGTCCCTCAAAAAGAAATGTAGGCACACTTGGTGCATAGTGAGTAAGCAATTGACCAGGAGCACTCTGTGCCTCATGCTTTTCATTAATAGCCTGCTTACGATACACCACCTCTGGCAATACTTGTTGCAACGTCTCCAAGCTTACACCGCCAGGACGCAGAATTGTTGGTACAGGTGAGCAGAGATCAAGCACTGTTGACTCTACTCCGACCTCACATGGGCCACCGTCGAGAATGAGTGGAACACGTCCGTCCAGGTCTGTGAGCGCATGTTGGGCTGTAGTTGGACTGACATGCATAAAGCGGTTGGCACTTGGAGCTGCAATAGGCGAACTCACGGCACGAATAAGTGCGAGCGCGACAGGATGGCGTGGCATCCGTATTGCGACTGTAGAGAGTCCAGCAGTGACAAGCTGCGGAACACGAGGACTGGCAGGGAGGATCAGAGTAAGTGGACCAGGCCAAAAAGCTTGTGCGAGTGTTTTCGCTTGTTGAGGAAGAGTAGTTGTAAGCATTTCTAGCGTCTCTTCCTGCGCAATATGAACAATAAGTGGATCACTGTAGGGGCGCTCTTTCGCCGCAAATATGCGTTCCAACGCTTGCGGCTGCATTGCATCGCCGCCAAGTCCGTAGACAGTCTCGGTGGGAAATACCACAACTTGACCTGCTCTCAGTAAAGATGCCGCACGCTCAATTACAAAGGAATTAGGATGGTTTGGATTCACTTGTAGCAATTCTGTATGTGGCATGTCTTGATATAAAACTCCAAAGAACTGTTTGAGACCTTCATCAATCATGAAGATTGTAACACAAAACCTGACAAGATATATATCTCGTCAGGTTTTGTGTTATACGATACTATAAAAAGAGCGATTAGATGTTGCAGTGTGAGAGACCACGCTTTTCCAGGTACTGCTGGTGATAGTCTTCTGCCTTGAAGAAGGTTTGAGCAGGCACAATTTCTGTTACAATAGGCTTCTTGTACTTACCAGAGTTTTGCAATCTCTCTTTCGATGCAAGAGCCTCTGCTCTTTGCTCTTCATTGTGATAGAAGATGACCGAGCGATATTGTGTGCCAATATCAGGCCCCTGGCGATTGAGTGTTGTTGGATTGTGATTCTCCCAGAACACATTGAGCAGGGTTTCGTAGGAGACTCTTGATGGGTCGAACTCGACTTGCAGCGTCTCAGCATGTCCTGTGCGTCCCGTGCACACATCGTGATACGTGGGATTGTTATAAATACCACCTTCATATCCTACAGTTGTCGAGAGAACGCCCTTTATCTGACGGAACTCGGCTTCTACACCCCAGAAACATCCGGCTGCGAAGTCTGCTTTTTGTGTTGTCTTGACAGTCTCTTGTTGCATTGTAAATGTTGCTCCTTTACATGCCTATTCTTGTCTATGCATGATGCTATTATATACACTACTACGAGGAAACAGCTTAGTTTTTACAGAGAGGCTCATTCCCTATTCCTCCAGGTAACCATAATGATGGGAATATTCGACTAGTTCTGGTTGCGACACTCTTACGCACCATGTTATACTTTGCCGTATCTTGAAATGTGTATAGTATAACAGAGAAAAGTAGAAGCGATGCGTCAAAACTATCGTCAGAGTAACTCGCGTCATTTTATTGGTCTGAGTGGCATGGTTCTCTCTCTACTCATTCTGCTAAGTGTCGTTTTCTACGTATATGCTTCCTACCGTAATACAACAACGGGAAAGGGTTCACATGTTCCCGGATCGTCGTCGAGTTTACAAACGGCACCAACACAACCGCCTGTTACCTGCAAAACTCCGCGGCACACTTCCGGCGATACTACTGAGACAATTTCCTCTGGCGGCTTAAAACGTACTTTTCTTGTACATCTTGCATCATCATATGGCAAACAACCACAGGCACTTGTGCTTCTCTATCATGGCTATAGCTGGACCTCTCAAATTATGGAGCAGAATACAGCCATGGATAAAGAGGCGGATAAGGCAGGCTTTGTGCTTGTGTATCCGCAAGGTGTTGATTCACCGTCTTCATGGAATGCCGGTGTAGGTGCCTATGGGCCAACAGGTGATGCCGACGATATCCAATTTACTCGTGATATGCTGCAGTCTATAGAGCAAAACTATTGCGTAGATACACACCGTGTCTACGTCTCTGGCTTCTCTCTTGGTGGTGGCATGGCTTATCGTCTCGCATGTACGCTCAGCGATAAACTCGCTGCCGTTGCAACCGTTTCTGGTGCATACTATCCCACTCCAGAAGGTTGTCATCCCACGCGCCCCCTACCTATTCTGGAAATTCATGGTTTTGCCGACCCACTAGCTCCATATGCTGGAAATGCCAACACGCGCATGGGTGCCGTGCAGAACTATCTCAACGGCTGGCTTGGTCGCAATCAGTGTAGTGGCGAGCCTGAGACATTCTTTCAACAAGGTGATGTGACTGGCCTACAATGGACAAAGTGTGCCAGAGGAATTATTGTTCGCCACTATCGTATCAGTGATGGTTTACATACATGGCCTGGTAGCCCAGGAACGACGCATGTCATTGATGCCAACGTAGTGATTTGGAGCTTCTTCAGCAAATTCTCTTTGTGAAAATAAGGTACATAGGATGCATATTCACGACTTGCCTGCTGATATACAATACTTTTGTGCAAATGGAACATGGCAAGAAATAACTGTTGGTTGCTCTGGCGATCAAGTGTTTCGTATTGTGCATCCTCAAAGACCCACTTACTATCTTAAAATAGCGATGCATCCGTTTGAACAAGAACTTTTAGCTGAAAAAGAACGGTTACAATGGCTTCAAGGTCGTCTTCCCGTTCCCTCTGTTGTTGCATCTTCTACTAATAACCAGCATACGTACCTCCTCATCTCAGAAATACCTGGTTTGATGTCATGTGATGAGAGATTTGCTCAAGATATTCCTATCGTCGTCCGCTTACTCGCCGAAGGATTACGGTTACTACATCAAGTAAACATTACAGCTTGCCCTTTTGACCAAAGGCTAATACGCAAAGTTGCCTTAGCACGACAACGCGTGGAGGCTGGATTGGTCGATATATCCAACTTTGACGGGGAGCGAAAGGGAGCAAGGGTTAGTGAACTGTTCAAACAACTTATCGAGACAAAGCCTAACGCAGAGGATATCGTGTTCACGCATGGCGACTACTGCTTACCAAACATTTTAATCGACCCTATAAATATGCAACTCAGTGGTTTTATCGATGTTGGACGTGCAGGAGTGGCTGATCGTTATCAGGACTTGGCGTTGGCGGCACGCAGTCTAACCAGTAACTTTGGTCCTGGTTGGGAGCCACTCCTATGGAAAGCATACGGTTTAGAGATTGTGGATGTTGCTAAGATAGCTTTCTACCAACTGCTCGATGAGTTCTTTTAACGCCTCTTCATCACTTCCCGACTACAGCATGCTCAACTTCGGTCCAGTAGCGCGAGAAGCGGCGCAGACCGCGCACATGCCCTACTGGCTCGAACTCCTCAACGAGGTATTGTTGCACTGGTATAAACTTGCTTATCTTTACGTCCACCTTGTATTGGACTGATTTCTGCACTACGTTCCACAGCTTGTGGAAATTGTTCGCTTAGGTAGTGTGCCAATGTGTCGCGGTCAGCAAAAGTTGTCTGTAGCTGTATCAAGTATCTTCTCAGTTCTACGCTAATTAAAGGGCATAGTTAACTTACTTTGTTGCTTGAGACTGGTTCTTATGTTGTAAATAATCATTAACGATGTGTTGGTCGTGTCCGTGCAAGCGAGTACGCAATGTCTCTTCGTCAATCCAGCAAGGTCGTCCCTCTATGCTGCTCTGTAGCTCGCCACCGACAACCTCGGCACGATGCATAATGGTTATTGTGCTCATTGACACAAAGCCAACTGAGGTCGCTGTATAGCAGCCAATAATGCTCCCAATACGCAGGTCTAATCCTGTCTCTTCTCTGCCTTCGCGTTGTGCTGCCTGTTCTGAGAGTTCTCGCCAGCGCATAAAGCCACCGGGCAAGACAAGAGGTCCCTCTGGACGTTCTAGGACAAGATACTGTCCATCTTGTTCTACAAGCACGCAAACGCAGCCAAATGGGGGTAAGTTGCCTTTGAGCAACATGTTGAGGATATTGAAGAAGATGCCGACGCTCTTCTTGAATGCGCGATATAACACAATAGTTGCTCCACCGATGCTTAAGTCTGTCTTACTCTTAAATATACCCCGCTACGTCATACTACAAAACACTATACTATAGTGGGTGAGAGTGCCATACTATTTTTCTTTGGTCTTAGCACTCTGCGATTTCCGTGTGCATTGATGGGCGGCACAAGAAATACCTCTATTACTCATTGGAGTAGAGATGCGTCTGAAGAATATGGTATTCCACCTACCTGGTTTTTGGAACAATACAACGATGCTATGCATCTCCGTGATATCGACTCACCTGTACGCATTCCCTGGAGAGAAATTTCGGCAAAGCCCGTTGATGAGGACGACACGTCGGCAGTGCCAACAGATGTTTAGCAAAAAGCGGCTACCTCAATTCAGAGGTAGCCGCTTCTCATAGCGTTTTAAGAACTAGTAGCGGTTGCTGCTGCTATAGCTTGACCGACGGTCAAAGCTTCGAGAACCACCAGCAGGACGTTCACGTGCTTCGTTGACTGTAATAGTTCTGTTGCCCAGAACCGTACCATTCAAATGCTCAATAGCGCGTTGTGCATCCTCGTTTGTGTCCATTTCGACAAAGCCGAAGCCTTTGCTACGCCCGGTCTCACGGTCTATGATCACTGTTGCATTGGCAACACTACCAGCCTGCTCAAAAAGGCTGATTAAATCTTGATCGGTTGTTGAATAGGGAAGTCCCCCAACATAAAGTCTCATATATATTGCTCCTGTAGACATTCCTCTTGACGCTCGTAGAAACCATTTCTCACAGAAGCAATTCAATTCGTATGTCTGTCATACTATAGATAACAGATGTGTGGAGTATTCTATTCCCACCTACGTAGTTTTTAGAGGAGTATAACAACGCGATGCATCTGCGCGCTATAAACCTATGTTGGCTATAATTTCAATCGGTTTTTCTAACAAAACACCACTCGTAGATTTTTAGAGTACAATAGTAATAACAATAACCATTGACAAAAATGGTAAACTATAGTAAGATTTAATCAGCTTCGGTTCACAGCCGAACACTTTAATGAGGTTTGTATGTCTAAGGAAAAATTGAGTCGTGTTAGAGCAAGCTTAGGTCTATCTCAGGAAACTTTAGCCAATCTCTCTGGTCTATCTAAACCAACTATTGTAGATGCAGAGAAGAGTAGGCCAATAAGGTTGTTGACTGCATACTCGATACTCAATGCTCTTAATGAATTGAGGTTGCAGCGAAGTCAACCTGAGCTAACTATTGACTCTCTTGATTGGAACGTCGAGGAGTAAGTATCAATGTAGAGAGTTAAACATTGTCAGGGGTGTCCAACTACCAACTAAGTCACCCCTAACCCTTGTAGAACTAAAGCCGTATGACCTTAACTCCGTGTGCCATTATATCATAGAGTAGGCCAACGGTATAGCCTTGAAAGAGAGGACTATTCCTTATGGCTATGTGTTTGGAAACCAAGATTCCAGTTCACCATTACCATGAAAACATTGCACATCCTTTTTATACTTATGATGAAGAGGTACAAGTCTTTGTTCAAAGTATCGTCATTGCCCGACAGCAACATGACGAAGTACTCGAAGCACAGGCAAAGCACCGTCTAGTTGAAGCATATCAGCCCCTCATCACATCATTAGCAAAGCGGTATGTTGCACGGTACCGTTCCTTCCATATGCTTGATATCTCGGATTTTGTTCAAGAAGGAAGCATTGCGCTCTTCCAGGCCCTTGACACGGTTGACTTCACGGCAGTTACGTCCTTTCGTTCGTACTGTAGTGCGATTATCCGCTCCGCCTTCGTCCGTGTCCACTATGGAAGTGATGACCCGATAAGCATGTCTCACAGCAGTTACTACTGTGTCAAAAAGCAAGGCACCCTGACCACTACCGTTACTTCACCTCAAGCCTAGAAGCACCGCTCTATAGGGAGGAGGGTGCAGCATCAGATACTTTACTAGACCATCTTCCCGCTTCATCACTATGGGTATCAACGAATCCTTTAAGTAGTACATCCTGTTGACCTAAGTTACTACTGTCTTTAGGTTTAGACGCATCCGAAAGCACAAACTCTGTGGTCGAGAAACTGTTGAGTAGCCTTCCTGTTCGACAAGAGCAAGTGCTATGGTTACGCTATGGACTTGATGGGTGTACCTACACTCAGGAGGAAGTAGCTCATTTGCTTGGTCTTTCGCGCAACACCATCAACGCAACTGAACAATGTACGTTACAAAACTTACGCACACGCCGATTATCACTTGGGCAACGCTCGACACGTTCCCTTGCTCTCAAAGGCAACAAGAACGCGTGCCATCGAACTGAGGCAGGCATACAGAAAATTGAGCAACAACGACAAGAGCGAGAGGAACGATTGTGGACTGCATACCGACAGTTACAAGCACAAGATATTCCTGTCACGAGAGATGCCTTGTGTCGAGCCGCTCATACTGATAATCGAGCGGTTGCTGAGTTTTTACGTCAGCGACGCTACGAAGAGCCGCCAAGCCAAAAGGTCCCGTCCGTTGAAGAACGCTTACATCGTGCCTATACTGAACTAGAATCCAATGGAGAGAAACCAACAATCAAGCGGTTACGCCAACTTGCTCATGTGCAGAGTGATGTTGCCAGCACCTTTTTACGTTCGCTTGGGGTGCCGCTCAAACTAGGGAGACCTAAGAAGAGTAAGCAGAGGTTGGAATGGAAGAGATTTTCGACGTAACTTCTTCGACAAAAATATCATAACATCATTTTCGTATCTCTGTGGTGTGTAGTAATATGTTGGACTAGAAACATGAAGACAATACTTTCGGCAAAACTCAAATTGCATACAACTCCTGAGCAGTTTGCACTTCTTCGTGCTGTTCAGTTTGCCTATCGTGATGCATTAAACTATGCATCACGGTATGCGTTTGAGCATGGCAAGATGAGCAATCAGCGACGTTTGCAAAAAGGCATCTATGCTGAATTGCGTCAGAAATATAAGCTGTCTTCTCAAATGGCTTGTAACGTGCCACGTCAGGTAGGAGCGACGTACAAAGGACTCTGGACAAAGGCCAAGCAAAACGCTGTAGACCGTGCTGCGGGTCGGACCAAGAAACGCTATAAAGGACTTGACCACGCCCCAAATACGTGTCTCCTACTCTCACCTACAACTACCTTCGTGACTACGGTTTCAAATGTGAGCAACATGTCAGCATCTTGACGCTTGAGGGACGTGTAAGTATTCCCTATACTGGCTATGACAAACACGTTACCTTGATACAA
>JAABUQ010000584.1_pt1 | contig 85331 bp, 91 predicted proteins | sample 5560001 | NCBI WGS metagenome assembly JAABUQ01 (sample SAMN10711888, study PRJNA513371) | rock metagenome | isolation source: Antarctica rocks | place: Antarctica: Victoria Land, Finger Mt nord | collected 2015-12-18 | reverse complement strand
TTGGCGGTATTATCCCTTTGGCACCATATTTTTTTATCCACGAATCTGGCATTGCCTTATATTACTCCTGCGCGGTTACCATTTGCTGCCTGTTTATTTTCGGTTATTTTAAAAGTAAAGTTACGGGACAGCCTCCGTTTTCTGGTGCATTAAAGGTAGTTGTAATTGGTGCGCTGGCAGCAGCGGCTGCATTTGGGGTAGCAAAATTAATCAATGGCAAGTAAGAATCATGGCTACCGTGTTTTTTTAGCGGTCAGTTGTCGGCCATCAGCAAAAAAACACAAAGTACCAATTTTTAAGGCATAAAAGAAGCATGGAAAGTACGCTTAACTATTTATGCTGTTTTTAAGTATTTGCTAAAGCCTTGTTTTTAAAACTTCAGGAACCGTTCCATTTGCTCATCCGTAAATTTGATGGTATCTGCTTCAGTTAAATTTCCATTTGCGTCCAGTTCTTTGCGGATAAAAGGAATATGAAGCTTGAGCGAGAACACGTGCATGTTCAGGTAATTGCAAACCCCGGTAAAGTGGTCAACACCGCGGATGTTGCCATATTTGCCCGAAGAAATACCCACCAACGCTGCTTTTTTATCAAAAAAACTATCAGGAAAATTGCAGGCATCGATAAAAAGTTTAAGCGAACCAGGAAAGCTGCCATTGTATTCGGGAATGATAAAAATGAATTTGTCCGAAGCAATTATCAATTCCTGTATCGGTATAAATGCCCCGCTGCGTTTCCCGTAAAGATCTGTTTTCAGCAAATTTTCCGGTAATTCTTCCAGCGATAATACACGGGCTTCAACACCTTTTTCAAGAAGTTTTTTCTGATAATAAACAGCTAATTTTAAAGTACTGCTGCCGGTTCTGTTGGTGCCGGCAATAATCGTGAGCATGCGTAAAATGATTTAAATTAATGGAAAACAAGCTGTTGGTCTGTCTTTTTAAGGAAGGGTGCCAACAGCATGTTTTTCCAAATCTAACCTTAATTAAACTGCTGGTTCAGTAAGTGGCAAAACTATTTTTCGATGGCTTATCCTGCATCGGCATCGTCTGAAACTTCTGCAGCCGGATAGGTTTTAACTTCGCCGGTATCCAACTTCACTTCAATCTGGTCTTCTTTTTTTTCCTGGCTTTTGTTCACTTTTCCTTCACCATCTTTGGTGATCACTCTTTCGCCTGCTTCAAAAACGCCGTTGGTCATGATATTTTGATTTGGTTGATTTGTTGGACAACATTACAAACAATGAATAGTTTAAATGTTGTTTGATTATAGTTTTGTACCAAAAATCCGATCTTTAAGATAAAACAAGGATTATCGCGTTGTTGTGATAACGCTTACTTATCAACATTTACGCTTTATCAAATATCATTTGTTGCTGCTGCAATGTGGAAACTTGATTAAATAGTAATTGTAAAAATGTAGGTATCTTGCACCATTAAAAACAAATAGAAAGAGGGCATAAAAGAAGCATTGGGTTTAATCAGTCAGATACTTCTTTTATGGTATAAAAATCTACTTTCTAAATTTATACTGAGGACTATCCATGAGTAAGATAATCGCGTTGGCTAACCAGAAAGGCGGTGTGGGCAAAACCACTTCATCCATTAACCTGGCAGCAAGTTTAGCGGTGTTAGAATATAAAACCCTGCTGGTAGATGCAGACCCGCAGGCCAATGCAACATCTGGTATTGGTTTTGACCCGAGAACGATTAAAAACAGCATTTACGAGTGTATCATCAACGATGTAGAACCGGCAGATGCCATCCAGAAAACGGAAACCCCGAACCTGGACCTGTTGCCTGCGCATATTGATCTGGTAGGGGCAGAGATCGAGATGATCAACCTTACCAACCGCGAGTACAAAATGAAAGCTGTGCTGGAGAAGATCAAAGACCGGTACGATTTTATCATTGTGGACTGCTCGCCTTCACTTGGCCTCATCACCATTAACGCTTTAACGGCTGCCGATTCTGTTATCATTCCCGTTCAATGCGAGTATTTTGCCTTAGAAGGATTGGGCAAACTGCTGAACACCATCAAAATTGTACAAAACCGCTTAAACCCTGAACTGGACATTGAAGGCATTTTACTGACGATGTACGACGTGCGGCTACGCCTGTCAAACCAAGTGGTAGAAGAAGTGCGCACACATTTTGAAAACCTTGTTTTTAATACCATCATTCAGCGGAACACACGTTTAAGCGAGGCACCGAGTTTCGGCATGTCGGTAATTATGCACGATGCAACCTGCAAAGGTGCCATTAATTACCTGAACCTTGCCCGCGAAATCTTGCGTAACAACGGTATGGTAAAAAACGAAGACAGTAACCTTAAAAAAGTAAGCGTAAAATAGATGAGTGCGGATAAGAGAAATGCTTTGGGAAGAGGCCTGGGCGCTTTGCTGAACGATTCTGACTTGGTAAACGGGGCAGCGGCAAAAAAAGCTGCAGATGCCGGAACAGATAAACTGGAAAATGAAGGGTTAAAAGCAGTAAATGCCGTAAAAATAAGTGAGATCGAAGTAAACCCTTTCCAGCCGCGCACAGAATTTGACGAACAGGCTTTACAGGAACTGGCAGATTCTATTTCGACACAAGGGCTGATCCAGCCGGTCACGGTACGAAAAATGGGCCCGCATTCTTATCAGTTGATTTCCGGCGAACGCCGTTTGCGCGCTTCCAAATTGGCCGGACTTACCGAAATTCCGGCTTATGTGCGTACCGCCAACGATCAGCAAATGCTGGAAATGGCTTTGATCGAAAACATCCAGCGGGAAAACCTGAACGCGATAGAAATGGCTTTGAGTTTCCAAAGGATGATTGACGAATGCCATTTAAAACAGGAAGAACTGGGCGAACGCGTCAGTAAAAACCGGTCAACTGTAACCAATTACCTTCGTTTGTTAAAACTGCCGCCAGTGGTGCAGTCTTCAATCCGCGACGGGCAGATTACAATGGGTCATGCGCGTGCTTTGGTGAATGTGGAAGATGCGGCAAAGCTGTTGTACATTCATCACCAGACCATCGAAAAAGGATTATCGGTACGAAAAGTGGAAGAACTGGTGCGCGAACTGCAAAAATCACCTGCTAAAAACAGCATTCCCAAGAAACCTGATCCGGCTTCTTTTCAGCTACAGAAGATCCAGGCAGACCTGGCTTCCAGGTTTAATTCACAGGTAAAAGTTAAAATCGGGCAAAATGGTAAAGGCAGCATCGAGATCCCGTTTTTATCGGAAGACGACCTGAACCGCATACTCGAAATGCTCGACTGGTAATATGCGCACATTAGTCCTACTTCTTTTACTGCTGTTTTTTTGTGTCCCCTCAATTATGGCACAAAAAAAGCCAAATAATAAAAACAGGGACACTGTAAACCGAAGAGGCGATACCACTTCTGTTTTGGTGCCTTTTAAGCCAAAATCAGAACAGCCAAAAGAAAAAGGATATCACCCGGACAGTACGCACAGTCCGCGTAAAGCCTTGTTTAAATCTATTTTTGTGCCCGGATTAGGACAGATTTACAATCACAGGTATTGGAAACTTCCTATAGTTTACGGGGGTTTTGTCGGTTTGGGTTATTCGTATTATGTAGCCCAAACTAATTATAAAACATATTTGGCTGAAGCTACTGCTCTTTCACATGGTTTAAAAGGCGATACCGAAAAATTTAAAAACTTAACCCTTAATCAAGTTACCCCTTATGTGGATTTTTATCGCCGCAACCGGGATCTCACCATTATTGGTACAGTTATTTTCTGGGCGATACAATCCATCGATGCTTATATTGATGCCAAGTTTCAGCATTCCTACACCATGGACAATGATTTGGGTTTTAAAGTTACGCCAACCATGATCAGCGACCCAACCTTTGCTTATGGCGCTTATGTACCGGGGTTAAAGTTAACGGTGAGGATGAGATGAGAAAAGGCTGTTAGCTATCAGCATTCAGCCATCAGTTCTCTTGCCGTTGGAAAATATAAATTTAGAAAAGTAGCTGAAAGCTGATTGCCAAAAGCTGAAAACCAAATATGAAAATAGCTTTATTAGGATACGGAAAAATGGGCAAAATGATCGAGCAAATTGCCTCCGAACGGAAACACGAAGTCGTTTTGAAAATAGATCATGACAACCTGAACGAACTCACGACAGAAAACTTGCAAAAAGCCGATGTTGCAATCGAGTTCAGCACGCCGCATACCGTTCTCGGTAATATTGATTTCTGTTTTAAAGCCAATGTTCCAATTGTAGTTGGTGCAACCGGCTGGTACGAAAAGCTGAACGACGTTAAAATTGAGTGTTTACAGCGAAACGCAAGTTTAATTTATGCTTCTAATTTCAGTATTGGCGTAAATATTTTTTTTCATGTGAATAAAATGCTGGCCAAATTAATGAACCGGTATCCATATTATGAAGTTCAGGTAGAAGAAATCCATCACACCCAAAAACTGGATGCGCCCAGCGGAACGGCCATTACGATTGCCGAAGATATTATCGAAAATATACCGGTAAAAGAAGTATGGGTAAACGTGGTTTCGGGCCAGGTTGATGATACCTCACCTGTTGTAATAAAACCAGGGCAACTGCTGATCGAATCGCACCGGATTGAAAATGTCCCCGGCACGCATACCGTTATTTACGATTCGGAGATTGATTCTATTGAGTTTAAACACACTGCGCACAACCGCGGCGGCTTTGCTTTGGGCGCGGTGCTGGCCGCCGAGTGGATTAAAGACCGTAAAGGTTTCTTTACAGCGACTGATCTATTTAATTTTTAAGCGTAAAAACAGTACTTTCACGCCTTCAAAATAAGAACAATGAGTTGGAGATTCTGGAATAAACCTGCTGCCGATAACAAGAAGAAAAAGAAAAGTGCTTCCCGTGAATGGGTAGATGCCATTGTATTTGCTGTAATTGCCGCAACCCTGATCCGTGGTTTGTTTATTGAAGCATTTACCATCCCCACACCTTCCATGGAACGCTCGCTGCTGGTTGGCGATTTCCTGTTTGTAAGCAAGGTAAATTACGGCGCACGCACGCCAATGACACCCGTTTCTTTTCCCTTTGCGCATCATACCATGCCGCTTTTTGATATTAAATCTTACTGGGACGGGATCAAACTGCCTTATTACCGTTTGCCGGGCTTGAGCCATGTTAAAAAAGGCGATGTGGTGGTTTTTAATTACCCGATGGATGCCGATTCGCCTTTGTACCGTCCGGTCGACAAGCGCGAAAACTATATCAAACGCTGTCAGGGAACGCCGGGAGATACGTTGAAGCTGATCAATACACAGGTTTACATCAATAACAAAGCTGCGGTAACGCCGCCGGAAAGTCAGACTTCTTACTTAGTCCGCACCAACGGACAGGAATTGAACCCTGAAGTTTTGTATGATTTGCACATTGATCCTTCGCACGGACAAGTAAACGCGACGGATTTGGAATGGATCATGCCGCGCGAAAGTGTGCCGACTTTAAAAAGTTATTCCAACATCACTTACATTGCGCCATATATTCAGCCAGCCGGGCAGGCCGATCTGCAGGTTTTTCCGCACGATACGAAGTTGAAATGGAACGTCGATAATTACGGCCCGGTCATCATCCCAAAAAAAGGCTGGACGGTTCAATTAGATTCTACCAACTATTTAATTTACGAACGTGCCATCAAACTGTACGAAAACAACAAGCTGGAAAAACGGGGCAATGATATTTTTATCAACGGCAACAAAACCAACCAATACACCTTTAAAATGGATTATTACTGGATGATGGGCGATAACCGCCACAATTCCCTGGATAGCCGTTTCTGGGGTTTTGTACCCGAAGACCACATTGTAGGCAAAGCTTTATTCGTTTGGATGAGTTGGGACGACAATGCTTCTTTTATGCACAAAATTAGATGGAGCAGGTTGTTTATGGGGATAAAGTAAAAACTGATACTTCTTTTATCGGCATAAAATGTATAATCTTATCGGTTACCCCTTTTCTGTTGAATTACAATGCTTCTTTTAGTCCCTAAATGTCCACGCTCAGTTTTAAATGTCCGCCTAAACCTTCACGAATAATTCTCATTAAGGTAGAAAGCCGGATATCGCTGGCATTATTCTCAATACGCGAAATATAAGTTTTGGTCGTACCACACTTTTCGGCCAACTGTTCTTGTGTTAAACCTTGTTCTTTACGAAGTTCTTGCAGCATTACACCCAATTTGAATGCTTCAAATCCTTCTTCATATTTTTCACGTGTTGATGTTCCTGTTTTGCCATATTGCTCGTCTAAATGGTCAGCAAAAGAAGTTAGTTCCTTAGATGTCTTTTTCATCGAAATATTGTTTTTTTAATTTTTCTGCCAATTCAATTTCGTTCTTTGGTGTCTTCTGCGTTTTCTTTTGAAAGCAGTTCAATAATATTATAAGTTGTCCTTTGTCTAAAAAACTAAAAACTCTGTAAATATCCGAACCAACTTCAACTCTAATTTCAAAAAGGCCACTCGAACCTGTAATGTGTTTAAAGTATTTTTCAGGAACTCTGTCAATCGTTGCAATTAGCTGTAAAGTCCAGTTAAATTTTTTCTTTACTTCTGGTTTCAACGTTTCGAAAAACTCAAGGTAATAATCTTTGTAGTAGAATATGTTCCTGACGAATTTTTCTTGCACCAGACAAAGTTAGCGAATCAGATAACAAAAGTCAAAGCTTTATTCGTTTGGATGAGCTAGGACGAGAATGCTTCTTTTATGCATAAAATTAGGTGAAGCAGGTTGTTTATGGGGATAAAGTAAGGGTGTGATACTTCAATTATTCAATCGTTTTTTTAAGCTCTTCATCAACAATTTTTTGTACATCTTGTTGAATTTCAGTATTAAAACTTTCGTAATTAGTACCATTAATTGAAGTTTCCATTGCTTTAAGTTCATGAATTTCGTTATTCATCATCTCATGAATTTCCGGGTATAAATATTTAATAGAGGATAGCATAGTGTCCATAAGATTTGTATTAACAATGAGTTCAGGAATTGAATTAGGAAAGATATAAAATGTTTCTTTTTCAAAGACTGACCTACATGATTCAGATTTAACTCGATAGTTATGCGCTAATATATTATTTCTAATCTTATGTAAATCTGAAAAATAATCTTCTCTTTTAGTTACTATATAATGTTCAACTTTTACTAAAGCTTTATATCGTTGCTCATCAGTTTTTAAAACTTTCAATGTTTGGTATTTTATTTCATCATAAAAAGCACAAGTACGAATGATTATATGTTTATGGATAGGAACAAAAAGAGATTTGGGTAAAGGTTGAATATTGCCCAAAGTATCAATGATATCAGCGATCTCTTGTACGATTAAATTAAGATGATAAAGGCTTAATTGACCTTCTCTTTTATCCATTTGCAAATAAATAATAAACTTAAATTAATTTCACCAATCTAAAAAAGGATAGTGTTTCAGTTTGAATTTCGTAATTTATTAAGTGCTTTTCTCATATCTTCAACTATTTTTTTTCTTTCTGCTTCAAATTCTTTACTGACGCTTATTGATAGTTCATCTTCTGTAACTCCTGATTCTATAAACTCCGGCATTGCTATAATTATATTCATAGCGTTAGGCTTATTTATCTTTTGTTTTTTGATAATTTTCATACAGTAGTTTGTCCAGTAAATTATTGGTTCCATAAAGTAAATTTATTTAACAAAAAAGCCTCTTAATTAAGTGGCTTTAAATTATAAATAAAACTCAATAACTAGTCTTTTAGATTTACGGTATTTTTTATACAAATATAACTCTGCTCCATTGCAGGTGTCATACGTAAAGTTTCATGTGTTTTAATAAAGGCAGTATAAAGCAATAGCCTGGCAATCCAATGGCTTTCTAATTCTCCTACTGGTCGGGTTTGCAACCACGTCATTTAAGCTTGGGATTCTAATCCAATAACATCATTTTTAAAACTCAATAAGCATTTCCATACCCAACTTCCCCGCCAACTCATTCAAATCCTTCACAACAACATCCACCAAAGGAATCCCATTTGCTTTGCGTTCCAGTTCTGCTTCCAGTTCCGGTTCGCCGGGTATAATTACTTTTTGATCTGGTGATACTGTTTTTGCCGACTTAAATCTTTCAATCCAGTTATCCAGATGTATAAATGTCATCCAAAAATGATTTTCATTAAAGTGGTAGTATAAGGCTTTTAAAACCAGATTTTTATATTTGTATTATTTCGGTATATTTATTTTGTTCAACTATAATAAGGAGAAGCCATGAAATTATTAATCGATGTGCAGGATAACCAGGCAGCAGCATTTGTAGAATTGCTGAAATCCTACAGTTATGTAAAAGCTAAACCGCTTTCCAATCCTGATGCCGAATTATTGGCTGAAATAAAGGAAATTAAAAAAGCCTTCAAAAACGCCAATAAGATCAAATCTGGCAAACTGAAAGGCCGTCCGGTAAGAGAATTGTTGAATGAACTTTAAGGTTCTTACAATTCCGCCTTTTGACAAGCAGTTAAAAAGGCTCGCAAAAAAATATCCTTCTCTTAAATCTGAAATTGTAGAACTTATAGTAGAATTACAAAGTAGCCCTAAAATTGGAATTGCTCTGGGCAACGACTGTTATAAGATTAGAATTGCTATTGCATCAAAAGGGAAAGGTAAATCTGGCGGCGCAAGGATCATCACTTACTTAGCAATTAGCGAAAGTGAAGTTTATCTCTTGTCAATTTATGATAAAGCCGAACAATCCAACATTGGTGAAAAAGAATTGCTGCAATTGTTAGCGCGAGTTTTTAACTGATAATAAAACAACTTTTTAAATCGTAATCCAAAACTTAAAAATCACCCCAATCCCGCCACACCCAACTTCTCCGCCAGTTCATTCAAATCTTTCACAACCGCATCCACCAAAGGAATACCATTTACTTTACGGTCCAGTTCCGCTTCCAGTTCCGGTTCGCCGGGGATGATTACTTTTTGATCTGGTGATACTGTTTTTGCCGACTTAAATCTTTCAATCCACTTATCCAAATGATGTTTAAAATCTTCCACCGGACGAAAACCATCAACCCGCAACGCGCCTACAAAATGGCCAATACCCGAACCAACCGGATTTGGTGCCGGATCTAAGTAAGCCACAAACGGCGGAACCCAAGGCCCGTAATTGGCACCGGAAAGTACAGCCGACAAAATATCAACCGTAGCACTTAACCCAAAACCTTTATGGCTGCCATGCTCACGATCACTGCCCAGCGGAAGCAAAGAACCGCCTGATTTTAAAGCATGAGGATCAGTGGTAAAGTTGCCGTTTTCATCCTGAATCCAGCCTTCCGGAACAGGTTTTCCTGCACGTTGCGCAATTTCCAACTTGCCGTTTGCTGCTGCGGAAGTGGCCATATCCACAATCAGCGGCGGATATTTCCCTGCGGGGAAAGCATAACACATGGGGTTGGTGCCCAGCATCCGTTCGTTGGAGAAAGTCGGGGCAACCAACGGGCTGGCGTTCGTCATGGCAAAACCGATCATGTCTTTTTCAACCGCCATTAAAGCATGGTAACCGGCAATGCCAAAATGGTTGGAATTGCGCACCGAAACCCAACCCGAACCATATTTTTCTGCTTTTTCCATCGCAACTTGCATGGCAAACGGGGCAACTACCAAACCTAAACCAGCATCGCCGTCAACCGTGGCGGTAGTTGGTGTTTCATGAACAATTTGAATATTTGGTTTTGGATTAATCCTTCCTTTTTCCCATAATCTAACATAACCACTTAACCTGGCCACACCATGCGAATCTATCCCGCGTAGATCGGAGCAAATCAAAACATCAGCAGCCAATTCTGAATGTTCCTGGCCGCAACCCATTTTAAGGAAAATATTTTGGGTGAAAGTTCTTAAAGATGCTTCTTTTATCAGCATAAAATTGTTGTTTATTTATGCTGTCATCCCGACGCCTGTTTTGTCATCCCGACGATAGGAGGGATCTTCTTCAAAGCATTTAAATGTCTTATTTGAAGAAGATTTCTCTCTTCGTTCGAAATGACAGCAGGAATGAAAAGATGCATTATTCTATTAAAATTGTAAATTTGAAATCCAAAGGTGTAAAGTATTCCACTAATTCTTCGATAAACTTGGAACCATATTTCACATAAAACAAACCGAAGTTTTCATTGCGCTCCTGCAAGCTTCCGCCCGGAAAAATTTCAGCTTTAACCTGGTCGATCTGGTTCAGCCTTGTTTCGTAATTGCGTTTCTCTGCTTTCAGCAACTTTTTTTCCAGGTTAAAAACAGCATGTTCCAATCTTTTTTGGATAGCTTCTGTTGATGGGCCTAAAGTTGGATCGATCTTCCTGTTCTGCAATTTCATCCGGTCAAAAACCTGGCTCAATTCCTGCCATTCCTGTTTCAATTGGATTTGGTTTTGACTGTTTTCTTTGATCCAGTTTGTTTTTAAAGTGTTCGTATCTTGGAAAAAATCAGGCAAAGTCAAACCCATCTTTTCTGTTTTTTCAACAGTTCTTTTACTTACCAATAGTCCGGAATTCCGAAGGATCAATATTGGAAAATCTATTCCGTAGAAATCAAAATTTGCTTTCAGTTCCAGCCAGTAAACAACCTCGGCACCACCGCCAATGTATGCAATGTTGGGTAAGATCAATTCCTGATAAAGCGGCCGCATCACCACATTCGGACTGAATCTTTCAGGGTAAGTTGTAATTTCACTTTTCAATTCTTCTTCCGAAAAAACAATTTCTGTATTTAAAACTTTGTATTGATTCCCTTCAAAAACAATACGTTCGCGTACTTCTTTTAGCAGGTAAAAAAAGTTGATCTCTCTTGGGTTGACTTGGATATGTACGCCCAGTTCCTGCAACTTTTCATTCGTTTTTGAAATGTTTTTGAAGCTGTTGTGGTTGATAATATCATCCTGAATGATCGTTGTAAATTCTTGCTTTAACTGCGTATCGTCCGCATCCAAAATCACCAAACCAAATTTACCGAACAAAGCGTTAACCAAATAACGCGTGGCATCGGCCAGGTTTTCAAATTTGGTGTAACCTGTTTCTACTAAATCAGCAAGTTCTTCTGCATAATTTTCAATGCCTAAAACACCTTTATAAGCATTTAAAGCCTGACGGATGCCTTGTGTAGAAATCCTGCCGGTTGCGCCGGAAACTTCCTCGTTCCATTGCACTTTTTTACCGCCGATTTGTGTATGGTTGATCTCTGCAAAATCATGGTCTTCAGAAGCCATCCAATACACCGGCACAAAGTTTTTATCGGGGAATTCTGCTTTTAAATCTTTTGCTAACCTGATGGCCGTTACAATTTTAAAAATAAAATAAAGCGGACCGGTAAATATGTTGAGTTGATGCCCTGTGGTAACGGTAAAAGTATTTTCCTGGTTCAGCAGGTCAATGTTTTTTTTGCTGAGGGAAGAAATAGTTTCCGAAGGTAATTTCCCGTATTGTTTGTTTAATACTTCTGTTAAAATGCTTCTTTTACAGGTGTTTTTTTTGTGTTGAAGCAATTGCCGGAAACCGTTCAAGTTTGGACGAAAGTTGTAAAAAGGTTTTAATGCAACATCGCCTTCCAGGTAGCGGACCACGGTTGGGGAAAAGCTACCGGTTGATTGGTAATCAATATAAGTTGCATTCATGAATTTGCAGATAGCGTTTCGGCCGTGTTTGTAACTGATTTTGATCGAACGATTTTTCCGTACAGGTCAAAATCTTCTGCCGCGTCTATTTTCACTTGGACAAAAGTTCCCGGACTTGCATATTGTCCGCTTGCATCAATTAAAACTTCGTTATCTACTTCCGGCGAATCAAATTCCGTCCGTCCAACCAAAAATTCACCCTCAATTTTATCAATCAAAACTTTATAGGTTTCTCCTATTTTTTGATGGTTTTTTTCATGGGAAATTAACTGTTGCACTTCCATAATCGCTTCGGAACGTTCCTGTTTTACTTCCTCCGGCACATCGTCAACCAGATCATGTGCATGTGTTTTTTCTTCGTGAGAGTAGGTAAAGCAGCCCAAACGGTCGAACTTGGTATCCATCACCCATTGCTGCATCTCCTCGAAATCCTGTTGGGTTTCGCCCGGATAACCGGTAATTAAAGTGGTGCGCAAAGCAATCTTAGAGACTTTATCGCGGATTTTATTCACCAGGTCTATCGTTTTTTGTTTGGTAATGCCACGCCGCATAGACTTTAGCATATTATCCGTAATGTGTTGCAGCGGCATATCCAAATAATTACAAATGTTGCTGCGCTCGTTCATCACATCCAAAATTTCCATAGGGAAACCGGAAGGATAAGCATACTGCAAACGAATCCATTCGATGCCTTCCACATCAGAAATGCGGCGTAACAGTTCATCCAGGTTGCGCTTTCCGTACAGATCCAAACCGTAATAAGTCAGGTCCTGGGCAATCATGATCAGTTCTTTCGTTCCGTTGGCAGCCAGTTTTTTTGCCTGTAAAACAAGCTCTTCCATCGGCGTAGAAATATGCCTGCCGCGCATTAGCGGGATGGCGCAAAAGGAGCAGGGACGGTTGCAGCCTTCGGCAACTTTGAAATAAGCAAAATGCGAAGGCGTGGTGAGCAAACGCTCGCCCAAAAGCTCATACTTGTAATCTGCGCCGATGTTTTGCAATAATTCCTGTAGATTATTAGTGCCAAAAAAAGCATCCACATTGGTTATTTCTGCTTCCAGTTCAGGTTTGTAACGCTCGGAAAGGCATCCGGTTACAATTACTTTTCCAACTTTCCCCTGCGCCTTTAAATCGCTGTATTGAAGGATTGTATCTATGGATTCCTGCTTGGAATTATCGATAAAACCGCAGGTGTTGATCACCACAATATCATTACGACCGACTTTTTCGCTTTCGTGCACCACATCAAAATGGTTGCCTTTAAGCTGGCCCATCAAAATTTCAGAATCGTAAATATTTTTAGAACAACCTAAAGTAACTACGTTTACACGGGGTTTAACTGATTTTATAGATTTTATTTGTTTGGATTTCACTGATTCTAATATGATTTCACAGATTTGTGATGGTTTTATTGATTGCTAATGATTTTTACTGCCTGCAAAAGGATTACATTGATTTAGTACGTTCTATACTGATAATCTTTTTACTTCGCAACTGGAATTGCCAAAGTTAATTAACAAGCCGGTTTTAATTTTACTTGCTTTTAAATATGACAATAATTGACTATGAAAGAGTTTTGGCAGATAACCCGTTACTGATTTAAGTTCTACAATAACCTTGTTTTCGATAAATAAATCACATCTGAATTTCCCAACGCATTGCTCGAGAAAATAAACGTTAAATTCTTTTTCTGCTTCAAAGTCTAAACCTTCAGTTTTTAGCTGAACTTGTAAGGCTTTGGCATAAATTTTCTCAAGAAAACCAGGACCTAATGCACGATGTACTTCAAAACAACAACCAATTATTTTTCTTGTCAGTACATCATCTTCCATATTGGTTAAGCAGGCAAAATCAGTGTAATCAACTAAAAAATCAGTGTAATCAAGTATTTTTAAATAAACCCTCCACAAACGCTTTCCGGTCAAATAATTGCAACTGATCTTTAGCTTCGCCTACGCCGATATATTTTACCGGTATTTTAAACTGATCGGAAATACCAATCACCACGCCTCCTTTTGCCGTACCATCTAATTTGGTTAAAGCCAAAGCATTTACATCTGTTGCCTGCGTGAACTGTTTACATTGTTCAATTGCATTTTGTCCGGTTGAAGCATCGAGCACCAACAAGATTTCGTGCGGTGCATCAGGGATTACCTTTTGCATCACGTTTTTAATCTTGGTCAGCTCGTTCATCAAGCCAACTTTATTGTGCAAACGGCCCGCGGTATCAATAATTACTACATCATCACCGTTAGATACAGCAGATTTTACGGTATCATAAGCAACAGAAGCCGGATCAGAACCCATCGCTTGCGCCACAACACGCACGCCAACACGCTCTCCCCAAAGCTGGATTTGTGAAACAGCCGCAGCACGAAAAGTATCCGCGGCGCCTATAACTACTTTGCTGCCGGCTTGTTTTAGTTTGTGTGCCAGCTTGCCAATGGTTGTTGTTTTGCCTACACCGTTTACGCCAACTACCATAATTACATAAGGTTTTTGGTTGCCGTATTCAAAATTTTGAAAATCATTGCTGTTGTTTTCGGCTAATAATGCCTGGATCTCTTCCTTTAAAATGCCGTTTAGTTCATTAGTGTTGAGGTATTTATCGCGTGCAACCCGTTCTTCAATCCGCTTGATGATTTTTAAAGTTGTAGTTACGCCAACATCCGAAGTAACCAGCACCTCTTCCAGATCGTCCAGCACTTCTTCATCCACAGTTGATTTTCCGGCAACGGCTTTGGTAATTTTAGAAAAAAAACTGTCTTTGGTTTTTTCCAGGCCCTTTTCCAACTCCTGCTGTTCTGTAACCGTGTTCTCTTTCTTCTTAAAAAAATCAAATAATCCCATACGCTCCTTCTTAAATTAAGCCATAAAAGAAGAGGCTTCTTTTACGGTATAAATTTATATGATAACAAAAAAAGCCCTCCCGGTAAAATCGGAACGGCTTTCTTATTTTTTATAAAGATCTTTTACAGATTGGCAGCCTTTGCCGCAGCAATTGCATCTTTAACGTGGTCGTTATGCGCAATAGTTTCTTTAAAAGAATAAGCACCGGTTTTAGGGGATTTAATCATTGTGATTACCTTTGAATATTCTTTGCCTTTTCCGGTTTTCAGGGTTGCAACTACTTTCTTTGCCATGTTTTTTTAGAGTTGATAGATCATAGTTGATAGTTAATAGTGTATGCAAAGCGCAATTACTATAAACTATCAACCATTATCTAAATGCCTATTTAATTTCTTTATGAACCGTTACTTTTCTCAATACCGGGTTAAATTTCTTTAATTCCAGTCTTTCTGTTGTATTTCTTTTGTTCTTGGTGGTGATGTACCTCGACATGCCCGGCATTCCGCTGGTTTTGTGTTCTGTACATTCCAAAATCACCTGAACTCTATTGCCTTTTTTTGCCATTTTATTTGAGTTGTACGTTTTAAGTTATATGTTATATGTCGTACTGTATTCTACGTACAACTTATCACTTACAACTTATCGCTGATTAAATATGTCCTTTTTTAACAAATTTACTGATACAAGCGGAAATACCGTTCTTGTTGATCGTTTTAATTGCCGAAGTGGAAACCTTTAGCGTAATCCATTTATCTTCTTCCGGGATGAAAAATTTTTTCAATTTTAGGTTCGGATGAAACCTGCGTTTTGTTTTAGCGTTCGAGTTGGAAACACTAAAGCCGTTCATGGAAGTTTTACCGGTTAAATCACAAATTCTAGACATGTTGAAATGTTTTGTTATTTTTTCTCCTTAAAAAAGAGTTTGCAAATATCAGTAATCTGTATTCAAATTCCAACAGGTATTTAAATTTAGTTTGATAATTTTTATCCGGTAAAAGAAGTATCAAAATAATTATGGGGTGGAGCAGCCAAAGCAATCACGGATTTTTTTAGTTTTACCAACACGAATACCAGCAATAATCCTACCCATGAACCTGCAAATAAAATCTTTCGAAGAATACCAAAAAGTTTATAATTATAGTGTGAACGAACCGGAAAAGTTCTGGGCAGAAATCGCCGAGAACTTTTTATGGCGTAAAAAGTGGGACAAAGTACTCGAATGGAATTTTAAAGAACCTAGGATTAAATGGTTCTCAGGCGCTAAACTGAATATCACAGAAAATTGTATCGACCGTCATTTAGATACTTTAGGCGACAAGCCAGCTATCATTTGGGAACCAAACGACCCGGAAGAACATCATCGTATCATCACATATAAACAACTGCACCAAAAGGTTTGTCAGTTTTCGCACGTGTTGCAAAACAACGGCGCTAAAAAAGGAGACCGGATTTGTATTTACATGCCCATGGTGCCCGAACTTGCTATTGCCATGCTGGCTTGTGCCCGCGTTGGAGCCATTCACTCAGTTGTTTTTGGCGGATTTTCCGCACAATCTATTGCCGACAGAATTTTGGATGCCGAATGCAATATCGTCATCACTGCCGACGGCGGCTTTCGCGGCAACAAAGAAACACCGCTAAAAACAGTAATCGATGATGCGCTGGTGCAATGCCAGTCGGTAAAAAAAGTAATTGTTCTTACCCGAAGCCGCACACCAGTCTCGATGCTGAAGGGCCGTGATGTTTGGTGGGAAGATGAAATCCGTAAAGTAGAAACCAAAGGTTTAACCGATTTTCCGGCAGTAGAGATGGATGCAGAAGATATGCTTTTCATCTTGTACACTTCAGGTTCAACCGGAAAACCGAAAGGCGTGGTGCATACTTGCGGCGGTTATATGGTTTATACCGGTTATACTTTTGCCAATGTTTTTCAATATCAAACCGGCGAAGTGCATTTTTGCACGGGTGATATCGGCTGGATCACTGGCCATTCCTACATCGTTTACGGCCCGCTTTCCCAGGGTGCAACCAAGTTGATGTTTGAAGGTATCCCAACCTGGCCGGATGCCGGCCGTTTATGGGATATTGTAGAAAAGTTCAAAGTCAATATTTTATATACGGCACCAACAGCCATCCGCTCGCTCATGAGTTATGGTAACAGGCCGCTGGAAGGGAAAGATTTGAGTTCTCTTAAAAAATTAGGTTCGGTAGGCGAGCCAATTAATGAAGAAGCCTGGCATTGGTTTGATGATAAGATAGGCCATAATCATTGCCCGATTGCCGATACCTGGTGGCAAACTGAAACAGGTGGGTTAATGATTTCGCCCATAGCCGGTGTTACGCCTACAAAACCTGGTTATGCTACTTTGCCGCTTCCTGGCGTTCAGCCGGTTCTGGTGGATGAAAACGGAAAAGAAATTGAAGGAAATGCGGTAAGCGGAAATTTATGCATTAAGTTTCCATGGCCGGGCATGCTGCGCACTACTTATGGCGATCATGAACGCTGCCGCACCACTTACTTTGCCACTTACCAGAACCTCTATTTTACCGGAGATGGTTGTTTGCGGGACGAGGACGGCTACTACAAAATTACCGGCCGTGTGGATGACGTGCTGAACGTTTCCGGCCACCGCATTGGTACGGCTGAAGTAGAAAATGCCATCAACATGCACTCGGATGTGGTTGAGTCTGCCGTGGTAGGTTATCCTCATGCCATCAAAGGGCAGGGTGTTTACGCCTATGTGGTTTGCCCAAATATGCACAACGACGAAGACCTCACCCGTAAAGATATTACCATGACGGTTTCCCGGATCATTGGGGCAATCGCCAAACCGGATAAAATCCAGTTTGTAAGCGGCTTGCCAAAAACGCGTTCAGGCAAGATCATGCGTCGTATCCTTCGGAAAATTGCAGAAGGCGATACGGCAAACTTAGGCGATACTTCTACGCTGCTTGATCCGGCTGTGGTGGAGGAAATTAAAAAAGGAGCCTTAAAATAAGTATCAAGTAGTTAGTATCAAGTAGCAAGTATCCGAAGACTTCCTGTTTCTTGGGAATGCTTCTTTTACCGCCTCTTTTTAGATATTAAAACCAGAAGCAATATTTTTTGTTATACCTTTAATATCTCAATCACTTAAACAAATACAATTATGGATCTCGATTTAAAAGGAAACTGGAACCAGTTAAAAGGCAAGGTAAAACAAGCTTACGGTAATTTAACTGATGATGATTTAACCCACGAAGAAGGTAAAGACGACGAACTGCTAGGCAAGCTGCAAACCAAAACCGGCAAAACCCGCGACGAAGTAGTAAGCTGGTTGAAAAGCTTATAATACTTCTTTTACCGTATAAAAATTGAGGAAGTCTGATTTTCAGGCTTCCTTTTTATTGCTTAAAAAGATCTTTAAAAGGAACAGAAAAGCCGGTAATTGTTTCTAAAGTTAAATTATCCTCCATATTGATCGTTTCTTTCAGCATAAAAGCCTCATCTGTTAATCTGTAAATTTCTGCGTTGGCTTCTAACGGATCGATAATAACATATTCCTTTACCCCAAAACGTTCGTACATGCTCTTTTTATGCTTCAAATCATAATATGCAGTAGAAGGTGATAAAATTTCAACTGCTAAATCCGGTGCAAATTCAATACGGCCGTTTATAATAAATTTTCTTTTTTCTTCGGAAACAAAAATAAGATCAGGCTGAAAAACGTTTCCTTCATTCAAAAATATATCTGCAGGAGCAATAAGTAAATAGCCTATGTTATTGGTTTTATCCAGATAATTTGTAATACTTTGTGTAAGGCGAATTAAGATTGTTTGATGTAAATGTGCAGGTGCCGGAGACATAATCAAATCATAATTAATCAATTGAAAAGGCGCAGCTTCTTCCAAAAGCATATAATCTTTTACCGTGTATCTGGTTTTTGTTTCCGTGATTGGCATGTAAGATACTTTTTTTAAGGCATATATTTAGTTAACTTATTATTCTTATTATTGGAAAAACAGTTCTTTTAGGTCAACAGAAAAGCCATCTAAAATAGTTGAACGAAAACTTCCCGGAGGTTGGGTTTTCTGGTCAAGTGTGTATTTTTTATCTTTCAAAACATAAACTTCTGCACTTTGCTATACCGGATCGATGATGATGTATTCCTTAACGCCATACTTTTCATAAACGTCTTTTTTATGCCGTAGGTCATAATAACCGTTGGAAGGTGATAAAATCTCTATCACCAAATCAGGTGCGCCTTCAATCCTGTCTTTTACAAGTTCTGGTATTCTGCTTTCTGAAACGAATAATAAGTCTGGCTGATAAACATTGCCGTCATCTAATTTAACATCCATCGGTGCAGCTACTGCAAAGCCTTTATTGTTTGTAGCTTTTAAAAAATTACCAATTTGAATGGTCAATTCAAACGAGATCTGCTGATGTATTGGCGTAGGCGAAGGCGACATGACTAAATCATAATTTATTAACTGAAAAGGCGCACCTTCTTCCAAAAGCATATAATCTTTTACCGTGTATTTGGTTTTAACTTCTGTGGTTGGCATACAAAATACTTCTTTTAAGGTACAAATTTCATCAATTTACAATTGTTCAAACAGCTCTTTTAAACCAATGGCAAAGCCTTTTAAAACTGTTGAATAAAAGCTTGCCTGTAGTTTCACTTTCTGATCTAAGCTGTACAAGCCATCTTTTAAAACATGCACCTCAACACTTTGCTGCAATGGGTCAATGATGATATATTCAGCAACGCCATGTTTTTCGTATATATCTTTCTTCTGACGGAGATCATAATAACCATTGGAAGGAGAAAGTATTTCCACTACTAAATCCGGTGCACCTTGTATTTTATCCTTTACAATTTCAGCTTTTCTGCTCTCTGAAACATAAATTAAATCGGGCTGAAAAACATTGCCGTCGTCAAAAAATATATCAAGAGGTGCGGTTAAAAAAAGTCCTTTATCATCAGTTCTTTCTAAAAAGAATAAAAAAAGCTTTGTAACTTTTATTGAAATAATTTGGTGGAAAAGACTTGGTGAAGGCGACATAACTAAATCATAATTTATCAACTGAAAAGGCGCGCCTTCTTCCAAAAGCATATAATCTTTTACCGTGTATTTGGTTTTAACTTCTGTGGTTGGCATACAAAATACTTCTTTTAAGGTACAAATTTCACCAATTTACTATTGTTCAAACAGCTCTTTTAAACCAATGGCAAAGCCTTTTAAAACTGTTGAATAAAAGCTTGCCTGTAGTTTCACTTTCTGATCTAAGCTGTACAAGCCATCTTTTAAAACATGCACCTCAACACTTTGCTGCAATGGGTCAATGATGATATATTCAGCAACGCCATGTTTTTCGTATATATCTTTCTTCTGACGGAGATCATAATAGCCATTGGACGGAGAAAGTATTTCCACTACTAAGTCCGGCGCACCTTCAATCCGGTCTTTTAATATTTCTTCCTTTCTTTCCGCAGTTGCATAGATTAAATCAGGTTGAAAAATATTACCATCATCCAGTTTAACATCCATTGGGGCCGATAAAAAAAGTCCTTTGTTATTGGTTTTTTTTAAAAAATCTAAAATAAGGCTAGTTAGTTTCATTGAAATTAACTGATGTGTGGCTTTTGGTGAAGGCGACATAATTAAATCATAATTAATTAATTGAAAAGGTGCACCTTCTTCCAAAAGCATGTAATCCTCGGCGGTATATCTGGTTTTATTTTCGGCGGTCAGCATATATCAAATATAAAAATCTTATTTATAATTTCGCCATATGGCAGAAACAACAAAACCAACAATTTTGGTAGTGAACGATGATGGCATTACCGCGCCGGGCATTAAAACATTGCTCGAAGTAATGCAGGAAATCGGAAATGTGGTGGTGGTTGCGCCCGATAGTCCGCAATCCGGAATGGGGCACGCCATCACCATTGGAAAACCTTTGCGATTGGATAAGGTGGATTTGTACGAAGGCGTGGAGATGTACAAATGCTCGGGCACACCGGTAGATTGTGTAAAGCTGGCCGTAAACGTGGTTTTTAAAGGTAAAAAACCGGACTTGTGTGTTTCAGGGATCAATCATGGTTTGAACAATTCGATCAATGTTTTGTATTCCGGTACGATGTCGGCAGCGGTGGAAGGTGCGATTGAAAGTATCCCTTCCATTGGTTTTTCTTTGGATGATTTTACTTTGGAAGCTGATTTTAACCCCACAAAAAAATACATCAGGCAAATTGCCGAGCAGGTCCTAAGCAACGGTTTGCCGCAGGCTACGCTGTTGAACGTGAACTTCCCTAACACAAAAGACATAAAAGGAATCAAAATATGCCGACAGGCCAACGCCAAGTGGGCAGAAGAATTTGATGAACGTTTAGACCCGCACAAACGCAAATATTACTGGCTGACAGGTGTTTTCCAGGTAAACGATCAGGGGGAAGATACGGATGTCTGGGCTTTAGAACATCAGTACGTTTCGGTGGTTCCGGTTCAGTTTGATATGACTGCCCATTATGCCATCCAATTATTGAACAACTGGAAATTTGAGCATTAAATTATTCAGCAGCATATTCATAAACTTTCTTTTAATTTTGAAAGATGCCGGTTAAAAATAATGTTGTTGTTGGGATATTGCTCGGGCTGATCCTGCCTTTTCTGGCCTGGCTTTTTTCAGAGGTTTTTTTTCAGAAAGAACTATTTGTAAACAAACCTGGTGCGCCTTACCTGATTGCTGGCGGCATCAATCTCATCCTATTAAAATTTACTTATAAAGCCAATGCCGATAAAGCCGCAATCGGTTTGCTGATCGTTACTTTTATAGCTGTTCTGCTTACTTTCATCCTCAAAATAAAGCTTCACTAATTATGAAATATTATTTAATAGCGGGTGAAGCTTCGGGCGATTTGCATGGTGCCAACCTAATGGCCGCTTTAAAAGCCAGGGACCCGGAAGCCGAGTTTCGTTATTTTGGAGGCGATCTGATGAAAGCCGAAGGCGGAACGCTGGTAAAACATTATGCCGAAATGGCTTATATGGGTTTTGTGGAAGTGGTTTTGAACCTGCGCGCAATCCTGAAGAATATAAAAAGCTGCAAAAAAGATATTGCGGCTTGGAATCCGGATGTCGTTGTCCCGATTGATTTTCCTGGTTTCAACCTGAAGATTGCCGCTTATTGCAAAGAAAAAGGCTTTAAGGTTTTTTATTATATCTCGCCAAAAGTTTGGGCCTGGAACCAAAAACGCGTGCTCAACATTAAAAAGGTGGTGGACAAAATGTTCTGTATTTTGCCTTTTGAGGTTGATTTCTATCAATCCTGGGACATGAAGGTGGATTACATCGGCAACCCTTTGTTGGATGCTGTTTTTATGCACCAAAAAAACGCGTTGTTCCTCGCCCAAAACAACCTTAATCAAAAACCCATTGTTGCTTTGCTGCCAGGCAGCCGGAAGCAGGAACTGAAAGGGATCTTGCCCGAAATGCTGCAAGTTGCAGAACAATTCCCCGATCATCAGTTTATCATTGCCGGTGCGCCTTCTTTTGATGCCAGTCATTATGCTTCTTTTACCGGCAAAAAATCGGTGCCCGTTATCTTCAACCAAACTTATGATCTGCTGGAGCATGCCAACGCTGCTATTGTAGCTTCGGGCACGGCCACGCTGGAAACCGCTTTGTTCAACGTTCCGCAAGTTGTGGTTTATAAAGGCAACCCAATTTCTATTGCCATTGCCCGCGCCGTTATTAAAATCCGTTTTATTTCTTTGGTAAATCTGGTTATGGATAAGGAAATAGTGAAAGAACTGATCCAGCAGGATTGTACACCGGTTACTGTCAGCAAAGAATTGAACTGTCTTTTGTACGATGAACGTTACCGAAAAACGATGCTTGATAATTACGATCTGCTGGATGAAAAAATGGGCGAGGCAGGTGCTTCTGCAAAAGCTGCCCAACTGATGATAGGCTATCTCCGGCAATAGCGTTTACCTAAAAAACAGCGGTAAAAGAAGTAAGTACACAGTTGATGAAATAAATTTTGCCTTGTCCCTTGTTTTCAGAAAATTTTTATTAACTTAAATTTTTAAACCGGTTACACGAACAAATCAAATTATTCCTGCAATATTTACAACGCCAAACAGAAACCAATTTTTCCTGAATGAAAAAAAGTATTTACCTGCTGATACTGTTTTTACCGCTGTTCTTTAAGCAAAGCCCGGCACAAAATAAAGCGGAAACATTTACCAATCCTTTGCTGCCTTCCGGTGCCGACCCATACAGCTTTTACAAGGACGGCTTTTATTATTACACCAATAGCATGGGGAAAAATTTGGTGTTGTGGAAAACTAAAAACATGGCCGATCTGAAAACTGCCGAGCACAAAATCATCTGGACACCGCCAGCCGGGACAATGTATTCCAAAGAATTATGGGCGCCCGAATTTCATTTTATCCGAGGAAAATGGTACGCTTATTTTGCTGCGGATGATGGTGATAACAATCATCACCGCACTTATGTGCTGGAAAATGCTTCTGCCGATCCGTTTTTAGGGGAATGGGTGATGAAAGGAAAAGTAGCGGCCCGGACGGATAAGTGGTCGATAGACAGCGATGTTTTTGAATTGAAAGGGAAGCTGTACATGGTTTGGGCCGGTTGGGAAGGTGATGAGAACGGCCAGCAAAATATTTATATTGCAAAAATGAGAACCCCCTGGAAGATCCGCAGCAGGCGTGTGCTGATTTCTGCGCCTACTTATTCCTGGGAGAAAAACGGTGACCTGGGCAAGAACAGCAACCCGCCGCATGTGAATGTGAACGAAGGCCCGCAATTTTTGGAACATGACGGAAAGGTATTTATCATCTACTCAGCCAGCGGCTGCTGGACAGATTTTTACGCGTTGGGTATGATTGCCGCATCTGCCAGGCACAACTTGCTGAATCCTGAATCCTGGAAAAAATCCCCGCAGCCTGTCTTTGCACAATCCCCTAAAAACGGGGTTTATGCGCCCGGGCATAATTCATTTTTCAAATCACCTGATGGTACGGAAGACTGGATTTTGTATCATGCCAACGCTAAGCCAGGAGAAGGGTGCGGGGAAAAGCGTTCGCCGAGGGCACAAAAATTTACCTGGAATGCAGACGGAACACCAAATTTTGGCGAACCGGTAGCTGCCGGTGTGCCCATTCCTATTCCTTCGGGTAAGACAACCAAAGCAAGCTTAAACAATTAATCAAAAGAAAAACAGATCAACCCAAAACAGTATGAACATCAAAAACAAATTACTTGTCCTCTTATTTGTATTTTTTTACGGATCGCAGCTATCTGCACAAAAAACACCGGTAAAAACAGCATTAGCCGGTGTTTGGACTGCCGAAAAAGCGAACAACTGGTATGCGCAGCATCCCTGGCTTTCCGGTGCTGATTATATCCCGGCCAATGCCATCAACCAATTAGAGATGTGGCAGGCAGATACCTTTGACCCAAAAACAATTGATAAAGAATTAGGCTGGGCAGAAGGGATTGGTTTTAATACGATGCGTGTATTTTTACATAGCCTGGCATGGAAACAAGATCCCGGGGGATTTAAAAAACGGGTAGGCCAGTTTTTAACTATCGCAGAAAAACACCATATACAGCCTTTATTTGTTTTTTTCGATGACTGCTGGAATAAAGTTCCTCAAACAGGAAAACAACCAGAACCTAAAACTGGTATCCATAATTCCGGTTGGATGCAGGATCCAGGCCAGCCGGCATCAGCAGAAAGTGCAAATTTCCCGGAGCTGAAGAAATATGTGAAAGACGTACTTACTAATTTTGCCCATGATAAACGCATTTTGATGTGGGACCTGTACAATGAACCCGGTAATTCAAACAAAGGGGAAACTTCCTTGCCACTGCTTACGCAAATTTTTATTTGGGCAAAAGAAGTAAACCCTGACCAGCCAGTTAGTGCCGGTTTATGGTCTTGGGATTTTGAAAAACTGAACAAGTTTCAAATTGCACATTCCGATGTTATTACTTATCATGACTACGAAGAGCCAGCCTTGCATTTAAGGGTGATCCAGCTGCTAAAGGCTTTTGGCAGGCCATTAATTTGCACGGAATATATGGCACGTGTGCGCAACAGCCGTTTTTCTAATGTTATGCCTTTGTTGAAAAAAGAAAATGTAGGCGCTATTAACTGGGGTTTTGTTGCCGGTAAAACCAATACCATTTATGCGTGGGACACACCAATGGCAGAAGGTGGCCAGCCTATAGAATGGTTCCATGATATTTTTAAACCTGATGGTACGCCATACCATCAGGACGAAGTAGATCTGATTAAAAAACTAAACGGAGTAAAATAATGACCAGACAAACTTTATCGTAAATGTATTCTCAGGCAGTAAAATATTAGGATAGAAAAGTTTTAAAAAGGGAGAGGCCGTGCTATTTAGCACGGCCTCTCCCTTTTTTGGTTTAATAATGTTTAAGCAACAGATAATTGCTTGTTATCTAATGTAGCATTTAACCGGTTGATGTTATTTACGAATGATTTACTTGCTAACCGTACAACTTTTAAATCGGTCAACAGCAGTTTTTTTAATTCTTTATCAAAATTTTTGATCATTTTATTTGCCGAGGCATTGTTTCTTTTCATGTCTAAGATGTTTTATAGTTAGTGATTTTTTGTCTTTTTGTTGGGTTTGTCTATGTGGTCTTTTTCTGTTAAATTATTTTTTCGCCGTTTTGCTTCATTTACCTGCCGGGTAAATTGTTCTTCAGCCCTGCTATCGCTCGGATTCTCCGGATTTAACGGATCTTCCCAGTCTTTCTCCTCAAAATTTTCATCGGGAATGCTGCTTTTAATGGTCATATTTCCGTTATTCTTTCCTCACTCATTCTAAAGATAATGCCATTGCTGTAAGCTTTAAGCATGTCTGTTTAAAACTTTGCAGCTTTAAGCATAAATTGTTGAAAACTGTGGAATAAATTAATTTTCTGCGTGCATTAAATTTTTAGTCCTGTTGAGAATAACAAACAGCATATTGTCCCGTACTGTTCAGAAATCAATTCAGTTTTAAATTTAAGTGTACAATTTTGCGGTGAGAGAAATGTACCTTAAAGCAGCAAAGTTAAGATGTTCTGTTTTGGGTTGCCGGTTTTGGGTTGAAGAAACAGGCAATGATTTTGGGTTGATAAAAGAAGCATGCCTTCAGTTTTCTGTTTTGGGTTGAAGAAACAGACAACCGACAACGCGCAACCGACACCCCGCAACTGAACAACAGCAGCTTAATTTAGTAAGCGATTGGTAAACCGAACTTTGATGCCCAATTGAAAGTTTTTGATGATCTTGAATATCTCTTTTAAAGTAGCTTCTTCAATCGTGGTCAAATTACTGATCTGTATATAATTGTCTGGGTCTGATTTATGATGGATGATCTGGTTGGCCTGGTTTTTTAAACGCATGCTCATCAAAAAATAATAGGATTGTGTTAGCTCCAGGAGCTCGGTTTCAGTAAAAACGCCTTTGTTTTGTAAGGCTTTTAACCGCTCGCCGGTATTTACTTCAAAAATCCGGTTTTTAAGGGCATAAATACGGACCAGATCTACAATAGGTGTCATTGCTTTTTTAATATCGAAAACTTCTTTGCTTTCGTGTGTAATGGTACGGATGTTCCTAAAAAAAGTAAGAGGGGGTTCATATTGCAAAGCGTTGTTTGCCATCAAAAAAAATACTTTTTCCATTGGTTTTGTCAAGGCCTCGTCCAGAAATGATTTTAGGTCGTTCATGATACCGGCCTCACCATAAATAAAACGGCAATCAAAAAAAGTAGAAAAATTAATGATGGTTTCCGGTGCAGATTCTTCCATCCATTCATTGTAATTGCGTTTCCAGTGAGATAAAGAATGTGTCCATTTCGGATTCTTGGCCATAAAACCGCCGGTACAAAAAATAAAACCAATGGTATTTAAGCGTTCGGAAACAATATCGGCAAAAGTTAAAAAATATTCGCGCACCAGTTCGCGGTGCTCATTGGCCTTATCTTCATAAATAATCGCATTGTCCTGGTCTGTTTTTAAAGTTTGTTCTTTTCGGCCTTCGCTGCCCAAAGCCATAAAAACAAATTTTGCAGGTGGCTGGCCAAGTTCAATAATTACAGATTCAATCACCTTTAGCGTAATTGTATCGGCAATGGCCGTAATTACCTGGTTTACAATTTCTGCATTTACGCCGCGGTCCAACAATTGGATCACGAACAGGGGTACGCGCTGCCATTTTTGTTTCAATTCCTGTACAGAAGACGCTGATTTTACCGATTGGATAAACACCAATGGCGATTGTGCCTGTTCGCTCAACAATTTGTTCCTACTTAAAAAGCCAATGTATTTTCCGTTTTCCTCTGTAAGCAGATAACGTGTTTTGGTACGGAACATCATTAAAAGCGCTTCATAAACATAAGCCTGCACATCAATGGAAATAATCGGATTGTCCATCACCTTGCTTATAGGTGTAGCTGCATCCACTTGTTTAGCCACAACATTGTCCCTGATGGTCATGTCGGTAACGTAACCAATAATTCCCCCCTTTTCATCTTTAACAAAAAGGCAGCTTACTTTCGCCTGCGCCATTTTTGCCGCCGCCAAATAAGTTGGTGTATCAGCAGTGCAGGAAACAATATCACGCTGTTCTATAGCTGTTAGTTTTCTGGAATAGATCTGATCGGCTGCTACGTTTCCTTCTGCAAAAGAGGCAGGGTGTTTAAAAAAGTTGGCAAACTCCTCGTTCATCATCCTTCTGCCAAAATCAATGGTGAAGAACTGAAAAAAAGCTTCAAACGTTTGACAAAGGGCTTTAAAGTTTTTGCGTGGAAGAAAGTAAACTTCGGTCCCTTCTTTGGCAATTACCGTGCGCAAAGAGCGGTTGCGGTTGAGCAGGATAGACTGGCCGCCAAAACAAAAACCTTCCCGGTGGTTTTCTACAAGCTGCCTGTTGTGCATGCTGTCGTAAAAAAAAGATTCGTACCCGCCAGAAACGATCAAGTCCACACCTTTCATCTTTGTGATCTCCTGCTGATAGATCACAGTTTCTTTATCGTAAGTTACCTTTTGAAGCTGCTGCGCAGTACTTGTCAAAGCTTCTTCGGGCAGTAAATTAAACGGCTCTGTCTTTTTAAGAAAATCAAGTTGTTCCACGGTAAGTCAATAAAATGATCAGTAAAAGAAGTATCAATATTACAATAACCCAGCCTATAAAACGGTTAAAAGGAGGTTTGTGATGTTTAAACAAATGCTGTTTAGAAATATAATCATCGTCAATTTCGCCTCTTTTAAGCAATTCAAAGAAGCATTGTGCAGTAGCAGTAGCATCATTTAAGGCATTATGCTGATGCTTCAGCTCTTTATCAAACAAAAGCTGATACAACTCGCCAAGGCGTAAATACTTGCTTTGCGGATGATGGATGAGTTGTTTGGTAGCTACCATGGTACAAAATGTGTACAGGTTTAAAGCCTGGTTTTCGATGCCCGAACGAAAGAAATCGGCACTGATCATGTGGAGGTCAAGTTCCATAAAATGACCGATCAATAAAGGCTGGTAAACTTGTATGTCCTTTGCAAGCCTTTGTAATATTTCATGGCGCGGCTCGCCATGCTGGTTTAAAAACTCTTGCGTAATGCCATGAATATTTAATGCAGCAGGTGTAATTTTAAAATCGTTATCGTTAATATAATGGTTTTCCTGCTTGATGAAATTACCGCTCCGATTGTAGATCAGCCAGGAAATCTGGACAGAAAACGGCCAGTTATCAACATTAGAATAAGGCAAGTTCCACTTTTTAGGCAACCCGGATGCTTCCGTATCAATAAAAAGCAGGTTATCTGTCACAGTAAAAAATCAATCTCATCTGGTAATTTTATTTGCCGGTTTAAAATTACAAGGATTTATGAATAGAATAAAATCATGCCGGTAAAAACAGTATCCGGAAGGGGGTTTAGTAAAAGGAGAACAGGCAGAATAGAAATGATAACGGACGAGATGCCGGTTTACTCCGCGTTTACCTGTTTAAGCTGCTCGAATTGGTAGTCGGACTGGTAATAAGTTGTTCTCGTACCAGCTTTGTAAAAATCTATAGGTTTTTCCGAATTTTTTGCGTTGGCAACAGGGGTCTTAACGCGTGTCTGAATCAGAAAAACAACAAAACTAAACACACTTGAAAAAATCATTAAGCCAGCCATAATCCAAAAATAAATTAAAAAACCATAAACCATAAGTGCAACAGTTGCAAGAAGTAAAAACATATAGAAATAACCTGATCTTTTCATCAACCTTTACTGTTAGAAAAGGTTATACGCGTACATTTACAGTTAGTTACGGCATGATCATTAAAAAATATAAATAGTTTAGGCTTTCCTTTCCGTTAAAAAAACGCTGTTTTTACCACTATAAAATCAACAACTATCGAAATATAATTAATCGTTGTACGCAGGTATAAAATAAATGTTGCTTTTATAGAAAATTGTTTCTTGTTTCTTGTAAATTTTATTAATACATTCATTTTTAAAAAAACAATTGCATGAACACTAAACCCTTACATTTATTTGGCCTGCTGCTCATTTTTATGCTACACCCGGCAGCAAACTTTGCAAATGACCCGCATTTGCCCGAAAACTATTACTGGAAAAAACTACCTAATGGCCTTCAGGTTGTGGTGATCGAAAACCGGAAAGTACCGCTTACCACTATCGAAATTGCCGTAAAAAACGGTGCTTATACGGAAGGGCCGGAGTACAGCGGGCTTTCGCACTTGTTCGAGCACATGTTTTTTAAGGCGAATAAAGACTACCCAACCCAGGAAAAATTTTTAAAACGTACACAGGAACTGGGCGCTATCTGGAACGGAACGACTGACGTAGAACGTGTAAACTATTTTTTTACGTTTGATAAAGACAGTTTGAATGCCGGTTTGAAATTTATGAACGCGGCCATTCGTTTTCCGATCTACCGGGAAGAGGACATGAAAAAAGAACGGCCGGTGGTGGATGGCGAATTTCAACGGGCCGAAAGTGATCCGGGCTTCCAGTTGTGGTTCGAGTCGCAGAAGTATTTGTGGGGAGATCAGATCACACGAAAAAATCCGATTGGCATCCACGAGATCATCAACACCGCAACACCCGAAAAAATGATGATCATCAAGGATAAATATTACCTGCCTAACAATAGTTTGCTCACCATTTGCGGTGATGTAAACCATGAGGATGCTTTTAAAATGGCCGGGAATATTTTCGGAAGCTGGGCCAGCAGCGATATGGACCCGCAGAAAAAATACCCGATCCCGCCATTTAAACCAGTAAGCAAGCCTGTTTATTTTGTAAAAGAATCTTCTATTGCCGAAACCCCTTACATGATGTTTTCCTGGCAGGGCCCATCTGCCGGGACAGATTCTGCCGCTACTTTGGCTGCTGATGTTTTTTCGACCATTGTTGGTTTAAATTCATCCAAATTCCAACAAGCGTTGGTTGATAAAGGGCTGGCTACCAATGCTTCAATTGGTTATTCCACTGCTCGTTATACTGGTCCGGTCGAAATGGACATCGTTCCAAACCCAACTAAACTCAAAGCTTGTTTTGATGAAGTTAACCGGCAGATCGCGCTTTTTTCCAGCCCTGGTTATTATACCGACCAGCAATTGGAAGATGCCAAAGCCATTTTATTACGGAATGATATCCGACGAAAAGAAAAACCATCCGGCCTACCCAGCCAGTTGAGTTACCAATGGTGCAGTACTTCTTTGGATTACGCCACTGACCTGGAGAAGAACTACCAAAAAGTAACGCGTGCCGATATTAAACGTTTCCTGGATACTTACCTGGTTAAAAAACCGGTTGTGGCGGGTATCGTTTTAAATGCTGCCTTAAATAAACAAGCTGGCGTATCTTCCTTTTTTGTCGCCCCGTAAACCCTAAAACTGATCATTATGCAAAAAAACATAATCCTGCTGCTGTTAACCGGATGGTTATTTACATCGGCACAAGCCCAAAAACCAGCTTACGAAACGATGGTTGACGGCGTAAAAGTAATTGTACAGCCCAGCGGAAACGACATTGTGGAAGTGCAAACCATTTTGAAAGGCGGCGTGCAAAATTATCCGGCAGATAAATCGGGCATCGAATCGCTGGCATTTTCTGCTTTAACTGAATGCGGTACAAAAAGCATGGATAAAAACAGCTTTAAAGATAAGCTGGACAAAGTAAGCGCGCAGGTTTACGGATATACCACAAAGGATTATGCCGTTTTCCGGATGAACTGTATCAAAGGGGATTTTAATATCGTTTGGCCACTTTATGCAGAAGCTTTGACACAACCGCGTTTTGATGAAAAGGAGTTTGCAAGGGTAAAACAGGATGCCATCAATAACTTAAAAGCTCAGAATTCACAACCAGATGCAGCCATCAATAAATATGCAGAACAAGTTGCTTTTGCCGGTCGCGATTATGCAAAAGATCCGATGGGTACGGTTGAATCATTACAAAGTTTTACCGCCGCTGCCACCAAAGCTTATTACCAGTCTATTTTAACACGCGGCCGGATGGTAGTTGTTGTAGTGGCCGATTTGGATAAAGCCGAAATTGAAAGTAAAGTAAAAGCCATGCTGGACGGCATTAAGCCCGGTGCTCCTTTTACCCTTAAAAAGTCATCGTTCCGCATTTATAAAAATACGTTTACTTCAACACCAAAAGAATTGGCCACCAATTATGTAGAAGGGATCACGAGCGGGCCGCAGCCCGGTACGCCAGATTTTAATGCTTTTCAGGTTGCCATGCGGATCTTTTACGACCGGCATTTTCTGGACGTGCGTACCAACAACGGCTTGTCCTATGCGCCCGGTGCTTATTTTAGCGGAGGTGCCACCTCTTCTGCCCGTTTTATAGTATCTACAACCCAACCCGATGCTTACATAAAAGTGTTTGATCAGTTGGTGGAAAGGATTAAAACCGGAGGATTTACCGAAGCTGAAGTGAAAGATATGAAAATCACTTACCTTACCAACTTTTACTACAAACAGGAAACCAATAGTGCCCAGGCTGCGTCTATTGCCGCTAACGAGGTTTTGCATGACAACTGGAGACGCTCGCTGACCATGGTGGATGACGTAAAAAAGCTTACGCCAGATGATGTGAACAATGCTTTCCGAAAATATATCGGCAACGTTAGCTGGGTTTACCAGGGCGACACGAAAAAGGTAAACCCGATATTATTTATTAACGGAACTATTAAAAGGCCCGACAACCCCGTGAGTAATTAATACTTCTTTTATGGCATAAAAAACGGTAACGTGATTTATGGTGCTACCTAAAAACTGCGTTCTGCAAAAACAGAACGCGGTTTTTTTGCCTGTAAAAGAAGCATTTGTTATGCGGCATCCACCGAATCATAGATCGTAACTTTTTCCCAAAGGTGTGCACAGTTTTCAACGAACTTTTGATGCACGGGATGCACCTGGTAGCTTTCCTGATCTTTCAGGTCATTAAAGATCAGCAGTAAAGAAAAATCATAAGAAGTATCAATAACCGGCCGGCTGGTGCTGGCCTTTACGCCGATATGTATCATGATTTTCGGCTCGATAGCTGCCAGGCTTTGTAATCCTTTTAATAAATTTACTTTGTCTGTATCGCTGGTTTTATCTTTTAACCAGAAAAAAACGTGGTGTGTAAACATGGGCTTTTGGTTATGTTAAGGTGAAAGTTGTGCATCAACCCAAATTATCATGCCGCAATAACCGGATGATCCATTTTACTACGGGCATATTTTAAAGTAGCTTCTATATCTGCCAAATTTAAATCCGGAAATTCTTCCAGGACCTGTACTTGTGTAAGTCCCGTAGCCAACAAATCCAAAATGTCAATTACCCGGATTCTCATCCCACGAATGCAAGGATATCCACCACATTGATTAGGATTGATTGTGATTTTTGCTTTCCAGTTTTCCATCAGATTATAATTGCTTTAATAACAAATATACCGCTTATCCCTTACATCAAAACCTTTTTCCAGCTTACCAACTCACCAATTATTTTTTCCAGGTCATCTGCATTTACCCGTTCCTGCACCATCGTATCCCGGTGGCGGATGGTTACGGTATTGTCTTCTAAAGTCTGATGATCAATGGTAATGCAAAAAGGCGTTCCGATGGCATCCTGGCGGCGGTAGCGTTTGCCGATAGAATCTTTTTCATCATACTGCAAGTTGAAATCAAGTTTCAGCTTGTCCATAATTTCCCTTGCTTTTTCCGGCAAACCGTCTTTCTTGGTCAATGGAAGCACAGTTGCCTTAATCGGGGCCAGGGCAGGAGGGAACTTCAACACCACACGGTTATCCTTTTTATCGCCTTCGCTTAAATCCTGTTCTTCGTAAGCATTGATCAGCGTGAGCAAAAACATGCGGTCTAAACCGATGGAAGTTTCAATGACGTAAGGCACGTAGCTTTGCTTTTCTTTGTCGGTTTCCTGCGGATCGAAGTAACGCAGCTTTTTACCCGAATATTTTTCGTGCTGGGAAAGATCAAAATCCGTACGGCTATGGATGCCTTCCACTTCTTTAAATCCGAAAGGAAATTCAAATTCAATATCTGTTGCCGCATTGGCATAATGAGCCAGTTTAGTGTGATCGTGGTAGCGGTATTTTTCGGGGGAAGTACCCAAAGCCAAATGCCATTTTAAACGCGCTGCTTTCCAGTGTGCAAACCATTCCATTTCGGTTCCGGGTTTGATGAAGAACTGCATTTCCATCTGCTCAAATTCGCGCATCCGCAGAATAAACTGACGGGCAATTACTTCGTTACGGAAAGCTTTTCCAATCTGTGCGATACCAAAAGGGATCTTCATCCTTCCTGATTTCTGCACGTTTAAAAAGTTGACAAAAATGCCCTGAGCGGTTTCCGGGCGAAGATAAATCTCATCTGATCCTTCTGCCATTGCACCAAATTGTGTGGAGAACATCAGGTTGAATTGGCGGACTTCTGTCCAATTCCTTGTTCCTGAAACCGGATCGGCAATTTCATGTTCTTCGATCAGTTCTTTTAACCGGGAAAAATCTTCTGCTTTTAGCGCATCGTCCATTGCCGTTTGCAATGTTTCTGCTTTCCCGGCTTTGCCTTCTTTTTCGTATTTCGCTATTTTATCTTCCAACAACTGATCGGCCCGGTAACGTTTTTTAGAATCCTTGTTGTCAATCATCGGATCGTTAAAACCAGCCACGTGTCCGCTGGCTTCCCAAATTTTTGGGTGCATGAAAATAGCAGAATCAATGCCGACAATATTTTCATTTAGCTGCACCATCGCTTTCCACCAATAGGTTTTGATGTTGTTTTTTAGCTCGGCACCGTATTGGCCGTAATCGTAAACAGCACTCAACCCGTCATAAATTTCACTCGATTGGAAAACAAAGCCATACTCTTTGGCATGGGCGATCACGTTTTTAAAAAGCTCGTCGTTGTTTTTACTCATAACAGGGGCAAAGATGTGTATTTATGTGTAATTTGTGGGAATAAAATCCTGTAAGAATAACTACAAGTATTTCACACTTTAGCTGTGTTTGATAGAAAAAGTGTGTATTTAGTGTGTATTTTTGTGTAAGTAATTGTAAGAATCATGAATGAGAACGAACTTTTAAGCAGGATTACCGTGAACCAGGATATTTGCCACGGAAAACCAACCATCAGAAACAGAAGGTACCCGGTAGAAATGGTCCTTGATCTGTTATCTTCAGGAATGACTTACGAAGAAATTTTAGAAGATTATCCAGAGCTTGAAAACGAGGATATTCTGGCTTGTTTAGCTTATGCGGCCAAATTTATCCGTGTAAAAACTTTTTCGGCAATGTCTGTATGAGATTTTTGGTCGATGCTCAGGTATCACCTTTATTATGCGAAATTTTAAGGCAAAAAAGCCATGATGCTAAACATGTAAAAGAAATATCAGAAGGAACGCTTACTCCCGACAGTGTAATTACTGCGTTGGCTGATCAAGAAAACCGTATTGTAATAACTAAGGATTTAGACTTTTACAACGCTTATGTCGCCAATAACAAGCCTTTAAAACTATTACTAATTACCACAGGTAATACCAAAAATAAGCAGTTGTTTAATTTATTCAGAAGTAATCTAACCTTAATAGAATCTCTTTTCGAAATCTACAATGTTGTAGAACTTTCAAATAATGGTGTGATCGCACACGAAATCTAATCGTCTATTTCTACCTGTAATGAGCATTCAAGTCCAAAACCTATCCAAAACCTACGGCACGCAAAAAGCCATTGATACCATTTCCTTCTCCGCAGAGCCAGGAAAAGTTTTAGGTTTTCTTGGTCCGAACGGTGCCGGAAAATCTACCACGATGAAGATCCTGACCTGCTTTATCCCGCAAACTTCCGGCACGGCAACGGTTAACGGTTTTGATACGGTAAAAGAAGCATTGCAGGTAAGGCAACAGATTGGTTACCTGCCCGAAAGTAATGCACTTTACCAGGACCTTTATGTAAAAGAAGCATTGGCGTTTGTGGCGTCCATCCATAAAGTTCATCAGCCTGAAAAACGAATTGCCGAAGTAATTGAACAAACCGGCTTAGGGCCGGAGCAACGCAAAAAGATCGGTCAACTTTCAAAAGGTTACAAACAGCGTGTCGGGCTGGCGCAGGCCATACTGCACGACCCGCAGGTTTTGATTCTGGACGAACCAACTTCCGGCCTGGACCCCAACCAGTTAATTGGCATCCGCAGCCTGATCAAAGAGCTGGGCAAAAATAAAACGGTGATCCTTTCAACCCATATCATGCAGGAAGTGGAAGCGGTTTGCGACCAGGTGATCATCATCAACAAAGGAAAGATTGTGGTTGACAACTCGCTGTCAAACTTGTATCAGCAGCATAAAAACCAATCGTTGGAACAGATTTTTATCAAAATAACCAACTGATTTTAAACGGATAGGCGTACCGGATACTGTTTTTAGCAAACAAAAAAAGGTGTTTCCATATTTCAAGTACATTGTTTTATCTAAAACCTTTAAAAATGAAAAGACTATTTTTAATGACCACCATTGCTGCCATGATCGCTTTTTCTACTGTTTCGGCGCAGCGTATAACAACAAAAAGAAAAAAGCTGCCGCCACCCGTAAAATTTAGTGTAGGATTAGAATTAGGCGCACCAACGGGCGTTGCCAAAAATCTTTATAGTGTAGGTTTGGGCGGTTCCGGTAAAATTGAAATTCCGGCTACCCGCGAATTTTTTATTACCGCAACCGCTGGTTACACCAGTTTTTATTTGAAAAACGATGTTAAAAACGCTTTACGCCCTTATGGTTTATCTACGGCACCAGCTGGGTTTGTACCTTTAAAAGTAGGCGGGAAATATTATTTCAGTCCGGTTTTTTATGCCGAAGGAGAAATAGGTGCTTCAATCGGAACCAATAAAGGATCAGGCACTGCATTTGCTTATGCGCCGGGTATTGGTGTTTCTATCCCTTTAATTGGCCGTAACGCTATTGATGTTGGCTTGCGTTACGAAAGTTGGTCGCAGAATGGCAACTTCGACCAGTTTGGTTTACGCGTAGCTTACAAGTTCTAAGCTTCTTTTAGCACATAAAAATAAAGGTTCTGCTCTAATCGGGCAGGACCTTTTTGCTTTGGGGTAATTTGTATAATTTTGGCTTTCACGCAAAAATCAGGTGCTTACAATCCTTCAGAAAGAAATTATTGCTTACCTCAGTTCGCTGGTTGCCTACATCACCATCGGCATATTTTTACTGGTTTTAGGTTTGTTGCTGTGGATTTTCCCCGATACCAGTATTTTAGATTATGGCTATGCTGATCTGGGCAGCCTTTTCAATACCACGCCTTATTTATTTATGTTCCTGATCCCGGCCATTACCATGCGGTCCCTGGCAGAAGAAAAAAAGGAAGGGACATTTGAACTGCTGGCCACGCGCCCAATTACCGACTGGCAAATTGTGCTGGGCAAATACCTGGCCTGTTTGCTGCTGGTTTTGCTGGCCTTGCTGCCCACTTTGGTTTACGTTTACTCCGTTTACCAGTTAGGAAATCCGGTTGGCAACCTGGATACCGGTGCCATAATCGGTTCTTACATTGGTCTGTTTTTGCTGGGCGCGACTTTTGTTGCCATCGGTATTTTTGCTTCCTCCATCACCAAAAACCAGATCATTGCTTTTGCCATTGCTGTTTTTATGTGCTTTTTTATGTTCAGTGGATTTGATTCGCTCAGCGGATTATGGTCTTTTCAAAATACCGAAATACAAAACTTTGGGATCAACGAACATTACCAGGCCATTAGTCGCGGCGTGCTGGACACTCGCGACCTGGTTTATTTTTTAAGTGTGGCCGGACTGTTTTTATTGCTGACCAAAACCGTTTTGGGAGGAAGGAAATGGTAAGTTTCCGCAAAAAGAAAGACCTGCTGCAGGTTGCCATAGTGCTGGCGATACTTCTTTTACTGAACATTTTTTCGGATCACTTTTTTACGCGTTTTGATTTTACTGCGGAAAAGCGCTTTACACTTTCCCCGATCACGCGTAACTTGATGGACAGCCAGCAAAAGCCGGTTGAGGTTACCGTTTTTTTGCAAGGCGATTTTCCTTCCGGGTTTAAACGCCTGCAACATGCCACGCGCGATTTGCTGGACGATTACAATGCCTTTGGGCATGGCCGTTTAAAAGTTTCTTTTGTTGATCCGCTTGCCGGGGCCACTACCGGGCAGCAAACACAGATCTTACAGGATCTGCAAAACCAGGGTATCGAACCGACCAACCTCAGCGTGAAAACAGAAAGCGGCTTAACACAAAAGATCATTTTTCCGGCAGCCATCGTAAAAAGCAACGGACGACAAATCCCGGTCAAGCTGCTGCAAACACGCATTGGTTTATCTCCCGAAGAAGTGTTGAACAATTCTATCCAAAACCTGGAATATGCTTTTTCTTCTGCCATCAAAAAAGTAACAAGCGGCGGTAAGCCCCGCATCGGTTTTACAGAAGGCCACCACGAATTGAGCGATCTGCAGTTGAACGATGCGCTACGTTCCCTTTCCGATGGTTTTGAAGTTGGCCGCGTCAATCTCAAAACGATTCCATTTTCAGGATTGGAAAAGTTGAAGTTGCTGATTGTCCCGAAACCAGATCTTCCTTTTACCGAACTGGAAAAATTTAAAATAGACCAATACCTGATGCGCGGCGGAAGGATTTTATGGACGATTGACCCGGTAACTGCTGAACTGGACAGTTTGCGCGGCCATGGCGGAGAGCAACTGGCTTTTAACAAACAATTGAACCTGGACGACCAGCTTTTTAGTTATGGCATCCGTTTAAATTTTGATTTAATCGGCGACATGAATTGTGCACAAATTCCGGTAAACGTAGGAAAAGTGGCAGGGCAGGCTCAAATTCAAATGCTGCCCTGGTTGTTTTATCCCATTTTAATGCCCGTATCCAAACATCCTTTAGTAAAAAACCTGGATGGCATTCGTACTGAATTTATCAGCACTATGGATACGATTGCTGTTTCTGGCAGCAAAAAAACCGTGCTGTTGGCTTCCTCTCCGTTTAACCAAAAAATCACCACACCACATTTGCTTTCGCTGCAAATGCTGGAGCAGGAGCCTGATCCAAAAACTTTTCAAAGTACACCAAAAACAGTTGGTGTTTTGTTGGAAGGCAGTTTTAAATCTGATTTTAAAAACCGACCGATTCCCGAAGGTTTTACAGAGAAAATCAACGTGCTGCCGCAAAGTAAGTTCACCAGGATGATCGTGATCAGTGATGGGGACATTTTAAAAAACCAGATCAACGAAGCAGACGGTTCTCCTTTTCCTTTAGGGTTTGATCGTTACACACAACAAACTTTTGGCAATAAAAACTTTTTGCTGAATGTTGCCGACTACATGACGGACGATTCCGGTTTGATCAACCTGAGAAATAAAGAGATTAAATTGAGGTTGTTGGACCATGCACAAATAAAAGCCACAAAACTTTACTGGCAGGTTTTGAACAATTTACTGCCGCTGGCCATGCTTCTTTTATTCGGTATTTTTCAACAATATTTCCGCAGAAGAAAGTATGCGGCTTAAAATTTTTACTTTTGGTACATCAATACCAAAATTTATATGAGATTTATTGTTTCTACTTCAACTTTACTCAAACAGTTGCAGGCCGTAAGCGGGGCACTGAGCAGCAGTACGGTTTTACCGATATTAGAGAACTTTTTGTTCCAGATCAAAGACGGCCACCTGACCATTTCCGCAACAGATCTGCAAACCAGCATGACCACTTCTTTAACCGTGGAAACCAACGAGAACGGACGGATTGCAATTCCTTCGCGTATTTTGCTGGATACTTTAAAATCCTTGCCAGAACAGCCGGTCACTATTTTAGTAGATGATAAAACATTTGGGATAGAAATTAAAGCAGGCGATGGCAATTATAAACTGAGCGGGGAAAACGGGGAAGATTTTCCGAAAATCCCGGTAGTAGAAAATGCTTCATCGGTTAGTTTGCCTGCATCTGTTTTGGCAGAAGCGATTAACAAAACTATTTTTGCCGTGAGTAATGATGAGTTGCGTCCCGCTATGACAGGCGTTTATTGCCAGCTTTCGCCGCAGCATTTTACTTTTGTGGCAACTGACGCGCATAAGCTGGTGCGTTATCGCCGTATGGACGCACATTCGACCACCACTACTTCTTTTATCATGCCAAAAAAAGCATTGACCCTGCTTAAATCCTCGCTTCCAACAGAAGACGTAGATGTTTCTGTAGAATACAACAGCACCAGCGCTTTCTTCAAATTCGGAAACATCAACCTGGTTTGCCGTTTGATTGATGAGCGTTACCCGGATTACGATGCCGTTATCCCGTTAAACAATCCAAATAAATTAACGATTGACCGTTTGGCTTTTTTGGGTTCGTTAAGCCGTGTGGCTATTTATGCCAATAAAACCACGCACCAGGTGAGGTTGAAGATTGAAGGAAATGAATTGAACATCTCTTCGGAAGATATTGATTTCTCCAACGAAGCCCACGAAAAATTAACCTGCCAGTACGAAGGTGAGGATATGGAAATTGGTTTCAATGCCCGTTTCCTGATCGAAATGCTAAGAAATTTAAGTTGTGAAGAAGTTTCTTTAGAAATGTCAACCCCAAACCGTGCAGGTTTATTGTTGCCGCAAGGCGGAGACGAAAACGAAGACGTGCTGATGCTGGTGATGCCTGTAATGCTGAACAGCTATGCCTGACACTAATATCATCCTTTAGTTTTCATTTGATTTTCCTGTAACCAACCGCTTGATTCGTTCGTAAACTATACGAAATCAAGCGGTTTTTATGGTGAAGTCAAAAATTCAATTTTATAAACTAAGCGGATTATCATTCATCACCTTAGTTGTCCTGATCTTTTCTTCCTGCAAAAAAGACAACACTTCAACACAAACCGATCTCGGTAACTCCCAAATTCTTTTAGTCAACAGTGCCGCAAGTACATCAGCAATTGATTTTTATTGGACAGGAAATAAGTTGAACACTGTTCCGCTTGTTTTTGGCAACACTACCGGATACCGTAATGTTACTTCCGGAACCAGGAATATCCAGATCAAAGCAAACCTGTCTAACATCCTTCTCGCTACCAATACCGTTAAGTTGGTCCGCGATTCCAGCTATACTTTTTTTGTGTACGAAGCCAACCGTACAACTACAACCGTTATAGCAGAAGATGATTTAAGTTTGCCGTCCTTCGGAAATGTAAAAATTAAATTTGCAAACATGTCCCCGGGCTTGTCTTCAGCGGATCTGGTTATTGTCAACGGACCGGTAGTTGCCTCAAGCGTAAGTTTTGGTACGATTGGCAGTTATACTGAACTAAGGGCCGGAACTTATAACCTTGCCTTGCGTGTTCACAATTCAAATACAATCTTGCTGAACATACCAAATGTAAGGGTGGACAATGGTAAAATCTACACCATTTGGTGCGGCGGAAGCACAAACGGAACAAGTGCAGCTGCATTGACCGTACAAAAGATCACCCAGTAAAAGAAGCATGCTATTCTTACCCTGCGAAAATTGAATTACATTTAAAACGTAATTTTGCAGTATGAATAACCAACGATCTTTATTTATCGGCTTATTGTTTGCCGCATGGTGCTTCATTGTTTTTTCTTGCAACAACAATGGCGTTAGCCCAACTTCTTATTCGCGCTTACAGGTGATCAATGCAATTCCGGGCAGTTTATCGTTTGATTGTACTTTAAACTACACTAAAATCAATTCTGCATCCATTGCTTTTCCGGGCGCAAGCGGTTATATCAGCATTGCCCCGGGCAGCAAGCATGTAGAAATACGGCCTACAACAACTCCAACTGCACCTTTTATAGATTCGACTAACGTTGTTTTAAAGCAGGACAGCAGTTATTCCTTGTTCTTTACCGGACAAAATGCTGCATATAATGAAATTTTTATACGGGACAATTTAGCTGTTCCACCTATAGGAAGGGCAAAGATCCGCTTTGTCAATACTTCGGTTGGTACGGCAAAAGTGGATATTACCATTAACGCAGTTGTCGGTTTTACCAATATCCCCTACAAAGGGATTGGGCAGTTTATAGAAGTTCCGGCGGGTACGTATGAATTTAAGGCTTTTACAACCGGAACGGCCACTAATCTTACCACTTTGTCAAACCAGGTATTGGCCGATGGTAAAATTTATACCCTTTATGCGCAAGGCATTGTTGGCAATACAACAACTTCTGCTTTCGGTTTGAGTTTAATCACCAATTTGCTCCCTGCCATAAAGTAAGTTGCCGACCATACTGTTTTTATCAGGTATATTTTTACTTTTGGAGACATAAACTTTGCAATTTTGGAACTGATTAAAAACCTGATCGATTTTATCCTTCATATCGATAAACACCTGATCGACATTACGCAGCAGTATCAGGGCTGGACATATCTTATCCTTTTCTTTATCATTTTTGCCGAAACCGGTTTTGTGGTTACACCTTTTTTACCGGGCGATTCTTTGTTGTTTGCTGCCGGTGCACTTATTGCGCACGGAAACTCCGGCCTCAATATTTATTTATTATTGTTGATATTGATTGCTGCTGCCGTTGCCGGGAACACAACCAATTATGAATTGGGGAAGTACTTTGGCCCCAAAGTTTTTAAACCCGAAAACAAAATCCTGAAGCTGGATTATTACCTTAAAACCAAAGCTTTTTTTGATAAACATGGCGGTAAAGCTGTTATTTTCAGTCGGTTTTTGCCCATTTTCAGGACTGTTGCACCTTTTGTTGCCGGCGTGGGCAAAATGCACTTAGGGAAATATACGCTCTACAATGTAATCGGCGGAGCTTCCTGGGTTACCTTGTTTTTGTTTCTGGGTTATTTCTTTGGTGGGATCCCTATCATAAAGCGGAATTTTACCATTGTGGTAATGCTGATCATTTTGGTTTCGATAATTCCACCAATCATCGCGGCCATTAAAAGCCGTTCTTCGGGCAAAATTAAAAACGTTTGACAGTTTTTAGGTGGTAAAAGAAGTATTGCGAACTTTTTGATTCTGTCATGCCGAACTTGTTCCGGCATCACACTGAAAAGAGAAAAGTATTACGTTTCATACTTGAGGGATGCCGAAACAAGTTCGGCATGACAGCAGTTTACAAATCTTCCCTGCCCAAAATCTTCCCGTTCTGGAAACGGTATTCTTCCAATGCCTGCTTCATTTTTTCTTCTTCGGACAATTCCCTTTTGATCATTCCTCTCAAATTTGGCTGTCCGGCATCAACCCAGGCCGAAAACCAATAACTGCCGATTGCTAAAATAGAAGCCCGCATTTGTTTTTCAACCATTCCGTTTAATAAGTCGTGGTAAGCAGTAGCATAAGGTTCGGAGTAAATCCTGATTATTTTATTGTTTTTTCTGATAAAAGTATATTTCTGGTCAGCACGGAAATTTTTCAACCTTCTTTCCATCAGCAAAACAGAATCCAGGGATTGATAAGTATTTCTACAGATGTTCCAGGCAAACTTTAACGGATCATCAATATAAATAGCTTTTCCTGTAAAAAAGTTATAACGTTCTGCAAAAAGCTCCGGCAAACGGCTTTCCCAAAAAGCATGTATGCCGATCTGGTTGGTTAGTTGGCCGTTGTAGTTGCTCGTCATGTGCAGCGGAACGTGTGCATCAGCAACATAATGGCCTAAATCAGCAGAATATTTCAGGATTTTTACTGAATCCAGATCTTTAAAAGCCTGTACCAAACGGAAGTAATTGCGTTGTATCGACCATGGAACGGTGCCATATTTGTTTAAAGTATCGGCAGGATATTTTGCTTCTGCATCATTCCATTGCTGCGGAAGGCTGTCAAAAGGGGATTTTCCGTAGCGGTCCGCATCCAAAAAATGCCGTGTTGCTTCATGTGGATCAGAATAACGCCGTTTATCAGGGTCAACGGCATGTTCCGTTAAATAAGTAATATTGTTTTTGTAAAAGCCAATCATCCCTTTTGGTAAAACAAAAACTGCTGTGTGGTTAACGGTTTTATGTGCGAAAAAACCCCAGCTGCAGCAAACAATCAATAATAAGGGTAATAAACAGGACAACAAAAGCTTGTTTTTCATTTTCTTTTTAAACAGAAGCCAAGTTTAGGATTTTAAGTACTTTGATAGAAAAATTAAAAGTCAAAAAAAGTATGGTAAAAACAGTATTTATTTCCTAAAAATTAAATGTTTAAATTAAAGTAATGGATGGAAGCAGGTTACTTTAAAAAATGATAGTTTTTTATTGAAAGAAAAAAGGCAATTTTGCGTTGGTTGCTGTATTACAACTTTAGTTATTATAGATATTTACTTATGCGCATTAAAAGTTTATTAAATAAGGTTTGTTGTTTTGCTGTTTTATCAATAGCCATTTCCGTAATCCCGTCCTGTAAAAGCATCAGTACTGCAACTACTTCGGTGCAGGTAATTAACGCCAGCCCGGATGCAGGCCCTGTTGATTTTTATCTTTCCGGTAACCTTAAAACCTCAACCCCTGTAGCTTATGGTAATTCTTCCGCTTATTTTTTAACCATTGCGGGCAATCAAACCGGCGAGGTAAAATCACCGGCATTTTCTGCTGCCTTGGCATCAGTTCCTGTTGGTTTGGCCAGCAATGTTAATTACTCTGTTTTTGTGTCCGGCCAAACCTCAACCAATAATATAACTGCTTTTTATGTTCGGGATAATTTGATTACACCAGCTCCCGGAAAAGCCAAACTACGTTTTGTACATGCAGTTGCTGCTGCCCGAAAAGTAAATTTGTTACTTAACGCTAATGTGATTTTTACTGCAACAGCTTATAAATCAATAAGTGATTATATTGAAGTTCCTACGGGCAGCTATAGTATCAGGGCTAATTTAAGTGATAGCACTGCTGTTGGCGTTACCCCGGCTTTTACCCAGACTTTTGACAATGGGAAAATTTACACCATTATTTTTAAAGGTGCAATTGGCGCCACTGCCGATGCTTTAAAATTAAGATTAGGCATCATGGCTAATAATTAACCGGTTTTTTTAAGGGTACCATCCTTTACCAAAATTTATTAAAATAGCGTTTGATACTTTCTGATCTAATTGTATATTTGCGTCCTTAAAATCAACAGAAGAACATTCGCTAAAAAATGGCAAATCATAAATCAGCAATCAAACGGATCAAAGCCAACGCCGCTAAGCGTTTGCGCAACAGATATCAGGCTAAAACCACCAGAAACGCAATTAAAAAGTTAAGAAAGACAACCGTTAAGACAGAAGCTGCCGAATTGTTGCCAAGGGTGATTTCTATGTTAGACCGTTTGGCCAAGAAAAACGTGATCCATAAAAACAAAGCTTCCAACAATAAATCAAAACTGACTAAATTCGTTAACGCTTTACAATAGGCACAACAATTTTTATACGATAAAAAGAGCATCTGATCCAGGTGCTCTTTTTTTTGTGCCTTTTATTTCTTTATAATTAAACAATTTTCCATTTTTATAAGATGGAAAATTATGAGGCTAAGATCAGTATCAAATCATGGGCAGAAGAAGACCGGCCGAGGGAAAAATTACTGGCACAAGGCAGAAGGGTTTTAAGCGATGCAGAACTGATCGCTATTTTGATAGGTTCCGGCAGTACAAATGAATCTGCAGTTGATTTAAGTAAACGCATCTTGCACCATTTTTCTGGCGATCTGAACCTGTTGGGAAAAGGTTCTGTAAACGATCTTTCCAAGTTTAAAGGTATCGGCGAAGCCAAAGCCATTACCATTATTGCTGCTTTGGAATTGGGCCGGAGGCGTAAAGAATCGGAACAAAAAGAAGCCGATAAGATCAGCAGCAGCAAAGATGTTTTTCATTTGATGCAACGTTACTTTGCCGATTTGAACCACGAAGAATTCTGGATCATCCTTTTAAACCGTGCCAATAAGGTACTTTCTCGGCACCTCATTAGTAAAGGTGGCCAGGCCGGAACTATTGCCGATCCGAAAATTATCTTCCAAACCGCACTCGAGAACCATGCAGCTTCTGTGGTCCTGGCCCATAATCATCCTTCCGGCAACCTTAAACCCAGTCAGGCAGACCTCGACCTGACTAAAAAATTGAGAAACGCCGGTACAATGCTGGATATTGCAGTTCCGGATCATTTGATTTTTACCGATACCCGTTATTTCAGTTTTGCAGATGAAGGATTGATGAGGTAAAAGGAGGAAAGGTGAAGGGAGGAAGGGTTGAAAGGTAAAAGGAGGAAAGGTTAAGGGTTGAAAGGTAAAAGGAGAAAGGGTTGAAAGGTAAAAGGTGAAGGGTTGAAGGGTTGAAAGGTAAAAGGTGAAGGGTTGAAAGGTAAAAGGAGAAAGGGTTGAAAGGTAAAAGGAGGAAAGGTTAAGGGTTGAAAGGTAAAAGGTTAGGGGTTTTACCTTTTCGGCGTATATTCTTTCCCTTTCCGCCTTTCACCCTTCCGCCTTTTACCCTTTCCCCTTTTACCCTTTCCCCTTTTACCTTTCCCCCTTCCGCCGCTTTTCCTATCTTTGTGCCCTTTCATCAATAACAGGCATGAAGATTTCGTATAACTGGCTTAAACAATACATCAACATCAAACAAACCCCTGAAGAAATTTCGCAAATTTTAACGGGAATTGGCTTAGAAGTAGAAACACTTGAAAAAGTGCCGGCTGTGCCTGGCGGACTGGAAGGATTGGTGATTGGATACGTAAAAGAATGTGTGCAACACCCAAACGCAGATCGTTTGCGCATAACTAAAGTGGATGCCGGCGGAGAAGAATTGCAGATCGTTTGCGGTGCAGCAAACGTAGCAGCCGGACAAAAAGTAGTGGTGGCTACCGTTGGAACAACTGTTTACCCAACCTTGGGCGAACCATTCAAGATCAATAAATCAAAGATCAGAGGAGAAGTTTCTGAAGGAATGATCTGTGCAGAAGACGAGATCGGGTTAGGGACAGATCATGCCGGGATTATGGTCCTGGATGCTGCCGCCGCTATCGGAACGCCTGCAAAGGAATACTTTGAACTGGAAGATGATTATGTGTTCGAGATCGGTTTAACGCCAAACCGTGCCGATGCCGCTTCCCATCTCGGCACTGCCCGCGATATTGCTGCTTATCTGCGAACCCGTGTTGTTCTGCCCGACGATGCTTCTTTTACCGTGCAAAATCATGTATTGCCCATTGATGTTGAAGTTTTGGATGCGGCTGCTTGTCCGCGTTACTCCGGCTTAACTATTTCTGGTATCGAAGTAAAAGAATCGCCTGATTGGTTAAAGCAAAAGTTAAGCGTGATTGGTTTACGGTTCATTAACAATGTTGTGGATGCAACCAATTATGTTTTACATGCTTTAGGTCAGCCGATGCATGCTTTTGATGCCGATACCATTAAAGGAAAAAAAATAATTGTTAAAACCTGCCCGGAAGGGACTGTTTTTAAAACGCTGGATGGTGTTGAACGACATCTATCTGTTGATGATCTGATGATATGCAATGCCGAAGAACCAATGACAATTGCCGGTGTTTTTGGCGGGGTCAATTCGGGCGTTACCCAAAACACCAGGAATATTTTTTTAGAGAGTGCTTATTTTGATTCCGTTTCTATCCGTAAAACGGCTAAGCGCCATGGTTTAAAAACAGATGCTTCTTTCCGTTACGAGCGCGGTACAGATCCGGAAATCACTGTTTTTGCTTTAAAATATGCCGCTTTATTGATTCAGGGACTTGCAGGCGGAACGGTTTCTTCTGAAATTTCGGATTTCTATCCCGCGCCTGTTGCTTCTTTTAGCATACAAATTTTATATCGCCATGTTAACCGGCTCATTGGGAAAGCTATTTCTACTGATGAGATCAAAGCGGTCTTAACTGTGTTGGAAATAAAAATTACTGCCGAAACAGCAGAAGGGCTTTCTTTGGAAGTTCCTTCCTATCGTGTGGATGTAACACGCGAAGCGGATGTGATCGAAGAAATCCTACGTATCTACGGCTACAACAATATTGAAATCCCGAAACAAATCCGCGCATCTTTAAACAATGCGGCAAAGCCGGATAAGGATGCCGTACAGAATACACTTGCCAACCTGCTTGCCTACAACGGTTTTAACGAGATTTTATGCAACTCGCTTACCAGATCTGCTTATTATGATGATTTGGAAAATGCGGTTAAAATATTAAACCCGTTAAGTATTGATTTAGATGTGATGCGCCAAAGCATGCTGTTTTCTGGGCTGGAGGTGATCAGTCACAATCAAAACCGCAAATATGCAAACCTGAAACTGTTTGAATTTGGGAAGATCTACCATCAGTATCAGGAAAAGTTTGAAGAACAACACCGGCTGTCGTTGTTTTTAAGCGGATTTGATCAGCCTGAACAATGGAACCGGAAAGAACAAGCCGTTGATTTTTATCACCTAAAAGCAGCAGTGGATACTTTGCTGCAACGGGCAGGCGTAAAAGATTTTGCGGTGGAAGAAGCCGGAACAGATTTCATGGATTATGGTTTAACTTATAAACTGGGCAACAAAAACCTGGTTGTGTTTGGTGCGGTGGCAAAAAAGGAACTGAAAAAAACAGACGTTGACCAAGCCGTTTTTTATGCTGATTTTAATTTTGACCTTTTGTTAAAACAAGTTGGCAGGAACGGGATTGTTTTTCAGGAAGTTCCAAAATTTCCGGCAGTTAAAAGGGATTTATCATTGTTGGTTGATGAGCGGACGACTTTTAATCAGCTAAAACAAACAGCACTCAAAAGCGAACGCAAACTCATCAAAGAAGTTAATGTTTTTGATGTTTATAAAGGCGACAAGCTTCCCGAAGGAAAAAAATCTTATGCTTTGAGTTTTGTGTTGCTGGATGAAGAAAAAACGCTCACCGATAAAGCAATTGATGCGGCAATGCAAAAAATAGTTTTTAACCTGGTAAAAGAAGCAGGGGCCGAGGTAAGGAAGTAGCGCATATACTATTGCTTCTGCTTGAATTGCAATTTATAGTCAACTAATATTAACTTTAAACCCTTAATGTTTTAGCTTTTTTTTAAAATGTCTGTAGTTGCCGAACAATTGGTTAAAGTTGTTGAAAAAACGGAGCGCTTAATTGAGCTTTGCGCAGCTATGAAGGAAGAAAATGAGTTGTTGAAATTAGAAAATTTAACCTTAAATAATTTGTTTGTTGAAGGTAAAGAAAAGAACAAAGAGCTGGAAGATAAGCTTCGTGTATTGAAGCTGGCCAAGACTTTTTCGGAAACGAATGAAAAAAGTCTTGATATCAAGCAAAAAATTAACGATTTTGTGCGGGAAATTGATAAGTGCATTGTGTTGTTAAAAAAGTGACAACTTAAAGAAACAAGCTTAATGGGAGATATTTCCATAAAAATAAATATTGCAGACCGTGTTTATCCCTTAAAAGTAAGCATGGAAGAAGAGGAAGTTATAAGAAGGGCAGCAAAAATGATCAACGACCGTATAAAAGAATATCAGGAAAATTATGCGGTAAAAGATAAGCAGGATTTGCTTTCGATGTGTGTTTTGCATTATGCAACAACCTCGTTAAAAGCAGAAAAAAAGGTGATGGTAGAAGATACAGAAGTTACCGAAAAAGTTTATGAGTTAGATCGTTTGTTGTCGGATTTCTTTTCGAAATCATAATTTATATTGTAAAAAGAGCATCAGGGTTAGCCGGAGTTAAATTTAAGTTTCAGGTTTTAATAACGCCTTAATCAATTGGTTTTTTAGAAAACATTTCTAATAACCTGTTTTTATTAAAGCTTATTTGCACGCAACTTAAATTTAATAACGGTTTTTTTATTTATATACTTTAATACTATTAAAAAATGGATGTACTATATATTATTATCGGACTACTGCTGGGCATTGGCCTCGGCATTGTGATTGGCCGTTTCCTGCTTCGTAAATTGCTCACCGGCCAGGAAGTTGCGGCACAAACCAAAGTGGAAAAAATATTGAAAGATGCAGAGAACAATGCGGAAATTTTAAAAAAGAACAAATTGCTGGAAGCTAAAGAGCGGTTTTTACAGCTAAAAGCAGACCACGAGCAGGAAGTTACCACAAAAAACAATACCATTAACCAGCGTGAAAATTCGATCAAGCAAAAAGAACAATCGCTGAACCAGAAATTGGAAACTGCCAACCGCAAGGACCAGGAACTGGAGAACATCCGCAAAAACTTAGAAAAACAAACCGAAACTGCGGTAAAAAAACAGGAAGAAGTGGAGCATTTAAAGCTACAGCATGTGCAGCAACTGGAATCTATTGCAGGCCTTTCGGCAGAAGAAGCCAAAAACCAGTTGGTTGATAACCTGCGTGAAGAAGCACGTACCAAAGCCATGAGCCAGATCAAGGATATTGTGGACGAGGCGAAGTTGACGGCATCAAAAGAAGCAAAGAAAATTGTGATCCAAACCATCCAGCGCACGGCAACAGAAAGCGCGATTGAAAACACCGTTTCTATTTTCAACATCGAAAACGACGAGATCAAAGGCAGGATTATTGGCAGGGAAGGCCGTAACATACGTGCTTTAGAAGCAGCAACCGGCATCGAAATTATTGTGGACGATACACCGGAAGCTATTATTTTATCAGGATTTGACCCGGTAAGAAGGGAAATTGCACGTTTGGCCATGCACCGTTTGGTAACAGACGGACGGATCCATCCGGCACGGATTGAAGAAGTGGTTGCCAAAACACGTAAGCAAATTGAAGAAGAAATTGTAGAAATTGGCGAGCGTACAGTAATTGACCTGGGGATTCATGGCTTGCACCCCGAACTGATCAGGATGGTTGGGCGGATGCGCTACCGCTCATCCTACGGGCAAAACCTGTTGCAGCACTCGCGTGAAGTTGCTAATTTTTGTGCAACCATGGCAGCAGAATTAGGTTTAAATGTGAAAATGGCCAAACGGGCCGGACTGCTGCATGATATTGGTAAAGTACCTGATGATAACCCGGAACTTCCGCATGCTATCCTGGGAATGCAATTGGCCGAAAAGTATAAAGAGAACTTGGAAGTTTGCAATGCCATTGGGGCACACCATGATGAAGTTGAAATGACTTCCATGATCTCGCCGGTCATACAGGCTTGCGATGCTATTTCCGGCGCCCGGCCCGGTGCCCGCCGCGAAGTGGTGGAAAGTTATATCAAGCGTTTGAAGGACCTGGAGCAGCTGGCACTTTCCTATCCCGGGGTAGAAAAAACTTTTGCCATACAAGCCGGCCGGGAGTTGAGGGTTGTGGTTGAAAGTGAAAAGATCACAGACGCACAGGCAGAAGTTTTAGCGGCTGATATTTCAAACCGTATCCAAACAGAAATGACTTATCCCGGCCAGATCAAAGTTACCGTGATCCGCGAAACCAGGTCCGTGGCTTTTGCTAAATAAAAAGGCGGATAAAAGAAACATCTATCAAAATAAGTACATGCTTCTTTTAACACCATAAAATCTGTAACAGGGAAATCAGCAATAAACCTTATCGAAGCGGTGATACAATTCATCGCTTTTTTTATAAAAACAAATTTGTGTTTTAATAATGTCGAAAAAAAACACGCAGGAAAGAAAGATCGATACCTACTTTAATTACTATTCAGGCAAATGCCCAAAATCGATCGATAGAATTATCGGGGGAATTTGTGCGATTGTCATGTTTTTTGGTCTTTTAGGGTTAAGCTGGTCGCTCCCGTTTCCGTATTTGCACTTTTTGGGGCAATACAACAGCTATTTTAACTGGGCATCTTTTGTCATCGCTTTCAGTATTTATTATTATTCCAGGTTGTCGCCTGTGTTGTCTTACCTGATGCTGTTTTTAGCACTGCTTTTTACTTATTTCATTACAATTTTAGAGAAGCAGTTGAACAACCGGTTGCTGATGTTTGAAATGTTCTTTTTGATTTTAATCTTCTGTTTTCTTGTTCGATACCTAATGGATAAAATAGCCGGTAAAAGCAGTACATTAAAAATGGAATTGCTTTTTATTTTGATCGGCCCGGTTTGGTCATTTCATTTTCTGCTGAAAAAACTGAACATCAGTTATTGATTTTAGGGGATGCTTCTTGTGGCACCTAAAAACAGGTGCTAAAAGAAGCATTTAAATGATGGGCATCTCTAAAAACCCGTATTATTTGTTTGGCCTCACCTTTAATTCCTCTCCATTGGAGAGGAAAAGGAGCGTTTTTAGAGATGCCCTGATAAGTATTTTTAAGGAATTACAAATTTTTCCCCAGCTTTTCCAGCATTTCCTGCGGAACGTCTTCCAGGTCTAAAACTAAAAACCCATCCAAACAATCTGAGAATTTTGGATCAATATTAAAACAAATGATTTTTGCATTCAACGCAATGTACTGACGGAGCAAGACCGGGATTTTCATATTGCGTGTTTCCACTTCCGAAATCAGATTATCCAATACTTTGAACGAATTTTCACCTTCTAAAAGAAGCTCGGTGTCAATCTTGGAGAAATCAACTTTAAACTTTTTCCTTGGTTTTACATATTGTGCCATTTCATGGTCGAAATGGTTTTTGCCGATGTAATCAACAATCAATGATTTGGAAAACTTGGAAAAACTATTGCTGATGCTGACCGGGCCGATGAGGTAACGGTAACGCGGGTTATCAATCAGAAACTTTAAGATTCCCTTCCAAAGCAAAAACAAAGGCAGGGGTTTTTGCTGATATTCTTTACGGATAAAAGAACGGCCAAGCTCCAGGCTTTTTTTAAGGACAGGGGCAAAACCACCCTTGATTTTAAACAGTTCGGCAGTGTAAAAACCATTTTTGCCCATGCTGTAATAAATTTCATCGCCTTTGCCAATACGGTACGCGCCTACAACCAGTTTATCTTCAGAGTCCCAGATAAACAAGTGGTTGTAGTAAATATCATATTCATCCAGGTCCGAACTTTTGTTTGATCCTTCACCAACTTCCCTGAAAGTAATTTCGCGAAGGCGGCCAATCTCTTTAATGATATTGGGAAGTAAAGAAGGCGGCGCAATATAAACTTCATAGTTTTTTTCAGACCAGACTAAATAATTTTCTTTTAATGCCTCAACTTCCGCCTCCAGCAAGTTTACCTGAACGGGCAATGCAATAGGCTGAGGCGTTTTTTTTATTTTGAATAAATTGCGCGGATTAAAAATATTTCTTTCTTCTTCCAATCCTGTTCCAAGGGAATAAGTTTTGGCGCGCAAAAAGTTAAGCAGTTTAGTCGTGTTGCCCGAATAGGGCACCTCGCTTAAATTAATCGGTTTGCCAATCCGAAGTTTGATTTTATGTCCTTTTTTGTTGAACAGTTCAGCAGGCAGCATGGCCGTTCTTAAAGTTGGATGAATTAAACTGAGCAGGTTAAACAGCAAACCATTGTTCCCATGGAAATAAACGGGCACAACCGGCACTTTTGCTTTGGCTATGATCTTGCCCACAACCGGATGCCACTGCTTGTCGGTTACTTCCTGGTTTTCAATTTTGTAAGTAGAAACTTCCCCCGCAGGGAAAATACCGATAGGGGTGCCGTTCCGCAACAATTCCAAAGTGTTTTTTATGCCGCTGATGCTGGAAGAATGTTCAATGTTTTCAAAAGGGTTAACGGCTATAAAATAATCGCTTAGGTTAGGTATTTTTTTAAGTAAGAAGTTGGCCATCAGTTTGGCGTCCGGCCTTACCATGCACAGGATTTTAAGTAAGACCATACCTTCCACACCGCCATAAGGATGATTGGCGATCGCCACAAAACCGCCGGTAGCAGGAATGTTTTTTAGTTCGTTCTGGTCAAATTCTATTTCAACACCCATGCCTTCTAAAATGGCATCCACAAATTCGGGCCCTTGTTTGGGTTGTGCTTGTGCAAACAATTTGTTTACATCATTGATCTTCATAATTTCCATCAAAAAAGCAGCCAGGCCGGGCATCTTCAGCTTATCTATTTTAGTGGCCCTTGCAAATTCTTCTTTGGTAATAACTTTCATGCTGAAATATACTGTTTAAAATTGGGATTTAAAAGGTAAATATCTTACTATTATCCCTTAAAGTATAACTTAAACTGTTGCTGCATGCGTCCGGCTATTGAAAACTACTTTGCAATTACCAAAAAGGAATGGAACGGAATGCTTGTTTTAGCAGCAATTATTTTGCTTGTGTTGATTGCGCCCGACGTTTATCAGTTGTTTGTTTTACCGGAAGATGTTGATTTTACACGGATAAAAGAAGCACAACGCATTTTGGATGAAGCAAGGGTTGAACGCCCTACTGATCATCACAAAAACTATACAGCCAAAGATATAGGTAAGTTTGATGCCGAAAATGAAAGATTAAAGCCTGTTTATTTTTACTTCAACCCAAATCAACTTTCAGCGGAACAATGGAAAAAGCTGGGTTTGAGCGGGCGTCAGATCAACGTCATCAAAAATTATGAAGCAAAAGGAGGAAAGTTTTATAAAAAAGAAGACCTGCAAAAAATTTATTCGGTTACACCTGCAGATTTTGCACGTTTAGAACCTTATATCAATATTCCGGGAAGAAATTTCAGTAAAGGTTTTCCTGCTAAAGTTTCAACCTTTAAATCAAAACCGATGGTTATGGTAGAGATCAATCATGCTGATTCTGCACAATTAACAATGATTAGAGGGATTGGGCCTGCATTTGCAAACCGGATTTTAAAGTACCGGAACAGGCTGGGCGGGTTTTATCGGAAAACACAATTGATGGAAGTTTACGGACTGGATTCGGCGAAGTATGCAGAAATAGAAAAACAGGTTGAGGTAGATGCAGGAGGAATTAATAAAATCAATATCAATACTTGTAGTTTTGATGATTTAAAGCGAAACCCATACCTTACTTTTAAACAAATGAACGCCCTGGTCCAGTATCGGAAACAGCATGGCAATTACAAAAGCAGCAGCGATTTAAAAAGTGTGGCTATTTTGACTGATGAAATCATCCGCAAAGTAGAACCTTATTTTTCTTATTGATTGAGTTTTCATAAAGATTTGTTTAAAATAGGCCAGCATTGCAGGATGCTTCTTTTAGCATATAAAAATCATTAAACTTTTTATAATTTTTATGATTTCTATAACCTGTTTAAAAATTGATAATTGATTCATTTTCATTTTTTAATATAAAAGTTTTTTTATACTTTTACCCTCCCTGAAAGGAGGTATTGTTAGGAACTATGATCATTATCAATGTAAAAGACGGCGAATCTTTAGATAAAGCACTAAAACGTTTCAAGAAAAAATTTGAAAAAACAGGTGTTTTAAGAGAACTTCGCAGTCGCCAGGCATACGAAAAAAAATCAGTTGCCCGCAGAAACGTTGTTAAACATGCTGTTTATAAACAAAACATGTTTGCCGATAACGTATAATTTCTTCTGAGCATTTATATTCTGAACCACATACAAAAACTATTTGTATCTTCATATTATAGAAGATACAAATAGTTTTTATGCATTTAGACCGTTTTTATACTTATCTCCAGCACGAAAAACGTTTTTCCCAAAATACTTTAACTGCTTATAAAACTGACCTGCTTCAGTTTTTTGGTTTTATTGGCATCGAAGCAAATGCTTCTTTTACCGATGTTTTTTTAATACGCAACTGGATTGTTCACCTCATGGACAATCAAAACGACCCGCGTTCAGTCAATCGTAAAATATCTTCTTTAAAAACATACTTTAAATTTTTATTGCGCGAAAAGCTGATTGGGGATAATCCGATGTCTAAAATCCAAAGTCCTAAAGTGGCTAAAAAACTTCCGGTAATCATCGGGGAAGAAAAAGTAAGCATGTTGTTGGACAGTGGGAATATCTTTGAAAACAGTTTTACAGGGATACGGGACAAATTGGTTATCGAAATCCTGTTTGGGACAGGTATCCGGCTTGCAGAACTGTTAAGTTTAAACGAAACAGAGATCAACTGGTATGAAAATACGATAAAAGTAACCGGTAAAAGAAGCAGGGAACGCATTATCCCACTTAACAAAGAACTGTTGATGTTAATTAAAAATTACCTGAACGTTAAGAAAAGTGAAATTTTTAATAACAATTCCCTGAAATTAATCGTTACCCATACCGGCTGCGATGCTTATCCGAAACTAATATACCGAATCGTGCAGAAATATCTGGGTTATATCACCACTCAAAATAAGAAAAGCCCGCATGTGCTCCGTCATACTTTTGCAACAGCACTATTAAACAACGGAGCCGATTTAAATGCAATCAAAGAACTTTTAGGCCATGCAAACCTGAGTGCCACTCAGGTTTACACGCATAATTCTGTGGAAAGATTAAAATTAATTTATAAACAAGCCCATCCAAAGGCATAAAAAAGGAGGAACAATGGAAATTACAGTTCAGGCAATACACTTTAATGCTGACAGTAAACTGGTAGATTTTATCCAGAAAAAGGCAAACAAACTGGATCAGTATTTTGACCAGGTCATCAACGGAGAGGTTTATTTAAAGCTGGAGAAAGTGGAGGATGAAGCCAATAAAATTAGCGAGATTAAATTGAACATTCCCGGAAATCAGTTATTTGCAAAAGAGCAATGCAAAACTTTTGAAGAAGCAACCGACCTGGCAATTGAAAGCCTACGCAAACAATTGGAAAAACACAAGCAGAAGATACGAGCGCACGAAACTTCATTTAAAGAGACCATCAATACAGATATTTAAGCTTTTAAAACAATAAAATATACTAAAAAAGCCTACAAAACTATTTGAGGGCTTTTTTTATAAAAAAGTTTTTTTAAAAATAAAAAAGTGTAGATTTGCATTCCGTTTTTGAAGGCATTTGGCCGAAGCGGTTATGTTCTTTTAAATCATAAAACGCCTCCTTAGCTCAGCTGGTAGAGCGACTGACTTGTAATCAGTAGGTCATTGGTTCGATCCCGATAGGAGGCTCTTAATAAGAGCAAATATTTTGCTTTTGTTAAATGGGGGGATACCAGAGCGGTCAAATGGGACGGACTGTAAATCCGTTGCTTCGGCTACGAAGGTTCGAATCCTTCTCCCCCCACCATTTTAAGCGGAAGTAGCTCAGTTGGTAGAGCGATAGCCTTCCAAGCTATAGGTCGCGAGTTCGAACCTCGTCTTCCGCTCAGAATAAAATTACGAGCTACGATTGACGATTGCAGACTCGTAAATCTTTAATCGGTATCGTAAACTGAAAGCCGATGTAGCTCAGCGGTAGAGCACTTCCTTGGTAAGGAAGAGGTCATGGGTTCAAGTCCCATCATTGGCTCATATAATTATAGTATATAAAAGTTTAATTAACCTAATAACAACATAGAAAATCATGGCAAAAGAAAAATTTGACCGAAGCAAACCGCACTTAAATATAGGTACTATTGGTCACGTTGACCACGGCAAAACTACTCTTACTGCAGCTATTACGAAAGTATTGGCCGACAAAGGCTTTTCAGAAGCAAGGTCTTTTGATTCAATTGACTCTGCTCCGGAAGAGAAGGAGCGTGGTATTACAATTAATACGGCGCACGTAGAATATTCTACCGCACTTCGCCACTATGCGCACGTTGATTGCCCGGGTCATGCGGATTATGTGAAGAACATGGTTACAGGTGCTGCGCAAATGGATGGGGCAATCATTGTGGTTGCATCAACCGATGGGCCGATGCCGCAAACACGTGAGCATATCCTTTTAGCCCGTCAGGTGGGTGTACCTTCCCTTGTTGTTTTCATGAACAAAGTGGATATGGTCGATGATCCTGAATTGCTGGAATTAGTAGAGATGGAAATCCGTGAACTATTGTCTTTTTATGATTATCCGGGTGATACCATCGCTGTTATTCAGGGATCAGCCTTAGGTGGATTAAATGGAGAGCAAAAATGGGTTGATAAAATTATGGAGTTGATGGATGCTGTAGATACACAAATCCCTATTCCTCCACGTTTAACCGAGCTTCCTTTCCTGATGCCTGTTGAAGACGTTTTCTCAATTACAGGCCGTGGTACAGTTGCTACAGGCCGTATTGAGCGTGGTATTATCAATTCAGGGGAACAGGTTGATATCCTGGGAATGGGTGCAGAAAACTTGAAATCAACCGTTACAGGTGTGGAAATGTTCCGCAAGATTTTAGACAGAGGCGAAGCTGGTGACAACGTAGGTTTATTGTTGCGTGGTATTGAAAAAGAATCTATCCGTCGTGGTATGGTTATTTGCAAACCAGGTTCAGTAACACCGCATACTGATTTTAAGGCAGAAGTTTATGTTTTGTCAAAAGCAGAAGGTGGGCGTCATACCCCGTTCTTCAACAAATACCGTCCGCAATTTTATTTCCGTACCACAGACGTAACCGGGGAAATTTCATTGGCAGAAGGCGTAGAAATGGTAATGCCAGGTGATAACGTTACAATTACAGTAAAACTGATCAATGCTATCGCAATGGAAAAAGGCCTTCGTTTTGCAATCCGTGAAGGTGGTAGAACAGTAGGTGCCGGTCAGGTTACTGAAATTTTGAAATAAACCCATACCCTCCAGAGAGGGGTAAAATGGTTAGGTTAATTCATACAAAGTACTTAGCTGTAAAAGCCAAGTACTTTGTTAGTATAAATAGTAAGGTATAAACGGGCATAGTTCAATGGTAGAATAGAGGTCTCCAAAACCTTTGATCAGGGTTCGAATCCTTGTGCCCGTGCAGAGATAGAAAGTAAACAACAGAATGGCTAAAGTAACCGAATACGTTAAAGAGTCTTACATAGAGTTAACCCAAAAAGTAACCTGGCCAACATGGGGTGAACTTCAAAACAGTGCTGTTTTAGTACTTATTGCTGCCATTATTATTGCCTTGATTATTTTAGCAATGGATGAATCTGTTGGAAACTTACTCAAATATTTTTACAAATCCCTTGCATAATATTTGAACATGAGCGATCAATTGAAATGGTACGTGGTGAGAGCCATCAGTGGAAAAGAAAAAAAAGTTAAACAATACATCGAAGCAGAAGTAAACCGTTTAGGTATCGCACATCAAATCCCGCAGGTATTAATCCCAATGGAAAAATATTACCAGATGCGTGAAGGAAAAAAGATCGCTAAAGAACGTAACTATTTCCCGGGATATGTACTGATTGAAGCAGCTTTAGACGGTGAGATGGAACATATTATCAAAAATACCAACAGTGTGATTGGTTTTTTGGGTGATAAAGCAGGCAATGCCGTTCCATTACGCCAGGCAGAAGTAAACCGGATACTGGGTAAGGTTGATGAAATGACTACTCAAAGCGAAACCATGAACGTGCCTTATTATGCAGGTGAAAATGTGAAAGTAATGGATGGCCCTTTTAACGGTTTTAACGGCGTAATAGAAGAGGTTAACGAAGAGAAAAAGAAATTAAAAGTAATGGTTAAGATTTTTGGCAGGCGAACGCCGCTTGAACTTAATTATATGCAGGTAGAAAAAGAATAGATAAAAGAAGTATTAAGTAGTTAGTATCAGGTAAGCCTCATCATTTGGCTGTTAATCTTGATACTTTACACCAACGACTTAGTATTCAATACAAAAAGCTTAAATGTTACATTGCTTCCACATTATAACATTTCTTGTTAAATAAAATAGTAAAATGGCAAAAGAGGTTGGTGCACTAATCAAGTTACAAGTAAAAGGCGGCGCTGCAAATCCATCTCCACCAATTGGTCCCGCACTGGGAGCAAAAGGGGTTAACATTATGGAGTTTTGCAAGCAGTTCAATGCCCGTACACAAGATAAAGCAGGTAAAGTATTACCTGTAGTAATAACTGTTTATGTTGACAAATCATTCGAATTTATCATTAAAACACCTCCTGTTGCTATCCAGTTACTGGAAGCATCCGGTCTAAAAGGTGGATCTGCAGAACCTAACCGTAAGAAAGTTTCTAATATTTCTTGGGATCAGGTTGAAACGATTGCTAAAGATAAAATGCCCGACTTAAACGCTTTTACGGTAGAGTCGGCAATGAAAATGGTTGCGGGTACAGCACGCAGTATGGGAATTACCGTAAACGGTAATGCACCCTGGAAAAATTAAATAATTAAATTCAATTTAAGACAGTGGCTAGATTAACAAAAAATCAAAAAGCAGCACTTTCCAAGATTGAGGCTAACAAGTTATATTCTTTACAGGAAGCTGCTTCTTTAGTAAAGGAAATAACAACTACTAAATTTGATTCATCAGTTGACATCGATGTTCGTTTAGGGGTTGATCCGCGTAAAGCCAATCAAATGGTTCGTGGTATTGCTACATTGCCTCACGGAACCGGTAAAACTGTTCGTGTTTTAGTTTTATGTACACCTGACAAGGTAGAAGAAGCTAAGGCAGCAGGAGCAGATTACGTAGGTTTGGATGAGTACATTACCAAAATTGAAGGCGGTTGGACCGATGTTGATATCATCATCACTATGCCAAGCGTTATGGCAAAAGTAGGTAAGTTGGGTCGTATTTTAGGTCCGCGTAACCTCATGCCAAATCCAAAATCGGGTACTGTAACCCCTGATGTTGGTAAAGCAGTAACGGAAGTTAAGGCTGGTAAGATTGATTTTAAAGTAGATAAAACAGGTATTGTTCATGCATCTATAGGAAAGGTTTCTTTTTCTACAGATAAAATCTACGACAATGCAATGGAAGTTATCCAAATAATTTCAAAATTAAAACCATCTACAGCAAAAGGCACTTACTTCAAAAGTATTCATCTTTCTTCTACCATGTCTAAAGGCATAGAAATAGAAACTAAATCAGTAGCAGGTATTTAATCATGAAGAAAGAAGAAAAATACGAAGTAGTTAATGCCCTTGCCGAGCAGATTAGAGAGTACGGTAATTTTTATATCACTGATACTTCTAATCTCACAGTAGCAAAGGTCAACAGTATCCGCAGGAAATGTTTTGAAAGTGATATCAAAATCCTTGTTGCCAAGAACTCACTGATAAAAAAAGCAGTGGAAACAATAGGAGGCGATTTTACACCAATGTACGATGCACTAAAAGGTTCTTCATCGGTTATGTTCTCTAAATCAAGTACTGCCCCGGCAAAGTTGATCAAAGAGCTTAGGAGATCAGGTGAGAAACCGCTTTTGAAAGTAGCTTATATTGATTCAGCATTTTTTATCGGCGATAATCAGTTGGATACTTTAGTTAACTTAAAATCTAAGGAACAACTGGTTGGTGAAATTATCGGCTTATTACAATCCCCTGCTAAAAACGTTATTTCTGCCCTTCAATCTGGTGGAAACATATTGGCAGGTGTTGTTAAAACATTACAGGAAAGAGGTTAACAGGACACCTATAAGTCCTGAAATTTATTAGAAAGCATTAAAAATTAAATTTCAAATAAAATGGCAGATTTAAAAGCGTTTGCTGAGCAATTGGTAAACTTAACAGTAAAAGAAGTTAACGAGTTAGCTCAGATCTTAAAAGATGAATATGGTATTGAACCAGCTGCTGCAGCTGTTGCAATTGCAGGCCCTGCCGCTGGCGGCGATGCCCCTGCTGCTGTAGAAGAAAAAACAGCATTCGACGTTATCCTCAAAGAAGCTGGCGGTGCTAAACTGGCAGTAGTGAAATTGGTGAAAGATTTAACTGGCCTTGGCTTAAAAGAAGCTAAAGATTTAGTTGACGGTGCACCAAAAGAAGTAAAAACAGGTGTTACTAAAGAAGAAGCAGAAACACTTAAAAAACAGTTGGAAGAAGCAGGCGCCGTTGTTGAGGTTAAATAATCCGGCAAATCCTATCTATATTTTAAGACTCCGGCCTGTTTTGACCGGGGTCTATTGTTGTTTATAACACACCCATTTTTGTTTGAAGTTCAGGAAACAACTTTAATCAAACAAGTGAAAGTTTATTCATAAACTAAAAAATTACTCCCTTGGCAAACAAAAATAATCAAAGAGTAAACTTTGCAACCAGTAAGCACGTAATTGATTACCCTGACTTTCTGGATGTACAGTTGCAATCTTTTCAGGAATTTTTTCAATTGGAAACCACTTCAGATAATCGCCATAAAGAAGGCTTATTTAAAGTATTTGCAGAAAATTTCCCTATTTCCGATTCCAGAAATATTTTCGTTTTAGAATTTCTGGATTATTTTATTGATCCGCCACGCTATGACATACAGGAATGTATTGAGCGCGGATTAACTTATAGTGTTCCTTTAAAAGCAAAGCTTCGTTTATCATGTAACGATGAGGAACACGAAGATTTTGAAACAATTGTTCAGGATGTTTATCTGGGAACGATCCCTTATATGACTCCTAAGGGAACTTTTGTTATCAATGGAGCTGAACGCGTGATTGTTTCTCAATTGCATCGTTCGCCGGGAGTGTTTTTCGGCCAAAGCCGCCACACAAACGGAACTAAATTGTATTCAGCCCGTGTTATCCCTTTTAAAGGTTCGTGGATTGAGTTTGCTACAGACGTAAATAACGTTATGTATGCGTATATTGACAGGAAGAAAAAATTTCCTGTTACTACTTTACTTCGTGCCATAGGTTACGATTCTGACAAGGATATTTTAGAATTATTTGAATTGGCAGATGAAGTAAAAGTGAGCAAATCCGGCTTGAAAAAGTTTATTGGCCGTAAGCTTGCTGCAAGGGTCCTGAAAAAATGGGTGGAAGATTTTGTGGATGAAGATACAGGTGAAGTAGTTTCGATTGACCGTAACGAAATTATCCTGGAGCGTGAAACCATTTTAGAAGATGATCATATTGATATGATCATTGATGCTGGTGTAAAAAGTATTATCCTGAACAAAGAAGATGCTTCTACCAGTGGTGATTATACCATTATATACAACACGTTACAAAAAGACACTTCCAATTCTGAAAAAGAAGCGGTAGAACATATATACAGGCAATTACGGAATGCGGAACCACCTGATGAAGAAACAGCGCGTGGTATTATTGAACGATTGTTTTTCTCTGACAAAAGGTATGATTTGGGCGATGTTGGGCGTTACCGTATCAATCGCAAGTTAAAACTGGATACTTCTTATGAAACAAAAGTTTTAACTAAACAGGATATTATTGCTATTGTTAAATATCTAATCAAGCTGATTAACGTTAAGGCTGAAGTGGATGATATTGACCACTTATCTAACCGTCGGGTGCGTACAGTAGGTGAGCAATTATATGCCCAGTTTGGTGTTGGTTTAGCACGAATGGCACGTACCATTCGTGAGCGGATGAACATTCGTGACAATGAAGTTTTTACGCCGACAGACTTGATCAATGCCAGGACACTTTCTTCTGTTATTAACTCTTTCTTTGGTACAAACCAATTATCCCAGTTCATGGATCAAACCAATCCATTGGCAGAGATTACGCACAAACGTCGTTTATCAGCCCTTGGGCCTGGTGGTTTGTCCCGTGAACGGGCAGGTTTCGAGGTACGTGATGTGCATTATACACACTACGGACGTTTATGTACAATCGAAACTCCGGAAGGTCCAAACATTGGTTTGATATCTTCACTATGTGTACATGCTAAGATTAATAATCTAGGCTTTATTGAAACACCATACAAGCGTGTGGTAGATGGTAAAGTTTCTGTTGATGAGCCGGTTATTTACTTATCCGCAGAAGACGAAGATGGTAAAACAATTGCTCAGGCTAATGCACATTATGATGACAAGGGAAACTTTGAAACATCACGTGTAAAAGCACGTTTTGAAGGCGATTTTCCGGTAATCGAACCTGAAAGATTGGATTATATGGATATTGCCCCAAATCAAATCACTTCAATAGCGGCATCTTTAATTCCGTTTTTAGAACATGACGATGCTAACCGTGCTTTGATGGGTTCTAATATGCAACGTCAGGCTGTGCCTTTGTTGCGTCCGGAAGCTCCTATAGTAGGTACAGGTTTGGAAGGCCGTGTAGCAAAAGATTCACGTACGCTGATTAATGCCGAAGGCGATGGTGTGGTAGAATACGTAGATGCCAACGAAATCAAAATCAAGTATGACCGTAATTATGACGATCGTTTGGTTTCCTTTGAAGGTGATACCCAAACCTACCGCTTAATTAAGTTCAAAAAAACAAACCAGAGCACTACGATTAACTTAAAACCAATTGTTAAAAAAGGTCAGCGGGTTGAAAAAGGACAAGTACTTTGCGAAGGTTATGCAACACAAGACGGTGAACTGGCTTTAGGCCGTAACCTTAAAGTTGCTTTTATGCCTTGGCAAGGTTATAACTTCGAGGATGCGATTGTAATTTCAGAGCGTGTTGTATCCCAGGATATTTTTACTTCCCTTCATATTGAAGAATTTGAACTGGAAGTACGTGATACAAAACGTGGTGAAGAAGAATTAACACCGGATATTCCAAATGTTTCTGAAGAAGCAACCAAAGATCTGGATGAACATGGTATCATTCGTGTAGGTGCAGAGGTTAAAGAAGGTGATATCTTAATTGGTAAGATCACTCCGAAAGGAGAGTCTGACCCATCACCGGAAGAAAAGCTGCTTCGTGCCATTTTTGGTGATAAAGCTGGTGACGTTAAAGACGCTTCTTTAAAAACACCTCCTTCCATCAGCGGAGTGGTGATTGATACTAAATTATTTTCACGTGCTAAAAAGACTTCTAAAGCAGAAGAAAAAAGTGCACTGGAAAAATTAGACAATAAGCACGAAAAAAATATCAAAGACCTTAAAAGTGCTTTGATTGAAAAGTTGTTTGAAATTGTAAACGGTAAAACTTCGCAAGGGGTTTACAATGTTTACAAGGAACTGCTTGTCGCCAAAGGTGTAAAATTTACACAGAAGATCCTGGTTGAATTGGATCTAAACAATATTAATCCAACCAAATGGACTACTGATGAGGATAAAAACGATATGATTAAGCTCTTGCTTCATAACTTTAACATTAAGGTTAATGAAGAATTGGGTGCTTATCGCCGTGATAAATTTGCCATCAGTGTAGGGGATGAATTACCCTCCGGCATCGTTCAAATGGCAAAAGTTTACATTGCTAAAAAACGTAAACTTAAAGTAGGTGATAAAATGGCTGGCCGCCACGGTAATAAAGGTATCGTTGCCCGTATTGTTCGTGACGAAGACATGCCGTTCCTGGATGATGGAACACCGGTTGATATTGTGTTGAACCCACTTGGTGTACCTTCAAGGATGAACTTAGGACAGATTTACGAAACTGTTTTAGGCTGGGCCGGCAAAGAACTGGGAATCAAATTTGCCACGCCGATTTTCGACGGTGCATCACATCAGGAAGTGGAAGAATGGGTAGCTAAGGCAGGTGTACCAACATCTGGCAGAACATACCTGTACAACGGTTTAACCGGCGACCGGTTTGATCAGCAAACTACAGTTGGTATCATTTACATGTTGAAATTAGGCCACATGGTTGATGATAAAATGCATGCGCGTTCAATTGGGCCATATTCATTGATTACGCAACAACCTTTAGGCGGTAAAGCCCAGTTTGGTGGCCAGCGTTTTGGTGAGATGGAGGTTTGGGCATTAGAAGCATTTGGTGCAGCCAATATTCTACAGGAGATTCTCACGATTAAGTCAGATGATGTGATCGGGCGCGCTAAAACATATGAAGCAATCGTTAAAGGTGAAAATCTTCCTACACCTTCCGTTCCGGAATCTTTCAATGTATTGGTTCATGAACTAAGAGGTTTAGGTTTGGATATTACATTAGAATAAGGCGGAAAGCTGAAAGGCAAAAGGTTAAGGGCGTTATGCTTTTTACCTTTTTCCTTTCAACCTTTTTCCTTTAACCTTACAAACAAGAACTATGTCGTACAAAAAGGATAATAAAATCAAAAGTAACTTCACCACGATTACGATCAGCCTGGCTTCTCCCGAATCCATTCTGGAACGTTCAAGCGGTGAGGTTTTAAAACCAGAAACCATTAATTATCGGACGTACAAACCCGAACGGGATGGTTTATTTTGCGAGCGCATTTTTGGCCCCGTAAAAGACTATGAATGCCATTGCGGTAAATACAAACGCATTCGATATAAAGGTATCGTTTGCGACCGTTGCGGCGTGGAAGTAACCGAGAAAAAAGTACGTCGCGAACGTATGGGGCACATTAACCTGGTCGTTCCGGTTGCACATATCTGGTATTTCCGTTCTTTGCCAAACAAAATCGGTTATTTACTTGGATTGCCAACTAAGAAGCTCGACCTGATCATTTATTACGAACGTTATGTTGTGATAAAACCAGGCATAAAAGAAGCAGACGGAATTTCTAAAATGGATTTCCTGACGGAAGAAGAATATTTAGATATCTTAGATACCCTTCCAAAAGAAAATCAATATTTGGACGACAAAGACCCGCAGAAATTTGTTGCCAAAATGGGTGCAGAAGCTTTGGAAGAGCTGCTGAAAGGTTTAGACCTGGATCAGTTATCTTACGATTTGCGTCATCAGGCAGCAAATGAAACTTCACAACAACGTAAAAACGAAGCTTTAAAACGCTTACAGGTTGTAGAAGCTTTCCGCGACTCTAAAACCAGGATTGAAAACAACCCGGAATGGATGATCGTGAAAATTGTTCCGGTTATTCCTCCTGAGTTACGTCCTTTAGTTCCATTGGAAGGCGGCCGTTTTGCAACTTCCGATCTAAACGATTTGTATCGCCGGGTAATTATCCGTAACAATCGTTTAAAAAGACTGATTGAAATTAAAGCACCGGAAGTGATTTTACGTAACGAAAAACGTATGCTTCAGGAGGCGGTCGACTCTTTATTTGATAACTCACGTAAAGTAAATGCTGTTAAAACAGAAGGTAACCGTGCTTTAAAATCATTGTCAGACATTTTAAAAGGTAAACAAGGCCGTTTCCGCCAAAACTTGTTGGGTAAACGTGTGGATTATTCGGCACGTTCTGTAATTGTTGTTGGGCCAAGCCTGAAACTTCATGAGTGCGGTTTGCCAAAAGACATGGCTGCTGAGCTGTTCAAGCCGTTCATCATCCGTAAAATGATAGAAAGGGGTATTGTAAAAACAGTAAAATCAGCCAAGAAAATAGTTGACCGTAAAGACCCGATTGTTTGGGATATTCTGGAAAACGTATTAAAAGGACACCCGGTATTGTTAAACCGTGCACCAACATTGCACCGTTTGGGTATTCAGTCTTTCCAGCCAAAACTGATTGAAGGCAAAGCAATCCAGCTTCACCCTTTAACTTGTACGGCTTTTAATGCGGATTTTGACGGTGACCAGATGGCCGTGCACGTTCCACTTGGTAACGCCGCTATTTTGGAAGCCCAGATTCTGATGCTTGCATCACACAATATTTTAAACCCGGCCAATGGCACGCCCATTACTGTTCCTTCCCAGGATATGGTTTTAGGTTTGTATTACATTACAAAGGGCCGTAAAACAGATGCGGGCCGTGTAATAAAAGGAGAAGGCTTAACTTTCTATTCACCGGAGGAAGTTATCATTGCCTACAATGAGAAAAAGCTCGATCTGCATGCTTTTATCAAAGTAAAAGTTAATGTTAAAGAACGCGAAGGACATATTGTAAATAAAATTATTGATACTACAGTTGGCCGTGTATTGTTTAACCAGGTTGTTCCGCAAGAAGTTGGTTATATCAACGAACTGCTGACCAAAAAATCACTACGTGATATTATTGGCGATGTAGTAAAAAATACCGGTATGGCACGCGCTGCCCAGTTCCTTGATGAAATTAAAGAACTTGGTTTCCAAATGGCTTTCCGCGGAGGTTTGTCTTTTAACCTTCAGGATTTAAATATTCCTGCCGAGAAAGTTACCCTGATCGCTCAGGCCTCAAAAGAAGTTGAGGATGTAATGAACAACTATAATATGGGTTTCATTACCAATAACGAGCGCTACAATCAGATCATTGATATCTGGACACGTATCAACAACCGTTTAACTGCAAATGTGATGGAGATCTTGTCTAACGATAACCAGGGATTCAACTCTGTTTATATGATGCTGGATTCCGGGGCACGTGGTTCTAAAGAGCAGATCCGTCAGCTTTGCGGCATGCGCGGTTTGATGGCCAAGCCCCAAAAATCAGGTTCAGGTGGCGAAATCATCGAGAACCCGATCTTATCTAACTTTAAAGAAGGCTTATCGGTATTGGAATATTTCATTTCCACACACGGTGCGCGTAAAGGTTTGGCAGATACGGCTTTAAAAACCGCTGATGCCGGTTACTTAACCCGCCGTTTGCATGATGTTGCCCAGGATATGATCGTAGGCGAAACAGATTGCGGTACTTTAAGGGGTATATACACAACTGCTTTAAAAGATAACGAAGATATTGTTGAGCCTTTGTATGACCGTATTCTTGGCCGTACAACATTAAGCGACGTGCACGATCCTTTAACCAATGAATTATTGATTGAAGCTGGAAATGATATTACAGAAGATATTGCCAAAAGAATCGAAAATTCCCCGCTTGAAGGTATTGAAATCCGTTCTGTATTAACCTGCGAAGCAAAAAGAGGTGTTTGTGCATTGTGCTATGGACGTAATTTGGCAAGCGGTAAACGTGTACAACGCGGTGAAGCAGTAGGTGTAATTGCGGCACAGTCTATCGGTGAGCCGGGAACACAATTAACTTTGCGTACCTTCCACGTGGGTGGTACGGCTTCTAATATTGCCGCAGAATCTCAGATCAATGCCAAATTTGATGGCATCATCGAATTTGAAAATGTAAGGACTGTACGTTACAAAACAGAAGAAGGCGAAGTTGATGTGGTGTTAGGCCGTTCAGGCGAGTTCAGGATAATTGAAAAAGACACCAACAAGGTGATCATGACCAATAACATTCCATACGGTTCTTATTTGTACATTAAAGACAACACACAAATTTCCAAAGGTGATAGAATATGCTCTTGGGATCCGTACAATGCCGTAATTATTTCTGAATTTGCAGGTAAAGCACAGTTTGAAGCTGTTCAGGAAGGGATTACTTTCAGGGAAGAATCCGATGAACAAACCGGTCACCGTGAAAAAGTAATTATTGATACGCGCGATAAAACCAAAAATCCGGTTATCCAGATCATTGACAGCAGCAAGAATGTCATCAAAGGATACAATATTCCTGTTGGCGCACACATCGCTATAGATGAAGGGGAAAAAGTACAAACCGGACAGGTAATTGCCAAAATTCCTCGTTCAACTGGTAAAACACGGGATATTACCGGTGGTTTGCCACGGGTAACGGAGTTGTTTGAAGCACGTAACCCGTCAAACCCTGCGGTTGTTACCGAAATTGATGGCGTTGTTACTTTAGGCGGCATCAAAAGAGGCAACAGGGAGATCACCATCGAATCAAAAGACGGACAGGTTAAAAAATATCTTGTCCCGCTTTCTAAACATATCTTGGTCCAGGACAATGACTTTATTAAAGCTGGTATGCCGTTATCCGACGGATCTATTTCCCCGGCTGATATTTTAGCGATTAAAGGCCCTGCCGCCGTTCAGGAATACCTGGTAAACGGCATCCAGGAAGTTTATCGTTTACAAGGGGTGAAGATCAATGATAAACATTTTGAGGTGATTGTTCACCAAATGATGCAGAAAGTTACCATTGAAGATGCCGGCGATACACGCTTTTTGGAAAGGGAAGCGGTGGACAGATGGGACTTTATGATGGAGAACGACGAGATCTATGATCAGAAAGTAGTGGTTGATCCGGGAAGTTCTAACAATATGAAACCAGGACAGATCATTTCTGTGCGCAAACTACGTGATGAAAACTCTGTATTAAAACGCAAGGATTTGAAATTGGTTGAAGCACGCGATGCCATCGCAGCTACTTCGAGCCAGATGCTGCAAGGGATTACCCGCGCATCGTTAGGTACTAAATCGTTTATTTCTGCAGCATCCTTCCAGGAAACTACGAAAGTATTGAACGAAGCGGCCATTGCAGGTAAACGCGACAAAATGCTTGGGCTGAAAGAAAACGTAATTGTTGGCCACCTGATCCCTTCGGGAACCGGTTTGCGTGCTTACGATAACGTTCGCGTAGGTTCTCAGGAAGAATTTGACCGTTTGTTAGCTTCTAAATCAGAAGAAGTAGAAGCATAAAATTTTAATTTTTCTATCAAGCCCAAACATTTAAAAAGGTGTTTGGGCTTTTTTATACGATAAAAGAAGCATTATTCAAATTTTAATCCTTCCATTAACACTGTTTTTTGGGTGGTAAAAGAAGCATCGGTAGATTATGATATTTAACGCTGTACTGATTTTTATGCCATAAAAGAAGCATAATCAACATTAAATTTATAATTATTTAAAAAGGTTTTAATTTGAAATTACCGTATAGATATATCATTAAAATTCACATTTTTACATCATAAAAATCTAATGAGATTATGTACGATTATTTAATTGTTGGTTCTGGTTTGTTTGGGGCCGTTTTTTCATACGAAGCAAAAAAAAGAGGTAAAAAATGCCTTATTATAGATAAACGGGACCATGCCGGTGGTAATGTTTATTGTGATAATGTAGAAGGCATTAACGTGCACAAGTATGGTGCGCACATTTTTCATACCAACGATAAACGGATTTGGGATTATGTAAACTCATTTGTAGAGTTTAACCGTTACACCAATACTCCGGTTGCAAACTATAAAGGCGAGTTGTACAACTTACCCTTCAATATGAATACTTTTTACCAGTTGTGGAAGGTAAAAACACCTGCTGAAGCAAAAGCGGTGATTGCCGATCAGATCAAAGACCTGAAAATTTCGGACCCGCAGAACCTGGAAGAACAAGCCTTATCGCTTGTGGGAACAGATATTTACGAAAAGCTGATTAAAGGTTATACCGAAAAGCAATGGGGCCGCGATGCTAAAGACCTGCCTGCTTTTATCATCAAACGTTTACCGGTAAGGTTTACTTACGATAACAACTATTTTAACGACGCTTACCAGGGAATACCAATTGGGGGTTATAACAAATTAACCGAAGGTTTGCTGGAAGGAACAGAAGTGCGGCTAAACGAAAATTATTTTGACAACAAAACTTATTATGATTCTTTAGCGCCGCAAATTGTTTTTACGGGTAAGATCGATCAGTATTATGATTATCAGTTTGGTAAATTGCAATACCGCAGTTTAAGGTTCGATCAGCAAACGTTGGACACAGATAATTACCAGGGAAGCGCACTGGTTAATTACACCGAACGGGAAATACCTTATACCCGGATTATCGAACATAAACATTTCGAATTCGGCACACAGCCTAAAACCGTGATAACGCACGAACACCCGGCAGAATGGGACGAAAGCAATGAACCTTTTTACCCGATCAACGATCAGCTGAACAACGAAACTTATAAAAAGTACAAAGCATTGGCAGACCAGGAAGAAAACGTAATTTTTGGAGGACGTTTGGCTGAATACCGCTATTATGATATGCACCAGATTATTGGTTCGGCTTTAAAAAAAGTAGAAACACATTTTGGTTCGATATAACTTCATTTGTTTTAATACTAACGGCATGGTAAAATTTCAACTTGGCTTTAAATAATTATTTGTAATTTAGGTTACTGATTTTTAGGTGATAAAAGAAGCATTGCATTTGTCGAACAAAAAGAGTTATGGAAGAGAAAAACGAAAATCCACTAAATATTGAATTATCTGAAGAAATGGCCGAAGGGATCTATTCTAATTTAGCCATAATCACACACTCTGATTCTGAATTTGTCTTGGATTTTATACGCGTAATGCCTGGCGTCCCGAAAGCGCGGGTAAAAAGCCGTATCATTTTAACTCCTGAACACGCCAAACGCTTATTAATGGCACTGGAAGATAACATAGACCGTTTTGAAGCAGTGAACGGCAAAATAAAAATTAAAGAAGTAACTGCTTTGCCGCTAAACTTTGGCGGCCCCGTTGGCCAGGCATAGACCTGATAAAGAAAACCTGTATCAACATATTGCTGATTTTTCTACAATAAAAGAAGTATCGTTTTTTTAATATTGATTCAATTCTGTAAAAATTACCGGGAATAAAAGCAAAAACTTTATTTCCGTTTTTTTTGCCCGATCGTGTTTTTGCTGTTGTCCTGATTGTTGATTCTTCTGCATGCAAAACTTTCAATTCTGTTTAATTGATCTTTCAATCAATCCAAACAAAAACCCGATCCATTTAAAAATCACATAACATTTAATATTTGGATATTTACTTCAAAATTAATTGTAGTAGTCCTGCTTTATAGGTTTTGAAATCAAGTGAATATGTGTTCCAAATTTCATAATGATAATACCAACAACCTGCAACAGGAAGAGGATAAAATTGAAATCAAAGCTGTTCTTGCTAAACTGACCAGCAATTGGGTTCTTTTTACCATCAGTGTACTCACTTGTTTAAGCCTTGCTGCTACCTACATTTATTTTTCTTCGTCAGGATGTAAAATAAACAATAAAATACTTGTTGAAGATCAAAACAACAGGTTTCTTTTTAAGCCAAACAAATCTACCATTTATATTTTTGGTTTGATATTGGGCTTACTGCTTCCGGCTATTTATTTGTTTATAAAAGAACTGCTCAACATTCGTATCAATGCAAAAGATGATCTTGTAAAAATTACCAATATACCGGTTATAAGTGAGATCAGTCATGATGCAGAAGAAAGAAATTTAGTGGTTGATAAAACTTCCCGTTCTGTTGTTTCAGGACAGTTCAGGGCAATGGGCACAAACCTGCAGTTTATATTGAAGGACCATGCAGCTAATGTAATATTGTTGACATCAAGCATGAGTGGCGAAGGAAAGTCTTTCATAGCTTTGAATTTAGGAAGCGCCTTTGCCTTGAATGGGAAAAAAGTTGTTTTTATGGAGTTGGATTTGCGTAAACCCAAACTTTCTGAGAACATGGGTATAAACAACAGCAAAGGTTATACCGATTACGCTGTATCGGATTCGGTAAAAATAGATGATATATTAAAACCATTGTGGTTTCATGAAAACTGCTTTCTGATCCCATCTGGTGCTATTCCGCCAAATCCGACTGAATTATTAACAAGCCAGAAACTGAAAAAAATAATTGATGGCTTAAAAAGGCGTTTTGATTATATTATTATTGATTGCGCGCCGGTTGGTTTGGTAACCGATGCGTTATTGATAGAAAAACTGGCTGACATTACTTTATATGTTGTCCGTCAGGAATATACTTATAAATCCCAATTAGGAATAGTAAATGATTTAAAATTGAATAAAAAAGTAAAAAATATATACATCATTGTAAACGATGTTGTAAGGAAAAATGGTGATGTTAAATCTGGAGGTAAACACATCCTTGATAAAAAAATTTAATAACAGGCAGTTTAAAAAGTATTTTAGCCGAGCTATATTTTATTCTAAATTATGCAGAAGTAGTTACTATTGTCATTTAATATTTTTCGATTTTATATAAAGTCCATTTTTTAATAAATCCATTTAAAGCAGAAACCTGTTTATTATATGCTTCACTACACACTTAAAGTTGCAGAAATACGTCAGGAAACGAAAGATACAGTTACAGTTTGTTTTAAACAACCGGGCTTAAAAAAAGTAAAGTACCTGGCAGGTCAATATTTAACTTTGATATTCAGGATCAACAATCGAAGGTACATCAGGCCGTATTCCTTTTCCTCTGCGCCCGGGATTGACCCTACTTTAAATGTAACTGTGAAAAGAGTACCAGGCGGTGTGGTTTCCAATCACATTGCAGATTGTTTGAACGTTGGCGATGTGGTAGAAGCAATGGAACCGATGGGCGATTTTACTTTAGAAAATAAAAAGATCAACGCCGATAACCATCTTGTACTTTGGGGGGCCGGAAGCGGCATCACACCTTTATTATCATTAATTAAGTACGCCTTGCATCATCGGGTTGTTGCACATGTTACTTTAGTTTACGGAAACCGCGACCATGAAAGTGCTATTTTTAACGAGGAAATTAAGGTATTGCAAAAGGAGTATGTAAATACTCTTTCTGTGTGGCATTTTCACACGCAAACGGTAGTTACAGAAAGTAAACCATACTTAATTCAAGGCCGTATTGCCCCAAAACAAGTAATCGAGGTTTTAAAAAGGGAGACTGGATTACACAACACCTTTCATTACATTTGCGGGCCTGCCGGATTAAAAGAATCAGTAAAATCTGTGTTGGGGATTTCTGGTTTAAACGAAAAAAATGTTTTTTCAGAAGAGTTCAATTTAACTACCGACCCTGAAATTTTTAAAGATATTGTAACCAGGACCGTAACCATCAGCAAAGCAGGAACAGTATATGCTGTTGAAGTAACAAAAGGAAAAACAATATTGGAAGCAGGTTTAGATGCGATGATTGACCTGTCGTACTCTTGCCAAACCGGGAGTTGCTTGCTTTGCAAAGGCAAATTATTGTTTGGGGAATTAAGGTCAATTGCAAATCAGGACACAGAACGGAATATAGAAACCGATGAACATTTGCTTTGCTGCAGCTTACCGCTTACAGATAACATCAGCATTTTAGTTGTATGAAATTTAATTGAAACAGAATGGCTTATCATCATGTTTTTGATAACAATGCTTCTTTTACCAGGTAAAATTATGTAAACAAGTTTGAGCCTAAAGTTTTTCTGTAGGATAAGATTTCTTCAATAATTAATGCGTCATAAAAAACCTGTCATCCTCATCTATCGCAAGCCGTTTCCAAACGTATTTAGTATTGAATTTATTTTTGATCAGCTCCTGGTTTCTTTACAGGCGTCGCGCAGCATCAACAAATACAGTTTGCCAGGTTTTAGTAATTCCTTTTTTAACCGCATTGTCAACATTTTCTCTATCCTTCAATTCCAAAATAAGATCATACATGTAACTGGTGATGTGCATTATGCAATTTTAGGTGCCTGGTTTAATCTCCGGATATTGACCATACACGACCTTGCTTTTATGCGCCAAAATAAAGGCATTAAAAGAAGCATTTTAAAATGGTTGTGGATTGTTTTGCCTGTAAAATTTGCACATCAAATAACCGTTGTTTCTGAAGCTACTAAATGGGATATTTTAAATTATGTTCGTAGTGATCCGCAGAAAATAAAAGTTATACCCAATTTTATTTCGGATACTTATCAGCCAATTATAAATCGCAAGTTTAATACTGCTCGGCCTCATCTTTTACAAGTTGGTACAGCTTTCAACAAAAACATAAACCGTTTGGCCGAAGCAATTTCGGGCATTCCATGCACTTTAATTATTGTTGGGGATTTGAGCGGACGGCAAGAAGCAATCCTGAAAAAGTTTGGAATCCAATATGTCAATAAAGTAAATTTAACGGAACAGGAATTGTATCAGGAATATGCAAAAGCAGATATGTTGACTTTTGTTTCCACAATTGAAGGTTTTGGGATGCCAATTATTGAGGCACAAGCCTGTAGTTTGCCGGTTATCACATCCAACTGCTCTTCTATGCCGGAAGTTGCAGGCGATGCCGCATTGCTGATTGATCCGCTTGATATTGCTGCCATTAAAAATGGGATTTTAACTTTGATTGCTAATGAAACTTTGCGAAACGAACTGATTAAAAAGGGCTTTGAAAATGTAAAGCGTTTCTCGAAAGAAAAAGTGATTGCGCAATATGAAGGACTTTACAAGGATTTGGAAAACCGGAAATCATCCAATCAAAGGTAAAATATAATCCAAAATTGGTTCCACGTAAGGCGTAGCAAACCACTTGATTTCCTGGTCTTTTTTAAACCAGGTAACCTGCCTTTTTGCAAACCTACGTGTGTTTTGTTTGATCTTTTCAATTGCTTCTTTTACCGGTGTATTTTTATTAAACGCTTCAAAAAGTTCTTTGTACCCAACTGTGTTCAAAGCGTTTAAATCCTGATAAGGCAATAATGCCAATGCTTCTTTTACCAGCCCTTTTTCAATCATTGCATCTACGCGTTGGTTAATCCTGTCGTATAAAATTGCCCTTTCCGGATTGATGCCGATTTTAATGATTTTAAAATCGCGCTCTTTCCTCGTTTTTGTGAGCAGGGAAGAAAAAGGTTTTCCGGTTGAGGAAGTTACTTCTAAAGCACGAATGATACGCTGCGGATTTTGCAGGTCCACCTGGCCGTGATATTCAGGATCAAGGATTTGTAATTGTGCCTTTAAATATTCCAACCCAAATTCCTGGTAAAGCCGGTTCCACTTTTCCCTTTCCTTCAAATCAATGTCCGGCAGGTCATCAAACCCCTGATAAACGGCTTGCAGATATAAACCGGACCCTCCGGCTATAATTGCAATTTTGTGTTTTTTAAACAGGTGATCTAATCTTTTAAGCGCAGCTTTTTCAAAATCAGCAACAGAAAAACTTTCGGTTATGGAATGTGAGTTGACGAAATGATGCGGAACAACACCTAATTCTTCGGCAGAAGGTTTTGCAGTTCCGGCTTCCATTTCGCGGTAAAACTGCCTGGAATCTGCCGAAATAATTTCTGTCTGAAAATGTTGGGCCAGTTCAATTGCCAATGCTGTTTTTCCGGCAGCAGTTGATCCGCAAACCGAAATCAGGACTTTCCGGCTGTTTAATTCCAAGGTAAATTTAACATTACCGTTTTTTAGGTGGTAAAAACAGTATCATCAATAATCTTCTTTTGCACCGTGGCCTTCATCTTCTGCCTGCTCATGATCCGAAAATTCCTCGTCAACAAATTCTTCTTCCTGTTCCTCGCTAACTACGGCCGGAATATCATCAACTTCATCCAGTTCTATAAAATCATGGCCATCTTCCGGGTTTAAGCCTTCTTCATGTAAAAAATCAAAATCCCCTTCTGCATCTACAGCAGGCAAAGGTACAACTACCCCAAAAGGTTTGGGCGCATCGCCAGTAGAACGGACAATTACAGGATAAACTTTGCCAGTAGTGTCATCAAGCAATATTTTAATTAGTTCAATATGAAAATCATACGGACGGTCAAAATTATAGGTGTAGTAGAATTTTTGGTGCGGATCGTCTATAAAGCTGCTTAATTTAGATTTCTCCATTAAAGCAACTTCGCGGTCAGTTTTTTTGGCAGATGGCATAAAAGCAATTTCATCGCCTTTGATCCATTGATCATTGCTTACATAAAATGAAGAAGAAGCTTCTACCTGGTAACCTGTGGATTGTTGTATAATTCGGTGAAAATCTTCAAATGTTTGTTTAGATTGAATTTCAATTTCCCTGACAATATCATCATAGTCTTCAAAAATCACTTTAAACCTGTAAACTGCCATCAGTAATGAATTTTATATATAATTAATAATTAGTCTAAAATTTTAACCGCAACTTTTAAGCCAATTTCTTCCCCTTTTTGTATCATCAGCTTTAAAGCTTCCGGCCTGGAATTAAAAATTTCGCCTTCCAAAATCGCATCCCTGATACTGCTTTTGATGATACCGACTTCCCTTCCGGCTTTAATGCCAAAGGTTTCCATAATATCCTCGCCACTAACGGGTGGCTGCCAGTTGCGTATGCTGTCGCGCGCTTCCACATCTTTTAACTTCTGCTTAACCAGTTCAAAATTGTTGCGGTATTTTTTTACTTTGTATTCGTTTTTAGTGGTTACATCTGCATTGCAAAGCAGCATTAAACCTTCTAAATCATCACCTGCATCAAAAAGCAAACGCCTTACGGCCGAATCACTTACAATTTCCTGGGCCAGCACAATTGGGCGCATGTGCAATTGTACTAATTTCTGCACTAATTTCAACTTTTCGTTAAGCGGCAGTTTTAGCTGGGCAAAAATTTTAGGTACCATGCGTGCCCCTTTATCTTCGTGGCCATGAAAAGTCCAGCCGTGGCCGGGTTCAAAACGTTTAGTAGCCGGCTTGGCAATATCATGTAAGATAGCAGCCCAGCGCAGCCACAGGTCGGTTGTGTTTTCTGCAATATTGTCCAACACTTGTAAAGTATGGTAAAAATTGTCTTTATGTGCTTTTCCGTTGATATAATCAACACCATAAAGTGCCGACATTTGCGGGAAGATAAGCTGCAGCAAACCAGTATCAAACAAATAAATAAACCCGACAGAAGGTTTTGGCGAAGCAATAATTTTGTTCAACTCTTCGGTGATGCGTTCCTGGGAAACAATTTTAATCCTTTCCCGGTTGGTTTTAATGGCTTCGAAAGCAAGCGGATCAATGGAAAAACCCAATTGAGCAGCAAAACGGACAGCACGCATCATCCGCAAGGGGTCATCAGAAAAAGTAATTGACGGCTCTAAAGGTGTACGGATGAGTTTATTTTCCAAATCCCTGATGCCGTTAAAAGGATCGATCAGTTCGCCAAAATTTTCATGGTCAAGCGCAATGGCCAAAGCGTTGATGGTAAAATCACGGCGGTCCTGGTCGTCTTCCAGCGTACCGTCTTCTACAATCGGTTTGCGCGATTCGGTGCGGTAAGATTCTTTTCTCGCACCTACAAACTCCAGTTCCAGGTTCTGGTATTTCAAACTTGCGGTGCCAAAATTTTTAAAAACGGATACTTTTACCTTTAGTTTTTGTGCAACTTCTTCTGCAAATGCAATTCCGTTCCCCAGCACAACCAGGTCAATATCATGCGAGGCCCGTTTCAAAAACAAATCGCGTACATAGCCGCCAATTACAAAGGCCTGAACCTGCCGGTTGGCTGCTACGTTTGCAATTACGCTAAATACAGGATGTTGAAGAGGTTGTTTCATCGTTTTTGGCAAACACCAATTTTTATGCTATAAAAGAAGCATCCGGGTTTTTTTGGATGCTTCTTTTAGGGGGGCAAAAATAACGATTATTACCTTCTGATAAAGTTAAAACGTCCATCGGGTTCCAGTTTCATGATGGTTGATTGCTTTTTTTGATGCAGGTCGTGCTGTTCCAGATCAACCACATAATCCACGCCTTTGATAATTTCGTCATCAATGTCCATAAAATTTTTTGGAAAAGGTTTTCCACTGATGTTGGCAGAAGTAGAAACCAAAGGTTTACGCAAACGCTGGATCAGTTGCTGGCAAAATCCGTGTTTTACAATGCGGACACCCACACTGCCATCGGTATTGATTAAAGCCGGTGAAATGTTTTTTGCCCCTGATAGAATCAAAGTTAAAGGGTTTTCGGCAAATTCAATTAAATCATAAGTCAAATCCGGTACTTCGCGCACATAGCTAAGCAGCTTGTTGTCGTTATCCAGCAAGATGATCATGCTTTTGCTTTCCTCGCGCTGTTTTAGCCGATAGATCTTTTTTACAGCATCGGTATTGCCGGCATCGCACCCAATTCCCCAAATTGTATCGGTAGGATAGAGGATGATACCGCCTTCCTGCAGAACTTTTAGCGCTTTGGCAACTTCTTCTTTAAGCATCGTTCAATACCTGCTGATAAACGTCCATTAAGTTTTGTGCGATAATTTTATCTTTAAAACGGGAAGCAAATTCCAAGCCTTTTGTTTTCATTTTTGTTTTAAGCTGATCGTTATTTAGGATTGAATTGATTTGTTGTGCAAAAGAAACATCATCATCCGGACCAACATAAATACTGTCGGGGCCGCCGGCTTCTTCCAAGCAAGAACCAGTTGCCGCGATTACCGGCGTACCGGAACACAAAGCTTCCAGGACCGGGATACCAAAACCTTCGTAACGCGAAGGATAAGCAAATACTTCTGCCATTTGATAAATTGCCGGCAGGTCCTGAAAAGAAACATCGGACAAAAACAGTACCCGGTTTTGCAATGCTTCTTTTACCAGGTAATTTTTGATCTTTTCTGCATATTTGGTTTGCCTGCCAACTACAACAAGCGAAATATCCGGTGCAATCCTTTTTAAAGCGTTTACTGCCAGCAGCAGGTTTTTGCGTGTTTCTATTGTTCCCACATTTAAAATGAATTTTTTGGGGAGACGATAGCGCACCCGGACTGCTTCTTTTACCGCATCATTTTGTAGTTGACGGAAAGCAGCATCGCAGCCCTGGTAAACCACTTTTATTTTCTGCGGAGGAAGATCAAAAAAATTTACCAGATCAGCCTTTGTTTGCTCACTTACTGCAATTACCAGATCGGCATTTGCGCAAGCGGCCCTGGCTTTCCATTCATAAATCTTTCGGTCAATAAAACCAAAGTATTCAGGATATTTTAAGTAGATAAGATCATGAATGGTGACTACTGTTTTTATGCCACTTTTTTTGATACTGAACGGAAGTTCCTGGCTCAGGCCATGATATAGCTGGATTTTATCCCGTTTCAAATCTTTAACGATACCTCTGCTTCGCCACAAAGATTTAAAAGCTTTGGCACCAGGCAACCGGACAAAAGTATTATCAAGATCATGCAAAAAGCCAGAACTTGAAATAAGCCTGGCTTTTGGTGTGTATAAATAGTAATTGTTTCCCGGAAAATATTTTGCCAAAGACTGAATTACTGCACGGCTATAATTGCCCAAGCCGGTTTTGTTTAAAAAAGCACGTTTGGCATCAAAACCGATTTTTACAGAAGCATTTAGCTTTAAGCTATCAGCCATCAGCATTACCTTTCATCCTTTTACCTTTCTGCCTTTCGCCTCTAAAACTAAACCGCTACATTATGCTCTCTTAATGCGTTGTTTAACGAGGTTTTTTTATCGGTTGATTCTTTTCTTCTGCCAATGATCAGCGCACATGGAACCTGATACTCTCCCGCAGGAAATTTTTTGGTATAAGAACCCGGAATCACAACAGACCTTGCAGGAACAAAGCATTTATATTCGGTAGGTGTATCTTTCGTTACGTCGATAATTTTGGTCGAAGCCGTTAAAACCACGTTTGCGCCCAAAACTGCTTCGTGTTCAACATGCACGCCTTCTACCACGATAGCACGCGAACCGATAAAACAATTATCTTCAATAATTACCGGTGCAGCCTGTATGGGTTCCAACACGCCGCCAATACCAACGCCCCCGCTTAAATGTACATTTTTACCGATCTGTGCACAAGAACCTACTGTTGCCCAGGTATCAACCATTGTTCCTTCATCTACATAAGCGCCTATATTAACATAAGAAGGCATCAGGATTACGCCTTTAGCCAAATAAGCGCCGTAACGTGCAATGCCATGAGGGACCACCCGTACGCCGGTTTCTTTATAATCGGTTTTAAGTTTCATTTTATCGTAAAACACAAAAGGGCCAACTTTAATTTCTGCCATTTCCCGAACTGGAAAATACAAAATCACGGCTTTCTTGATCCAGTCGTTGGTATGCCAACGGCCGGTAATCAGTTCTGCAACGCGTAATTTCCCTTTGTCCAACTCATAAATAATGCTTTCTATGGCCGTAACATGTTCTTTCGATTCAAGTAAAGTACGGTCGATCCATGCCTCTTCAATCAGTTTTTTTACATCATTGTACATATCAGTATTTAGCTTGTTTTTTGTTATCGTGTTGAATTAAAAGCTATTGTAAATCCAATAACAACAGGGGTTCTGTTGCGGCAAACATAACAAAAATTGAGGTTTTTAATTACGGCAAGTGTAATCAAAGTAATTAAACCCTGATAAGATTTATACAGTAAAGAATATAAATACACAGCAGTAGGTATTTAGCCCATTGAGAAGTGATGAGCTGGTATTACCTATATTAGAATATTGACCATTCAGGAAGCAGAATTTACTTAAATGCACTTGTTGATAAGTGATAAAAGTGATGGCTCTATAATACAATTTTTGTTTATCAGTACACTAACCCCATCTTTTTTGCATATTTTGTAATTATCCTCATCGTCAATAACCACATCGGCTTCAATGCTCATGTCAGCATTTTTGATTTGATTTTTAACTGATATTTTAATCAGTTCGTCATAGTAAGTAAATACTGAAGTTTTCATTATTTTCAACATTAATATTAATAGATAAAATTTAATATTGGTTTTACTTGTAAATTTAATATTAGTTACAAGTATTTACACTATAAAGTTAATCAACTTTAGATACTTTCTAACAAATTGATAAAAAATAAACTTTTTTTTATTTAGATTTTAGTATTTTGCATTAAAGTGCTTCTTTTATAGAAATATATTTAAGAAATGTTATTAATTGTTATATTATTTAAGCTTTTTTAACAACACTTTTTATAAATACAAAAATATTGCTTTTAATGGCCAAAATATTTGTTCATAGTACTATTTTAAACAAAGCAGGGTTTACATCGTTTTTAATGTAAGTTCACTTAAAAAATAATGGCAGAAAAAGAGAAGTTGCGGATTGATAAATATTTATGGTCGATCAGGATATTCAAAACACGAACTATGGCTGCTGATGCCTGTAAAGCCGGGAAAGTTAAGTTGGAAGGACAGAATATAAAACCATCACACGAAGTGCGTGTTGGGGAAACTTATCAGGTAAGTAAAGGGATAGAAAAAAAAGTTTTAAAAGTTACCGGTTTGCTGGAAAACCGTTCGGATGCTAAAACCGCAGTTCAGTTTTATGAAGATTTAACGCCGGTAGAACAAACCTACGGTTACAAATCTGTTTTTCAGGCTCCCATGATCCGGCGCGACCAGGGTGCGGGCCGACCTACCAAAAAAGACCGCCGCGACATTGATGACCTACAGGATGGCTTTTTTGATAAACCTCAGCAGTAAAAAGGATACTTCTTTTACCAGCATAAAAACAGTATCCGGGAAATGTTCCGTAAATACTATTTTTAATATTGGATATTTATGTCTGAAGCTGTCCATTTTTTAAAAGCAACCTGTGCATCATCCCGAAGCAATTGTACGGTAGGAAGTTTGCGCTCTACCAGTGAAAGGGTGATTTCGTTATAAATAAACTGGTCGTCAAATGCAATAGCTGCTGCATCTGCTTTGGTATTTGCATAATAAATTTGGTCAAGATGGGCCCAGTAAATAGCGGCCAGGCACATCGGGCAAGGCTCGCAACTGGTATAAATGATACAACCTTCCAGGTGATACGTATCTAATTCCTTACAAGCCAAACGAATGGCAGAGATTTCTGCATGTGCCGTCGGATCTTTCTGCTGAATTACTTTGTTTGCGCTTCGTGCTATCACCATTCCGTCTTTCACAATTACAGCCCCGAACGGGCCGCCCAACCGTTGTTCTACGTTTTGTTCGGAAAGCTGTATGGCCATCCGCATAAACTTTTCATGGTTCTGTTGTCCATCCATTTTTACAGCATTAAAAAACCCCGGTTTGGCCGGGGTTTTGGTTACTCAGGTTTATATGATTGGTTCAATTATTTTTTGTCTTTCTTGTAGTTATCGTTCAATTGTTTAACTACTTCATTTGTAACGTTCAGGCTTTCGTCGCCGAACAAAACAGTTGGGTTGGCTTTAGAGTAAGTTAAAATCAGCTTATACCCTTTTTCTTTGGCATATCCTTTTAAAAAATCAGCAATTCTATCATATAATTTGGTGTTTTCTGTACCTTGTTCCTGCTGGATCTGGGCAGTTGCATTCTGGTTATAGGTTTGCAGCTCCTGTTGTTTGCGTGCCAGGCGCTGTTCTGTTGCGGCACGCTGGTCGGCACTTAAAGCAGCTGCACCTTTTTGGTACTCTGCAACTTCCCGTTGAAATGCCTGCCCTTTGGAAGAAACATCAACCTGTGCCTTTTTGCCCTTATCTTCCAGGCGCGTACTCATATCTTTAAAATAATCGTATTTGCTGAGCAAAGAGTCAGAATTAACATATACAATTTCTGCTTTTGCTGCAACAACAGGTGCATTTTTTGCAGTACTCGTATTGCTGGTTTGTGGCTTTTGATTACAGGCAACTGCCAATGCGGCCACAGCTATTCCTGATATGATTCGGGATACCGTTATTTTCATGTTTTTTAAAAATTTTGACAAAGATAAACTTTCACAGCAAGTATCCTAATCTTTTAAAACTGGCTTTGGCAGCAGCGGTTTTATCAGAATTAAGGCCGCTTTTACCGTTAAAAATGCGTATTTTTGAAGGTTAACGTTTGATAGAGACTTATGAGTGAAATAAAAGAATTAATAGAAGACAGATCCAATTATTCAGCAGACAACATCCAGGTCCTGGAAGGTTTGGAAGCAGTACGAAAACGGCCTTCCATGTACATCGGCGATACCGGCGTAAAAGGTTTACACCATTTGGTTTACGAAGTAGTGGACAACTCCATTGATGAAGCACTTGCCGGTTATTGCGATACCATTAAAGTAACCATTTTAAAAGGTAACTCCATTTCTGTAACGGATAACGGCCGCGGTATCCCAACCGGGTTTCATCAAAAAGAACAAAGGTCGGCACTGGAAGTCGTGATGACGGTTTTACACGCAGGAGGTAAATTTGATAAAGACACTTACAAGGTTTCCGGCGGTTTGCATGGTGTGGGCGTAAGTTGTGTAAATGCACTTTCTACCCATTTAAAAGCGTTGGTTTACCGTGAAGGAAAAGTATTTACACAGGATTATGAGCTTGGTAAACCGATGTATCCGGTTAAGGAAATCGGTGAAACAGAAAAACGCGGAACTACCATTATTTTTACGCCTGACCCGGATATTTTCACCCTTACCACAGAATATAAATACGAAACCATTGCAGGACGCTTGCGGGAACTGGCTTATCTGAACAAAGGTATCCGCCTCTCTATTACAGATGAGCGGGAAACTGACGAAGCTGGTTTGCACCCTTATGAAGAGTTTTACTCGGAAGGCGGATTAAAAGAGTTTGTTAAATATTTAGACGGTACACGTAATTCCATCATACCTGAGCCTATTTATTTAGACAGCAACAAACAGGGTATTCCTGTTGAATTGGCACTGCAGTACAATGATACTTACTCTGAAAACGTGCATTCTTATGTAAACAACATCAACACCATTGAAGGTGGCACGCACGTTGCCGGTTTTAGGATGGGGCTAACCCGTACTTTAAAATCTTATGCTGATAAATCTGGCTTGTTAAAAAATGTGAAGATAGATATCACCGGCGATGATTTTCGGGAAGGTTTAACAGCCGTAATTTCTGTAAAAGTACAGGAGCCGCAATTTGAAGGGCAAACTAAAACCAAGCTCGGCAACAATGAAGTAAGCGGGGCAGTTAACCAGGCAGTGGGCGAAATTTTGGGAAATTACCTGGAAGAAAACCCGAGGGAAGCCCGAATGATTGTGAATAAAGTAATTATGGCGGCTACGGCCCGTTCTGCAGCACGAAAAGCACGCGAAATGGTGCAGCGCAAAAACGTGATGAGCGGAACAGGTTTACCGGGTAAACTGGCAGATTGTGCCGATAGCGATCCTGGTAAATGCGAGTTGTTTTTGGTGGAGGGCGATTCGGCCGGCGGAACAGCAAAACAAGGCCGCAACCGCCACTATCAAGCCATACTTCCTTTAAGAGGCAAAATCCTGAACGTGGAAAAAGCGATGGAGTATAAGATTTATGAGAACGAGGAAATCAAGAACATGTTTACCGCCCTGGGGGTAAGTATAGGAACGCCGGAAGATGATAAAGCACTGAACATTACTAAACTTCGTTATCACAAAGTTGTAATCATGACAGATGCGGATGTGGATGGTTCTCACATCACCACGCTTATCCTGACCTTCTTTTTCCGTTATATGAAAGAACTGGTAGAATTTGGCTATGTGTATATTGCCACGCCTCCTTTGTATCAGGTAAAAAAAGGTAAAGAAGCACAGTATTGCTGGAACGATGAACAGCGCGATGCCGCAGTACAACGTTTAAAAGGCAGTGGAAAAGAAGACAGCGTGCATATACAACGTTACAAAGGTTTGGGCGAGATGAACGCCGAACAATTGTGGGAAACCACCATGAACCCCGATACCCGTACTTTGCGCCAGGTTACCATTGATAATGCCGCAGGATGTGATCATACTTTTTCTATGTTAATGGGGGATGAAGTTGCGCCGCGGAGAGAGTTTATAGAGAAAAATGCCAAATACGCTAAGATCGACGTATAAATTATACCGGTAAAAGAAGCATGAAACCCTGTACCGAACCGGACAGGGTTTTTGTTTGCGGTGAAATCAACAGTTTTCTTTTTCTTCATATAGGAATTTATTGGATAAAAGAAGCATGCCTTTTTATTGATCCCTCAAAACCAATTTGCAATCCGCGTAATTAATCACCGCTTGATATTCCATCAAAACATCTCCGCCTAAAACACCCAAAACCGGTGCAATTGCCAATTGTTGGTAAGCGGTATTGATAGCAGATAAATCTAAAACAGCTATTTCCATTTCCGGGATATGGAACCTACCGATATAAAAATCAGTGATGGCAGTAGTGAAAGATTGCATGTCATTGGTGCCCAAACCAGGGGTTAAATGGCCGGAGTTTTCCAGTTCACCCTCGTGGATCAAATCCAAAAGCAAAGTTTTATCAAAAGCACCCCCGCCCAGTAGAGTT